>Ga0172380_10000226_pt1 | contig 120845 bp, 101 predicted proteins | sample Leawe162metaG_FD_119747 | JGI IMG/M metagenome (GOLD analysis project Ga0172380, IMG submission 119747) | Leachate microbial communities from a municipal landfill in Southern Ontario, Canada - Leachate well 162 metaG | ecosystem: Engineered > Solid waste > Landfill > Unclassified | place... | reverse complement strand
TGTTGCTCCTGCAGGTACAACAACATTGAAGGTCATCGTCGCCGCAGCAGCCGTATAAGCTCCAGTGTACACTGTTTCGTTGGCATCCAAGAAATCTTGATCACCATTCCAGTCAATGTATACGTTTGTGTAGGTACCATAATAACCATTACATGTTCCAACTGTTACAGACATTGGGTAAGAATTACCCACTGTCATATTGGGAGCCGCGAGTCCTGTAAAATTGGCGTATAGATTTGCCGCACTTCCTGCTCCAGGTGCTGTTGCCCCACAAATGGATGAATTGTTAATAGAGCCTAAAGTAACATTTGTGATGACCTCATCCCCCGTGTAAATAGCACTACTTGCACAATATTGTGCGTAACTATAATTTCCAACAGCAAACAACAAAGCAGCTGAAGTTAAAATCATAGTCGCTGTTCTTTGAAATTTCGAAAGAGTTCTTAAAGCACTTTTTCGAAATGTCTCATCAAGCCTTGACTTGTAAATTAATTTCATAGTTTTTAATTATTAAATTTATACTAAAATTAGCAAGCCCGAAATAACGAAATTATTCTGGTTTTAAAAAATAATTTCACCCGATTTTGTTGAAAAAGAAATAGAAATGTTTAAAATTCCCAATATATTCAATTAAAAAATAACCAATGTTATTTTTTAATTAAAATTATGCTGTGTCTCAAACCTTCAAAATGGTTGTAAAGGAGGACAGTCTTGGGGCTTTTAGAATATTCATCTGGTTGCAAAGTATCGTTTTTGCATTTACCGTTCAACAATTGTACCGCATAATAAACGGCAAAAGCAGAAGAGGTTCGGTATTCTCCAACATAGGGTTTATAATAACCTATCCGATTATTTTTCAGCAAGTTATTTTCTAACGTTTCATACCAATTGTCAAAACGATTGTCTCCATTTTTGCCAAGGAGAACGAGGTCAATAGCATCAATTGACAGTTGATTTTTTTGTAAAAAAGCTGCTAGAGTTGCATTCAACTTTTCAATTTCTAAAAAATTAATTTGCTCAAAATCAACTATTTCCGCTATGGAATTCTCTTTTTCATTTCCAATGATGAACATGGTACTTCCTTCTCCACAAACCGTTCCAGGTGTTTGAGATGCAAGTAAGTGATCATTCGAAACGCGTTCTTGTTTATATCTATCCGCTAATAAATCAATGTTGTAATTGTATTCGGATATTTCCTCAACCGCTCCAACTAACAAGGTAGATGGATAATCTAAATTTTCTAAATACATGTCTGCATCCAACAAGGCATTTTCAAAAGCCAAGGATCCATTGATGTGCGTATTGTTGTAGCCTGTATTTTCTGTCATCAGGGCCAATTGTCCAGCCAATGCATTGGGCGTGCTTTGTACAAAATGAGTTGGCGTTAAAACACCTTCGTCGTACTCAACAATTTGATTGAGGAATTGAATACAATTTTCAAGACCTCCATTTGCTGTTCCAATAATGATTCCTTCTGGCTGACCGTTGCGCTTCAACAAAGGCATCGCAGCACCAATTCCCATCCGAACCGCTTTTCCCATTCTTCGTAACAACCCTGCAGGAATGAATTCTGCATAATTAGGCTCTATCGCTGAATACACTTTTTCTTCGTGTATTTCCACATGACCTTTTTCGAATTGATCATCGAAGGTTCTCTGCGGTGAAATAGCGAAACAATCCTTTATATACATGCCGAAAAAATTAAGGAGGTACAATTCCCACCAAAACCAAATGAATTACTTAATACATTTCGAATCTTCTTTTTGCTGAATTCAGCAATGGGTTTCGATGCATATTCTTGAATTGGATTATCACAGCGAAGTGACGGATACAATTCATTGTTGACTAAACTTAAAATAGAGAATACTGCTTCTAATCCTCCGGAGGCAGCCAAAGTATGACCTGTGTAGGATTTTGTAGAATTGTACGGCGGAACCTCGGCAAACAATTGACTAAATGCATGTGTTTCGGTGGTATCATTGTTCAAGGTTCCTGTACCATGCGCATTGATATAGTCTATGTCTTCTGGTTTCAATTTTGCTTCTTTCAACGCACGTTGAATGGCCAGTTTGGGGCCACGTGCATCTTCAGAGGTTGCGGAAGGATGAAATGCATCGTTGGAATTGCCAAAACCCGTTACCTCAGCATATCGTTTTTTCCCTTTACAAATTGCTTCCGATTCCAAGACCAAATAGGCGGCGCCTTCTCCAAGATTCAACCCTTTTCGATTTACATCAAATGGCTGGCAGGCTTCGTCGCTTAAAATCATCAAGGAATTAAAACCATTCACGGTGTATTTTGCCAAGCTATCTGTGCCTCCAACAATCACACGGTCGGCTCTTCCCGATTGAATCAATCGAGCCCCCAAATAAATAGCGTTTGCAGAAGAAGAGCAAGCAGTGTTAATCGTATCCGACAAGCCTTTCATTTGAAACAACTTTAGGATGCGCAATGTATGGTCTGAACTTTCATAGGATCTCAAATAGTGTGATGGTTCACCACTCAAATTGGCATCGGAATACAATTCATCCGTGTTGCACATGCCACCTACGGTAGAAGAGGAAATAAATCCCGTTCGGCTATTTGAAATTTGCTCAGCAGACAAATCTGCATCTTGAACCGCTTCACGAAACGCTTGGATGGCCAACAAGGTGGTTCTTGAAAAATCAACCTTTTCCTCTACCCCATTTCGAATCTTCAATTCTTCATTTGTGAATGGTACTTCACCAAAAAGCAAGGATTCGGTATATTTTGACACAAAATACTTGGCTTTGCCAATACCCGACTTTCCCATTCGCAAGGCGTGTAAATGCTCTGCTACATTGGTGCCAATTGCCGATACTGCACCCATACCTGTGACAAATACCTTTGGCTTCATGATGCTTTTATTTCGTTCTATTCGCTTCGATGTAATCCACAATGGTGTTGACGTCCACTAAAATTTGTCGACCATCAGCTGGATTTTTAATTTTGATACCATATTCACGATCCAATAAAACAATTAATTCGACAGAATCAATTGAATCCAAACCCAAGTCACCTCCAAAAAGTGGCTCATCATCTTTAATTTGATCCACCGAAACATCCAACAGGTTCAAATATTGAATCAGGTGTGTTTTAAATTCTAGTGTAACTTCTTCTTTTGTCATAGCTGAACTATATATAATTTTGAATTCTCAGTTTCAAGTAGGTCAATACTTGGCAGATAAAAATAAACAATAATAAATAAACAATGGACCCCGACAATTCTGTCCACGTACCATTTTTTAGAAATAGCGAATAAAAACCTTCTATACACCAGTGCAACGGGGAGATTTTCCCAATCGATTGCATGTATTCCGGCATAATAAAAGAAGGCACCCAAATCCCGCCAATGGCTGCAAAAATCATGATGGAAATGGCCCCAAATCCACCGGCTTGTTCTTGTGTTTTCGCATACACACCAATTAGCAATGAATAGCTAATCGCTGCCATGGCTGAAAGCAAGGAAATCACCATCAATCCCAGCATGTTGTCGGGTAATTCTAGGCCTGGAAGATCAATGTGTGGAAAAACTAAAATACCAATGCTAAACATAATACCTAACTGCGTCAACGCAACAAATAAATAAACCAAAATCTTACTAAATATTGTCATCAAAAATGCGGAAGGAATCGTTTGAAGTCGAATAAAACTTCCCGATAATCTTTCTTTCACGACATTTCCACTCAATGAAATCACCATGAAAAACATGGCAAAGATGGACCAAGCTGGCACGTTGTGTTGAGAAGAGTTCGGTACTTTTAACGTTTCATCTGCCCCATCTCCTATTTGTACAGGATTCAGTGGCATTTGTCGAGCCATCAACTCATTTTTAATGTGTGGCGGAATTTCATCGTAACCCATGTCTAAAAACAGGTAACGAATCATATCCTCGTTCTCAATTCCAGCAATAATGGTGTGCACACCTGTGAGAATGGAAAGACGGAAATTTTCTTGTAAAATAGGATCGAAGAAATAATCAATTTGAGAAGTAGATCCTTTGATACTCGTTGTTTTTTCAGCATCCACCACGCCAAATTCAGTCAATAAAAGATTGGAAAGTCGCTTGGAGTTTTCATGAATTCCTTTGCTAAAATCTTTCGGTATATAAATGGAAATCAATTTCCGACGATCCAATGTTTCTTTTTTCAGTTTACTCAAATCCAATTGGTTTAAAACTTCCACATTGAAATCTCCTGAATGCTTTAAGTGACCAATCAACGAATCACCAATGGTGCCTTCATCATGATTGATAATCAACATTTCCAAGCGGTTTTCATTGACCAATTTAAAGGCACTATTTTGAACCAAGGTTATGATGAAAACTAATACCAAGGGCATCAAATACATCAGTAACAATCCCATTTTGTCACTCACGAGCAACAACAATTCTTTCTTCAACGAAACGAGTAATTTCTTCATCAATCTCTTAATTGTTTACCCGTTAAATTAATCATCAATTCTTCCATGTTTGCCACCTTGTGCTCTACCAACAATTCTGGCACCGTGTTGACTGCAATTATTTTTCCATGGTCCATCAAAGCCACACGTGAGCAAAAATCTTCTGCTTCGCGCAAATGGTGAGAGGTATAAATCAATGTGGTTCCTTTTGCGTTCAAATCCTCCAGTAATTGAATAATAGACATTTTGCTTTGCACATCTACGCCTACTGTAGGTTCATCGAGAAAAACAATCTTTGGCTCGTGAATCAAGCCAATGGCTAAATTAATTCTGCGCTTCATGCCGCCAGAAAAGGTTTTCACGCGCTTATTCGCAACATGATCCAACCCTAAAGTTTTCAAAAGTGAATCCGTTCTTTCCTTGCACACCTCTTTTTCCAAACCATACACACCACCAAAAAAGTGAAGGTTTTGCTTGGCTGTTAGTTCTGCGTAAAAGGCAAAATCTTGCGGCACAAAACCAATTTGAGGAAGTATGTCTGCAACGGACAAAGGTTGGTTCTCAACTGTATATTTTACGCTACCTTCTGTTGGTTGTAAAATATCACAAAGTATTGAAATCAAAGTTGTTTTCCCGGCTCCGTTGGGTCCGAAAATTCCAAATTTTTCACCAGCATAAATGGACAAATTGATTCCATTCAAACTCGGTTCTTTTGAATTTCCGTAATATTTTATAACCCCTTCAACTTCTATAATTGGATTTTCCATTCTGGACTTACAGCTTTATTTTTGAAAGTTGTTGAAAGGCATCTTTCTCTACAGCGCTAATCTCTCTCATTAAATTGGCGCTATCGATGTAATCTTTTTGGCTATTCAATCTGCCTTTGAAAATACCGGACATTTGCAAGGCTGAATCTCTCCATAAATCGCCTGCTTTGCTTATTTTATCAGAAACGAGCAGCAATTTATCGTTGTTCATTATTTCGCTGGCTTGGTCTAAAAATGCCGCGTACAAGAATCGAAATCCACCACCACCGGTACCGATTTCTTCTTGCATTCTCACAATTTGTCCGAGGTGCAAAGCCGCTTGTTTCTCGCCCAATTTATCTCGCCAACCTTCGATTTTTTTCGCCGTGTAATTGATGCCTTTTACGCCGGCTATATTGCCAGGTATGTGCAACATATCTCTGCAATTCCGTTTGATTCCTGACTTGATCGCGCTGCGCAATTGCGCATTCGAAATAGCTGCGGCAGACAACGCATAATTGATTCGACCTTTCGGTGCCAAAGCGCCTTTTGCAAACCGAACTTTTTCTAGTTCATCCGGCAAAAGTGTTGTAGTCGTTTCCATAATTGGGTCACTGATCAGGTACTTTCCATCCTCTTCTCCGAAAACAATCAAATTGTGTGCATTGAAATGAAATCGATACGCTTTGGGAAAGTAAATTAAATGAAACACGCCTACCTGACAACCGACTGGAATACCTCGTTGTAAGAGATTGTCCAACACCTTTTGTGCTTCGTCGTGTGACTTGAACTTGCGGCTTTCCATTTTGACGCCCAAAGCTTTACACGTTCGTTTGAAAATAGCACCTGGCATAGTTCGGAAAGAAATAGCTGGGCCATTGTTAACCGTCATGAACGGAATGTGAATATAGAACAAACCAGAGCCGATGCCAAATGCAAGTGGTTCGGTCATAAAGTCAACGCCATTGTGCTTTAAAAGGCTGACCGTAACTCCATTTTCGCAATGGGCCGCTTGATTGTGAATGAATTCTGACACAGACTAAATATTTGGTTTTTTTAGTTCTTCGAGCGTTATGCTAAAAGCATCCGCATATTTCAATAATTTTTTATCGCTTAATTTTGCGAATACGGCTGGCTTCCTGTGTCGCTTGATGCTCCATTTCCAGAAACCAGTATGACCCGAGAGCACCACAAAATCCATCAATTCCAATTCCATAAAATAGGCAATTGGACTCAACTTTCCGTTTTTAACATCGGTTCTCGCTTCCTTAATTCTGTCTTCAATATCACCCCAAGCATTGTCCAAAGCATCACTTTTCACTTCCCAACCCACGCTTAATTCGGCTTGATATTTCCCTTCCTCATTTTTAACATAGCAGACTTCTCTTGTGAAGTTTGCCAAATGCCCAGCATCTTGAGGAAGTTCGGATTTTTTCATCTTAGCAAACGGTTAAAAAAGCAAAAACATACGAAAAGCGAGCACTTTCTGGAACAGCCAGTAAAATGGTTTCACCTACTTTTAAGTTTCCAGAGGCCCAAAGATCGTCCACCATCATGTAGATGGATGCTGCTCCGACATTTCCTGTATCACGCAAATTGGAGTACCACCGTTCTTTCGGAATCTCCATTCCATTTTCTCTAAGTTCGTTGTATATTTTATCTTCGAAGAAATAGCTCGACATGTGCGGTAAGAAATACGTTACATCGTCTGCTGTCAATCCTCTCGACTCGAAAATACTTTTCAATCCTTTGAAGCCCAGCGAAACAATGTGTTTACTCAATAATTTCACATCTTGTTTCACACTTAAAATGGAGTAATCCAAAATTTCGCTACCGGTGTAATCCTTGTAACTTTTCAGATCACCATTTTCCAATTTCTCACAGGCCATGTACATGCACGCTTCAATTTGATTGGCGAACGACATACTTTCAATCCAATCAATACGGAGCGAAATACCGTTTTCATTTTTCTTGTTTTCAAGCAGAAACGCTGCCGAACCATCTGATAACATCCAACGTAAAAAATCTTTCTCAAAGGCGATAAACGGATTTTCTTCCATTTCCACTTTTCGGTCCACCTCTAGGTTAAAGGTATCTGAATGCATCACTCTTGACAAACGCTCTGAGGCGGATGAAACCGATTTTGTTGTCTCTCCTGATTTTATAGATAAGTAATTGAATTTCAACGCATGCATTCCTGAACAACAGTTTCCTGCTGGAGAAATCACTTCAATATTTTTAGATTCTGGTAGTTTTCCATGCACTTCATTTCCATGGGAAGGCATCAATTGATCTGGTGACGAAGTTCCACAACTCAACAGTTGAATTTCTTCTATTTCACTTGGATTTTTTTCAAATAATTTCTTGATGGAAACAGCCGCCAATTCAGCATTGGTGTGTGTCAACTTGCCTTCTTTGTCCATTGCATAATAGCGGTTTTTAATTCCGTTATTGCGCAGGACAATTCCTTTCATTTTGGATGCTTGCTCATTAATCAATCCTAAAAAACTTTCCATCTGATCATTGGCAACAGGATCATTGGGCAAATAGGAAGATGTTCGTGTTATAAAAACCTCTTTTAAACTCATTTATTTCTCAGATTCACACTACAAAAATACTCTTTTTTTCTCTTGATTGACGCTTGGGTAAACGGTCGAATCAATACGGAATAAAATGTTAAAACGATTGGCGCCACTACAAACAAAGCGATAATCAAATAATATTTGTACAGGTTTACCCATAGCTTCCGTTTGCTTTCAGTGGTTCCTTTGCGAACAATTAAATTCGCCCAAATGTTAAATAGTTTTTTTGCTCTACCTTCGATAAACAAAATATCGGTACCAATGTTCACACGATTGGTCAAAAGCACCTTCTTTTGGTAGTCACTGTAATCATTCACTTGAATGGATTGTAGGAGCAATTCGCCAAATACAGATGCTTCTTCAATGTCTTTATCACTCACCCCTGGTTTTGGGAAAAATCCGTATTTTCTATCTTTTCGGCCTGTCAACATCCAATGCAAGATGGTAAAAGCACTAATAATATTGTTATTTCGATCGATGAAGGGCACATTTCCAACTAGTTCTCCTCCTGCATGGGAGATCTGTTGTTTGATTCTCTCTTGGGAATTCAACCACATATTCCGTGCACCAATCACGGTTACAACCTTTGTATCTTTTACTCGAGAAAGAAACGCCTCTTCTCGCAACAAAGCCGTTGTAGGAAGGGACGGTGACAAAAACCAAGGCTGGTATCCCAAAATAATTAAATCGTATTTTTCATGTTTAAAAACAATGGGGTCTAACGCACAAGGAATTTCCAAAACCGTTTCTGGCATGGCGTTAAAAAAACGATCGGATGTCCACGGAAAATCAAAGGTTGGTTTCGTTTGAATCGTCACGTAATCTATATCACCACCGACTGGTGAAATGAAATTTTTCAAAATCGAGGAAAGCTGTCCCGATTGGGAATAAGAAATTACCAGAATTTTCATTGCAAATAACTACAGTTTTAGATTTACAGAAGTTTTCGAATAATTCACTATCGCCGATCGGACATCTGAATTCACCTCTGTGTAATGTTTTTTCACCCATGCTGCATCTTCAACAATGTTGGTATTGTATTTCAACATTTTTGGTGCATTTTCTTGGATAATCAACCGTAGAAAATGATATTCTGTATTTTTTGAATTGGTTTCAATTTCTTTTTCCAAAAGCAATCTTCCTTGCTTGAACAAGCTCAATTTGTCTTTGGGCGTTTTTTGATACCCGGCTTTTTTCATCAACAACGCTCCTCGGTAGGCATTTTTGTCACTTGTGGTGGTGTTTTCTAATCGATCTATCATAGCTGTTACAGCCGCAATATTCTCTCCAGCAATAATCGTATAATACTCCGATTTTGAAAAGGATAGGGTCAAAAAAGCTACGACAAAAAGAAAGTTTTTCATGATAGGTAAAAATCTTGACAAAAGTCACTAAAATAGACGTCTTTCGCAACAAGTTTTTCGTTTTTATTCCATTTTATTCATTCCGGCTCTTAATTTTGTAGTGCAAATGAATTCAAAGCCGATACTTTCAGATATTCAGGGTTGTGTGATCATTCCGACATACAACAACGAGAAAACGCTCAAGCGAGTGATTCTCTCTGTTCTTGAGGTCGTTCCTGCCAATCGAGTAATTGTCGTAAATGATGGCTCCACGGATACCACAAAAAGCATACTCCAAGAATTTGAAAATTCCATATTGATCCTCAAAAATGAGGTGAATTCTGGCAAAGGAGTTGCCTTGCGAAAAGGGTTTAAAAAAGCCTTTGAATTGGGTTTTGAAAATGCGCTAACTTTCGATTCGGATGGACAGCATTTCGCTTCCGATATCCCAAAAATGATTGAGCAGGCCTATCTGAACAAAGGCGCTGTGATCATGGGTTCCCGAAATATGGAGCAAGAAGGCGTCCCACAAAAAAGTTCATTTGGCAATAAATTCTCCAATTTTTGGTTCAAAATAGAAACGTGGATTACCCTTCCGGACACCCAAACCGGTTTCCGAATTTATCCACTTCAACCGTTGCGGAAAATGCATCTGCTCACACGGAAATTTGAATTGGAAATTGAAGTGATTGTTCGCTTGGCTTGGAAATTCGTGCGCTTTGTTCCTGTTTCGATTGAGGTGAAATACGATCCTGAAGAACGTGTGTCGCATTTCCGTCCTGGTCGCGACTTTTTCAGAATCAGTGTTTTAAACAGCGTTTTGGTTGTGGGCGCACTGCTGTATTTTTATCCCAAAAAACTCTTTTCAAAAGATACGTTTAAAAAAATAAAGCAAGAAGCCATCAAACCAGACGAAAGCAATTTAAGCAAAGCCCTTTCCATTGGATTCGGTGTATTTATGGGGATTTTTCCTATTTGGGGTTTTCAGTTGCTGATCGGAATTCCTTTGGCGGTTTTCTTTCGATTGAACAAAGTACTTTTCATTACTGCGGCGAACATTTCCATTCCACCGATGATTCCTTTTATCATTTATGTGAGCCTTTTGACCGGTTCCCTTTTTGGTTTTGGTTCCGTGGAATTTTCAGATTTACTTGATTTTACCAGCAGTGCTGTACAGCAAAACCTCAAACAATATTTCATCGGCGCCATCCTGTTTTCCATCGGTGCTTTCATTGCAACTACCGGTGTTAGCTTTGCCTTGATTTCTATTTTCAGAAAGTCACCCGTTAAAGGATAGCATATTCGGCACCCATTTTCAAAAATTGGGTGCCCGTAGCTGAAATTTGACCATTGATACGGATTCGCTTTTCTTCTTGTTCGGCAATGGAAATATTCACCAAAACTTCAGGGGTTTCGGTTGGGTTGAGAATCGCCAAGAACTTACAAGACGACATACTTTTCATTTTTAGCGTTTTATCCAAAGCTGTCGCTAAAATCTCTTTGATAATTTCCATTTCAACAACGCCAGGTGTAACTGGATTGTTCGGGAAATGTCCGTCAAAAATCGTATGATTTGCGTCAATTTGAAGGGTGGCCGTTATCGAATTTTCTTCGTGCTGCAACGCCGTTATTTGGTAAAATTTATCTTTTAAAATCATCAGAAAGTCTGGAATTTTGAATCATTAATTGCGGGATTGGAAAGGATATTTCGAAAAGTATAAACCACCTTTTCTTCTTCACTTTCCACCATACTCATCTCTTGTAAAGTCAAGTCTTTTTTGTTAAATACCAATACGATGGATTCGATGTATTTCGACATTCGACTGTTCTTGGGTACGAGATTCAATTTGTATTGACTGGCACTTTCGAAGTACGTAATGGTAAAATCTTTCCCATCTAAAAAGGAACCGGACAGCATTTGAACCATCAAACTTTGCACTTTTTTAACGACCATTTTTGTCGATGGATCTTTTATTTCTTTGCCGTTTTCAGAATATTTCACCTTGCTCCCATCAATGAGTATCAAGCTTTTTTTAGGCGTCAAATGTTCCCACCTAATTTTCTGTTCTTGTTTGTACAATAGACTTCCCGTTCCTTTTTGCGGCGTATTCAGCATGCTGGAATAAACCGTTTCGCTAAAATCAGCACGCAGCGCATTCAAGCTTTTTTGTTTTTTCTGAATGGCGTTTTTACAGGCAGTAGCATCCGTCAGTTTCTTAAATTCTTGCGAAAAAGAAACCAAGGGCATCAAAAAGAAAACTACGATTAATTTATACATTTTCATTTCCAAAAGATTCAATTTCCTGTTCAGATGCAAAGATAATGCCTTTTTCTTTGGCAGATTTTAGAAAGCTTGGAATCGCTTTGGCAGTTTGAGGCAAATTATCGTGCAACAACAAAATACTTCCCGGTGTGGCTTGCTTCAGCAATCGTTTTGAAAGGAGTTTTGAATTTTTAATTACCGTATCATACGACCTTCTATTCCAACCGACAACCGTTAAACCCACTTGTTCTACAACCCGGGCAATGATGGGATTGGTATAACCAATGGGCGGACGAAACAAACTCGTTTGAATCGATTTTCGATCCAAAAATTGCATCAATTCATTGATTTCGGTTGTTACTTTTTTACCATTCAACAACGCAAACAGCGGCGGATGCGTAAAGGTATGATTGCCAATTCCGTGTCCTTCTTTTTTGATTCGCTCAACTATTTCCGGAAATTGTTCTGCCTTCTTTCCAACCACAAAGAACATCGCTTTGACCCCATTTTCATCTAAGGCATCCAGAATTTGAGGAGTAGTTGAAGGATTCGGACCATCATCAAAAGTCAAAAGAACAGAAGGTGAATTTGTTTTACATACCGCTTTCAAAAAGTAATTGAATCGCATGAAAACAACACCGGCACTTAAGATGAAAAAGAAAGTAAGAAAAGCAACAAATAAGAGCAAAATCAGGTATTCACTTCGCCAGAATAGCAAGGTGCAAATCACAATGGATGTGATGAAAAACAATACATTGAGTTTATGCTTGATCATTTTTAAGTAGAATCAATCCTGTATTTTTTGAGCAACCTGTATTTACTACCAATGCGTACTTATTTGGATTCTTTTGCAACCAGTCATGCGCCATGTGTGTGCCAAAAGCTGCTGAACTAAAATACAAACCACTAAAATCCTCATACAAAATTTTCTCACCCACTAAATCGATGTCGGTATTGGTGAAAATGCGAGAAATAGTAGCAAGTCCAAGATCGTTTTTGGCGAGAAAAATTTCTATTTCTTGCTTCAAATCTACTGTTCCGAAATGCGTTGAACAGTCCAGAACAGCAACAGAACTTGCCTTTTTTACAGGACTAATGGCCATAAATGTAGCTCCAGATGTTAAATTGGATTCAGCTAGAAAAATGCTCGGTTTCAAAGAATTCAAAAACTCAATGGCTTCATCTGCGGTACCTACTAAAACATTCTCAGCACCTTCTTTGCAGCACAACATTCCATCGATCAAGGCCATTTCAAACGACAAATTGTTTTGGGTATGCGTCATGTTATAGGAATGATTCCCTAAATCCAACGATATTTGACCAGCTATTGTGTTGTGTGTAGATTGAATAAAAGACGTTGGCGATAACACATCCCCTTCGACCGTATTAATTACTTTGAGAAATTTTTCCGTATCGGTCAAACAGCCCAAAGCTGTACCAACAGAAATCGCGTCAAAAGGTTTTCCAACTTCTTTCTCGCATTCCTTTGCTGCGGCGATGCCCATGCGTAAAACAGGACTCAATCGACGAAGCGCTACGGGAGAAATATATTCCTTGTAATCCGGAGATTTCAATACAGACTCCTCTGAAATAGGTTCCAAATTTTCATTGACATCTTCCGACCGAAAGGAATTTTGATGTGTAATGGAGGAAATGGCGTGAATGTAAAACATACCTATATTTTTGAGATAATGAGTGTAGAATTGTTTCCGCCAAAACCAAAAGAATTGGATAGGACATGTTGAATATCAACATTTTCTTGAACTGTTTTTACTGGTGTCAAACCTGTTTCTTCGATCGGTGTAACATGATTCAAATTCGGAAATAAAGTGCGATGCTGAATAGAAAGTAGGGCAATAACAGCCTCAATTCCTCCACAAGCGGCCAAAGTATGACCCGTATACGCTTTTGTAGAACTGAAAGCGGGTACTTTCCCATCAAAAACAGTAAGAAAGGCTTTTGACTCCGACAAATCATTGTTCGGTGTAGCCGTTCCGTGTGCATTGATGTAATCAATTTCCTCGGGTTGTAAATTCGCTACTTGCAAGGCTTTTCTCATGGCCAAGACCGCACCAAAACCTTCTGGAGAAGAAGCAGTTTGATGGAAGGCATCCGAAGCATTGCTCCAACCCGACAGTTTGGCAAGCGCTTGCTTGTTCGTTTTTTTCATCGATTCTGCTGATTCGATTACCAAAAATCCAGCCCCCTCGCCTAAATTCAAACCCTTGCGGGATTCATCAAAGGGGCGACAAAAATCTGTATCAAAAATCATTAAGGAACGAAAGCCTGAAATGGTAAAATTGGTCATGCAATCGGTACCACCGACAATCACGCGATCCAATTGACCCGTGCGAATCATGCGTGCGCCCATCATGATGGCATTTGCAGCCGATGAACAAGCTGTAGATATGGTATTTACAAAACCAGTTAATCCCAATTCCGTCGCAATTTGCTCCGTGGTGGTTCCACTTGGGTGATGCAAGTACATTACGGGATTGGATTTTTCTCCGTTATATTCTGTTTTGTATTCTTCTTCACTGACATCCATTCCGCCGACTGAAGTTCCCGAAATCAATCCTGTACGCACATCTGAACGAAATTCGTGCCCGGCGAAAGCTTCTTTTGCCGCAATCATGCCCAAAAGTGCCGTTCTCGAGCCAACGGTTTTCAATCCAAAAGTTTGCATTAATTCAGCATTGCTGGAATGAATTTCACCTACTTTAAACCGTTCCGTGTGTTTTTTTTTCCCTTGTTGGATTGCCGACTTTTCAGTCAATAAGGTAGCGTAGGTTTCTTCGACATTTTTACCAATCGATGAAATCACTCCATATCCTGTGATAAAAATGTCCATGTTTATTTTTGATTTTTTTCAATAAAATCAGCCAAAGAATTCAAGGAATGAAAAATTTCTCTTGCTCCATTTGGATCTTCAATTTTGATGCCGTATTGGGAATCCAAAAGGACGATAAATTCCAAAGCATCGATAGAATCCAAACCCAATCCATTTTCTCCAAAAAGAGGCGCATCCTCCACGATATCCGCTGGGGTTAAATCTTCCAAATTCAATTGCTCGATAATCTGAACTTTTAATTTTTCTTTTAAACTACTCATTTCTATAGGTATTAAGTATATTTTCAATTTCGTTGGTCACATTCTTATTTTCAGATTGGGAAACTAAAAATAGGAAACATTCTTCATTTTCTTCCGTCTTGTTGCTCATCCAGCCACACAAACAATATTTATTTCCACGGGCGAAAGACATTTCCATTTGCTCCACGTAAAATTTGGTCTGAAAATCGGGTAAAATAAAAAATGTATTTTCACCATACCATTTGTGCTTGATGGCCAATTCTCCCGTAACAATGTTTGGCAAAGTATATACAAACAGCGACGGACTTGCATTTTCTTTGAGTTCGTAACTATCGATAAACTTTAAATCCGTTTGCTTACTCGATTCATCGTTGGCAAAAATCAATTGAAGTTGATCTTCCAATTCTGGTTTTTCAGTATAATACGGAGTTAGAACAAAATCGGCCAAAAGTGCGCTTTTCGACAAAGTATCCATTTTGTAAAACTTTGGATAATTCAATTCCAGTTTTCGATACAAATCATTGAGGAAATGCACCTCCAAGTCAACACGTGTTTGTACACAGTCTCCATTGAGAAAAACTCCTTTTGAATTGACATAACTGTGTGCGACTATTTTCATCCTATTTTTCGCATTAAAAGTGCCGCGTTACCGCCTCCAAAACCGGAAGCTGTTTTTAACACGACATGTAGATCCAAATCTAGATTTTCTGATAAAACGGTCAATGGTACAGTTGTTCCCAATTTTTCAAATCCAACGCTTTTAAACAAGGTATTTTTCTCCATAGAGACCATGCACATTAATACCTCCACAATTCCTGCAGCGCCTAGAGTATGTCCAAAATTGCCTTTAAAGCTGTTAATGGGAACATTTTCCAGCCCCAAGCGATTGAAACCGATGGCTTCCATCTCATCGTTGAACAAGGTGGCTGTTCCGTGTGCGGAGATATAGTTAATTTCTTCTTTTTTGCTATTCGATCGATCCAAGGTCTTGTTAACGACTCTGACCAATCCTTCTCCCGTCCGGGAAGGGCCGGAAATATGATTCGCATCATTGGATGACGCACCGCCCAAATATTCAACTGAAAAGTCTGCCCCACCTTTGTTCGAAACGACAATGGCTCCGCACGCTTCACCCAGGGATACGCCTTTTCGATTCTCATCAAATGGCAGACAAGGTTCATCGCTCAGTGCTCGCAAACTTTGGAAACCGTTAATAACAAAGTCATTGAGCACATCAATTCCAATCACGACCACCTCATCAAACGTACCCATTTGTATGTAATCTGCGGCTAAATTAATGGCCAAGACACCGGAAATACAGGCATTCGATAAAATGATTGTTTCGTTTGGATTCTGAAATTTTTCAGAAATGATTCGTCTAGAGGAAGCAAAGGAATCTGCGTCAACCTCCTCCATGTTGGCTTTGGTCGTGCTTAAAATAATGGCGGTTTTCGGCGATTGAAGTAAAGCTGTAGAAACGTTCACCAACAAATCATCACAAATTTTTGACAACAAGGTATTGTAACGATTTTCAGTTAGCCAAGGGATTTTTGATAAATACAAGGCCGCACCATCAAAACCTTCTTCCTTTTGCAACTGGATCCCCGATTCATGGTGCAACAACGCATTGAAATGACTTCCGATATCATTTCCCAAAGGGGAAATCAATGCGCCATATTTCAAATAAATTTTCACGATTCTCTCCAGTTTTGATTGGACTCCCAAACTTCATAAAAAGCGGGTTTAATCATTTCCAAACTTCGATCCGCCACATTCATAAAAACTTGCATCGTTTTGCCGATGGCAGCGATTTTATCGGTGGTCATATTCGTTACTTCGTAGCGAAATACAATCTTCGCAGCACTGTGTTTTTCCAAAATCACTTTTACAAGAACTTTATCTCCATAAAAAACACTTGCCTTGTGGTTGATTTCTGATTTCACAATCGGAGTATAATAGCCTTGTTTGAATACATCCAAATATTCCATACCATGATCCGCTCCGAATTTTTCACGGCCATCTTCGAAAAACTTTAAATAGTTTCCGTGCCAAACAACGCCCATCGCATCGGTTTCACTAAAACGAACGAGTAATTCAATTGATGATTCTAAAATTTTCATGCCAAAACGATTTTCATTTGACATCGAACGATTTCTTTTCCATTGGAACTAGCGGTGCCCTCAATCAAGTGAATGGTTTCAAAAGAACTTAAAATGTTCACACGCGTTTCTACTTGAGCCTTTACGCCTATTTCTGCTAAGACTTCCAATTTGGTAACAGCTCCGATGAAACCCAATTTCGCCTCACCTTCTTTGATTAAACTATTCAGATACCCGAAACCTGCGGCACACGTTTGAGCGATATTTTCAACTAAAGCGGATTCTGACAGGAGATTTTCTTCCAAAAAAAGGTTGTTCTCTTGAATTTCAAAGGAACTTAAAAACCCTGATTCATCCGCTGACTTCAAGCCGTCAACCATGATAAACGGCTCTCGTTGAGGAATGTATTTTTTTATTTCTGATTTTTCAATTAACATAGTAATCGTAAAAATTAAACCATTGCGTTGGGTTATCTTTCACCATCTGTTCCAACTTAGAAACGAATGCAGATGCAATTTGTTCTGGACTTTCGCTTTGGTATAGTAAATTCGTTGCACACAAATTGTAATGTGTTTTTTCGCCTTTAACGGCAAATACAAAGGTAATAGGAACTTTAAACTTGTGTGCCATAATAAATGGCCCGGATGGAAATTCTGCTTTTCCTTCCAAAAATGGCAAAACATAAGACTTTTGATTCGGCATGGTGCGGTCCGCGTGCAAGGCAATCAATTCATTTCGTTTCAAGGCTTGATGAATTAAAATCAAATGCGACAGGTCTTTTTTTAAGGGAATCAAATTGAATTTGGCTTCTTCTGTTTCGCTTGAAATGTAGGACTTAATTTTCTCCACCTCATCGTCTAGCATTAAGATATTTATTTTATTGGTAATCCGTTCGCCAATTAAATTCCCCGCATTTTCCCAATTGCCAACATGACCTGAAAATAAAAAACCTCCTTTTCCCGCCTCTTTCATTTCGATCAAAGCTTCTTCATTTTCAAAACTGTGGGAGTAAAACTTTTTCTTCGTGGTTTTCAAGGCAATTCGATCAATTAAAATTCGACCGAATAGATTGAAATTTTTGGTGGCTGTCCAAATGGCTTTTGGCTTAGAATAATGAAATCCTTTTTGATAAAAACGGACCAATGCATTTCTTTGTTTTCTGGCGAACAAAACAAAATAAGTTGCCACAAACAAGCAGAAAAAATAGGAAAACCAAATTCCAAAAAACTTAATGCAGAAGACGAAAAACTTGTATCCCCAAAGCGAACCTTTCGTTTTACCGTCCCATTTTTTTTCCATGTGGATTAGGCCGCCTTTAGTTTTTGCTCTACTAAATCGTAAAAATCGCTAAAAGTATCGATGGTTTTAAAATCTTCCGCTGTGGGTTTAAAACCCAAGTTTTCTTCCATAAGCACGACAAGGTCAACATAATCCAAGCTATCCAAGTCTAACGTTTCCCGTAAACTTTTCTCATCTTGAATGTCATTCATATCGATTTCAAATTCTTCTGAAAGAAATCGTTTCGTTGTACTTATTATTTCTGATCGTTCCATATTTTAATAAAGCAAAATTAAGGAATATATTTTTTAATTATTAAGGATGAATTGGTTCCTCCAAAACCAAATGAATTGGACAAAAAGCAATCAATGTTTTTTTCTGTGTATTCTGGAACAATGTTAATTCTTTTGGAATCCTCATCCGGATTTTCAAAATTGATATTGGGAGCGATAAAATTATTGTTCATCATAAGCGTGGAATAAACCACTTCGCTGGCTCCTGCCATCCAACATTCATGTCCGGTCATTGATTTTGTCGAACTAACCGGGATTTTGGATCCAAACACATCTGCAATCGCTTGTGCTTCTGTGGCATCACCAATAGGCGTCGATGTAGCATGAGCGTTGATATAATCGATATCTTGAGGTGTTAGTCCTGCTTGTTTCAATGACATGTTGAGCGATCGGTGTTGCCCGTCTAAATTTGGATTGGAAATATGATCTCCATTGGATGAAAATCCATATCCAACAATTTCTCCTAGAATGGGTGCATTGCGTTTTAAAGCCGATTCCAACGATTCAATAATCACGGTTGCTGCTCCTCCAGAAGGCACCAAGCCATCTCGATCTCGGTCGAAAGGTCGACTTGCTTTTCCGGGTGCATCATGTCGTATTGAAAACGCGCCCAAGCCATCAAAACTGCCCATGGCGTAAACGTTTATTTCTTGACCTCCACCACAGATAACACGTTCTTGTAAACCTTGCTTGATCAACAAATAACCCATTCCAATAGAATGTGAACCTGAAGCACAAGCCGCGGACATGGTAATATTAATTCCTTTCAACTTGTATATAGTTGAAAGGTTCATATTGATGGTGCAATTCATGTTTTGAAAAATATCCCCACTACCGATTAAAGTTGTGTCTTTTCTTTCGCGCACTTTATCAATGGTTTCAATCACTGCTCCAGCGGTGGAATCATTGCCATAAATAATGCCTGTTTCATTTTTTTCCAGGAAATCGACATCCAATTTTGCATACTCCAACGCTTCTTTCGTTGCCATATAGGCAAACATGGCAGGCTGGTGCATACCAATTCGTTCTCTTCTGGATAGAAATGGTTTCAAATCAGGATCCTTTACAAATCCCGTCAAGCAGGAACGATAACCAAATTCCTTCCGCGCTTGATCGTATAGAATGCCGCTTTTTCCCTGTTGAAGAGAATCCAGTACTTCATTTAAATTTTCCCCTATGCAAGAGTAAATTCCAATTCCTGTTATGACTACACGATGTTCCATACCTTACGCGTAAATTCCCCCGTTTATATTGATTACTTCACCTGTAATGTACGCTGCCTTTTGAGAAGCTAAGAAACTCGCTAAATACGCTACTTCTTCTGCTTTTCCAAACCGATTGGCCGGCACCATTTTTTTTAATTCTGCCTCATCCAAGTCACTGGTCATATCTGAAACAATGAATCCAGGAGCAATTGCATTCACCGTAATGTTTCTTTTCGCTACTTCTTGTGACAAGGCTTTGGTAGAAGCAATCATCGCACCTTTCGCTGCTGAATAATTCGTTTGCCCCGGCACACCTTTTAAACCACTCAAAGAAGCGATATTGATGATTCTACCTGTTCTAGCTCGTAACATTTTAGGCAAAACAGCTTGTGTACAATTGTACATTCCTTTTACCGAGGTATTGATTACATCATCCCAGTCTTTTTCAGAAACCCAAGGAAATAAATTATCTCTTGTTATTCCAGCATTGTTTACCAATACTTCAATATTTTTATCTGGATTATTTTCAATCCATGCACCTACGGTTTTCAAAACCTCTTCGTTGTTTTTCACATCAAAACGCATCAATTCCGCAGACCCACCTTGTTCTTCAATAGCTTTCAATGTTTCCAACGCAGCCTCTTTGTTTGAAGAATAATTGATCAATATATGAAGGTTCTCATCTTTGGATAATTGCAAAGCGATCGCACGTCCAATTCCTCTTGAGGACCCTGTGATTAATGCACTTTTCATAATTCTACAGACTTTTGGCTTAAGGTATCGATAATATTACGAATATTTTCAAATTGTGGAACATCTTCTGTAATCATTGGCGCCACATTTCGAATCATTTTGTATACCTCCAGCGTTTTTGGCGACAATTTTATTCGTTTTTCTTCACCCAACAAATCAATCGCTTGGCAAACTGCCATCATGTGAATCGCCATTACTTGGAATCCATTGTTGATTACTTTTCTTGTAATGACAGCACTATTAGTCCCCATACTCACAATGTCTTGATTGTCATTGTTATTGGAAATACTGTGCACGTACATTGGGTTCGAAAGCATTTGATTTTCTGCTGTTGTGGACGTTGCTGTAAATTGCATTCCTTGAATTCCGAAATTCAACCCAAGCACTCCTTGATTTAAAAAGGCCGGGAATTGTTCGTTCATTTTGCTGTTCAACAAGTAATTCAATTGTCGTTCAGCTAGCATCGTCATTTTCGTTACCACCAATTTTACTTTGTCCATTTCCAACGAAACGTAATCGCCATGGAAATTTCCACCGTGGTAAACATTTTGATCCTCCACACTAATGATCGGATTGTCGTTGGTAGAATTCATTTCGTTTTCAACAACGGAACGAGCGTAATCCAACGTTTCTTTCACTGGTCCTAAAATTTGAGGCACACAACGAATCGAATAATATTCTTGAATTTTCTTTTTGAATTCTACGTGTTGTAAAATATCGTTATCAGAAAACAAATCTTCTCTTTTTTTGATCATTTGGCTGTCCACCAAAAAATCGCGCATTTCTTTGGCAACATACATTTGCCCTGGATGCAATTTCACTTTGTTCAATCCTTCCGAAAAAGAATCGTCATAGGATTCCATGATTTCGTTGATGATGGTCGACGAAACGATACCCCAATTCAACAAGCGATACGCATAAATCAAGTTAACGGCGCCAATCCCTGTCATACAGGAAGTTCCGTTCATCAATCCCAAACCATCGCGCAATTGAATTTTCAACGGTTGTAATCCGATTTCACTCAACACTTCAGCAGTAGGTCGTCGAACACCTTGGTAACGCACATAACCTTCGCCAATTAGATTCAGTGCTAAATGAGCCAATTGCACTAAATCTCCACTCGCTCCTACGCCACCGTGTTCGTAAATTTCTGGATAAATCTCGTGTTTCAAAAAGGCGGTTAATTGCTCCACCACCTCAAAACTTATGCCTGAATTTCCTTGTAAAAAATTGTTCAAACGTGCCACGACAACTGCTCTAACACTCTCATCATCGAGTACATTACCCGTTCCAGAAGAATGGCTTCGGATTAAGTTGTACTGCAAATGATTCAATTTGTCGTCATCAATTTTAAATTGCGCCATTGGCCCAAATCCCGTGTTGATGCCGTAAATTATTTTGTCTTTTGAGAAATCCGTTAGGAAATTAAAAGATTCGTGAAGTTGATCTTTAACATCCTTGTTCAAGAGTAACGGTTTGCGGTAAATTGCAAACTGCTCTATGTCGGACAAATCCATTTTATACATGGTCAAAAATTGTTATTTATACTGGTTTTTAAAATACGCCTTTTTACGGAATTTTCACTTCCAAAATGGTATGAAAGGCATTGGTATGCAGGTGATGCTCGTTCACACAAATTAACCCCGCTTTTTCGATAATATATTTCATTACGCTGGAAGAATACATTTTACTGTTTCCGTTTGCCATCGCTGTAAAATAAACTGATGTAGCCACCAAACTGTATTTTGCAGCTGGGTATTTTTGATCATCAATGAAAGTTTCCATGATGAAAATCGTTGCATCTTTTGATGCGTTCTTTTTAATTTTCAAGAATATGGCCTCAATTTCTTTTTCACTGAAACAATCCAAAAATTGACTCATCCAGTACACGTCGGCTCCTGCTGGAATTTCCGACTCTGGTTTCAACATGTCCACATGGAAATATTCCACGCGATCTTTGCTTTCTGGAAGGGCATCGATATTTGCTTTCGCCACTTTCAATTGACCGGGTAAATCGAATATTTTAACGCGCACTTCTGGATCGTACTTGGTACTGGCCATTGCCCATTTCCCTGTATTCCCACCAATATCAAATATGGTTTTTGGTTGATACTGGAAAATAATTTTCAAGGCTTCATTAAATGAATTGTCTGAATAATGGTGGTCAAAATCAAACCAAGATTTTTTCACGGGTGCTGGCAATTGAGAAAGTCCTTCATACAAGGTTGGCCAGTTTCCAAAAACACTCAATCCAGCCGGACGATTTTCTTGAATGGATTCTTTCAACTGAAAAAGACCTTGGTAACAGACGTCTTGCGTAAAGTAGAAATTGACTTTCGTCATTTCATCTCGAAGCAAGAAATAACCAATTTTCGTCAATTGGTATTTGCCTTCTGATTTTAATTCCACCACCTCAGCGGCTTCGGCCATTTCAAGCAAAACAGTTACTCCGTATTTAGAGACTTTTGTTTGATCAGCAATTTCTTGAATCGTTAACCCTTGGTTCTGCTCATTCATCGCTTCCATAATGCCCAATTCGAGCATGGTGTAAACCGTTTGAAATACAAATGGACTAAAGGCAATTTTTTGAGCTTCGTATAGTGCGTTAATAGCTTTCATTCAATCGAATTAGAAATTAATTCTGTGTTAAATTCAGTGGATAAATCTTACCCAAATGAGGGCAAAGATAAGTTTTTATAATGAAAATCTGCAAGGAAAAAGAATCTTAAGAAAACAATCTTATGCCCTCAGATGTTGTGTCATTTTGTTACTTTTGACCTATATGATTGAAAAGCATTTCGACGTTATAATCATTGGGGCTGGAGTTAGTGGTTTAACAGCAGCTGCTTTGCTCACAAAATCAGGGTTAAAAGTCTGCGTTTTAGAGCGTCATTATTTAATCGGTGGATACCTTCAAGGTTTTGACAGAAAGGGATTTACCTTCGACACGGCGATCCATTGGTTGAATCAATGCGGTGAAAATGGCACAGTTACCAAGGTTTTTGAATATCTCGGCGATGATTTCCCGAAACCAATTACGATGAAAACCATTCACAGGCATGTGAACAAAGGATATTATTACACCCTTAGCAACAATCCTGATGAGTTAAAGAAAAAACTCATTGAAGATTTCCCGCACGAAACAAAAGGAATTGAAAAATTCTTCAAGGCCGCAAAAACGGTAGCGAAAGTATCCGATAATTTCCCTCAATTTTTCCTTTCTTATGAGACCGTTTCAGGTTTTCAAAAGATGTTTTACAAATTGAAACAATTGCGAATCATCTACCCTTTGATTCAATATGCTTTGTACGGCGGTGAAGAAGGTGTTCAAAAAGGTTTGAAAAAGTTTTTTAAAGACGAAAAACTATTGGAATTATTTTGTTCGGAAATCGATTTGCTCTCTTGCCTCTTCCCAATTGCTTGGGCATACAACAAAGATTACCAAAATCCGCCCATCGGTGGAAGCAAAGTCATTCCGATTTGGTTGGAAGAAAAGATTCTTTCGTATGGCAACGGCTCCGAAATTCTATTGAGTGCGGAAGTGACGAAAATTGACATTGAAAACAATACTTTCAAAGGCGTTACCTACAAAAAGCGTCACAAAGAGTACCATTTATCTGCCACGCATTTAATTGCCGCTTGTGATATTGATACTGTCTATAAAAAACTATTACCTCCCGATGCCGTTCCTGAAAAGTTGAAACTGAAGATGGACAATTCAGAATTGTATAGTTCATCGTTAACGATTTCTGTGGCATTGGATTGCACAGCTGAAAGTCTAGGTTTCGAAGATGTAATGTTGTATCTCTACAATGAGGAAACTTCTCGCATGGAACATAGTTCAGGCGACCCGCACAAATCTTTCATCAGTATTTTGGCACCAACCGTTCGAGATAAAACTTTGGCGCCTGAAAATCAAGGAACCTTAAACATTTTTGTGCCTGCTTGGATGAATTACAAAGAAAACTGGAAAACATCCCTCAATGAAAAAGGGGAATATGTGCGCACAGCTGAATACAACCAGCTAAAAGACGAATTTGCACAAATCATTTTTGAACGAATTGAAAAAGAAGCTTGTCCGGGTTTAAGGAAACACATACTATTCTATGAAGTTGCTACACCTGTAACGTATCATCGCTACACACACAACAGAGACGGATCCATGATGGGAACACGTCCTGGACGCGCCAACATGCAATCAGGCGTTGCACATTACAAATCACCGGTAAAAAATCTGTTGATTGGCGGACATTGGGCGGAACTAGGCGGTGGCGTACCTATCGCAGTAAAAGCGGCCTACAATGCAACGTTGATGGTTTTGAAGGACAAGAAAAAATCAGAATACAAAAAACTTTCCAAGTATCCGAAAACCTGGATGTAATACTATTTGAAGTCACGTTAATCAGTTTGAATAAAAGTAAATGGGCAAATTATTTTCAGCTATTGTTCGTTTTTTCGTAGCAAAACCAGTTTTCTTTCTGCTTTTGTTACTCGGCATTTTATCTACCTTGGTGGTTGGGTTAACGCGCTTGAACATCGATGAGGATTTGTACTCCGTTTTCCCTAAAAGCGAACAATACCAACGTTTCAACTCCATCATTCAAGAAAATTCCTTGAACAAACAAATCGTCTTTTCCATTGACGCGAATCAGGATGCCAACCAGTTAGAAGAAAATCTTTCTAGTATTGAAAATAAAATCGATGATCTTTTTAACGCTCGAATCAAAGATGTACAGATTTACAGAAATGTAAATGAGAAAAAACTTGTTGGTTATCTGCAAAAATCGTTTGTATTATCCGCTTCGGATCAGGATTATGCTGAAATTGAAAACAAAATAACGCCCAATGCAATTGATGCTGCTTTAAAAAGAGATGCCGATAAATTAGAAGGCACCAACGGTTTTTTTTTAAAAGGCATTGTAGCGCTCGATCCTTTGGGATTGACGTCCAAACAACTTGAAAAAGCCAAACCCGAAGAAGGCAAAGGATCCTATCTCGTGAAAGACGGCTTGGTGTATACCCAAGATGAAAAATCCATTCTTTTTTTCGCTACACTCGCACTCGATTCAAAAGACATGGTGGCTTTGGCCAATCTAAACGAAGACCTAACGAAATTCAAAACACAAATCAATTCTGAACTCCCGATTCATTTCGATTATTTCGGCACCTTTCAAATCGCCGTTGAAAATGCGCAACAAGTGAAAGCCGATACCTACCTCACCTCCTTTCTCAGCATTGCACTGATTGTGTTGTTGCTGATTGTGTATTACCGTAGTTTCTTTGCGCCTGTTTTTTTCATCTTACCTGCCGTTTTTGGCGTTCTTTGCGGAATGGGAATGGTGGGTTGGTTGCAACCGTCCATCAGCGCCATATCTTTGGCCACGGCTTCCGTATTGTTGGGTATTGTTTTGGATTATTCCTTTCATTTTTTCACGCATTACAAACATTCTGGTGACATTCGGAAAACCATAGAAGAAATTTCCGCACCCATGGTCATCGGGAGTTTCACCACAGTTGCAGCTTTGGGTGCCTTGCTCTTTGCTGATTCAGTGATTCTTCAAAATTTTGGATTGATAGCCTTGTTTACGTTATTAGGCTCCGTCCTTTTTACACTTTTAATTCAACCGACACTTTTCATCTTACTCAGAGTAAAACTTCCTTTTTCTGAAAATACATCCGGCACTAAAAAAGTACCAAAAATTCTACTACGACTCGGAATTTTAGCGGTTGTAGCTTTTACTGCCATTTCATTACTTCGTGGTTTCGATGCTTTTTTCGATGCAGACATCAACAACTTATCCTTTCATTCGGAAGAACTAAAGAGAAAGGAAGCTTTTTACACGGGAATTCAACCTGAAAAAGACAAGAAATTTTATGTAATCGCTACTTCTTCTTCCCTGGAAGAAGCCAAAAAAATCAATGCTGCCATTTATGATTCCTTGAGTCATTACAGAAAAGAATTAAAAATTTCAGAGTTAATTTCCACGGCTCCTTATTTACCTTCGCAGCAACGAATTAAAGAACAAACCCAAAAATGGCAAGACTTTTGGCTAACGAGAAAAGAGAAGGTTTTAGCACAAATCAGCCAGTCTTCCCCTTCCAATAACTTTTCACCAACTGCTTTTACACCCTTTTCCGATTGGATTTCAGCAAACGATTTCGATACCGCAGTGGGTGAAGAATTGATGACGGAAATTGGTTTGTCTAAATTTGCGTATACCGCCAACGGAAACCAATCATACATTACCAGTATCGTTATTGGCCGAAGTGAATTGATGGCATGTAAAAAAGCCTTGCATCAAATTGATGGCGCTTTCATTCTCGATCTATCTGAAATCACTGAAGTCATGCTGAATTCAGTGCAAAATGACTTCAATTTCTTATTGATCTTTTCGGCCTTACTGGTTTTCATTACACTTATCATTATCTATGGTCGAATTGAATTGGCCTTGTTTGCCTTTTTCCCGATGCTTTTGGCTTGGATTTGGATACTAGGCATCACCAGTATTTTCGACATCAAGTTCAACTTTGTAAACATTATCATTGCCACATTTATCTTTGGTTTGGGGGATGACTTCAGTATTTTCACAACCGACGGACTCATACAACAATACAAAACAGGCAGCGATTCCTATAAATCCTATCGATCTGCGATTCTCCTTTCAGGTTTAACGACTTTGGTGGGTACAGGTGTTTTGATTTTTGCAAAACATCCAGCAATTCATTCCATTGCGTTAATTAGCATCGTGGGGATTTCTACTATTCTACTTATCACCTTGTTTGTTCAACCCTATTTGTTCCGTCTTTTTGTATTAAATCGAACGGAGAAGAAAAAAGCACCGATTACATTTTTCACATGGGTCTACAGTCTGTTCCTTTTCGCCTATTTCTTCATAGGAAGTTTATTTTTGACGATTCTGGTCGTTTTTATTTTGTTTCCTCTTCCCATCAAAAAAACGAAAAAGAGGGCGTTTTTGAATTTCTTGATTTCCAAATTGGCTAAATCCACCATTTACGCTGGTTTTCAGGTGAAAAAAGAAGTCTACATCGACAAGATTGATTTCGACGAACCAAAAATAATCGTCGCCAATCATAGTTCCTTCCTCGACATTCTATTGGTTTTAATGATTCATCCTAAAACGGTGATCATGGTCAAAAGCTGGGTTTATAATTCCCCCGTGTTTGGATTGTTCATTCGGTATGCCGGTTTTCCATTTGCGAAAGAAGGAGCATCGGATAATTTAGAACAAATCAAGGCTCGCTTGAGCGAAGGCTATTCGATCGTGATTTTTCCAGAGGGAACAAGAAGCATAAATGGAGAAATGAATCGATTTCACAAGGGCGCTTTTCACATCGCCGAAGAGTTGAAAATAGCCATTCAACCTTTGTTGCTGATCGGTGTTCATGAAGTGAATCCCAAAAATGACATTTTGATCAACCGTGGGAAAATCATTGTTCAAGCAATGGATTCCGTTCCCTACAACCCAGAAATGAACTACTCCGCTGCGAGTAAAGCTATTAAAGCAAAGATGCTTTCGGGTATGTTGGAAGCAAAAAAAGAACATGCGGGAACCGACTTTTGGGGACCCATTCTTCAAAAAAATTATGTTTTGAAAGGCCCCATTTTAGAATGGTATGTGCGTATAAAATGGTTTTTGGAAAAAAAGAATTTCGCCCAATACGATGCTTTGATTGGCAATCGAAAAGTGATCTATGATTTTGGCTGTGGATATGGATATTTGAGTTATTTCCTGCATTATCGCGATAAAAGTAGATTGATTACCAGTGTTGACTATGACCAGGAAAAAATTGCCGTTGCACAAGCCATTCCGTTAAAAAGTGAAAACCTCACCTTTGTAGCCGGTGATATTCGTGAAATTCCGATTGAAAAGTGTGACGTAATTTTCTTAAATGATGTGCTTCACTACTTGCCCAAAAGTGATCAAGATATCTTTCTGCAAAAAAGCATCGACCAATTAAATGCGAATGGCATCCTTCTGCTTCGAGATGGTTTGCAAGACAATGAAAAATCGCATAAAATGACAAAATTCACTGAGTTTCTGTCGACGAAGGTTTTCGGATTCAACAAATCAGAAAATCCAATGGAATTCATTTCCATTGTAGATATACGCGAATTTGCCGAAAAAAACAATTTAGAATTAGAAATTACAAAACATTCGAACACCACCTCTAATGTTTTATTTACTTTGCAAAAGCGCAAATTAAATGACTGAGAACAAAAAATATGACTTCATAATTGTTGGCAGTGGAATGGGAGGATTGACCTCTGCCGTTCTATTGGCAAAAAACAATTATTCTGTTTTAGTACTTGAAAAAAATCATCAAATCGGCGGTGCTTTGCAGGTATTTAGTCGCGACAAATGTGTTTTCGATACTGGCGTGCATTACATCGGTGGATTAGACAAAGGTGAAAATTTAAATTTACTCTTCAAGTATTTGGGCATTTTGGACAAGCTTCACATGAAAGCGCTGGACAGAGATGCGTTTGACAAAATTAGGTTGCCGAATGGGGAAACCTATTCGCATGCGCAAGGATATGACCAATTTCAAGAAAAATTATTGGAGTCATTTCCAAAAGAAGCGAAAGCTATTGAACTCTTTTGCGCTAAAATTCGTGAAATTTGCGACTATTTCCCCTTGTACAATTTAAAATTGCACGCTGGAAAAAACTACCTGAACTCACCGGAAATATTAGAGTTAGGGGCTTGGGATTTTGTAGCGAGTATTACCCAAGATGAAAATCTTCGGATGGTACTTTTGGGATCGGGTATGTTGTATGCTGGCGATCGAAATACCACACCCTTGTATGTCGTTGCCTTGATCTTAAATAGCTACCTCAAAGGTAGTTACCGAATGCTGGACGGCGGTTCACAAATTGCCAAATTACTTTCCAAGGAATTACACAAATACGGTAGCGATATTTTGAAGCACAAAGAAGTAATCAAAGCTACTTATACCACCAACAAAGAACTGAATTCTGTTATTTGTTCTGATGGGTCTGAATATTTCGCAAATCATTTCATTTCGAATATGCATCCGGCCCTTACCATAGATGTTTTTGGACCAAAACATTTTAGAAAAGCATACAGAAATCGAATTTCCAAATTAGAAAATACAGTTTCATCGTTCATGGTCTATTTTTCGTTACACGAAAAATCGTTTCCTTATTTGAATCACAATATCTACGAGCATTTCACGGATGAATTTTGGAATGATACGCATTATTCATCCGAAACTTGGCCACAAACTTTGTATGTCTGTACACCTGCTTCTTCCAAATCCCTGGAATATGCTGAGTCGATTTGTGTGATGGCTTATATGTCCATCGATGAAGTAAAAGAATGGGAACAAACCATCAATACAAGAATCAATCCTTCTGAAAGAACAGAGGCGTATCAAGCTTTTAAAAAATTCCAAGAAGAAAAAATCCTACAACGCATGGAATCGCGCTATGAAGGGTTTAGAAAAATCATAAAAAATACGTACAGTTCATCGCCCTTAACCTATAAAGATTACTTAGGAACTCCTGAAGGTTCTCTCTATGGAATCATGAAAAATTTCAAAAATCCAACGGCCACTTCGATAAATTCCAAAACAAAGATTCCAAATTTGTATTTAACTGGTCAAAATATTATTTTTCACGGTATCTTAGGGGCGGCAATTGGAGCATTTGTAACCTGCTTCAACTTTTTGGAGCCCAAAGATATAATTGACAAAATCAACGAGTATGACAACTAATTTCGACATCATTGTGATTGGTGCTGGCCCAGCTGGAACCATTGCAGCGTGTAAGCTTATGCAAGAAGGCTTCACTGTAAAAATATTGGAAAAAATGGAATTTCCAAGGTTCGTAATTGGAGAAAGTCTACTCCCACATTGCATGGACTATTTGGATGAATTGGGTTTGTTGAAATGCATCGAAGACTTAAAATTCCAAGTAAAATCAGGTGCTTGTTTTTATCAGAATGAAAAGATTTGTGATTTCCGTTTTGATAAACAATTTACGGAACCTAGTTGGAAATATACTTACCAGGTAAAACGAGCTGATTTTGATTTGGCTTTAGCGAAAGAAACAGAGAAAAAAGGCGCTGACTTGGAATTTAACGCCGAAGTGTTGAAGGTAACAACCAGTCCAACGATTCAAACGCTTCAATACCGTGATGTCGATCAAGCTGAACATACTTTGACTTGCCGATACGTTGTGGATGCAAGTGGTTACGGAAGAGTTTTGCCAAGAATGTTTGATTTGGAAGTTCCGGTTCCTTCTCCTCCTAGAAGTGCTATTTTCTCCCATTTGGACGATAGTAATCGAACGGAAATTGCGGGGAACAATATATTTGTGCATTCCTTCAACAACAATACCTCTTGGATTTGGTGTATTCCTTTTTCGGATGGGACTTGTTCCGTTGGTGTTGTAGGAAACACCGATTTTGTAAACGAATGTGCTGAAAACAATGGTCAGAAATACAAAGACTTGGTAAGTTCATTCCCGGGGCTACACGACCGTTTTGTAAAAACTGAATACAAATTTGACCCGAGAATGGTGACGAACTATTCCGTTTCTGTGAAACAATTATACGGCGAAGGCTATATACTTTGTGGGAATAGCACAGAATTTTTGGACCCAATTTTCAGTTCAGGTGTTACCTTGGCTGTTTCTTCCGGTTACAAAGCCGCCAATATAGTCGCTGAACACTTGAAAGGCAATGCCGTGAATTTTGAAGATTACAGCATTGAATTACAAAAAGGAATTGAGGTATTCAGAAGTTATGTTGACGGATGGTACGATGGTTCTTTGCAAAACATTTTCTTTTCTGAGAATACGAACGAAGACTTCAAAAAACAAATTTGCTCCGTATTAGCGGGATATATTTGGGATGAAACGAATCCATTTGTTCGCAAACACACAACGATCTTAAAAACATTGAATCACGTTGTAACGATGTAGTCGAAATAGAATGAAACGAAAAAAGGATGAATTCAATGAATTCATCCTTTTTTTTGTGTCTTGTCAGAAATTATTTAATTCCCAATTCCTTTTTCCAAGCTTTGTATTTTTTATCTTTGATTGCTTCAATTACACCAAAATAAGATTTGGCCCAAAAGTTTCTCAAACCAAATCCACCCGGAACAGTGTTAAACACATCGTACAACAAGATCTCATTGGTTTTCATGTTGATGGCCACGAAATGATAACGAGCGGTCTCCGCCGTCTTATTTAGCGATTCTGCAATAAACAACATACCAATTCCCTCTTTTTCACCGAAATTGTATTTTTTGATAAATCGTTGAATATCTTCTTTGGTGTAATTTGGGGTTTCTTCGCCTTCAAGCGTACCAAGATCTGCTTTCGCATTGATTTTTGTGATTGGCTCAATGTTCATTTCAACTTTTTCTTTGCGAACCATGCCAGCCACATCATATTTTGGTTCATTCAAAATCAATTGATTCCATCCCGGAAAATATTTGTCTCGAATCAATTGAGGTCCAGTAGCGCCAGCTTCTTGAAATTGGCTAAAAGAACCAATTAATTTTACATGCGAGAAGTCGATTCCCAACCATGAAATTTTTACGTCTGATTTTGATAACAAATCGGCCGCAGTTTGTGCTTTCGATCCAAAAGATAAAACAGTTAGGAAAGCTGTGAATAAAAGATACTTTTTCATATCGATCGTATATTTAGTTAAACAAAAATAATTTTCTCTGGTTTGCGCAAATTTTTCTTGTAGACTTGCGCTTGGATTTTTTCCAAAAGTTCAAATTCAAAATTTGGAATCACTTTCAACTTGGAATTGCATTTCAATTTCACCTCCTCTAGAATGGGTGAACCCTTCAATTTTTCATCCAAAAGAATGACCACGCGATCATTTTGAATTTCATCCTTTTCAACAATTACTTTGAAACATATAATTTCCTGAAAGGATTCGAAAACGTCAAAAATAGCCTGCGGAAAAATCGTGGTGCCTTTGAATTTTATCATTTGATTTTTCCTGCCAACAATCGGTCCCAAACGTGGCGTATTTTTCCCACAAGAACAATCCGATAGAAATCGTTTTGCGATATCTCCTGTGCGATAACGAATGAGCGGCGTTCCGGTAACTCCTAAAGTTGTAATGACGATTTCTCCTTCTTCACCATCTGGCACTTCGTTTCCATTTTCATCCAGTACTTCCAAATGCATCAACTGATCGTTTAAATGGCAGCCATTTTGAGCTTTGCACTCTGTAAAAGCCGTTGCCATTTCTGTTGAAGCATAGGTTGAAAACAAATCTACTTTCCAATCCTTGGTAATTCGAGATCCTAAGGTATTTAATTCAAAACGGTCGTCGCGCACGGATTCACCAATGCAAACGATGGATTCTACAGAACAATTCTGGTAATCGATTCCTTTGTTTTTCGCATAATTAATCAAGGTGAGGATAAAACTGGGTACAGCTATTAAGACTCTGGGGCCGTATTTTAGAATGGCATCCCACTGCAATTCGGGAACGCCAGGACCGATTCGAACCATTCCAGCTTCCAATTCTTGCACGCCAAGATAATAGGCCATTCCAGCCATAAATTGACGATCGATGGTTGTCGTCAATTGAACAACATCACCCTTTTTTACGCCTGCCAAAGCCAACGAATCTCTTTCATTGATGGCCAAACGTTTCAAATCTGAACGAGATAAATAAATCGTAACCGGAGAGCCGGTTGTGCCGGAAGTCGTTACGTAATCTGCAATTTCCGTTTTAGGAATAGAAAGGAACGCTTCATTATTTTCTGAAAGATCATCTTTGGTGGTAAAAGGAATTTTCTTCCAATCTTCCACTGACAGCGGAGTCGTGAAATCAAAATGGGCGAAAAGTCTTTTGTAAAAAGGCGAATGCTGCCAAGCATATTGCACTGCCGTCAACAAAATAGTTGAAACAACCTTTCCTTCTTGTATTAATGGTTCACTTTTGTACATTCGTTTCGTAAACTTTCAATTTCTTTTTGTACCTGCAAGGAAGACAATTCCTTCGTCAAGGCTTTTGTAAACATTTCTTTGGCTTGAATAAAGTTACCTTTTTTCTTGAAATATTTTCCTACTAGCTCATAAGTAACATACGATTCGCTGTTGTTTTTGATGAACAAGCCAATTTCATCTTTCGTCAAATTCAAAGATTTGTTTAAAATCAGAAAATCACTTATTTGCTTTTTTGTCTTTTTGAAAGCTATAAAATCGCGGTAATTTTCAGTTTCAAGAAACGGTGATGCTTTCACTTGATTGTTGATAATTCCTTTTTTCGCTTGAATGGATTTTTTTAAATCATACCCCAAGAATTTTCCCAATTGAAAATCCGAGGTGGAAACATAAAACATACTTTCCGCCGGAACGATAACAACGCTGTGATGCACAATCAATTGATTGATGGCACGAGGATTTCCCATTCCCAACGTATCTCCGTGCGGACCGTATTGATCTCGCAACAGTTCAACAATCGAAACAGGTGTCATATTTTTTTGTGTTGACAAAAGTTCCTCCACACGATTGTAGCGGTATTTGCTATCACTTTCGGCAATGTTTTGCAGATTGACTTTCGTTTCTTTGAAGGTGGACGATTGATAGTGATTGGAGCAGACTACCACATTTTCGCCATTGTCAAAAACTCCCGTTTTCGAAGGTGACTTTTCAATTAATACGGCCTTATTGTCTTTGGTCGAACCAACCATCAAAGTCTCCGAAACAAATGTATGGCGTTTTTTCGCAATCGCCAACGCTTCATCAATTGTCGAAGCATATTGTAAAATCTCACGTGCAAGCAGGGAAATAGGCATTTTTGAACTGGTCGGCAAATCTGATTTTGAAGCATTGATGGTGACGCTCAAACCTTGATCGTTCAAACCCGAAGCAACACCCGTAAATCCAGCCCATGAATAGGAAACAAAACTATGTCCTTCGGTTGGGTGAACAAACAACAATAATTTGTCTTCCGCGAATTCATCCCCCACGTAAAAATCAAAATTTCGGCCAATCATCAATTGTCCATTCTCCGTCATGTCTCCTTTCAAAGCAAAAGAAGTGCAACCAACCATGCTATAATCGTTCAATGCATGACCAATATCATGCGCTGCGTGGTAATTTAAAATACGTGTATATTTTGGCGCGATGTAATTGTATTTATCTGAAAAAGCACGAGATATTCCATAAATTTCCTGCTGATTTTCCAGTGGAATGAATTTGGGTAAATCCGCATTAAAAAAGCCGATCATTAGGCGCAAAAATTGCTGAAAAAACTTACTCGGGACAAATTGGTTGATTTGGGCTACAAAAATATCTTCTTGACGTTGCACCAATTCTTTCGCTAATTCGCCATACACCAATCCACGTTCGGAAGGATTACCCTCCACGTACATTTCCCAAATTCCGTATTCATTTTTTCTCAAGTAATTGTTTCCCAATACATAATGATTCGCCCCTACTTTTTCGCGAATTCCATTATTGGTTTCGCCCATTTTGGGAGGCTTGATGACGGAATTGAAAATTAAAAAGAAGACAAGCAGAATCAAACCGAAGGTTATCAGTTCAAAAAATATTCCTACAATTCGAAATAGGTATTTAAAAAGTATCTTTATCAAGTCATTGGTCATTTTCGATGCTACAAAGATAGTTGAAAAAAGCCTTAATTTTTGGTAAAATAAATGGTTTCTCACAGTGGATGATATTCATATTAAAACAGTTATTGGCGAAATCTGGGTTTCCTTTCGGTTGAAAGCGAAAGAAGTAAAAAAACGAGATTTTGAAAAAGCTGAAACCCACCGATTGATGCAACTATTTGGCATTGATTTGGATTCCCTTTCATACGGTCCAAAAGGCAATCCTCAACTTACAGCTGAATCTAAATTTATCTCGATCTCCCACTCAGAAGGTTGGTTTTCTGTTTATGTGGGAACGACACTTGTTGGAGTGGATATTCAAACCATTCATCCACGCATCTTAAAAGCCAAATCCTATTTTTGCAATGAACAAGATTCGCACTGGAATGAAGTACTTGATTTGCATTTAATCTGGGGTGCCAAAGAAGCGCTTTATAAAAAGATTAAAGGCGAAACGGATGATTTAGCAAAAGACGTAACTATTCTTGAAATTAATCATGCTAACAACTTGATTATTGCACAGTGTAAGAATCAAAATGAAAAATTAGCCTTTCGCTTGCTTGAAAAAACCGTATTGGTCTTCACACTTGATTAGTCGCGAAGGAAACTTCTTCCTTTAAAACCTGACATCAATCAGTTTTTAAGCCAAGTCTTTCTTGTAACTTTCAAGGAAATAAAAAGCACTTTCAAAAGATGAAAAGACAAGCACCTATTTTTGTGACGAAATCTTCTGGTTTGCAGGTTGAGTTTGATCAAGGTAAACTTCGCCATTCCTTGCAAAAATCAAAAGCATCTGCTTCTGCAATAGAAATCATTTTAACCGAAATAGAACACTTGCTATACGATGGTATCAGTACAAAAGAAATTTACAAAAAAGCCTTTCAACTTTTAAAAAGGAAAAACAATGATTCGGCCGCTCGCTACAAACTAAAAAATGCCTTGTTGGAATTAGGGCCGACTGGATTTCCATTCGAAAAATACGTTGGCGAACTGTTTCGCTTTAAGGGATACGAAGTAGAAGTTGGGAAAAAAATACAAGGCGCATGCGTACAACATGAAGTGGATGTTGTTGCCGAAAAAAATGGCAAAATCACCCTGGTGGAATGCAAATTCCATTCCGACCCCAACCGAAGTTCGGACGTAAAAGTTCCGCTCTACATTTATTCTCGATTTGCCGATATTTTGGATGGTTGGAACAAAAACACTCATGAAAACAAGGATTTTTTTACTGGGAAAATTTACACCAATACCCGTTTTACTAGCGATGCGATTCAATATGCAAAATGCAAGGGAATGGATTTAGTCGGATGGGATTATCCCGAAAAAGGATCTTTGAAAGAGCGAATCGATATTTCTGGCTTGTACCCGATCACCTGTTTGACAAAACTGACGATGGACGAAAAACAACGTTTACTTGATTCCGACATTGTCTTGATCAAATCACTTTGTCTACGAGAGGATTTATTACGAAAAATAGGCATTACAAACGATAAAAGAATTCATCAAATTCTCCGAGAAGCTTCGGAAATTTGCAACCAAAATTAGTGCGATGAAAAATTCAATTCATTTTCTTGGGGCATCTGGTTCCGTAACCGGATCAAAATACTTACTCCAAATTTCAGGAAAAAAAATCCTGATAGATTGCGGTTTGTTTCAAGGTTTAAAAAACTTGCGGGAATTAAATTGGGAATATTTGCCCATCAAAGCGAGTGAAATTGACGCCGTTTTGCTGACTCATGGCCATTTGGACCATGTTGGTTACGTTCCCCGCTTGGTGAAAATGGGCTACAAAGGTCCTATTTATGGCACAAGTCCTACATTAGAAATAGCCGGAATTATATTATTAGACAGTGGCCGAATTCAAGAAGAATCTGCTGAAAAAGCGAACGAAGAAGGATTCACCAAACATGAACCCGCAGAAGCTTTGTATACCGAAAAAGAAGCTGAAGCAGCCATTGAACACTTTCAATCCATGCCCGAAGGCGATTGGGTTGACTTATTCGATGACATAAAAGTTCGTTTTCAATACAACGGGCACATTTTAGGCGCCACCTTTATTGAAATTGAAGCAGCGGGAAAACGATTCGTTTTTTCTGGAGATATTGGACGAAAAGAAGATTACCTCTTGCGTTCACCTAAAAAACCAGTAAAAGCCGATTATTTATTTCTGGAAACGACCTATGGCGATCGCTTGCATCCCAATGAAGATATCGAACAAATGCTGATCGATATTATTTCGAGAACAATCGCAAAAGGCGGTTCTTTGCTGATTCCGAGTTTTGCAGTCGAGCGGACACAAACCTTGATGTTTATTCTTTCCAAATTGAAAAAAGAAAACCGCATCCCAAACATTCCCATGTTCATGGATTCTCCCATGGGCGATCGTGTTTTGAAGGTTTTCAAATCCAACCAAATCTGGCACAAACGATCCCATCAAGAAGTAGACGAAATGATTGAAAACTTTCGAATTGTCAAAAAATATGAAGAAACATGGGAAATTATCGATAATCCCGAATCTAAAATCGTGATTGCAGGCAGCGGAATGATTACCGGTGGAAGAATATTAACCTACCTAAAACAATATCTTGATCGACCCGAAACAAGCGTTTTGCTGGTGGGTTATCAAGCAGAAGGAACCAGAGGACGCGCCCTTTTGGAAGGTGCAGCAGAATTAAAAATCCAAGGGAAATACATTCCGGTAAAAGCTGAAATCTTCAATAGTCAAAGTCTCAGTTCGCATGCCGATCAAATGGAACTGCTGGATTGGTTATCAGAAATGCAACTGCAACCTGAAAAAACGTTTTTAATTCATGGGGAGAACCTTGCCCGCGATGCGTTCCGATTAAAGTTGAAAGATACGCTAAACTGGTCCTGTGAGTTACCCGAATTGTGGAGCATTGTGGAAATTTGAAAAGTCATTCAAATTCCAAATAATAGTTTGAAATATTTTGGTACAAAAAAAAATACGCCAAGCTACAAGTAGCCAGGCGTATTTTAAATTATTTTGAATTTTTTATTTTCTTACTTCAAAGGCTACTCGTCTGTTTAACGCTCTCGCTTTTTCTGTATTTGTAGAATTTGCAGGGGCATTGAAACCATACGCTACCGTTTTGATTTGCGCAGGATCCACTCCTTTTTTAATCAAATAATTTTTAGCGGCATCCGCTCTATCTTCTGATAGATTTTGGTTGTAATCAAAGGAACCGATTCTATCTGTGTGCCCTTTTACAATCAATTTGTACGTTGGATTGGCTTTCATTACAGAAACTACAGCGTCCAATTTAGACATTTCTTTTTTCGACAATGAAGCAGAGGCAACTGAAAAATAAACATCTTCCAAACCTGGATTCAATTGTACGATTTGGTCTCCGCTACCTGTTCCATCCGGGCAACCGTCTTTCCACATGGCACCAGCAACATCTGGACATTTGTCTTTTGAGTCACGTGTTCCATCACTATCGTTATCTGGGCATCCATTTGCTGAATAGGTTCCTTTTTCATTCGGACAAGCATCGTAGGCATCTGAAATCCCATCGTTGTCTGTGTCGATCAACATCGGTGCAGTAACACCTCGCAAATTAACAGGCGTGCCTTCCACAGTATTCGCTTCTTGATCGATGTAATTTGGAACTCCGTCCTTGTCATCGTCGTTCAAACCATTTTGCATTTTGATTAATTCAGCTCTCAATGCATCCAATTCTTCTTTACTTACCGATTTTGTTGGTGACCAATCAGCATGCTGGCCTTTTTTTCCTAAGTAATAAGAAATACCGATTGTACCTGAGAAAAATTGACCGTTGAAACCTTTAGAGTTTCCAGAAACACTTGTGTTTTTTGCGGTGTAATCAAATGTATGATGCATTCTTGCCAATCCTGTGATGGTGGCATCAAAATTAAGCGACCATTTTTGAGAAAGTTTTATTTGCGGTGTCAACCCAATGTTGACCGAACCCACTTTGTCAACTGTGGAAAATGCCAATGGAAAACCTTTGTCAACCATATTACCGACACCCACTCCAGCGTGAAAAAGTAATCCTATTCTATTCGTCCACTGATAAAATTTAAGTGTATTACCAACATTGATAATTCCATCAAGGGATACTCGACCCAAATTCGTTGCAAAATCTGGTGAAGACTTGCTATCTTGGAAACGATCAAATCCAAACTTCAAATCCAAACCTGCGTATGGGTTGAGCATGTATCGCACACCAAAATTTGTTTCGCCAATACTTGCGAGTCCAGATGAATAACCCGGAGCAAAATTTCTTACTGCTTTGTTTAAACCAACTGCAGCATCTATAGACCAGCGATTGTAATTCGGTTTTTGTTGTTGACTTATTGCCACACCACTAAGGAGCAACATAGTAAGTAGGGAGAATGATTTCATTTTAAAATTTTTTTTGCAAATATAAAGACATTATCATAAATAAATTAACAAAAATCACTGGTTTTTTCAACAAAATTTGACCTGCTGAGCTACAGAATTTAAAATAATTCCAAAATTTGGAATTTACGAAACCTTTGGTTCATATTCTCTATATAAAGTGATGCATTCACTAGCAAGTTCCCAAAACCAAAGCAGTATTTTAATCAAAAAATAAAAATTAGGTCTCTAGCGATGCGTTGATTACAAATTATATGCGTTTGTTCATCCTCACAAGTACAATTTTTACTTCCTATTTTTCTTTTTTTATACAATTTGCTTCAAGCAAAAGTTGCGGAATGCAGTGGATTCAATTTAAAACCCGTACTTTTGCCCCTGAATTGATTTGCAAAATCATTCATTTACCTTTAAATCAACAAGTTGCATGAAACGAATTAACGAATACAAAAAACTTTTTCAAGTAGAAGGACCATTGGAATTGAAAACTTTGAAATCCACCTACCGCAACTTGGTGAAAGAATGGCATCCTGATAAATTTCAAGCTGGCGATCCAAAAATGGAAGAAGCTGAAATTATGGGCAAGAAAATAATCGATGCCTATCATTTTTTGGTGAGCATCGCTCCCGAAACAAAAGAAGCCAATTTAGAGGAATACAATCAAATTACAAATGAATGTGGCATCCAAGATTGGAAGCACAAAGGGTTGTTGTTGGAAATCACCTTCACCGATGGTTCAACTTATGAATACTTCGGCGTACCGCATAGTGTATATGTAAAACTTTGCCAAAGCGACAAACAAGTTCGTTTCGCGAAGCGTTCAATTTACACCTCTTATTTGTACCGAAAATCCAAAAAAGCTTCAGTAACAGCAGAATAATTTTACGGAATTACCACCTGTATTTCTTGGAAATTCTGTGCTGTAAAGTAACCTAAAGCATTGTTGCTCCAATTGCTAATTGGATTGGCAGGTGCTCCAGAACCACTATTGGTATTGGTTTGTTTGGAAAAGTAAAAAGTATACACCGATTCATCAATTCCATACATTCTATAAATCACAGTATCACCGGATAATGGAAAGTAATTTCCAATAAATGGTTGCTGGTTAATTTGACCATTGGTAATATCATCGTTGGTGATAAGATCACCTGAATCATTATTTAAAGAATCCTTTTCAAAAAAGCGGAATCTATAGTAGTTTTTATATTCAGCAGGATCTTGAAATCCAGGTACGATTAAGTTGCCTTCTGCACCAAAAAAACTACTTGGAATGACAAGGGCCCCAAATAATGGAACTGTCAACGGTATGGTGGTCGTAGATTCAAAAGTTTTATCGCCAATTACAGCTTTGATCGAATATGTTCTGCCTTCAATAGCTAAGAAATTCGTCGCTTTGTATATTCCGTTTCCTGTCCCGACCATTGTTGTAGAATTTCCTTGATCATCAGACAAGGTAACCAATGCACCAATTACACCTGGGAAATCATTACTTTGATCAAAAGGGATCGTGGTCGTAATTGAAAGTTGATGCGTGCTGTCGCCTGCTACAACTTCTCCTTTAAGGACATACAGCGTTTCACTAGAATTCAATTTCAAATCAATCACCTTTTCGCAAGAGGTAAACAAAAATGAAAATAGAAAGGCGGTGTATAGTATCTTTTTCATGCGTTAAAATTTGAAATTATAAGTAACTGTGGGAACCATTCGGAAAAGGGTAGTTTGTACGACCTCCGTTTTATTGGGATCCGATTTGCTTTCTCTAAAACTGATCAAATAAGGATTTCTGTGCGCATACACGTTGTAAATCGAAAGACTCCAACTACTTTCCCAACGTTTGCGTTTTTTCACATTGTAAGTCAAAGCAAGGTCCATTCGGTGATAAGCGGGCATTCTGTCTGCATTTCGATTGGAATAAACGAATATGGTTTCACCATCCAAGCTGTATTTTCCTGTTGGAAACGTGATTGCATTACCTGTTGAGTATACGAAAGTTGATGAAGCCGTCCATTTCGCGTTGAAATCATAAATTCCTACAACAGAGATATCGTGCAAACGATCCTGACGAGCCAAATACCAATCGCCGTTGTTTATCTGATCTATTTTCTTTTGTGTGCGTGACAAGGTGTAGCCTATCCACCCCGTGAACTTCCCTGTTTTTTTCTTCAGGAGCAATTCAATACCATAGGCTCTTCCAATACCATACAACAATTCACCTTCAATGAATTCATTGGCTTGGGTATTGGCTCCATTGCGATAATCAATTTGATTTTGCATGGATTTGTAATACACTTCTGAACTAAATTCATACGTGTTTTCTTTGAAGTTTTTATACCATCCAATGGTAAATTGGTCGGCAATTTCCGGTCGAACATTCACGGTGGTCGGCAACCACAAATCCGTCGGTGAAGTACTCACTGTATTCGAGATCAAATGCAGATTTTGAACGTTGCGAGAATAACCTCCTTTGATGGAGGCCGTTCTTGAATAAATGTAACTTACAAATAATCTCGGTTCAACATTGATATACGTTTTCACCACTTCATTTTTTGCGTATACCGTGGTTTGATCGATATTTCCGGCAGTATTAAACGTATAACTGTTGGCCCCATTTCCAAGAATTGTGAATCCTTTACCTCGAATTCCATACAAGACATTAATTTTTTCACTTGCACTCCATTCATTGCTGATAAACACAGCACTCTCCACTCCCAGTTTCGAAGGCAACTTGGTGTTGTTCACGCCTGATCCTTCTGAGCCCGTTACTTCGCCAGGTACAACACCGTGATGTATGGCATTTAAACCAAATGTCCATTTGTTGCGCGCGTTCGGGAAAAATTGAAATTCTTGTTTCAAATTGTAATCCTGAAGTGTTGAACCAATGTTCAAATTAAAGTCTTCACCATTGATTTTGATATCGTACTGATAATTGGAAACAATCACAGACGTATTCGAAAAAACTTTACTGTTGATAATGTGGTTCCAACGTGCCGTTCCTGTGGCATTTCCCCAAGAAATTCCAAAATCTTTCAAACCCAAAACATCCCGGCCAAAATAACCCGATAAAAAGACTTGATCCTTCTGACCGAAACGATAATTTATTTTGGTATTTAAATCGTAGAAAAACAGTTTCGTATCCCGCAGACCTTTGCTTTCCGGAGTCAATTTCAGAAACAAATCGGCATACGTTCGTCTACCTGCAATCAGAAACGATCCTTTGTCTTTTACAATCGGACCCTCCAACGTTAGTCGAGATGCGATCAAACCAATTCCACCTTGCGCTCCAAATCGTTTCGAGTTTCCTTCATTCATTTTGATATCAAGCACCGAAGCCAAACGTCCACCATACTGCGCTGGTTGGGTTCCTTTGTACAAAGTAGCTGTTTTGATTACGTCCGAATTGAAGGTAGAAAAGAAGCCTAATAAGTGGGACGCGTTGTAAACAGGGGCTTCATCCAACAAAATTAAATTTTGATCTGCCGCTCCACCACGTACATAAAAACCTGAATTTCCGTCTCCAGCCGATTTTACTCCTGGAAGCAACTGAAGGGTTTTGACGATGTCTTTTTCTCCAAAAATGACTGGAATTTTGTTGATTTCATTCATGTCAATTTTCTCAACACCCATTTGAGCCTGACGTACGTTTTCATCCTTCTTTTTTGTACTCACTTCTACGGTTGAAATTTCTTGCACTTGTGATGCCAATTGAACGTTCAATGAAACGTTCGCTGTTAAATTGACCGTTCTAGAGTAGCGTGAATAGGTTGGATACGAAACCACCATGTTGTATTTTCCGGCGGGTAAGGTAAGTGAATAAAATCCGTATTCATTTGAAATAGCGCCAATTCCACTTATTTCTGCAGGACGAATACTCGCGCCAATAATGGATTCTCCCGTGGTAGAATCTTTGATTGTTCCGCTTAACGTGAATTTCGTTTGTGAATAAGAAAAGGTAGTCGTTAGTAATACTAGAATTAAAATGTAAAATGGTTGCTTCATGAACTCAATTTGGTGGTGCAATAATACGAACATTTTAGTAGTCAGATTGTTTAGTTGATGTTGTCATTTTATAAAAATTGCTAAAATTGAAGGCTAATTATTTTTCATTGCTCATTTGTAGCATAAAATCTTGTTTATCTTTATCCTAAGATAGTAAGATGAGTTATTCTGAAGAAAAATTCCGGGACCACCTAAAAAAAATGGTGGAGGCTTCAAAAGTGGACAATGATCGACCATTGACCTTACATGAGTTGAAAGAACTAGCGTTGGAAATGGGCTTGAGCGATTCTGAATGGGATAATTTGCTCGTCAAAGCTGATGCCTCTTTGGAATTATCCAAGAATCATTTAAGCGTTAAAAACTATTTAAATGCCGTGGAATCTGCCGAAGAAGCTACTTCTATCAATCCTTATATCAAGGACGGAAATGCCGTTTTGGCGCAGGCTTACTACCAACTTTCGCTACAAGATAAAAATGACGATTATTTAGTAAAGGCCGCCGATTATGCAAAACGAGAACTGCAAATGGATCCGCTGGATGCTACAGCACTTCATGTGCTGAGTGCCGTTGAAAATTTAAATGCGGAGAATCGATACAGTTCCAAATTGTTCAAATACTTAGGAATCGGTGGAGCCATTTTATTGTTGCTCTTTTTTGTGTTGTATTTCTGCACCAATCGCGTTTCCGAAAACAATGTGAAAGACATTCTGCAAAATAGCACAAACGAAAATGCTGGAAATCGTGTGAATTCTCTTTTCAATTTGGTTTCGGAAAAAGAACGTATCTTCAAAGAAGCCGTGCAAAGACGAAACGACTTTTTAATGACCTGGTTCAGCACTGTAAATTCTTCGGCTGCCCAAGATGGAATAGATGCACTTGAATCATTTGATTTTAAAAATCTTTCGAAAAGCGAAACAGAAATCAAAAAAAATATCGGTGTCGTTTCTGCCGAAAAAACAATGTCCACCGACGAAAAAATAAACTTTGAAGGCATGGAAAACAGAATGGCGGTGGAGAAAAAACGATGGTTGGAAGCCATTACCAATTACAATACGCAAATCCAAAGTTACCCAGACCAAAGCAAAGGAATGAAAACCATTGATTTTCCGGAATAATGAAAAAGCTCGTATTCGTTATCACCTTGTTTTACGCTGGATTTTTATTCGGCCAATACGAAACAGTAGAAGCGGTTCCAAATCCAAAAACAGAAAATGGCAGCTATGTTTCCAATCCTGATTTTATCCTGGATCAAACGACCGTAGATCAACTCAACGAAATCCTGTCCGATTTAGAAGAAAAAGACCTGTTTCAAGTCGCTGTAGTGTGTTTACGGAGTATTGGTGACAACGTACCCAAAGATTTTTCGACCGAATTAGCCACCAATTGGGGAGTCGGTGAAAAAACGCGCGACAATGGTTTGCTGGTGCTGTTGGTGTTGGATCAACGCAGAATTGAATTTGAAACGGGTTATGGAACGGAATCTATTTTGACCGATGTGTTGACGCAACAAATTCAACAAGAATACATGTTGCCTTATTTCAAACAAAACAACTACGATGCAGGAATTTTGGCCGGAATTAAGGCTGTACGAGATGCCTTACAAGGGAAAGTTTTGGAAGAGAATACGCAAGTTGCAAGTGATTTCTCCATAGAAAATGCACAAGAATATGACCGTAGAAGAAAAGACCAAGAACGAAAATTTCTGATCGTTTTTGTATCCTGGCATCTGCTTGGGGTTGCCCTATACCTGATCGTTCTTTTGGTTGTTCGTTACCAACAAGATCCTTACAAAAAATACAACATCATTAAAAACTTCGGTCTTTGGTTTTGGGCCATTCTATTTCCTTTGACACATATTTTTCTGGTCCTTCTGAGTAAGAAATTGATGACACGGTACCGAAATTTAGTCCGCTTTTCAGGTCGAACGAATCGAATCATGCACAAATTGACAGAGGCAGAAGAAAATGAATTCTTATCCATGGGCCAACAAGCGGAAGAAATAGTGAAAAGCGTGGACTACGATGTTTGGGTAACGGACGAAAAAGACGATTATTGCATTTTGTCCTATCGCCCACTTTTAACGAAATACACGTCTTGTCCAAAATGCAAATACCGCACCTATCACAAAGAATACGATAAAATTACGGTTTCTCCTACCTATGCAAGTTCGGGTCTAGGTGAGAAAAAATATACATGTACGAATTGCCAAAATGTTGACCACACAAAATACACCATTCCACGCTTGCAGCGATCCAGTCGAACCTCTGGCGGTCGATGGATTGGTGGAATTGGCGGTGGAATTTCTTCTGGTGGCCGATCTTGGGGCGGCGGCGGAAGCTTTGGTGGAGGAAGTTTTGGTGGCGGAGGTTCTGGAAGCAGCTGGTAACTTGATTTCAAAATAAATCACAAAATAGTTACCGCGGTAAGTAGATTGCCTAAATTTGCAACCTTTAAAAAAAGAACATGAAAAAAATCATTCATCGAGCCAACTCGAGAAATTCAGCAGATTTTGGCTGGTTAAAAGTCAATCACAGCTTTAGTTTCGCCAATTGGTACGATCCAAATAAAATCAACTTTGGTGCTTTGCGTGTATTGAATGATGATACCATTCAAGGTCAAAAAGGTTTTGACACCCACCCGCACGACAATATGGAAATCATTACGATTCCACTTTCGGGTCCTTTGGCACACAAAGATTCAATGGGAAATGCGTCTACGATCAAAGCGGGTGAAATCCAAGTGATGAGTGCAGGTAGCGGGGTTCGACACAGCGAATTCAATCCAAGTGATGATTTCACGAATCTATTTCAAATTTGGATTTTCCCCAACAAAAGGAATGTGGAGCCTCGATACGATCAAATTGCCATTGACGTAGCCAAAATGAAAAATAATTTTCTTCAATTGGTTTCTCCTTTTCCAGAAGATGAAGGTTCTTGGATTCACCAAAATGCCTGGGTCCACATGGCGGAAATGGATGCCAATGAAGAATTAAATTATTCCGTGCATTCAGAAGAAAATGGGATTTATGCCATGGTCGTGGAAGGAGAAATCAACATTCAAAATGAGTCATTCCAAAAACGCGATGCCGTTGGACTTTGGGAAGAAAAAGAAATTAATTTTGTAGCTAAAACGAATAGCAAAGTGTTGGTCATAGAAGTACCCATGCTATTTTAATAGAAATTGAAAAGAACAGAGTTCCAACATATCCGCAACTAAAATGACAAATACCATACTCGAAGCACTTAATTGGCGCTATGCCGTGAAAAAATACGATGCTTCAAAAAAGATAAGCGATTCTGATTTGCACATCATCAAAGAAAGTATTCGCCTGACACCTACGTCTTATGGACTTCAGCCTTTTCATGTGCTTATTATTGAGAATCCTGAAATTCGCACCAAATTGATGGAGGCTTCTTATGGCCAAACACCGATTGTTGATGCGTCTCATTTGATAGTCTTTGCAGTTGACAAAAACTTAGACACCAGCCACGTCGATGCCTACATGGAAAATGTAGCTAAAACGCGTTCACTACATATTGATCAAACAAAAGGTTTCGGGGATTACATCAAAGGCGCCATCGCCCCGATGAACGAATCGCAATTCATTCCTTGGAATACAAAACAAACCTATATTGCTTTGGGATTCCTGCTTCACACCGTGGCGGAATTGCGCATTGATGCAACACCGATCGAAGGATTTAAAATTGATGCCTACGACGAAATTTTAGGCCTGTGCGAAAGGGGTTTAACTTCTACCGTTATTTGTCCAATTGGATATAGAAGCGTTGATGACAAAAATCAATTCCAAGCCAAAGTTAGAAAACCACAAGAAGCACTTTTCACTATTCTATAATTGTTTTTTTTGTGACTTAGCTTTCATTCTGAACCACTTGAATCGAGTAATTTTGTGAGAAACAAAGTCATCATGAAAACAGAAACCATAGTTGTTGCCAATTTGAAATGCTCAGGTTGTGCGAACACGATTAAAAATAACTTGATTGAATTGGAAGGCGTGGATAACGTGGAAGTCAACAATGAAGAAGATTCTGTGACCGTTTCCTATTCTGAAGCGACGAATCGATCTGTTTTTATCAAAAAATTGCACGATTTAGGTTATCCTGAGGCAACCGAAGAAAATGGTTTGTTGTTGAAGCTTAAAAGTTATGCGAGCTGTGTCGTGGGGAGAATGGACACTATTAAAAAGTAAATCATTTTCGGATTAGCCTCTTTTGTCACTTTTGTAGCAAAAGTTCTAGATTGAAAACTAGAAATAAGTTCATTTTATCCTAAATTTAAACAATAATTCAATTTCCATGAAAAATCAAATGGTTAGGATATTTTTGCTCTTCACTTTTTTTACGGTACTCTATTCTTGTAAATCAACCGACGTTTATTTCGACGAAATACAGCCTAAAAAAGGCCTGAAATTGAGATCTATCCCAACGGAAATTCAGGGTATGTGGATAGATTCAAATATTCGGTCAAACATAAGTTCTGACTATAATTGCATGTTGATATTCGATAATTTAAAACTCAACACTTCTTCTGAATCCTTTAATTTCTGGGAAAAAGACTCTTTGGGTAATTGGCAAGAAATGCTAAATTTCACTTTATCCGATAGCGTTGTTCTTCAACAAAGTGGAAATTTCTGCGTCTTAAATTACCAATTGAAACGACACGAATTGAAAGAACGTGAAACACCATGGTCTGTATTAATCATTAGTCCTCAATTAAATGGTGATATAATTTGGTACAGACCCAATTTAGCACCCTTCTTCGGGAAAAATTGTCATCTACATGTAAAACAAGTTGAAAAAACTTATGCTAAAAAATACATCAATGACTCCACCTCTTACGAAAGAAAGCCATTGTATAAAAAGTCTTTAAAAGAAAGTAAAAGGGTAGATTATATTGACGGAGTTTATTATTCAGGGCAATTCAGGTACAAAGACATAAAAAAAATTTTATTGCCAGGAAATATTTTTTTTACATTGAAAAAAGATGGAAGCATTGAAGGAACCCCAGAAAACCCTAATAAGTTATTTACAGAAGAAGTGGAAGAAGAAGACTTTAAATAACATCACAAATTCAACCTATTTTCAACTTTAAAACAAATCCACTTTCTACAGCATAGTCGAAATCCCTCCTTTTTTCAAATACAACACATCAAAAAACACCAAGATTTTCGCCGAAATACTATTGGTTTGTGGTTGCGAGAATAAGGTTTCAAAAGTTGTAAAATAACTCTGGTCCAACCCATTGCGACCGGCAAAAATATTGTTCTTGTAAAAGAGCAAAAATTCACACCCTGGAAAGAAAACCCATTTGTAATTCACGTCAACCGTAAATGCATTGTAACTTTGGTTATGAGCCGAATTTCCTTCCTCATTCAAAGGGAAATAATCATTCTGCACGCGGTCGCCATTGCTTTGTAAATCGTTGAAATAATTGTATTTCAAACGCTGCCAATAGTGGCGAAATCGAATGTTCACCCCCATTCTTTTATTAAAAATGATTTCTCCCGTCAAGCTATTGGTTACCACATCTCGGTTGCGTGTTCCAATTAAAATAGAGCTTAAATTGGCGGATTCAACTGGTTTTACAAAGCCATAGTCATTGACATACTTTTCGTACTTCGTAGCGTAAACTAAAAAGAAACGGGTGGAAAATTGCGCTCGAGGCGACACCGTAATTGTGCTATACGACATTTGCTCATTGACATATTGCTTGCGATTCATGTTGATATCTAGAGCAAAAGGTTTGGAATAATCTGTTGAATAAAAACCGCCTGTTGAAAAGGAAGGACCAAAATTGAGCGGGATGCCAAAATGTCTTGACTCAAAATGATCCACATAACCCAGCGGCGAAATGGAGGCATTCAAATTACACGTTAAAAAGTTTCGAAAAGTTCCATAAATCGATCCGTTTATATTCAAAATACTAAACAATCGTGGCGCGTACAATTCCTCGTAATACACATCTGAACTAGCCCATTTTCGTAAAAAACGACCTTTGGGTTTGTAGGCATTCCAAATACCTTCAACTCCGAGATAACGCTCGTTGTTTCTTTGTAAAAACCCCAAATCATTCGGATTAAAACGATCACTTTTCACGCCATAGTAAACACTGTGCTGAAATTTGCCTTGTACCTTTCCAACATATATGTCATATGAATGTCCTCGGTCATTTAATCCATTTTCAATTTGATTGGAAGCTCTAAATTCAGTCGATATCGTATAATTCTTATCTTTCGAAAAAAGTTGAGAAGTCACCACATTCACATTGGCATCCGGCGCTTTCCCTTCCCGTGAAACGATGGAGTTCAAAAATGAAACTTTTCCATTGTTCACCAAATTTTGGGATAAAGCAAGAATGTTATAATTGGTTAGAGGATTCGTATTGACCCATCGATTATTACCTGCATCATCCGTAATTTGCGCATTGGTTCGCCCTTCTACCGCATTGAATAGTCCTATTCCCAATCCCGTTTTGGTTCGACCAGAAACTTTTGTTGCATTGTACAAGGGTGCTTTGGAAACCGTTTGTGTCACTCGCTCACCTTTTGTCGTATCCAAATTCTCGTAGGCTCTAGCAGCAAAATAGGGATTCCCTCCTACTCGTCTGGAATAAAAAACACCACCTATGCCAAACAAATCCGTTCCTTCCTTGAAAAAAGATCTATTTTCATTGAATTGCACTTCAAAAGGTCCCAAATTTAAAATTTGATTATCGGAAATCGTTTGACCAAAATCAGGAACGAGCGCCATATCCAATGTGAAAGCATCGTTTAATCCAAGTTTTAAATCCATTCCAGCCGTCGTTCGGTTGCGCCACACTTGTTTATTTAGCGCATCGTCGTGCACGTTTTCAACGTAATCTATCACATAGGGTGAAAAAGACAAACGCAGCGGTGGTTTGATATTCTTGATGCCCTCCAGTTTTCCTGTTTGCGTTATTTCGGAATATTGCGCTGGATTTACTGGATTCCAATACGACATTTCTCTTTTTCGTCGGATTTGGCGCACAAAATTAATGTTCCAGTTTTGAATTTCTTTGTTTGGAAAACGCAAGGCAGCGTAAGGAATGCGTATTTCAACGGTCCAACCAAAATCCGTGCGTTGCACGCGACTTTTCCAAACAGAATTCCAAGAAAAATCTTCGTTTAACGGTTCCATTAAGGCATCCAATTCTACGCCAGAAGAGGTGACATAAAAGGTAGACGCATTCAAATAATTACCATAACAATCTATTTCCACACCAATCCAATCCGCATTTCCAAAATTGTCGCGTTGGGAAAGCATATACGAAATCGAATCTGGGTGATCGTATACTTTCGCTGCGATATACAGCGCTTCATTTGAGTAGGTTGCAAAGAATTCCGTGTCAAAAGAGGGTTTTTTTCCAAATTCAGGATAATTCATCACGAATTCATCTGCCTTTTGGGCCGATTGCCAAGATTTTTCATCGAGTACACCGTCGACTTTAATTTCTTCCGAGGTAAATTGTATGGAATACGTCTTCTGTCCCACGGAAATGAGGGGTGAAATCACAAATAATGAAAAAATAAGCCAACTTATTCGCAAAAAGCTCGTTTTTAAAAATTAAAAAAATGTAGATTTACTTACCAATATTGAGCAAAAGTAACCAAGAAATGTTTCAAAAAATCTTCTTTCCGCTATTATTCCTAATTTTTATGAGTTCTTGTGGGCTAAAATACACGCCAACAGAAACTCCCGAAATGAATACAGACAAAAGGAGACTAGCGGTTCAAAATTACCTCCGAGAAACCTTCCAAAAAGACAGTTCTGTATATGAGAACATTGCGTTTGGGAAAACACAAACGTTGAAACCCATTTCATACAAGGTATTGGATTCGCTATATGGGGTAAAATACAACCTCGAACAAAAAGGCAAACGCGACACGGAATTGGAAAGGGAGATTTTAATTCAACGACAAATCGCTCTCAACGATACCAACCAACTTTTGTACATTGAAAACCACTTGTTTTCTTTGAAAAAGAAGGATGTCTTAACCATTTATTCAGCGGCATTGCAAGTAAATTTTTCCAACGAAATCAAGGCCGTTGATATTTTTGAAACGACAAAAATTGCACCTGTTAATTTAGATATTTTCAAAATTTACACCTTCGAAGAATCCTTTTTACATCCTGGTTATGCGCCACTTCCGGAAGAATCTGCTTTTTACAGACGATACAAAGACCGAGCGGCGGAACTCAACGGCGATACCAAGGATAAATTTGTTCAAAATGCCTTGTTCGTCATGCGATCCGCACAAAAAGTTCAAACCTTGAAAACCACCGCCTTGATTTCAGAAATCGTGCGGTCAAGAATTCTTGGATTCGAGCGAACCACGGCTAAAAATGAGCTTTTTGAAACCATGGAGGAAACCTATGAAAAAATCAATGGATCAGAGGTAATGACAGGGTATGCTATTGTTTATAGTTTCAAAAAAAACAGCAATGATTTGACAACTACTTACCGTTACGCTATCAAATTGTCTCCTTATTTCGAGGTTTTGTCTACCGGTTTGAATTGAGCAAACGAACAAACGCTCCCGAACGCAAAAAATGGCCTTCCACATCCGAAATATCTAGCCACGGCATGTAAATGTTTTCAGGTCGAATCCCAATTGAATTTTCGAAATTGATGTTTTTGACCACAGTAAACGGTTGGCCGTTCACTATAATATGACATTCATTGAACGAATTTTCACACGATAAAGAAAACTCTGCTTTGTTCAATTGAATTTTGCGTTGGGTATCCAATTTGCAATACTGTATTTTCCCCGGTCGAATTTTTGCATAACTCTCGACCAAAAAGGTTGCTCGTTTCAATTGTTTGTCTTGATCGTAGAAACAAAAAATTTCTTGGTCGATTTTAACGCAAAAAGTCAATTTTGAATCGTTAAAAACGATGAATTCATTTTTTTCAATCGAACGATACCGCTGAAAAACCAGCACCGTACAAAGTCCCATAATGCCCAAACCTGAAAAAAAACGCCAACGTTTCTTGAATCGTAAAGAAAATAAAAGTAAAGACAGAATTGCATACAGCAAAAATACTTGCCCCGTCGTTAACTCAAATCCATTGGCAGTTGAAGCAGGTAACTTATCGACCCATTGAACAAACACAAACATGGCAATGACCAAAACCGAAAGCAGCCAAGCCAATAAAGAAGAAATCAATGGCACAAATTGTAAGGTAATCAGCAAAACCCCCGAAATAAGAATCACATTGGTCAAGACCATCAATCCTATATTCGTTAGCAGAAAATAATTGGGAAATTGATGAAAGCAATACAAGGTCAATGGCAAGGTAAAAACTTGTGCTGCTAAGGCGACGGCGGTTCCTTCCCAAATCAGACGGATTCGCTTATTGGAAATATAGAAAAATCCGAGAATGGACTGATAAAGAAGTAGAATGCCCAACATGGCTAAGTAAGAAAGTTGAAATCCTAAATCAAAGAGCAACAAAGGATCGAATAACAAGATCACAAGCGCTGAAGCAAAAAGGACATTTAGCGCATCATAGTTTTTCCCAGACAACTTTGCCACTGTAAGCATGCTAAACATCACCACGGCTCGGAAAACGGAAGGAGAAAATCCCGTTAGCAAAGCATAAAACCAGATAATAATCAAGGCAAAAATGGTTGCTTGGTATTTGCTAATCCACTTGGGAAACAAACCGAAAAAATAAATCAACAGGGCTAAAATCAAGCCAACATGCAAGCCTGAAACAGCCAATACATGCATGGCGCCCGCATTTCCAAAAGAACGAACCGCTTCACTATCCAAATGATCTCGATCGCCCAAAATAAGTGCTTTCGCCACACCTACTGCTTCTGGATCCAGTTTCTCTTCAAATAATTTAGACAATGAGCGATCCAACTGGTAAAACCATTTTTCCATCCAATTCTGCTCATTGTTGAGCACCATGAACTGACCTTCTTGCAAAAATGCCATGTTTGATATCCCTTTTGCCTTCCAAAAATGTTCCCCGTCAAATTCTCCTGGATTACCTTTGTTTCGAATCGGTTCAATTTCCGAATTCAACATGACTATCGTTCCTTTTTCAATGGTGCTTGAATCTTGATTGATCAGGAAAAGAACTGTTTCATCAATCGGGATTTTTTCATTGACTTGATACAGGTAGCGCAACTGCAAAATGGCTTTGTTCCACAATTTTTGACTGTGAGAAACTTCCAATACTTTGGCTTCTAGAAAAGCCCCTGATGTATAGGAATCCTGAAAAATCGTATTGCTTTTGGCTGAATTTTTGGAATAGGAACCCAAATAACCTAGAAAAAACAAACAGAGAAAAACCAAGAAATATTTCAATTTTGCCATTCCAATGGGAAGTAACCAGAACAGGGAAAAACAGACAAACAATCCCGTTATTGCAAGTGCTGAAAAAGAATTAAAAACAGAAAGGGCAACAACAATTCCCAGCGAATAGGCTAGCGTGAAAAGCACAAATGGTCGTTTCAAAAGGAAGTTTAGGTAGGTCATTCCAATTCTTTTTGTTCAAACTAAAATAGTTTTTTTTTTCATTCGACGGAAAATCTTGAATTTTTTAGGGAATTCCTACTGAACATCAATTGTTTTAAGGGAGAAAAATGTACTTTTGCACCAAAGTTTTAACAATAAATGATAAAAATTATCCTACCCGATGGCAGCGTTCGTGAGTATCCGAAAGGAACTACCGCAATGGGCGTTGCTCTAAGTATTTCAGAAGGTTTGGCTAGAAATGTATTGGCCGCCAAAGTGAACAATGTAGTTCAAGATGCAAACACACCCATGGAAGAAGATTCCACATTGAGTTTGTTGACCTGGAATGATACGGAAGGAAAATCAACCATGTGGCACTCCTCTGCTCACCTGATGGCTGAGGCGATTGAATTTTATTATCCTGGCGTAAAATTAGCGATTGGACCACCGGTGGCGAATGGATTTTACTACGATGTAGATTTCATGGACTATTCCATTGCGGAGAAAGATTTGGAAAAAATCGAACTGAAAATGAAAGAATTGGCGAAAGAAAAAGCCGAATTCGTTCGTAAAACAGTTTCCAAAGCCGATGCGATAGCCTATTTCACGGAAAAACAAGATCCCTACAAATTGGAATTGATTGACGGTTTGGAAGATGGAAGTATCACTTTCTATACGCAAGGAAATTTCACCGATTTGTGTCGTGGACCACATATCCCAAATACGGGTTTTATCAAAGCCGTTAAATTAACTTCCATCGCAGGTGCCTACTGGCGTGGTGACGAAAAAAACAAACAATTGACACGCATCTACGGAATTACTTTTCCGAAAGCGAGTGAGTTGACAGAATATTTAGAAAAAGTCGAATTAGCCAAACAACGTGATCACCGGAAATTGGGGAAAGAATTGGATTTGTTCCATTTCTCTCAGCGAGTTGGTCAAGGTTTGCCTTTGTGGTTGCCGAAAGGTGCTGCTTTGCGTGAGCGTTTGGAAAATTTCTTGAAAAAAGCACAGAAAAAAGGAGGATACGATCAAGTCATTACACCACACATTGGAAGCAAAGAATTGTACGTTACTTCTGGTCACTATGCAAAATACGGTGCCGACAGTTTTCAACCGATTTTAACACCAGACGAAGGTGAAGAATTCTTGTTGAAACCAATGAATTGTCCACACCACTGTGAAATTTACCGAGCTCGTCCGCGCTCCTACAAAGATTTGCCTTTGCGCTTCGCGGAGTTTGGAACGGTTTATCGTTATGAACAAAGTGGCGAGTTGCACGGTTTGACGCGTGTTCGTGGATTTACACAAGATGATGCACACATTTTCTGTACCCAAGATCAAGTTAAAGAAGAATTCAAGAAAGTGATTGACTTGGTTTTGTATATTTTCAAAACCTTGAAATTCGACAAATTCAAAGCGCAGATTTCTTTGCGCGACCCGTTGAAACCGGAAAAATACATCGGTTCAAACGAGAACTGGGAAAAAGCGGAAAGTGCCATCATCGAAGCGGCAGCTGAAAAAGGATTGAATACTGTTGTGGAATTAGGCGAAGCGGCTTTCTATGGTCCAAAATTAGATTTCATGGTTGAAGATGCATTGGGCAGAAACTGGCAATTGGGAACGATTCAGGTAGATTACAATTTACCAGAACGTTTTGAATTAGAATATGTTGGATCTGATAATCAGAAACACCGTCCAGTCATGATTCACCGAGCACCGTTTGGTTCCATGGAACGATTCGTGGCTGTGTTGTTGGAACATTGCGCAGGAGACTTCCCTTTGTGGTTAGCAACCGACCAAGTTGCCATTTTGCCAATCAGTGAAAATTACAATGAGTATGCTCAAAATGTATTGGAATTGCTAAAAAATTACGATATTCGCGGCTTCGTTGACGACCGTAATGAAAAAATTGGTAAGAAAATACGGGAGTCCGAAATGAATAAAATTCCTTTTATGCTAATTGTCGGCGAGAAAGAGTCTGAAAATCAGACAGTTTCAGTTCGTCAACGAATGGAAGGAGACAAAGGTTCATTATCAATTGATGCATTTGCAACTTTGGTAACGGACACAATTGAAGTTGAATTAACAACGAACGCTTAAATTTTTGAATGAGAAGACCGGCAAAAAAACCTTTTGTTAAGAGACAGGAAGAAGAATTACACAAAATTAACGGAAGAATCAATTCTCCCGAAGTTCGTGTCATTTTTGAAGGTGAAGAACCTCGAGTGATGGATACAGCAGCGGCAATTGCCTTGGCTGACGAACAAGAATTGGATTTGGTGGAGATTTCACCCAATGCAACGCCTCCCGTTTGTAAAATCATGGATTACAAGAAATTCTTGTACAACCAAAAACGAAAACAAAAGGAATTAAAAGCCAAACAAAGTAAAATCGTTCTGAAAGAAATTCGTTTTGGTCCGAATACAGATGACCATGATTTCAATTTCAAATTAGCGCATGCTAAAAAGTTTTTGGAAGAAGGCAGTAAATTGAAAGCATATGTGTTCTTCCGTGGAAGAACGATTGTTTTCAAGGACAGAGGTGAAATCTTGCTGTTGAAATTCGCGCAAGAATTGGGAGATTGGGGAACCGTTGAACAAATGCCGAAATTAGAGGGTAAGAGAATGATTATCATGATCAACCCGAAGAAGAAATAAAGAAAATTACGAATGAAAAAATAATTACGAATTACGAATTATTGAATTGCGAGAATCCAAATTCGTAATTCGTAATTGAAAAATTCGTATTTGATTTAATTCGTAATTGATTAAAGAATATAGTGCTCAACTTTTAAAAAGAGAGAAAATGCCAAAAATGAAAACAAAATCCAGTGCGAAGAAGAGATTCGTAATCACTGGTTCAGGAAAAATCAAGAGAAAGCACGCTTTCAAAAGTCACATCCTGACGAAAAAAACAACAAAGCAGAAAAGAAATTTGACGAAAGATGGTTTTGTACACAAAGCTGATGAGTCAAATATCAAGCAGCAATTGTGCATGAAATAATTCGAAAGTCGAATTAAAAAGTAGGAATGTTAACCAAGTAACGAGTACTCAGCCAACTGAAATAGTGTTGCACTTTTTACTAAAAAACAAAAAATTATGCCAAGATCGGTAAATCACGTTGCTTCAAGAGCCAAAAGAAAAGGTATCATGAAGCTTGCCAAAGGTTACTTTGGAAGAAGAAAAAATGTCTGGACTGTTGCTAAAAATGCAGTAGAAAAAGGTATGTTATACGCTTACGAAGGTCGTAAGCAAAAGAAAAGAAACTTCCGTTCATTGTGGATCATGCGTATTAACGCTGGTGCTCGTATGCACGGAATGAGCTATTCTCAATTCATGGGTGCTTTCCATAAAAGCGGAATGGAGCTTAACAGAAAAGTCTTAGCTGATTTAGCTTTGAACAATCCTGAGGCCTTCAAAGCCGTTTGTGAAGCAGTCAAAAAATAACAAAGTTTTAGCACTATAATTGAAGTCGTTCATCGAAAGGTGAGCGACTTTTTTTTGTGGATACAATTGTTACACAGTGAAATTATTCAAATCGCTAACTTTGCCGAGTAATTGAACAAGCATGAAAATAAAGCGGGTTATTTTTCTTGGAATGGCTGGGTTGCTATTCGCTTCTTGTGAGGAGTCCGCAGTTACTATTCTTCCGTTAACCAAAACGTGGGAAATTGCGGTTCCTAACCAAGAAATTCCTGAAGGATTAACTTCCTTGAGTTCGGAACAGTGTGGTGCTTGTCATCAAGATCATTACAATGAATGGAAGATTTCCACGCATGCCCAAGCCTGGAAAGATCTTCAATTTCAAGCCGAATTAAAAAAGGAATCCAGCCCTTTCATGTGCATCAATTGCCACATTCCACTTCAAAATCAGCAGGAATACATTGTTGAAGGATTGATTGATGGTGATATCTATCAACCGGTGAAGCGCACCAACTACCAATTCGATGAAAAGCTGCAACAAGAAGGCATCAATTGCGTTAGCTGTCATGTAAGGAATAATGCCGTAATTGGCATGACGGGATCCAAAAAAGCTCCGCACAAAACGGTTAAAGATCCAACATTCCTATCGGAAAAGTTGTGTATTTCTTGTCACAATGCAACGGCCGTTGTAACACCAACACTTGCTTGCTCTTTTGAAACAGGGGATGAATGGAAAAAAGGTCCGTTCTTCGGTGAGAAAAACTGTATTAGTTGTCACATGGAAACAATGGAGCGACCTTTGGTTTTTGGTTTTGAGCCCAAGAAAAGTCATTTTCATTCCTTTCCTGGTTCAGGGATTCCAAAATTTGACAGCTTGCAACCCAAAATTCTCAATGGTTTATCCTTTTCGTATTCCAACCCAAAGAAAGTACAACGTGCCAAGACGCCTATTGATTTTGAATTCTACGTAAAAAATGAATTTGCCGGCCACAAGGTGCCAACCGGAGATCCAGAGCGATTCATCCTCATTGAATTTGCGGTAAGAGATTCTAAAGGGAATATAGTTCATCAACAAACAGAACGAATTGGAGAAGAATGGGTTTGGAGTCCTCGGGTGAGGAAGATTAGCGACAATAATTTGTTTCCTGGTGAAGAAAGAAATTATTCCCTTCATTTCATTCCAAAAACAAAAGGAAACTATGTGTTGAACATTGAAGTAACGAAACACCGTTTGAATCAGAAATCGGCCAATTACAACAAATTGGGGAGCAACTACCCTCTTTTCATTTCCATTTACCAAAAGGAGTTTCAACTACAGGTCAATTAAGTTCCTGAAACAGTCACATTTTACTCATTTTATTAACATTTGATAAGCCTCCAAAGCAAAAGCGTTTATCTTTATGAAAAAAGGTAAAATGTCCGACACTCATCAACACCCATTAAAATTCGCTGGAGTCTTAATCGCTATTGGAATTGTCTTTGGGGATATTGGAACTTCACCGCTCTACGTATTTACAGCTATCTCTGGAGGAACCAATTTTGATCCGCAGCTCATTTTAGGAAGTTTGTCCTGTATCTTTTGGACTTTGATTTCAATCGCTACGTTTAAGTACATTATCATGGCGTTGAACGCCGACAACCAGGGAGAAGGTGGGATTTTCGCCTTGTATGCATTATTGAAAAAACGGCGCGTAAAATGGGTGTATCTTCCAGCATTGATTGGTTGCGCAACCCTTTTAGCCGATGGCTTTATTACACCTTCTATCTCTATTTCCTCTGCAGTAGAAGGTTTGAATACCATTTATCCCAGCTTGCCGACGATGCCGATTGTAATGGTCATCATTGTGCTGCTTTTCTTGATTCAACAATTTGGCACTTCTTTCATCGGAAAAATATTCGGTCCCGTTATGGTTTCTTGGTTCCTCTTTTTAGGACTTCTGGGTTTCATGCAATTAGTTGAAAATCCGATGGTTTTAAAAGCCATGAATCCGGTTTACGCGGTTGATTTTCTAATTAATTATCCACAAGGGTTTTGGGTGCTCGGAGCGGTATTTTTATGTACCACCGGAGCTGAAGCCTTGTATTCCGATTTGGGGCATTGCGGGAAACAAAACATTCGAGTGGCATGGATTTTCGTGGGAAGTATGCTTTTGCTCAATTACTTCGGTCAAGCCGCATTTCTTTTAAATGGCAACATTGAAAAAATTAACTTGGTCAGTGTATTTTACGCAACGGTACCCAAACCGTGGATTCCATTTGCGATTGGCTTGGCAACACTATCGACTATTATTGCCTCTCAAGCCTTGATTACAGGCGTTTTCACGTTGATGAACGAAGCGATAAAATTAAAACTTTGGACCAATTTGAAAGTAAAATACCCATCGCACAATCGTGGTCAAGTCTATGTTCCTTTCATCAATTATTTCTTGATGGCGGGCTGTTTGTTGGTCATCATTATTTTTAAAAAATCAACCGCAATGGAAGCCAGTTATGGATTAGCCATAACCATTGACATGTTGATGACTTCCGTATTGATGGGCTTTTTACTTTTGCTAAAATACCCAAAACGAAAAGCGCTCTACATCGGTATTTTTGCCGTATTGATGTCGATTGAATTCCTGTTTTTCATTTCGAATTTGGGCAAATTGAAACACGGTGGTTGGTTCTCGTTGCTTTTGGCTTCTGCATTTTTAACCTTACTCTATTTATATTACAAAGCTCGTCAGCTAAGAGCTCGAATAACGGAGTACATTCCCATGTCGGAAGTCGCTCCTTTGATTGACGCGGTTAAACAGGACGATAAGATACCTTACGAAGCTTCAAACATTGTTTATCCGACAAGGAGTACTTCTCCTTTGCGATTAGACGCCACCATCTACCATTCACTTTTTAAAAAGAAACCCAAAAAAGCTGGAATCATTTGGTTCTTGCATTTGGAAATAACCACTGAACCTTGGGGCGTTTATTACGAAGTAAACGAAATCATTGACAAATCCTGTTATTACGTAAAACTATCGCTTGGTTTCAAGGAAGACCACAAAATTGAATACATGATGCGGAAAATTCATGATCACTTGGTCGAGAAAAAAGAAATTTCTGGCGAAAGTGTTTTTGAACCGATTCGCGGCAAGATCGATGAGATCGATTTTGAATTTATCGTGATCAATACACGCGTTGCCTTGGACAATGTAATTACAGCCGCGCAAATGATTTCCATCAAAGCGTATCGATTTATCAAATCAACTGGATTGAAACCTGCAGAGGATTTTGGATTGGATGAAACCAACGTGCAAGTAGAGTTCATTCCGATCAATGTAACCGAGAAAATAGATACAACTCCCGTGGAGGTTTACCAAGATTATGGTGACAACATCAAACGGAAAAAGTTTAAAATGCCAAAATAAAATTCGTGAATTTGGGAATTCCCAAATTTACGAACGAGGCTAAAATTGAAAATAAAATTTCGATAATCCTCTTGAAGTAATGAAACCAATTCCTCAATTTACGAACGCACAAGACCAATTAATTACATTTTTCTTCAAAACAAAAAAGCCAACTCCCTTTCGGAAATTGGCTTTTAAACTATTCTTTATTGAATTACCCTTTCGCGTTCTCCAATTTGATTAAGTTCAAGGCTGAACCAGCTTTGAACCACTCAATTTGTTGCGCATTATACGTATGATTCAATTTGATGGACTCTTTCTGACCATCTTCGTGTACCAATTCCAACGTCAATTGCTTGTTCGGTGCAAAGTCTACCAAATCAACGAAGTTCAAAACATCTCCTTCTTTGATTTTATCGTAGTCTGCTTCAGTAGCGAACGTCAATCCAAGCATCCCTTGTTTTTTCAAGTTCGTTTCGTGGATACGAGCAAATGATTTCACGATTACCGCAACAACACCCAAGAATCTTGGTTCCATTGCCGCGTGTTCTCTTGAAGAACCTTCACCGTAATTATGATCACCAATTACAACAGAAGGAACACCTGCTGCTTTGTAAGCTCTCGCTACTGCAGGAACTTCACCAAATTCATTGGTCAATTGATTTTTTACTTTGTTGGTGGCTTTGTTGTAGAAATTCACCGCACCAATCAACATATTGTTGGAGATGTTGTCCAAATGTCCACGGTAACGCAACCAAGGACCTGCCATGGAAATGTGATCCGTTGTACATTTACCTTCCGCTTTGATCAATAATTTCGCTCCTGTAATGTTTTGACCATCCCAAGTTTTGAACGGCTCCAACAATTGCAAACGGCTTGAATCTTCCGCTACAACAATCTCAACACCTGATCCATCCGCCGCTGGTGCTTGGAAACCTGCATCTTCAACCGCAAATCCTTTCGGAGGCAATTCCCACCCCGTTGGTGCCTCCAATTTTACTTGTTCACCTTTGTCGTTTGTCAAGGTATCCGTCAATGGATTGAAACCTAAATCCCCTGCAATGGCCAATGCAGCAACCATTTCTGGTGATGTTACGAAAGCATACGTATTTGGATTACCATCCGCTCGTTTCGAGAAGTTACGATTGAAGGAATGGATGATTGTATTTTTCTCTTGTTTTTCAGCTCCTGCTCTGTCCCATTGACCAATGCAAGGTCCGCAAGCATTGGTGAATATTTTCGTTCCCAATTTCTCAAACGTTCCGATGAAACCATCACGAGCGATTGTGTAACGAATTTGTTCTGATCCTGGATTGATTCCGAACTCAGCTTTTGGCGCCAAACCTTTTTCCACCGCTTGAGCAGCAATTGAAGCAGCACGAGAAATATCTTCGTACGATGAATTGGTACAAGAACCAATTAATCCCCACTCTATTTTCATAGGCCATTCATTTGCTTCTGCTTCCGCTTTCAATTTAGAAATGGGTGTTCCTCTATCTGGTGTGAATGGCCCATTTACATGTGGTTCCAATTCAGAAAGATTGATTTCAATCAATTGATCGAAGTACTTTTCTGGATCTGCATACACCGCAGCATCACCCGTCAAATGTTCTGCAATTTTATCAGCTTCTGCCACAACATCCGCACGACCTGTAGCATTCAAGAATCTTCTCATGGAATCATCGTAACCAAAAGTAGATGTTGTAGCACCAATTTCAGCACCCATATTACAAATGGTACCTTTTCCTGTGCAAGACATGCTCGTTGCTCCTTCACCGAAGTATTCAACAACCGCTCCTGTTCCACCTTTTACGGTTAGAATATCAGCCACTTTCAAGATAACATCTTTGGGAGATGTCCATCCGCTTAATTTTCCAGTCAATTTGACACCGATTAACTTCGGAAATTTCAATTCCCAAGCCATTCCTGCCATTACATCCACTGCGTCTGCTCCACCAACACCAATGGCAATCATTCCCAATCCACCTGCATTTACAGTGTGTGAATCGGTTCCAATCATCATTCCACCTGGAAATGCATAATTTTCTAGTACTACTTGGTGAATAATACCTGCTCCTGGTTTCCAGAAACCGATACCGTATTTGTTTGAGATAGACGAAAGGAAATTGAAAACCTCGTTGTTTTTATTCAAGGATTCTTGCAAATCCACTGAAGCACCCATTCTGGCTTGAATCAAGTGATCCGCATGAACTGTTGAAGGAACTGCTACCGTTTTACGTCCAGCTTGCATGAATTGCAACAAAGCCATTTGTGCCGTTGCATCTTGCATTGCAACACGGTCTGGAGCGAAATCTACGTAGGCGTTACCTCTTTCGAAATCTGTCGTCGCATTGCCATCCCAAAGGTGAGCATACAAAATCTTTTCTGTTAATGTCAATGGTCGTCCGACTACTTTTCGAGCGGCTTCAATACGTCCAGGAAATTGGGCGTAGACCTTTTTGATCATGTCTAAATCAAATACCATTTTTATTTTGTTTTATTAATAATTTTTTGAGTCCCTTTTCGAGGTGCAAATTTACTGAAAACATCTGGAAGATAAAAGTAAAGCACCTCCCTATTCGGTTAGATTGATCAAGAATTTAACATCGATGAACAGAAATATTTTTACTTTTATCCCACATCGAAACAAAATGAATTCTTTCAGAAAAATATTAATTTGTGACGATCATGCTCTTTTCGGAGCTGGGCTGAAGCAACTACTTACCGAGCAAAATTACGAAGTCACCTACGTGTCGAATTCAGAAGATTGCAATCGATTGCTTAGAAACAAGACATTTGACGTTTTTTTGTGTGATTTAAATATTGATAAAACCAATGGTTACGAAATCATTGAAACCAATAAAAGTCAATTGCTGGAAACTCAAGTTTTTCTCATTACGGCCTACACGGAAGATTACTTAATTGATAAAGCTGAAAAGAAAGGCTTACAAGGTTTTTTGGAGAAAAGCGCCTCAGCCGAGAAATTGTTTGCAGCTGTCAATTTGCCCAAGAATGCTCCTTTCTACTCTTCAGTTGATCGAAATCCTCAACACAATGACTTTTCTGAGAAAAATAAATTTTCCCCATCCAAATTGTTACTTTCCAATCAAGAAAAGTCCATCATAAAATGGGTTGTTTTTGGTTTAACCAGCAAAGAAATTGGCGAAAAACTTTTCATTTCCAAACATACAGTTGATACGCATCGAAGAAATATCAATAAAAAATTAGAAATTCAAGGCATTAGTTCCTTAATCCGTTTTGCGCATGAAAATAATCTTGTGGATTAGTTTTTTCTTTTCGGTTCTTCAACTCTTTGCTAACTCGAAACCTCCTGTTCAAGTTCATGCATCTTACTATTTAGACAAAGAGTCGAGCTGTTCCTTAAACGAAATTTCAAGTAAGCATTTTCAAAATTTACCTGAAAACAAAAATTTAAACATTGGCTACAATGAAAATTTAGCAGCTTGGTTGAAAATTGATCTGCAAAATCCAACCTCATCCACACAAAACTTTTGGCTTGTTTTAGATAATAATCGTTTGGATTCCATTCAATTATTCGATAATAAACAAATTGCAATTTTAGGTGATCGCACCACTTCTTATCTTCCTTTTTTATCGTATCCTGCATTCGAAATTTCGCTGCCAGGAAAATCCACCAAACACTATATTCTCCGACTAAAAAAAGGCATTTCTTTCATGGATTTTAGTTTTCATTTGGAAACTGATGTTTCCATACAGCAACGATCCAATCGCTTCTTTTTCTTACTTTCTTTGACCTTGGGGTTGATTCTTTTTCTCCTCATTTTCAATAGCATCTTGTTTTGGATCGCTCGCCAGAAAATTTATTTAATTTATGTTAGTTATTCCATTCTTTCCACCATTTATATATTAATCGCCACCGGATTTGCCAAATTCATTTTGCTACCGCACTTTCTGTATTTCAGTGAAGGACTTATCTATTTTGGCTCGATTTGGTTTTTGATTCTTTTTATCTTTTTATCTTTTTTCTTGAACCTAAAAGAAAATGATCCAAAGCTGTATCGAATAATATTAATACTGACTTTAATTACCACTTTATACATTGTTTCTAGCGTTTTTTTCTACGCATTCGGATTATTAAATTGGCTGAAAATACTTTCGGTTCTCAATTATGCCAATTTTCTGTTGCTCATTGTTTTAATATTCGTCGCCAGTATCCGCCATTTAAAAGTGAATCGAAGCAATGCTATTTATGTGTTATTATCATTTATTCCTCACTTTGTTTGGAGCATTTCCATTATCCTCAAAGCGTTTGGAATCTTTAGTAAAGAATTGCATATAAACTGGTTAGTACTACTATCATTTTATGACATCCTTTTGTTTGGATTTGTTTTGGTTCGATTCTATTTTGAAACCTTCCAAAAAAATCGAGTTTTGAATGAACAGATCATCCTTCAAAAAGAAACGGAAATTCAAACGATCGTAAATACTCAAATCACCGAACGTCAAAACATTGCCAACTTAATTCATGATCAATTTGGTAGTGCCATAGGACACATCATGCAAGTTTCTGAAAAAGACCAAAATCCTAAATTAAAGGAACTTCTTGTTGACTTCTCCACAAATATTCGGGAAGTTTCTCATCAAATTATGCCGAAAGCATTAGAAGATGGAGCGCTGGTTCATGCAATCGAAAATCAGCTAACGATTTTAAATAAAACACTCACAAATTGCACGATTGAATTTGAATCCTATGATTTCCCAACTTTTATTTCCGTAGATAAAGCACAAAATCTCTATTTGATTTTTTTGGAATTAATTAATAATGCTCGGAAGCATGGAAAAGCTTCGAACATTCGCATTGAATTTTTTGGATATGAACAATCCTTGGTTTTACAATGTACAGACAATGGTTTAGGATTTGATAAAACTAATTTTGAATATGGTTTTGGTCTAGCCTCGATTGACCGACGAATTAAGCAATTTAACGGAGAATTCTACATTGAAAGTGAAATTAATATAGGAACTTTGGTGCAAATTGAAATTCCCAAAATACTCACTAGTCAGTATTGATAACCGAAAGGTTCGACTCTAACTTTGTCAGAAACAAAACTCAAAATTTAATATAGTGATCTTTTATTAACTCAGAGTTAGAAGTTTGCCTTGTTTAATTATGCAACGGACCTTTTAATCATCCTAACTTAAATTACAAAATTATGAGAAATCTTTTTAATTCCATTGGGAAAATTACCGCATTGCTTTTGTTCGTGCTAACCCTCTCAAATTGCAAAAAATCAAAAAAAGGCGTTTTAGAAATAAAACACACAACTATTATTTCTAGTGAGGAAAGCACTTTCCGAGCCATTGTTGTTGACGATGGATTATACAAACCCAACGAAGAGTTTCCATACAAAACAGTGAACAACAATTATGAAACTTACACGGCTTACTATTGGCCCGATGAAAGTGCAAAAAGTTTGGGGTACAAATACAGAACAAAAGGCGAAACGGATGTGTATTACACAACGGAAAAAAGCAGCGATTACGGTGGCCCAGGTCTGAATGGACACTGGAAAGATTATCAAATATCGTCAGGTGGTGGCAATGGTGCAAGCATTACTCCGTATGGACGTTGGCAAAGATATGGCTCGCCTAATGGTTATCAGACGGATTTAGCCATTGGTGACATTCCTGGCGAAGCCTCCAACCGAGTTTATATGTGTGAACATCCTGGATCACCAACAGAAGGTTTGTATAAAGGGACAATAAGTGGAACTACAATCACGTGGGATGCTATTTATGGACTTCCTAATGCAGAATTTGACCTTCTAAATTCAGGGCCAGACAGGACCTTATATTTTGGTGTGGGCAACATTTCCGACGCAGGAAAATATAGCGCTGGTAGTTGGACAAACACCTGTCCTCTTTAAAAATTTAACTTAATTAGTTAATGAAAACCCATGAGATTTACTCATGGGTTCTTTGGTTTCCATCTAATCTCGAACTAAATGGTATTAGTGAGCCAAACTTATTTTTATCAAAAAATCAAAATAATCAGTCTATCCTTAAAAGACAATAGCTTAGAACGTTTTGGTTCTGACTAGGGAAGCGAAAAAGAATAGAACAAACCAATTATTTTTGTTGATATTCCGTTCTTGTATCAAAAAGACATTTTCCTTTTTAGATAGCTTATTTCAAAAATTACCAAAGACATTTATTACTACCCGGTCCCAATTTCACTGAGGAAATAAGATTTTTAGAGAAATATTTGAACACGATTCATCTTAAATTTACTGACTAGTAAGTATTGCTACCATTATCGATTTCAAATATTTTTGTCAAAATTAAACTAAAATCTTATGACAAAAAAATCTATTCAATTCATCCTTGTAGGATTCGTTTTTCTTTCTTCCTGCACCATTCCTGGTAAGATTTCAGGAATTTACAAAACCAGAACGAATAAAACTTCTGACATTCAGCGTAGTTCCATAACCGCATATCCGTTGATTGTCGATTTGAACGTTGATCTTACAACCAGAGTAAGTGGAAGTTCAGCTGGAGAATTAATCAACGGTTTAACAGAAGAGTATTTTCGAGAACTCGCCTTATCCGAAGCCATGGTGAAAAGTGGTGCAGATATCTTGGTTGAACCTGTTTACACCGTCACTAAAAACTTTACTGGAGTGGGCACACAGATCCGCACCAATATTGAAGTAGTTGTTACGGGTTATGTTGGTAAATATAAAAATGCACGAAACCTCAGTCCTTCGGACACAAGCATGGTGCAATTTGTGAGTGGAAATAAAATTATGGAAAGTGCCGTGCCAAAAAGTTCTACTTTGCAATTGGTTTCAAGTCCAACTAAAATCTACTAACTATGAAAAAACGCAACTTTCTATTTTGCATTTTCATGAGTATTGTAGTATTTGGCATGTCACAAAACAGGCCATTAACAGAACAAAATGTAAAGGTCAAGCCAGCAAAAGCTCCCTTTAAAAAAAATATTTTAAGCGTTTCGGTTGGTGCCGGTAAATATGGTCCGGAAATTTTTGAAAATACTTTTTCTGTTGGTCTTACTACGCATACGTTTAAATACACGCGCAGATTTTCACCCCGATTTGGCCTATCTATTTACCGGACAGGATCGCGAACGAAAGATATTTTAAATCTCAATATCAAATCAAAGCATACAGGAATTGCTTTTCGCTTTACGAGCAGTGCAGCGCGCCCTTTACAGTTTTATTTTGCACCCTCCATTGGTGTTGGTAAATATCCGGGCTACACAACCGACTATATCGATGCCTTTGGAAGCTATAAGTCCAATGGACCTTTGACATTTGATCAAAATTGGATGAAACTGGATATAGGCGGTGAACTTGGCTTTGAGTACCATTTTGCCAATAGTTTCTTGGTTTCTCTTTCTTCTCAAACCTATGTGAACATAGATAGCGAATGGCAATATTCAATTTCGGCAGGTTTCGGATTAAAATTTTAGGAGAAAAACACGCAAAACACTACAACGATGAGGAAACACCTAAGTTATCATGAACAAACAGGTGTTTCCTCATTTATGTAAGATTTTTATAGGATAAAATATTTGGTGAATGAATCATCTGGGAATAAATTCATTGAAACAAGTAGCCCACTTTTGAATCAAATAATTTCATACGGATAATCCCCAAACAAAGAAGACAATCGCATCGCATCATACACCTTTCGTGTGTATTTGTTCGATATGACAATGATTGTCGCTTTCTCGTTTTTCATCGTTACATAGCATGAAGTATTACCGTGCCACCAACCGTGATGATAGAAAAGCTGCTGATTGGCCGACCATTCTTTTATTCGGATGCCCAAGCCATAATTTTTAACGCCCGCCTTTTCATAGCTGTATCCTTTGAAAATTTCTTTTTTCAGTTTTGCCGAAATAAATTGGTTGTTTTGCATCGCTAAATCATAGCGTAGCATGTCCCGAGGCGTGGAATACATATTTTTATCCCCATAAACAGCATCCAAGAAATCAAATGGTACTTTGGAGTAATTACGCTCGTAAGACTCTGCCACTTTCAAACTGTCTCGTTTCAAAATCATCACATAGGAATGCTTCATTCCAATTGGCTCAAAAACCAATTTCTTCATGGCTTCATCAAATCGTTGGTTGGTTAATTTCTCCACAATTAAAGCCAGAATAGCATAATTACTATTGTTATACGTAAACTTAGAATCTGGCTTAAAATTCAGTGGAAATCTAAATCGAGCCAACAACTCCAAAATGTTTTGATTGGAAAGGGTTTCTCGCTGGTTCCATACAGAATCGATGGAGGCAAAATTGGCGTATTTGGGCACTCCACTGCGATGATTTAAAAGCATACGAACAGTAATTGAATCATACGGAAACTCAGGCAGAATAGAATTTACGGATTGATCCAGCGTGAGCTTTTTTAATTCAATCAAACGAAAAACAGCGGTTGCTGTAAGAACTTTTCCAACCGAGGCCAAATGCAAGGCTGTAGTCGATTTCACCTTCTTTTTTTCATCATAGAAACTGTAACCACTGTAATTTTCATAAATGATTTGACCATTTTGCGCAACCAAAAACCCACCGCTAAATCCAGTAGAACCAAAGGTATTCTGAAAATACTCCTGAACCGCCTTTCTTGTTTTTTTCTTGAATCTTCTTGATAGTTTTGGAAACTGCTTGGTGTCCGTGAAGTAAGACTCTGGAATGGAATAACCCGAATTTTCAACTAACTTTGACGGTGCGACCTTGCTTGTTTCTGTTGAACATGAGAATAGTGTGAGGCATGTAAAAAAAAGAAAGAAAAGCGTGTTTCGCATTGCGTTTTTTTGGATCATCATTTATCGAGCGTTTCAAAGATAACCAAGAGTTTCCATTTTCCTGAAATATTCTCTACTACTTTTGCTTTATATTCAATTGATTTCCCTATCTTTGCCCCCTCAAAAAACAAATTAATTATAAACAATATGAATTCTTACGAAACTGTTTTCATTTTAACTCCCGTTTTGTCTGAGGATCAGGCAAAGGAAGCAGTGCAAAAATTCGAGGCGCAAGTTACAGAACTTGGCGGAAAAATTAAGCACTCAGAAAGTTGGGGATTGCGCAAATTGGCGTACCCAATTCAAAAAAAATCAACTGGATTTTATTTCCTTTCACAATTCGAATGTGATTCTCAAGTAATCGCTGAGTTCGAATTGACATTGAAAAGAGATGAGCGTGTTATGCGTTTCTTGACCATCAAAATGGAAAAAGATCATCTAGAGTATGCAGAAAAACGCAGAGCCAAAATGGGCAAAGCGAAAACAGAAACTGCAGAAGCTTAATTTATTCATCATTAAAAACGCACGAACATGGCACAAAATGATATCCGTTACCTAACGCCGATTAACATCGACATTACAAAAAGCAAATACTGTCGTTTCCAAAAAAGCGGCATCAAATTTATCGATTACAAAGACGCTAGTTTCCTTTTGAAATTGGTGAACGAACAAGGTAAAATTTTACCTCGTCGATTGACAGGAACTTCTGCAAAATATCAAAAAAGAGTGAACAAAGCTATCAAAAGAGCTCGTCACATTGCAGTTCTTCCATACGTTGGAGACATGTTGAAATAAGATTGTAAACGATATTTAAATTTTAAAAAAATGGATGTAATTCTTAAAAAAACAGTAGACAAACTTGGATTCAAAGACGAGTTGGTTTCTGTAAAACCGGGATACGGTAGAAATTTCTTGATTCCTCAAGGATACGCTGTTTTAGCGACTGCTTCTGCAAAGAAAGGTCATGCTGAAATGTTGAAACAAAGAGCACACAAGGAAACAAAAATGTTAGCTGAAGCACAAGAATTGGCTGAAAAAATCAACGTATTGTCATTGACAATCAGCACGAAAGCTGGTGAAAATGGTAAAATCTTTGGTTCAATCAACACAATTCAAGTTTCTGAAGCGTTGAAAGTAGCAGGTTTTGATATTGATCGTAAAGCTTTGAAAATCAAAGAAGAATCAATCAAAGAAGTCGGTACTTACGACGTTGATGCAAACATCGCAAAAGGCGTTGTTGCTTCGTTCAAAATTGAAGTAGTAGGAGAATAATTCTTCTCATCTAAATAATTTTAAACCTCTGTTCAGATGAACAGAGGTTTTTTTTTGAAAAGATTTGATGATAGCGAACAGAGTATAGAAGGGACAGAGCAGAGTTACGTATATTTGAACTATGAGATTTTTTCATTTTATTCTATTGGCTACTTTCTTACTTTTCTCTTGTTCAGAAAAGAACGATAAATCTAAATTGTCAAACGATAGGAACATTGCAGAATACGCAACAAATCTTCGAATTTTAGAAGGCACACTATCCACTAAAATTGAAATTCTGTCTCCTGAAACAGGAAAGGTGGAACAAACTTGGTGGATATCTAAAGATAAATCTGAAAAAGCAAACCACATACAAAGCCCATGCACCAAAATGGTGACTCTTTCGAGCACACATGTGGGCATGTTGGAAAAGTTACAGGCTATTCCCTCCATTGTTGGCATCACCAATGAATTGTACGTTTACAACCCTAAATTGAAAAAACGAATTCATGCCAAAAAAGTGATTGAGGTTGGAGAAGAAGGTCAAATTCCAGCTGAAACCATTTTGAAATCTGGTTGTAAATTGATTGTATACAGTGGGTTCGGGAAAGAATTTCCACATGTCGAACAGTTAAAAAAAGCTGGCGTTCAGGCTATTGTCAATTACGATTGGCGTGAAATTCATCCATTAGGTAAGGCGGAATGGATCTTACTTTTTGGTTACCTAACCGGAAAAGAACAAGAAGCGAAGGGTTATTTCAACGCTGTAAAAAAAGAATATTTGGCCTTAAAAAATGAGGCGAAATCATTCGAATCTACACCGACTGTCTTGAGTGGGAATTTGGTCGGCGACACATGGTTTGCTCCAGCGGGTGAAAGCTTCAATGCAAAGTTGATTGCAGACGCAAATACAAATTATGTTTATGGTAGCTCGAAAGGAACTGGTTCGCTCGCATTGAGTTTGGAACGGGTGTTGACAGACAATGTGCAAACCGACTTTTGGATCAACCCTGGAATGCCAACGAAAAAGCAACTTTTTGGATTTCAAGAACGATTGAAATTACTAGGGCCGGTGAATAAAAATCCTATTTACGATTATTCAAAAAGTGGAAATCGCTATTGGGAAATGAGCGCCATAGAGCCCCAAAAAGTATTATCTGATTATATTCAGATTTTCCATACGAATGAAGTCAAGGCAAAACCTTTGTATTTTTACCAACGCGTAAAATGATTTCAAAAAAACATAGCCTCTTTTTGTGGTTGCTGCTACTGGTGGTACTACCAAGTGCTTTCTTTTTGCATTTTGCAACAGGAGAAATATCCATTTCATGGTCCACTTTTCAAGATGCGTGGTTTTCGTTTGATTCCTCCAATTCTGAGCATTTGATCATCCGAGAATTTCGGACACCTCGCTTTCTGATGGCTTGTTTGGCTGGAGCAGGACTGTCTGTTGCTGGATTGATGATGCAAACGCTGTTCAACAATCCTTTGGCAGGACCCTATATTTTAGGCATCAACTCCGGTTCCAGCCTTTTTGTCGCGCTTAGTTTGATGACTGGTTTCACCATTTTTAAATCTGATTTTGGTATTGTTGCCAGCGCTTTGCTGGGTGCATTTGTTTTTGGACTCATCATTCTTGCCTTGTCTTTTCGAATTAAAAATGGTATTTCTTTGTTGTTGGTAGGATTGATGCTAGGCAGTTTCTCGGGCGCGCTTGTTTCCGTTATACAATTTCTATCCGAAGCGAATTCTCTTAAAATATTCACGATGTGGGCCATGGGCTCCCTTCAATCCGTTCAATCGGATCAATTAATTTCTATTTTCGGACTATTCCTTCTCGGAGTGCTCGGTTCCTTTTTCTTGGTGAAATCGTTGAATTCGCTCGTATTAGGAGAAACGGAAGCCGACCAATTGGGCATATCCATTCGGCGAGTGCGCATGTTGATCATTGGTTGTACCGCATTGCTCACCGGACTGGTTACAGCTTTCTGTGGACCTATTGCTTTTATTGGTTTGGCCGTACCAAATTTGGTGAAAATCCTATTCAAAACACAAGATCACCGCATTTTAATGCCGGCATCACTTCTACTAGGTGCTGTGTTTCTGGTTTCTTGCGATATCCTCGTTCAAATCTTCGCTACTTATGTTCCCTTGCCAATTAATGCTGTAACGTCTTTAATCGGCGCGCCAATGGTCATTTATTTCATTCTAAAACGTTTGGCGTAATGAAATTGGAAAAAGTACGTATCGGTTACAAGGAATCTTTGCTGGAAATTGATCAATTGACTATTGTACCGGGAAAAGTGTATGCCTTGATCGGAGCCAATGGGCGGGGAAAATCGACATTGCTTCAAACGCTTATAGGAAAATTACCCGTTCTTTCTGGTGACATTTTTATCGAGCGAAAAAATTTGAGTGAAATTCCGGTAACCGACAAATCCAAGCTTTTCGGTTTGGTTCACTCAAAATTTTCAGGGATTCCGTACATGCGGGCGAATGAATTTGTAGCTTTGGGCCGAACGCCGTATACCAATGCATTTGGACGATTGACGAAAAAGGATTTACAAATCGTTGAAGAAAGCATGGAAACTTTGGGTATTACACATTTGGCAAATCGGTTCACGACTGAATTAAGCGATGGGGAACGACAAATGTTTGCCATTGCTCGAATTTTAGCACAGGAAACCAACTATATTTTCCTCGATGAACCTACCGCTTTTTTGGATTATTCCAATAAAAAACGAGTGCTCGAAAAATTAAGTGAAATCGCAAAATCACTCAATAAATCAATCGTCTATTCCAGCCATGATTTAGAATTGGCTTTAGAGTTTTCGGATGAATTGGTTTGTATACCTCATCAGGGGAATAAAGTCACCAATTTTTTGAATGAAGAAATGGGTGTGAAAAAGGTAATTACTATTTGTTTCGAGTAGCCAATCACCCTGCCCACCCCTCTCGATCCAAACTCCGAAAATTAATCGCCTCCGCCAAGTGCTGCGTTTCAATTTCCAGTGCTCCTTCCAAATCAGCAATCGTTCTGGCGACTTTAATAATTCTATCATAAGCTCTAGCTGACAATCCTAATTTATCCATAGCTGTTTTCAATATGGCACTACCCGACTCATCAATTCTACAAAAACTGCGAACATCGCTGCTTTCCATTTGCGCATTGCAATGAACCCCTTCTCTTTCAGTAAATCGTTTTTCCTGAACCAACCTGGTTTTCACAACCCGTTCTCGGATTTCTTTACTACCTTCCTCGGGTTGGTGATGGGCCAATTCGTCATAGGAAACGGGCGTAACTTCCACATGCAAATCAATCCGATCCAACAAAGGCCCTGAAATTCGGCTCAAATATTTGTGCACAACGCCAGGTCCGCACATGCAATCTTTCTCTGGATGATTATAATATCCACACGGACAAGGATTCATGGCAGCTATGAGCATAAAACCAGCCGGATAATCTACTGTGAATTTTGCCCGTGAAATCGATACTTGTCGATCTTCCAAAGGTTGACGCATTACTTCCAAAACAGTCCGCTTGTATTCTGGCAATTCATCCAAAAATAAAACGCCATTGTGGGCCAAAGAAATTTCTCCAGGTTGCGGATAACCGCCGCCACCGACAAGGGCAACATCTGAAATTGTATGGTGTGGTTTTCGAAAAGGTCTTTGAGTAACCAATCCTGCTTCCTTCGCAATTTTTCCGGCTACCGAATGAATTTTGGTTGTTTCTAGAGATTCATCCAACGTCATGGGTGGCAAAATGGTAGGTAAACGCTTGGCCAACATCGATTTTCCAGCTCCTGGAGGTCCAATGAGAATTACATTGTGTCCACCCGCTGCAGCAATTTCGAAAGCACGTTTGATATTGGTTTGACCTTTCACATCTCTAAAATCAACATCACAATCGTTCAATTTACTTTCGAAGGCTTTGAGGATATCAATTTTTACGGGGTCGACTTCCAAATCATAATTTAGAAAATCAACAACTTGTTTTAACGATTCCATCCCGTAAATGGACAATCCTTCCACAATCGCCGCCTCCATGGCATTTTCCTTTGGCAAGATGATTCCTTTGAATCCTTCTTTTTTCGCTTGCAGGGCGATAGGTAAAATGCCCTTCAATGGCTTCAATTCACCATCCAACGATAATTCGCCCAAAATGATAAACTGATCCAATCGATCTGCCAAAACTTGCTCGCTCACGGCCATCACACCGATGGCAATAGGCAAGTCGAAGGTTGAACCTTCTTTTCGAATATCCGCAGGAGCCATGTTCACTGTAATTTCTTTACCAGGAAATTTGTACGCGTTGTTTTTGAGCGCCGCTTTCATTCGTTGGTGGCTTTCCTTGACCGCACTATCAGGTAAACCAACCAAAATGAAATTTACACCATTCGCTAAATTCACTTCGATGGTAATTGTAGTAGCATCAATGCCAAAAACGGCACTTCCAAAGGTTTTGACTAGCATAAGTACTTCTATTTATTATTTGTAACCCACTTGTTTTCGTTCTGTATTCTTTTCCTATACAAATCGCTGTAAATAACGAACAACACCGTCCATTTTTTCATCCTGATGATCAATTCGGTGCGTTAATTTTTCAATTTGCTCTTTTATATTCGTTTGCACCAGGAGCAAGTCCCTCATTTTTGTAAAGATTCTAACGAGTTGAATGTTGACTTGAATCGCCTTCTGATTATTTAAAACGCTTGAAAGCATCAAAACACAGTGTTCGGTAAAGGCATACGGGAGATTTCTGCGTTTTTCATGATTTGCAGTCGCAGATTGCGACCGCAAATCTATCCATTGCATTTCAGTCAATTGAAACATGAAGTCATTCGGAAAACGGTCAATATTTCGTTTTACTTGTTCATTGATTCTTTTGGTAGGCATTTCATAAAGTAGGGCCAAATCAAAATCCAGCAGTACTTTTTGATTATCTATCGCATAGATTCTTCCAACAATTTCTTGTTCTGGTAGTAGGTATTTGTCAAGCATCTTATTGATTTTTAAAATGCATTTGACATTCAATAAAATCCTCTTGAAATTCGATTCCTGTTTTCATAGTAGATAACTTTTTGTAGCATTGGTTACTCTAAGTTAAGGAAATAGATCTTTAATTTCCAAGCAATTAATTTGGAAAATGGGCTAGGAATTTAAATTTGTTTTTCGTAATTTATTGGGTGCGCGCGAGGATGTTTTTGCCGGTAAAGCCAAAAAAATGAGCACAAAAAAACCGCTCCAACTAGTTGGAACGGTTTCAATATCGCTGATCAGATATTAACGTTTGTGCATACCTTCGTCAGAAACAGTTAATTTTTTTCTGCCTTTACGACGACGAGAAGCTAGAACACGACGACCATTCTTGGTTGCCATTCTGCTTCGGAATCCGTGTTTATTTCTTCTTTTTCTTACAGACGGTTGAAACGTTCTTTTACTCATGATCTATATTCTTTAATTCGTTTTTTGTCAAAATTTCGGACTGCAAAGATAGCGTATTTTTGGTAAAAACAAAGACTTTCAGAAAAAAGTTGAAAAATAGATGCAATCCCCTCCAATCGATGTAAATTTGCAGAAAAAAAATCCATGCTTCGTCCGAAAAAAAACAAAGATAAAGACAATAAAAAGATCTCCAAAGAAAGTATAGCGAAGGCAAAAGGTATTTTCTCCTACTTAAAACCATACCGCGGTATTTTCTTAATCGGTTGGATTTTTCTAATTCTATCTTCGTCGATTGGCTTGTTGTTTCCTTATTTAATGGGGCAATTACTCGGTAAAAGCGGACAATCAACGGATATGGCTAGTTCCATTAAGTTGATTTCTTTGGACAATATCAACTCCGTTGCGCTGATGCTTTTGTTTGTTTTCATTGGACAATCTGTTTTTTCGTTTTTCCGTGTGATCATTTTCACCAATGTCACTGAAAATGCCATGCGCGATATTCGTCGTGATGCTTTTTCAAAATTGATTTTTATGCCCATGGATTTTTACAATCAAAACAAAGTGGGTGAATTAACGAGTCGAATGTCTTCGGATATTACACAAATTCAAGAAACACTTCGCACTACGATTGCCGAGTTTTTCCGTCAAATCATCATCATTGTTGGATCCATCTTTTTCATCTTCTTTTTTTCTTGGAAATTAGCGCTTATTATGATTGCCACCGTCCCCGTAATGGCCATCGTAGCTGTTGTTTTTGGTCGTTTCATTCGTAAACTTTCCAAGCAAGCGCAAGACTTCACCGCTGAATCAAATACCATCATTGAAGAAGCATTGACGGGTATTTCGAATATTAAATCCTTTACAAACGAAATTTTCACCCTCAACAAGTATAAAAAATCCATTGAAAACATTCGCGAACTGAATGTAAAAAGTGGCTTGTGGCGGGGTGCTTTCATTTCTTTCATTATCTTTTGTTTGTTTGGTGCTATCGTATTTATCATTTGGCAAGGCTTGTTGATGACACAAGGACCTAATCCTGAACTAAGTACGGAAAATTTCTTTTCCTTTGTAATGTTCACCGTGATGATGGGCATGTCCGTTGGTAGCGTACCAGATTTGTACGCAAGTGTTCAAAAAGCAATTGGTGCTACGGAAAACTTGATGGACTTAATTGGCAATCAAAGTGAAAATGAACTTTACATTGATGGAAAAAAACCTCATTTTGAAGGCAAAGTTGCATTTGAAAATGTTGGCTTTACGTACCCTCAACGTTTGGATATGCCTGTTTTGTCTGGTGTGAATTTTAGTGCTAGCCAGGATGAAACCGTTGCCATTGTCGGACCATCTGGAGCTGGAAAATCAACGATTGCGTCACTTCTACTGCGTTATTACGATTCATCCGAAGGTTCTATCCTTTTTGACGGCGTTCCAGCCAAAGAAATCGATATTCATTCACTCCGTTCACAAATTGCGATTGTGCCACAAGAAGTTTTACTTTTCGGTGGAACGATTGAAGAAAATATCGCTTTCGGTAAACCCGATGCGACCTTGGAAGAAATCAAAGAAGCGGCCCAAAAAGCTAACGCAGCTCAATTTATTGATCAATTCCCAGAGAATTATCAAACGCAAGTTGGAGACCGAGGCATTCAACTTTCCGGTGGACAAAAACAACGAATTGCCATAGCTCGCGCTATCTTGAAAAATCCAAAAATCCTTATCTTAGACGAAGCTACCTCGGCTTTGGATTCTGAATCTGAAAAATTGGTGCAAGATGCCTTAACGGAATTGATGAAAGGAAGAACTTCTTTTGTCATTGCACACCGACTTTCTACCGTAAAAAAAGCCAACCAAATTTTGGTTTTGAACAATGGTAAAATTGAGGAAACGGGTACCCACGAAGAATTGATGAAAAACGCAGGAATTTATGCGAATTTGGTAGATTTACAGGGAATGGAAAACTAAAGTGATATGAAGAAAATTTCAAGTTTTGCCTTGCTGACTGTCTTACTCGTAGCCTGCAAAGGAAATTATGCGGAAGTGGATGATATGGACTGGATTTCAGGAAATTGGAAAGGGATTGTCCAAGGGAACGAAGTTTTTGAATCGTGGACCCGAACAAACGACAGCACATGGACTGGAACCAGTCGATTTGAAAAAGACGGCGAATTGTTGTTTTCTGAAAAAATGACGATAACAAAACGAAAAGACATTTTTAGTTTCACCTCTGTTTCCAATGAACAAAATGATGGAAATGCTGTTCAATTTATTGCATCTGAAATCGATCCTGAACAAGTAATCTTTGAAAATCTGGCTCACGACTTTCCGCAGCAAATTGTCTACAAAAAAACGGCAGCTGATTCACTTCTGGTGTACATTGATGGCAATTTAAATGGACAAGCCAATCGAATAGATTTCCCGTTGAAAAAGGTGAAATAATGTACGTTCCAGACGAATTTTCTGTTAAAGACACGGCCAAAATCGATGCTTTCATTGCTGCCAATCATTTTATAAGCCTTGTCACTGCGAATGGAGATTTCCCCATTGCAACGCACATTCCGGTACTCGCAAAAAAAGTAAATGAAAAGTGGTTTTTGGAAGGACATCTGGCTTTGGCCAACGAACAGTCAAAAGCAATTCTTTCCTGTTCCAATGCACTTTGCATAGTATTAGGTCCCGACGCATACATTTCTTCCAGTTTGTATAGCCACGAAAACGTTCCTACTTGGAATTACCAATCGGTTCATCTTTCCGGAAAACTTTCTCCTTTGAACGACACAGAATTGGACCACCATTTAGCTGAAATTGTTGGTTTTTTTGAAAAAACCAGAGAAAACCCACTGGAATTTGACCATTTTTCGATAGAAATGATGGATTCCTATAAAAAAGAAATACTCGGTTTTCAATTTGAAACAGTCAAATTGGAAGTTGCTTTTAAACTGTCTCAAAACAGAAATCTAGTGGATCAAGCAGCCATTGTTCAAGATTTGCAGAAGTGTCCTTTTGAGAGCGCGAAGCGGGTGGCGGATGCAATGAAAAACAAATAAAAAAGCCCTGAACTTTCGAACAGAGCTTTCACATAATTTGGTGTTGAGCATTATTTGATCACGCTAAAAGCAGTTTGTTGGTGTCTTTCATTGCCAGCTTGAACTCTCAGAATGTATTGTCCATTTTCCAAAGAGGAAGTATTTAACTCAAATTTATTGCTGCCCACAGTTCCATTAAAATTCGTTGTTGAAACCAACGCGCCAACCGTATTGTAAACATACGCTACAACGGCCTCATTGGCATTCAAATTCAATTCAAATGCAGCGGTATTAACTGCAGGATTCGGGAAAACATGAATGGTAATTTCATCGGAAGTAACTTCGGCCAAACCAGCAGCACTGCAACTCATAACGTTTGGTGTAAAATTAGCCGCTGTCATCGCGCTTTCAAACTGAGTGATGGAAGAAACTGGCCAAATATCATTGTTTTTCATTTTCATGTCTGGACCAACCAAACAATAGGTTGGAAAAGCTCCAACACCAAAATCAGCGACAACTGCATCTCCACCGCCTTCAGTTCCTGATACTGCCGGTGCTGGCGAATGTCCTGAAGAAATCGAATAAGCCGATTCAAAAGCCAAAACTTCAGCATCTGTATCGCCTAAATCAATAGAAATACAATACAAATCACCTGCATTGCAACCATATTTTTCGTGTAATTCGCTAAAAAAAGGAACGGTAGCTTGACAAGGTCCACAAGTCGTAAAGAAGAAATCAATCAAGATCCATTTTCCACTGGCGGCAATGGTACTCAAATCATGTGTTGCCCCGTGTGCGTCAACAACCGTGAAATTTGTAACGGTTGAACCAATGGAATAGTTCGAAGCTTGTGCGCTAACGCCAGCCGTCAATAGACAAGACGTTAAGATAGTTAGTAAAGTTTTTTTCATAGTTATCGTTTTACAATTTGTTACCCAAATATATAGAAAAGAAACGATTATGAAAAAAAATAGATAGAATGAATTAGTCAAATATTGAAGTCAAAATAAAATGCCCCATCCCAATCATTGAAACCGCTTTCAATTGGAACAGGGCATTTCGACCTTATTTAACAAATACGATAGGCTTATTCGAATTTTCTGGTTTGCAAATTGATGGTTTTCACGGTACCTTTTCTTTTCGAAGTCAAAGTGGCAAATTCATCACAAGATCCATTGCCATAATCCAAGGTTGCGCCTACTTTAGTCGTTCCAAAATCTACAATTCCGGACACAGGATAACGACAAGTTGAATTGATGTAAATTGGTGTTGTAATCTTATAATTTCTTGCCTGACCACCCGATCTGGTAACACTTCCGGATCCCGTAATTTTAAATTCATCATCTGATGTTTCACAAGTCGTGTGTCCAAGCCATTCACGAACATGATTGAAGGATTTTGTTCTAGAACCGGAAGAATTCGTCATCGTAATGTTCGAAACAACCACGATATCCAAATTTCCATCTGAATTCAAACCGCTATTGGTCAATGTTTTTGTGCCTGTAATAGCCACATCATTCACGTAAAAATTTTCAAATGAAATGGATCTTGTTGCGCCAACTTCTGTCAAAAGATTGGACATTTCTATGATAATTTTCCCCTTTTTCGTAAAGCCATTTGGCCCCGTACATCCGGTTCCAAAATCGATTGTAACGGTTTTAGGAAAAGTCGGGGATGATTCACTAACCACAGCGCACGTGCCTGAAATTTGAGAGAAATCGTAATTACACGACGAACCCAAATAAAAAAACTCTTTTGTTACCGAAGATTCGTCATCTTGTGAACTTGTTTCCGCAAGTCCAGATTGATCGTAATCGTTTTGTTCTTCTGTTTTCTTTTTGCAAGAAGTAGCTATCCCAATTACCAAAAAGGCTAGCATTGCATAGGAAATGATTGATTTTTTCATGTCTTTAAGTTTATGTGTTCTTTTAAAAGATGAAATACAAATCAAAAAGGTTGGGTGAGGATGAAAAAAAATTAAAAACGGATTCCAAACATCAGTTGAAAATAGGAATACTTTGTGTTTAAATAATTGTTTTTCAATCTATTTGATATATTTAAAGCATAATTAAATTCCCCAAAAATTTCAAACGTATTGGAAAAAGGATACGACAATCCAACACTCGCATGCCAATTGGTTGCCACATGTTTTTTGTTATTTAATCGCTCAAGTGCAATTGAACGCTCATTCACGTCAGAACGAACAATCAACAAACTTCGCTCCCGCCCTTTGATGGAAAAATCAAATCCAGACATCCCATAGAAATACATTTTTTTCGGTTTCATTGTGGAATTAAAATAAAGCGAAACCGGCACAGAAAGATAACTAGAACGATGAAATACACGCATCAAATAAGTACTTGTATCCACATTATTCGATGACAAGGCATTGCTTTCTAAACCCGTTGCTCGCATCAATCCATCCGCTGTCGCTATTTCCACATTTTGATTCAATTGATCGTTGGCAATGGCCACTGGAAACAATCTTGTTCGATAACGATTCACCCCAAATACAACCCCAGACCGAACACCGATATGAGGAGTCATTTGGTATCTGATATTCATGCCAATCATTCTATTCTTCAGTCTTACAATGTTATCCGTTAGAATTAAGGCGGCATCGTTAGTCAAAATTTTATTTGCCCGAGGACTTCTTCCCAACCCCACGTAATAATCAAATCGAAATCGTTTTAGACTGTAATCAGTTATTAAAGGAAGTGTATTCGTATATTTTTCAGTGTTTACTGCAGAAGAGTCTGCATTCGGAGGAAGCGTTGGATTCTTTATTGAATCAGAAAATGCCAAGACGTTCGAAACAGGATTGACAGTAGACTCAGTGTTCGTATTGGTTTTTACCGTATCGCCTTCAATTGTATTTAAAACTGGTTTAGCGGTTGTTTCAGCTACTTTTTCATCCTTCTTTATCGATTCGCTTTTATCTTGACTCGTTGTGCTTAAAGGAGCATTGGTAGACGATAGTGTTTCTGTTGGTTGATTTAGAGAAAGTACAATATTTTCCTTTGTACCGTTATTTTCAGAACGAACCGTTTTGATTGCTCTACTTCCAACAACCGGCCGTGTTTCTTCTTCAGGAACATAGCTTGATTGAACCGTATTCTTCGTTTGATTGGCATTCGTAGATCGATTTTTTCTAACGGCCGATTTTGATTGGAGGCTAGCCGATTGGTTCAAATTGGAACGCTGGGTATTCGTGAAAGTTCTTTTTTCAGCTGATTTTACAGGCATTACTTTTCCATTCTCCGTTAATGACGCTGAATTTTCAATCGTACTATTTTCATTTTTCTTGTTTGAAGTCGGTGAAATCTTTTTGGTTTGATCCGCGTGCTCCATTGAAGGGGGAACCGCATTTTCATCCAAAGTTGTTTCTTCATTCGCTGCCACAACTTCTGAATTGGGAGCTGATTTGGATAAAAAATAAACTCCTCCGATAAGCAGCATTCCAATAGGAATCAACCAGAAATACAAAAGCTTGATTTTACGGTTTGAAGTCGCCAGTTGAGTCTGAATATTTCCCCAAGCACCAACGGGTGGCGCTTTGAACTCTTCGCTGAATTTTTCTTTGAAGAGAACTCTAAGATCGTTATCTGAATATTCTTTCTTCATATTTTCTTTGTTTCAATGATAGCCTCCAATTTTTCCATGGCTGCCTTCAATTCTTTTTTCGCATCAAACAATTGTGACTTGGAGGTTCCTTCTGAAATCTGAAGCATTTCGGCTATTTCTTTGTGCGTATAACCTTCAATAAAATACAAGTTAAATACTTGTCGCCTTCCAGGCGTGAGCTGCTCTATCAATAAATTGATTTCTTGAACCTCCAATTCTTGAAGCAAAGTAATGTCAATCATTTGCTGGTCCTCGATTTCTCGCACAGGATTTTTGTAGACAGCCGCATTTTTTTTCCGATGAACGGCTAGCGCAGTATTTACAGTGATTTTTTTCATCCACCCTGCAAAGCTTTTCTCTTGGTTGTACTGTTTCAAATTATCGAAAATGGCGATAAAACTGTCTTGTAACACATCTTGCGCATCGTCCGAATCCGAACAATATCTTAGTGCCACAGCATAAAGCCAACCGCTGTATCGTTCGTACAACAATTTATAAGCACTTTCTTTTTTAGAAAGGCACTGCTTGATTAACTCTATATCTGTCACACCGGCCGAAATGTGTTTGTCATTGTAAAGATGAAATAAAGTTCAAAAAGGTTGGGTGGAGATTTATAAAACTTCAAAAAAACACCCTTTACGCACGTATACGTTCGACCAAGAAACTTGTTACGGAGCTACCCATCTCATCAATTCAGCACAAACGATTGCTCCATAGGTTCCCAAAGCATAACCCAAAACGGCAATTATCGCGCCTACGGAAGCCAGTGCTGGATGAAAAGCTGCGGCAACAACTGGCGCAGAAGCGGCTCCACCAATATTGGCTTGCGAACCTACCGCCAAAAAGAAGAAAGGTGCTTTGATTAATTTAGCGATTAAAATCATAAAACTAACATGAACGATCATCCAAATTATGCCTACTAAAATCAATTGAGGCTCCTTCACGGCCTCTGCCAATTCCATTTTCATACCAATGGTGGCAACGAGAATATAAATGAATACACTTCCGATTTTAGAGGCTCCGGCGCCTTCATATTTGCGCAATTTAGTGAAAGACAAAACGAGTCCACCCGTCGTAGCAATCAACACCAACCAAAGGAAAGAATTCGCAAAAGGAGAATCGGGTGAGAAAGTATTCGAGATGACTTCTGCCATAATAGCACCTCCAAAATGACCTAAACCAACCAAACCAAAGGCAATACCTAAAATCATGACATAATCCGTCAATGTTGGTTGTTTTAAGATGGAAGACTGATAATCCGTCACCCGTTTCTTCAATTCTTCAATGGAAGAACTATCCGCCTTGAGCCATTTGTCAATTTTTTCAGCCCGCGAAGCACCAAATAGCAAAAAGGCCATCCACAAATTTGCTACAACAATGTCCACAACAATCATTTTTCCATACAATTGTGGGGCGTACTGATACGTTTCATACATCGCATTTTGATTGGCACCTCCACCGATCCAACTTCCTGCGATAGTCGACATGCCCCGCCAAGTTGCTTCAAAACCTTCACCGCCAACAACCGATGGATCAATCATAGAATACACCAATATGGCAATTGGACCTCCTAAGATTACGCCGACCGTTCCTGTCAAGAACATAATCAAGGCTTTCGGCCCAAGATTCAGGATTGCTTTAAAATCAATTCCCAATGTCATCAAAATCAATGCGGCTGGCAACAAGTAGTCTCTCGCCATTTCGTACAGTTTGGAATATTCTGGTGAAATCCACCCGAAAAAGACTAAGAAAGCTGGAATTACATAACATAACAACAACGCTGGAATGATCCGATAAAATTTCTGCCAAAAATTCGATTGTTTGTGTGACGTAAAAAAGATGATGGCTAAGATCAAGGTCAACAATCCAAACACAATTTCATCGCGCACAATCAATGGCGGCTGTGAATACTTAATTTTAAAGCCTAACTCGTCTGTATTTTTAGAAGCAAACGCTACTGATTTCCCTCCTGAGTACGCCTTTATTTTAAATTCCTGAGTGGAATTTATATTTCGCAATAGGAATGGTTGCAAACGATCAAAAGTGGTTGAATTAGAGCCAACATTCACAACTAATGAGTCTATTGGGCTCGGAACATCCATCACCGCGAAATCAATAAAAATATCCGTGGATTTCTCAATGGTAATTGTAGATTGAGCACTAGCGTTAAAATAGGTAAAGGTGCCTGGTTCCAATTTTGCTACTGCGGAAGAATCGAGCCAATTGATTTTTGGCATCTGTGCAGAAGCCATACCAGCAGTCATCAAGGAAATAAATAGAAAAAGTATACTTTTCATGAAATTAGAATTAAACGAAACAGTCTGTCAACTTTCGATTGACAGACCGTTTACTATTTTTATTTAGTTGATTCTCATTTTAAATATATCCTTGTTAAAGGATAATCTGGTTGCAAGTATAAGGATAAATATTATTTTACCCCTTGCATCAACTTTTTCACCAAGGGTGATAAAGCGATTACAACGACCCCTGCAATCAACGCATAAATCGCTAATTGTTGATAACCGTCTGTGTATGATGTCAATTTTTCAGTTAAGGAAGCATCAGGTTTTGGATTCGCCATTCCAGCGCCAAGGATTCCGGCAACATATTGCCCGTAAGCACTTGCCAAAAACCACATCCCCATCATTACTCCCCACAATTTTTTCGGAGCCAATTTTGTCATAATGGACAATCCAATCGGCGACAAACAAAGCTCACCCAAAGTAATAACCAAATAAGCCAATGTGAAAATATCCAATGAAGTTTTACCTGTTGAATCTGCAAAAAAGCGAGTGGAGTAGAAAACATAAAAGGCTAGTGCCAAAAACAAGAATCCCATACCAAATTTCACCATTGTATTGGGCTCAATTCTCTTTTTTGCCATCCATATCCACAACAATCCAACCAATGCACTAAATGCAATAACAAAAACCGAATTGGACGTATTATTAACAACATTGGGGTCAATATGCATACCAAGAACTGAATCATTCAAATTGTTCAAAGCGAACAAACTCAAAGACCCTCCACTTTGTTCAAAAAATGCCCAAAAAACAATGGAGAAAAAGATGAAAAATAAGGCCGCAAATAGTCGTAAAACTTCTGGCTTCGAAAGTTTCGTCATTTCATAAAACAAATAAATTAGGGTGGCGGGTCCAATGATATACATAAACATATCGGTATAATCCGTATTTTGAACCATTGTTAATATCAATGGAATACAAATTATTGAACCAATAAAAACCAAAATTTCACGCGTTTTTCTTTTGGAATTTGGCAGATTCAACAAAGGAGAGTCCCCTATTTCTCCTAATGTTTTTTTCGTGAAATAGAATGTCACCAAACCAATCGCCATTACAATTCCGGCCAAAGAGAAAGCAATGTTCCAAGAATACGTTTTTCCCACCCAAACACACAGAAATCCTCCCAAAAGTGCTCCTACATTAATTCCTGTGTAAAACAATCCAAATCCCGCATCTCTTCTTGGGTCTCCTTCTTTGTACAAAGCACCCACCATGGTGGAAATATTTGGTTTAAAAAATCCAGTGCCTATTACCGTGAAACTAATTCCAAAAAAGAAAAGATCTCGAGGTGAAAATGCTAAAATAAAACTTCCGATTATCATTAAAAAACCACCCCAAAAAAGTGATTTTTTAAACCCTAAAATTTTATCCGCAAACAAACCACCAATAAAGGTGAAGGCATACACAAATGCTTGGATAGCACCATATTTTAAATTGGCATCTTGTTCTGTGAAAAACAACTCTTTCACCATGAAGACCGCCAACATTCCTCTCATCCCATAGAACGAGAATCGTTCCCACATTTCAGTGAAGAACAAATACCAAATTTGTTTTGGATACTTTCCTTCGAAATTATGAATGTTCTCTATTGTATATTCTGTTGATTGATTCTCGCTCATTGTTAAAGAATTAAAGTTTATCGTTTTTGGATAAATTCTCGTCTATTTTTTTTTCTGGGTTAAAGTAGTGATATACTTTGGAAACGAATTGGAAACTCGCTATTGTTTTGTTGTAAAACAAAATAGTCTGTCAACTTAGGGTCGACAGACTATTTAAATAGTTAAAAGATTGGACGAATTATTTGATTCCGTGCATCATTTTCGACAATCGTCTTGATAACAACAACATCAAAACACCCAAAGAAATAACGAATATCGAAATGGACACAAAAATGGTAGCTGCACCCAATTTTTCAACATAAGCAGCAATGTATCCACCAATGATATTGGCTACGAAAGAAGATAACATCCAGACCCCCATTAAGAGTGAAGCCAGCTTCACCGGAGCCAATTTTGTCACTACTGAAAGACCTACTGGCGATAAACTTAACTCACCAATCGTATGGAAAAAGTAGGTAAGAATCAACCAAGACAATGCTGCTTTTTTCATTACGACCTCTTGTCCAGCTTGCATTGAAGTTTGCACTTCAAATGTGGCAAATAGCATGAATATGAATCCAATTCCTAGTAAAATCATACCCAAACTCATTTTAACAGGAGTCGTTAATTTCTTACCAAACTTAGAAGTCCAGAACCAAGCAAAAATTGGCGCTAACAAGACAATAAACAATGGATTTACTGATTGGAAAAACGTTGTAGGGATTTCCCATCCAAAGAAATTTCTATTGATATAAGCATCGGTGTAAAGTGTCATAGAGGAACCCGCTTGCTCAAATCCTGCCCAGAAGAAAATAACGAAAAAGGTCAAAATTGCAATAACCGTAATTCGCTGTCTTTCGATTTTCTTCAATGAAATACCGTCAGCATTTTTAATGTCTTCTACCATTTCTGAAATCTCAACCGTTTCAGACTTCGCTGGTTTTTCACCAATTTCCAAAAGGTACTTTTTCGCCAAAGTGTTAAACATGATTTGACCCAAAGCCATTCCAATTGCTGCCGCTAAGAATCCATATTTAAATCCATAGCTTAAAATGTTCGTTGAACCATCCGCTAATGTTTCTTTTACAGCGAACCAATCTTCCGCCAACAAACCTACAATCAGCGGTGCCAATAGTGCTCCTAAATTAATTCCCATGTAGAAAATTGAAAAAGCTGCATCTCTTCGGTCGTCTCCTTGTCTGTACAATTGACCAACCATCGTGGAGATGTTTGGTTTAAAAAATCCATTTCCAATAATCAATGTTACCAAGCCAATACCCAATCCAAGGTGTGTGTTTACGGAAAATAAGATGATTTGTCCCACAAACATGGTAATACCTCCAATGGTAATCGCCAATCGTTGTCCAATGTATTTATCCGCAATATAACCACCAATAATGGGCGTAAAATAAACGAAACCAGTGAAAAAACCATAAACGAGCGATGCACTATCTTTTGGAATCTCCAAACCGTTCTCCATCCACAATTTCGTCATGTACAACATGAGAATTCCTCTCATTCCATAATAACTAAATCTTTCCCACATTTCAGTGAAAAACAACAAGTACAGTCCTTTCGGGTGACCAAAAATCATCCCCTTTGCTTCAATTCTATCTACTAGTGTATTGGAATTCTCCATATGTTTCATTTTATTTAGTCCCCGAAAATAGAAATTATATTTTGAATATTCTATTTTGATGATATTTGTAAACATGAACTTTTGCAATTGTCATACGCATACTTCTACGAATCCGGATTGGGAGATTTTATCTCCTGATTTTATTGACCTGCCCACGCACTTTCATTCCATTGGTATTCATCCCTGGAAAGTCAATGAAATTAATCGAGAACAACTTGAAGATGTATTACTTGCGCACACGACAGACAAAACGGTAGCCATAGGTGAAATTGGGCTGGATCGTTTAAAAGGTCCTGATTTAGACCTTCAGATAGCTGTATTCGAAAAACAAATTGATTTTTCAGAAAAAGTAGCCTTGCCAGTTATCCTGCATTGCGTGAAAGCTTGGAATGAATTAATTGTGGTTAAAAGGAAAAAAAATCCCAAACAAACTTGGATATATCATGGATTCAACAAAGCAAATCTTTTGGAAGAAGTACTGAAAGAACACGTTGTTATCTCCATTGGAACGGCCATTTTTGAGAATGCAAAGTTGCAAAATGTGGTCGCAAAAATCCCAAATGAAATGCTGCTTTTGGAAACGGACGACAGTGCTATTTCAATCGAAAAGGTTTATGAAAAAGTAGCTGAAATAAAAGGGATAACTTTAGTACTTTTGCGCGAAATTATTGAACAAAATTGTAAACGTATTTTTCCAAAATGGCACATTGGCTAGAGCGAACCGAACTTTTGGTAGGGAGTGAAAAAATCGAGAAGTTAAAAAACAAACACGTTCTCATTGTTGGATTGGGTGGCATTGGTTCCTTTGCCGGTGAATTCATTGCGCGAGCCGGAATTGGTGAAATTACTTTGATTGATGGCGACAAATTCGACCCGACGAATAAAAACAGGCAATTGACAGCACTTGATTCGACAATCGGCAGAAACAAAGCGGTAGTTTTAGCAGAACGGATTCAAGATATTTCATCTGATATTAAACTCCATATTTTAGAAGAATTTGTTGAACCAACACGCGTTTGGGAAATTCTCAAAGAATCAAAACCAGACTATGTGATGGATTGCATTGATTCTGTTTCGCCAAAACTGGAATGGATAATTGCATGCAAACGTTTGAAAATCAAAATCATAACACATTTAGGTGCCGGTGGAAAAATAGATCCGTCCAAAGTTCAAATGAAGCAACTCATGAATACGCACGATTGTAAGTTGGGACAACACCTAAAAAAACGACTAAAAAAGCGCAACGTTGAACCAAAAGGTGTGAAAGCGATTTACTCCAGTGAAATCCAACAGAAACACGCGCTAAAAATGACTGACGGTGCCAATTACAAACGATCCTATTATGGGACAGTTAGTTACATGCCCGCACTTTTTGGATTGCACGGTGCAGCGGAGGTAATTCGCTATTTGGCAACCGTTGACAAGGATTAAACCGCATCAAAACAATTCTCACTTCATCTATTGTTGATATTTTACACCTCTGATACATTTTAATTATCTTTACTCTTTTAAGGACAAATAATGATTTTTAAATTCCCAATTTTCCTAACGCTTGCTGTTTCCATCCTTTTTGGATGCACAAATCAAACTGTCAAAAAAAAGTTACCAGAATCAAAGCTGGAAGCCACTTTGAATACCGGTGATACCCATTCCTATTCGAATACTGGTGAAATAAATACAACCCATTTGCACTTAGAATTGGATGTAGATTTCGAAAAGAAGATTATCTACGGCGTTGCGCACCATGAAATGCATAACACGGGAGTAAAAACGGCCATTTTTGATATCAATGGCTTAACGATTCAAAAAGTAACAATAGGGAGAGAAAGTGAAGTGGAAACAACCTACATAATTGGAGAATCAGACTCCATTTTGGGCCAACCTCTTACCGTAACGATCGATTCGAATACAACTTTTGTAAATATTTATTACCAAACCACGGAAAAAAGTGAAGCTTTGGATTGGTTGGAACCTGAAATGACCGGAGGAAAAAAGTTTCCTTTTTTGTATTCACAAGGCGAAGCCATTTTAACGCGCACTTGGATTCCTTTGCAGGATGTTCCTTCGAACCGAATTACTTATTCAGCTGACGTAAAAGTTCCTTGTGACCTTTTGCCATTGATGAGTGCTGAAAATCCAATTGAAAAAAATGAGGATGGAGTTTATCATTTTGAAATGAAGCAGGCCATTCCAAGTTATTTGATTGCGATTGCTGTAGGTGATTTGGTTTACGAAAAATTAGGCGAAAATTGTGGTGTTTATTCAGAACCTGGTTTGATTTATCAATGCGTTAGTGAATTTGAAGAATTGCCCTTGATGATGCAATCGGCTGAAGCCCTTTTTGGAAAGTACCAATGGGAACAATATGACTTGGTGATCCTGCCCTATTCTTTCCCTTTTGGAGGAATGGAAAATCCACGTTTAACGTTCGCTAATCCTACACTTTTGGCTGGCGACCGCAGTTTGGTTTCTGTCATTGCCCATGAGTTGGCGCATTCTTGGTCTGGAAATTTGGTGACCAACCGAACATGGAACGATTTCTGGCTCAATGAAGGTTTCACTGTCTACATTGAAAACCGAATCATGGAAGACTTGTATGGTAAAGAAGTTGCCGACATGCTTTTATTGATTGAGTTTCAAGAGTTGGAAAAGGAACTGGACGTCATTGCAAAAAGTGAATTTCCGTTTGATTCCCGTTTGAAACTTTACTTACAAGGCCGAAACCCGGATGATGGGATGACCACTGTAGCTTACGTGAAAGGAGCTTTTTTACTCAAAACCTTGGAAGAAAAAGTGGGTCGTGATAATTTCGATGTTTTCATCCAACGCTATTTCAAAAACTTTGCATTTAAGACCCTAACTACGGAAGACTTTGAGAATTACCTGCGTGATCATTTGTTGAATCCGATGCGAATCAAATTCAACTTAAAAGAATGGCTGTATGAAGATGGTTTGCCGAGCAATTGTATTCGTCTAGAATCGAAACGATTTGAGGGTGTTCAATTATTGGCCAAAAGAATTTCAAATGGGGAAGACATTTTCAAAGTACGTTGGAAAAAGGACGAAATCAAACGTGAAAAATATACTACACAAGAATGGTTAGCGTTTATTCGCACCTTACCAGATACCTTGCCAATAGCAACCATGGCATTGATTGACAAAAAACTCAATTTCAAAAAATGTGGCAACGCAGAAATTATGGCAGAATGGTATGTTTTGGGAATTAAAAACAACTACAAAGCGGTATTACCACCTATGCGTAAATTCTTGATCAAAGTGGGACGAAGAAAATTCATTCAACCCATTTTTTATGAGTTAGCCAAAACGCCTAACAACAAAGTTTGGGCAAAAGATGTTTACAAATCGGCGCGAAACAATTATCATTTCGTGACGAGAAGTACCGTTGAAGAGATTCTTAAGTAAATCCGAGTTATTCAATTTCGAATTGGGAATTGCTTCATGACGGATTTAAGCTTTGACTTTAGAAATCAAACAATTATTTTGTTTTTTTATGCAAACACCAAAAACTAAATTTCGCGAATTCGCGAATTCGCAAAGACTAAAAGTTTAGGCCGAGTTCTGAGCATGCCTTGGGAAAGGATGAATTGCGATTTTTTTTAAGCTGCAAATTCAAATCGCTTAATTATGATTTGTATATAAACACAAGTTAAAACTCAAATTTGCAAAGACTAAAAGTTTAGGCCGAGTTCTGAGCATGCCTTGGGAAAAGATGAATTGCGATTTTTTTTAAGCTGCAAATTCAAATCGCTTAATTATGATTGGTATATAAACACAAGTTAAAACTAAAATTTGCAAAGACTAAAAGTTTAGTTCGATTTATTAACTGATTTTCAAATTTTTAGACACAACACAAAGAACAACATTTCTTTCAAAACACAAAAAAGTCGCCCGAAAGCGACTTTTTTTTATGCTAAATTTATCAAAACGCTTTACGCCAATTCTGCCAATTTCTCTTCCAAAATGGCAATTTTCTGCAAAGCATCTGCTTCTTTCTTTTTCTCGATAGCCACCACTTGTTCAGGTGCTCCAGAAACGAATTTTTCATTTTTTAATTTGCCTTGAACGCTTTTCAAGAAACCTTTGGTATACTCCAATTCTTCTTGCATTTTAGCTTTCTCTGCTTCCACATCAATGCTTTCTCCAAACGGAATAAAGAATTCGTTTCCACCAGAAATGAATCCATTCGCTTGTGGCACTTTGTCGGTTGTGTATTCCAAAACAGACAAATTGCCCATTTTCACAATCACACTATCCATGGATTTATCAATATCTGCGTTCAATTTCACAAACAACTCCATTTTCACCTTGTTGGCAATGTTATTCTGCTTGCGAACATTCCGAATGTGTGTTATCACGTCAACGGCTTTCTCGAATGATTTCAAGATAGCAGTATCCACCGTTTTTACTTTTGGCCATTCTGCCATGATGATGTCTTGCCCTTCGCCTCTTTCACGAATCAAATGCCACAATTCTTCTGCGATGAAAGGCATGTACGGTTGCATCAATTTCAACAAATCCTCGAAAAATAAATTGGTTCTGTCTAAGGTAATTTTGTCAATCGGTTGTTTGTATCCAGGTTTGATCATTTCCAAATACCATGAACAGAAATCATCCCACACCAATTTGTAAATCATCATCAACGCTTCTGAAATCTTGAACTTATCAAACAATTCATTGATTTGTTTCAAATCTTCGTTGAATTTCGCCTCAAACCATTCGATCGCCTTAACCGAAGCTTGTGGTTGTGGCAAATCTTTCGTTTCCCAAGATGAAACCAAGCGGAAGGCATTCCAAACCTTGTTGGTAAAATTTCGTCCTTGTTCACATTGTGAAGTATCAAACGGTAAATCGTTTCCAGCAGGCGAAGAAATCAAAACACCCATTCGTACACCATCGGCACCAAATTTCTCAATCAACTCAATCGGATCAGGAGAATTACCTAAAGATTTGGACATTTTTCGACCCAATTTATCGCGAACAATTCCTGTATAATAAACATGTTTGAATGGCAATTCATCCATGTATTCGTAGCCTGCCATGATCATTCTAGCCACCCAAAAGAACATAATCTCAGGTGCTGTCACCAAATCATTGGTTGGGTAATAATATTGAATGTCTTTGTTTTTAGGATCTGTCAAACCGTTGAAAACCGAAATTGGCCACAACCAACTTGAGAACCAAGTATCCAAAACGTCTTCGTCTTGCTTCAAGTCTGACGCAGCAACTGGTTTCCCTGCTTTTTCAGTTGCCAAAACCGCTGCTTCTTCGATGGATTTAGCAACGACATAATCGTGATCGCCTTCGCCGAAGTAATACGCTGGAATTTGATGTCCCCACCACAATTGACGAGAAATACACCAATCTTTTACATTTTCCAACCAGTGACGGTAGGTGTTTTTGAATTTATCCGGATGAAATTGAATGTTGCCATTCATCACATTTTCCAATGCGGGATCTGCCAATTCTTTCATGGCGACAAACCACTGCAAGGACAAACGCGGTTCAATTACAGCATCCGTTCTTTCGGAAAATCCTACTTTGTTGATATGATCTTCCGTTTTTACCAAATAACCTTTGTCATACAATTCTTTCTCAATCGCCTTTTTCACCTCAAAGCGATCTTGACCTCGGTAATGTAGGCCATTCGCATTCAAAGTTCCATTCGCATTGAAAATATCGATGGTTTCCAAATTGTGTTTTTTACCCAATTCGTAGTCATTCGTATCATGAGCAGGCGTAACTTTCAAACAACCCGTTCCAAATTCAATATCTACATACTCATCTTGGATAATCGGAATTGTGCGGTTTACAATGGGAACAATCGCGTGTTTTCCATGCAAATGTTTGAAGCGAGGATCGTTCGGATTGACGCAAATCGCACTGTCACCCAAAATGGTTTCCGGACGCGTAGTCGCAATGGTGAGCCATTCGTCTTCCGTACCTGCTATTTTGTAGCGAACGTAGAACAATTTCGAGTTGACCTCTTTGTAATTTACCTCTTCATCCGAAACGGCTGTTAAAGCTTCCGGATCCCAATTCACCATGCGCACCGAACGGTAAATTTTTCCTTTTTTATACAAATCCAAAAACACGTCGATAACGCTTTCTGAATACAATGGATCCATTGTGAAATGTGTTCGTTCCCAATCGCAAGAAGCGCCCAATTTTTTCAATTGTTCCAGAATAATTCCGCCGTGTTTGTCTTTCCATTCGAAAGCATGCGCCAAAAACTCTTCGCGCGTCAAATCCGACTTTTTAATGCCTTCTTTTCTTAATTTCTGCACCACTTTCGCTTCCGTAGCAATCGATGCGTGATCCGTTCCTGGAACCCAACATGCATTTTTACCCAACATACGCGCACGACGAACCAATACATCTTGAATTGTATTGTTCAACATGTGTCCCATGTGCAAAACGCCCGTTACATTCGGTGGAGGAATGACGACGGTATAGGCTTCTCTTTCATCTGGTTCAGAATGAAAATAGCCTTTCTGCATCCAATGTGCATACCATTTTTCCTCCGCCTGTAGCGGCTCATACGTTTTTGGAATATCCATGTTTATTGAAAATTAAGCGACAAAGATAGTGAATTTGAGGGTGATTCAAGTAATTATCAAAGACCGAATTTTACATGAATTAAAACTTATTGGAGATTTGACTTCCCCTTTTTGGAAGGGGACCGAGGGGGAGGAAATCTAGAATTTCAAATTAAATTCCAAATTATTCAGCGATGAACGTCAATTTCTTTTTAAAATTCTATCCCTTTCTCCCCATCACTAGGCAAACCTAAAAATCTTCTTAATTTTATCTTTCAAACAAACGAACATGCGCCATATCTTTCTCATTTTATTTTCACTTATCCTCCTAACCGCTTGCATGAAAAGCAAATCGGCTGATTTAGTGATTCACAATGCTCAGATTCACACGATGGACAATGGCAACAAGGTGTACCAAGCCATGGCTATCAAAGACGGAAAAATTTTGGAAGTTGGACCGGAACGCCAAATATTGAACAAATACAGCGCTGAAGAAACCATTGATGCCGCCGGAAAAGAAGTTTATCCTGGTTTCATAGATGCGCACGGCCATTTGATGAGCTACGCAAAAATGCTTTTGAGTGTCAATCTTTTTGGCTGCAAATCGATGGATCAACTACTCGTGTTGACGGAAAAATACGCCGATAAATCCAATCGGAAAGTCATTACGGGATATGGCTGGGATCAAACGCTTTGGGGCGACACGGAATTACCCAATAATGAACGATTGAATGAGCTTTTTCCAACTACCCCCGTGTGTTTGTACCGAGTAGATGGGCACACATTGTTGGCAAACGATGCCGCTTTGAAAATGGCGAACATCACTCCTGAAAGCAGTTTTTACGGTGGGATGGTCAAAGTCATAAACGGAAAATGCACGGGTATTTTAATTGACAACGCCATGGAAGCGGTCAATAAAGTCATCCCTCCATTTTCACAGAAAGAAAGAATGGAAGCCGTTCTTGAAATTCAAAATGAACTCTTGCAATATGGCATCACGTCCGTTCATGAAGCCGGAATTTCAAATGAAGAAATTGCCCTTTTCAAAAAAATGGTCGACGACAAACAATTGGAGATTGAAGTCTACGCCATGTTGATGGACAGTCCTGAAAATCGGAAATTCGTTGAAAAGAATGGAAAAGTCCATTGGGGCAACTTTTACATTCGCAGCTTCAAAATGTTCGCAGATGGTGCGTTGGGATCGCGAGGAGCGCTCTTAAAAGCTCCATACGCAGACGAACACAATCACATCGGTGTGCAAACTACCCGAATGGAAGACATGCTCAATTTAGCCGATTTTTGTTTGAAACACGATTATCAATTGAACACTCATGCCATTGGTGATTCCGCAAATGCGATTTTATTGAACTTGTACAAAAAGGCGTATGAAGTGAACAAAGATCATCGCTGGCGTATCGAACATGCGCAAGTGGTGGACCCAAAAGATTTTTCCTTGTTTGCTCAATACGGTGTTTTTCCTTCTGTTCAACCGACGCATGCGGTGAGCGATCAGCGCTGGGCTGAAGTTCGACTAGGGAAAGAAAGAATGGCCGGCGCCTATGCGTATCAATCCATCTTAAATCAAACGGGAATTTTAGCGCTGGGAACCGATTTCCCTGTGGAAAGGGTCAATCCTTTTCTTACCATTTTCGCAGCAACCCAACGAAAAAATGCAGACAACTTTCCAACCAATGGTTTTCTAGCAAAAGAAGCCATCTCTTTGGATGATTGTTTACGAGGGATGACCATTTGGGCAGCTTTTGCTGCGTTCCGAGAAAATGAAACAGGAAGTTTAGAAAAGGGGAAAGAAGCAACATTTGTGGTATTGGATCGCCCCATGAATGAAGGTCCAACCTTTATTGAGAATTTTGCCAACCGAACGGTAATCAAGGGCAAAACGGTTTATTCGGTAGAATAATCATCAAATATTTTCATCTCTTTTACCTGTGATTCATTCGTACCAACCTTTGTTTAGAAAGTATCTTTTAGTATAAGCCCGGTTTAAAAGCCTTTTAGCTCAGTTGAAGGAGAATCTTCTATCCAATGTAGATTCATTCCTTCTAGCATTCTTCAATCGATGTAGATGATACATATGATTGATATCACCAACAAAAAAAAAAGGCATCCAATTGGATGCCTTTTCATATTAATCTATTTTCTTTCGATTAGAAAGTAGGACAAGAAATCGTTCTAAATTTCACTGATTTCTTTCTACATTTTACAAGGTATTGCATTGAAATTTCATGTGAACCAGCAGAAACACCATTGTTCAACTTTGAAACTGTTAAGTCATAGCTATATCCCAATCTAAACTGATCTGTTTGAACTCCCATTGTCAAGATAAACGCATCTTTGTTTCGGAAGTAGGCACCTGCAGTAAAATTGCTGTATTTCACGTAGGTACCGATGTTCAACTGTTGGAAACCTCTTTGGTAAGAATACAAAATACTAGGCATAATGGTCGTAACGTTTTTGTATTTGGAATTCCCTCCCAATGGAATGTTTGCCGAAGCGTGTGCTGTAAAACGCATTGGCAATTTAGATTCTCCAACGATCAACGATTCATTTGGCGTATTCAAGTGATTGGCAGCAAAACCAATGTTAAAGTTCTTGTTGTAAATAACCGTTCCTGCCGATGCATCAAAGAAACCTCTTGAACCACCTCTTGGTACATCATTCGTTGAGTAAATGAATCCTCTTCTTGGATCAATCATGTCCCCGAAAGTCAATTTATCCCAATCTAAAAATTTCTGTGTGTAGGCTGCTTTCGCTCCCAACAAAGCGGTCCATTTACGATTAATTCTCAAGTGGTACGAATAAACCAATCCCAAATTTGTCGTATTCAATGTTTTCGCTTGCACGTCATTGGTTAAGATAACACCAAATCCTCCAGAAATATTGTCAAAATATTGATCATAAGCTGCTGCATAACTCACATAGTTTCCACTAAGTGCCGGCCATTGGTTTCTATAGTTAGCAGCAAATCGAGCACATCCATTGGAACCTGCAAACGCTGGATTCAAATACATAGGATTCGCATAGAATTGTGTAAATTCTAAATCCTGGGCGTTTGATGCCAGAGCTGAAAGGATGAATAGGCTTGAAAAAAGTATTTTTTTCATGTTTTATAAATTTAGCATTCGTTGATCATTACGACCTTTGTTGGTCAAAATTCTTACTGTAAGCTGTTGCGAAAATAACCTTTTATTTGATAATACCGAAAGTGAATAGTCAGCATTATAGGTTACCATCAATCGATTGGTTTTGATACCAAATGATCCAGCATAATCTCCAAGAGAAGAATAACCTCCTCCAAAAGTTACTTTTTTGTATCTAAAAATTGAGCCGCCCCAAATTTCAGATAAATTTTCCACTTTTTGATACATTAGGTACGGTGAAAATGAAAATAATTTTGTTCTAGATACGTAATCTGTTCCTAATGTTGCTGTTATATGGTTTTTTGCTCGATTTTCGCTATCACTTGAGTTAAAAGCATTGTTATAGTGCTTTCCTAGATTATCTATTTGAAAACCAGCAGAAAACCACTTGGTATTACTCACAATTCCAAGACCGATATCTTTGTACCATAAATTTTGAGTTCCTGAATTCGCGCCCTCATTGTCTACAATTCGCACGTTTCCTCTCTCCAATTCCACCGCCTGACCCGGAAGAGTTTTCTGATTGTACAATCGTTTATCACCCATTTTGAAACGAATGGCAGGCTCGATCACAACATTTTTTGAAACGGCAAATTTTGGTGAATAAGTCAATGCAAATTGCCCTACTTGGTATTCGCCATTTCCATAATACGTATGGTTCATTTGAACGCCAATTCCACCTCGAATACTTTTCACATACGAATCGACGGAAAGTTGATTGGAGAACTGTTGTTGACTATGACCGGTCCATTGCATACGAGAAATAGACTGAACGCGTGTGCGCAACAAACTACCTGCAGAACCAAAACTCACGTCCAAGGTTTGCATTCCTGGAACATGATAATAAATATCTTTAGAGTTTCGCAGTGCAATCGGATTTTCCGTCATTCGCACCACTTTTCTTAAAAAGGATTTCGCTTTTGAAGAAAACGAACTGTTATAGGTAGAAGAAATTTTATTCTCTGCTCGAGAACTCCCTTCTGAGGAACCCGAAGTTTCCAGTTGACTTTTTTCACTTGACCCTTCAATGTCGGCTGAAACAGACAATTCAGTGTTACTCAAATTATCCAGTTGACGTTTCTCTTCTGCTTCGTTTTCTTCGATCCCATCCGCTAAAAGCAATGCGTTATTGCCTCCATAACTTGTACGATAACGGAAATCATTTGAATAATCAATCACACCTCCGCAACCCATACTATTCATGTTTAAAAAATCTGGGAATTCAATTCCTGATAAATTAAAAGTCGATGGAATAGATTCGCTCTGTTTTTTTGCTGAGTAGTAACTTTCTCCTTTGGAAGTAGTCATTTCAACTGCACGATCACCAAGTGTATGGGCAGCATCCGCGAACGGGACTTCAGCAGCATTCACGGAATCCCAAGAAAGCAAGCCGAACGCACCAGAAACAAGTATGCCAGATGCAACAAATGCTGGAATCATCCAGGCAATTGGTTTTTTAATGTGTTTATCAAGATGCGGGTAGACAACATTCGTCGACTCGACTTTGGCGAATTGCCAAGCGTCCAAATCCTGCTCTAGGCTGGGATTTTGAGACAAAAATTGCTTCAATTGAGTTTCCTGACTGGTGGAAAGATTTCCCTCAGCATACTCAAAAAGCCATTTGTCTATGTTGTCGAAAGACGGGTTACTCATACCAACTTCGTTGAATCTTTTAACTGCTTTTTAATTTTATTCCGTGCTCTAAACAAATAAACTTTCACTTGCGACTCTGAAAGTTCGAGTATTTCACCAATTTCTTGGTAAGAATACCCTTCCAAATCTCTCAATAGAATGATGCTCTTTTGAAGTGGAGGCAGAATACTGACTGCTCGATCCACCACTTGATTCAATTCAAAAAGATTTTTTTCATTGGACCCTCGTTCGGGTAAACTTTCTGAATCATACTCCATTCTACTTCGCTTCTTGTTGAAGTTGAGCATGGCGTGAAAAGCGGTGGTAAACATCCAACTTTTTGCCTTCTCTAACTCCACTTTTTTGCGATTGAGCCACAATTTTTCAAAAACATCTTGTACAATATCTTGCGCATTCTCACTATCCCGAAGGAATTTCAATGCATAGCCGTAAAGCGCATTGGCGTGATTTTTTATAGCGATATTGTACTCATTTCTTTTCAAATGTTCTTTGCACGTTAACAGTTAAACAATTCCGGTATGCTAAAAGTTACAGGTCGAAAAATTTTAATTTCGAATCCGAAAGTTATGAAAAAAAATAACAAATCCGTAACATTATAGTGATGGTCTATAGGTTTGTTACACAGATTCGCAAAAGATTGTGAAACCTATATGAATTGCTTATATTCGTTATTTGCAAATAAAAAAAACTCTATGAAACCAACTCGTTTATTTGATTTACCGTATTATCAACTGGAAAATTATCCTCAAGATGGCATGTTTGTAACAAAAACGGATGGCATTTGGGAAAAGCTTTCCACTAAATCGTTTATAGACCGGGTCACTATTTATTCAAAAGCATTGTATGCTATGAATGTAAAACCCGGCGATACTATTGGCTTGGTATCATCCAATCGCTACGAGTGGAACATTATGGATATTGCCATTCAACAAGTAGGTGCCATTGTGGTTCCTCTGTATCCTAATATTTCGGTTCATGATTACATCTACATATTCAACGATTCAAAATTGAAGTTTTGTTTTGTCGGAAATCAGGAACTTCACGATAAAATAAACCCCATTTTATCCCAAACACCGAGTGTTGAAAAACTTTTTACGTTTGACAATGTCGCTGGTGCGAATCATTGGTCAACCATTGAAGAACTTGGCGTCAGTGTTTCGGATAGCGATATTCAAGCGAGAAAAGATGCGATTCAAAATGCAGATCTGGTGACCATTATTTACACATCGGGTACAACCGGCAATCCAAAAGGTGTAATGCTTTCTCACAACAATCTTCTCTCCAATGCAGAAGCAGCAGAATATTCCATTCCTGCCGACAATCATTCGAGGGTTTTAAGTTTCCTTCCCGTTTGCCATGTATACGAGCGCATGTTGCATTATTTGTACATGAAATTAGGCTGCTCCATTCACTTTGCGGAATCCATGGATACGATTGGTGACAATATTCGAGAAGTCAAACCAATGGTATTTACAGCCGTTCCTCGTTTGATTGAAAAGGTGTATGACCGAATTATGGCCAAAGGAGATGAATTGACCGGAATCAAACGAAAGTTGTTTTTCTGGGCAGTGGTGGTAGCTGAGGAATATGAATTATCCGGAAAAAGTTTGGGATACAAAATAAAATTAGCGGTTGCGAGGAAATTGATTTTCTCCAAATGGCGCGAAGCCTTGGGTGGACACGTGAAAGCGATTGCTTCTGGAAGCGCTGCCTTACAGCCACGTTTAGCCCGTGTTTTTTATGCCGCACAAATTCCAATTTTAGAAGGATATGGCTTAACAGAAACATCGCCTGTAATTTCTGTGAATTGCTTTAAAAGAGGCATTCGATTTGGAAGTGTTGGTCCATTGATTGAAGATGTACAAGTGAAAATTGCCGAAGACGGTGAAATTTTAACAAAAGGTCCAAACTTGATGTTGGGTTACTACAATTTACCAGAAGCCACAGCGGAAGCAATCGATGCGGATGGATGGTTCCACACGGGTGATATCGGGGAATTTCAAGAAGGAATATTTTTAAAAATAACCGATCGAAAAAAGGAAATTTTCAAAACCTCTGGAGGGAAATACATCATTCCTCAAGCGATGGAAAACAAATTCAAAGAGTCACGTTTTATTGAGCAAATTTACGTGATGGGCGACGGACAGAAATTTCCTTCTGCCTTGGTTGTTCCGAATTTTGCGTTTGCATTGGAATGGGCCAAACGAAAAGGAATCCAAGAAGATTTGTCCACCAATGAAAAAATCATCGCAAACGAGCGCATTCAAAAACGAATTCAGAAAGAAGTGGATTTATTCAACGAAGGTTTTGGTCAATGGGAAAAAATTAAACAGTTCCGTTTGTTGGCAAAAGAATTCTCGATCGATGGTGGCGAACTAACACCAACGCTAAAACTAAAACGAAAAATAATCTTGGCGAAATACCAAAAAGAATTCGATTCTATTTACGCGGAAGATTAATAAATTAAATCACTTTAGATTGGGTTCATTTCACATAGAGATGAACCCTTTTTTTTGTCCCAAATTTATTGGTAAGCAGGGCAATCGTTCATTTTCTTTTTGAACTTTTTCTGCTTGGCGGCCTCGGAACGATTTTTGTTTTTCATTTTCGTTCTGCATTGAGGATTGTAGAAAATTGGAATTTTCAAAGCTGCATAAATATCAGCTCCATAAACTTGAGAAGTACCGACCAAACTCAACAACTTATCCGTTCCAATAGTCAAACAATAAATGCGAAACTCAAATCCCAATTGAGGCATGTGATATTCGTATAAGCTAAATGGAATGGAAACGTCAAAGATGCGGGATTCATATCGAACGCCTGCCATGAGCGAATTCGGTCTTCGAGAGCCAAATCTATTGTTGCTGATTGGAAAACCTTGCATCAAACTGGCATTGAAATAGACTTTTGATTGCCATAGATTGTAATCAAATTGAATCGACAAAGCAGTTGGAAGATGAATCTTGTTCGAATTCTTGATATCGGCATCGTTGATTATGGTATCCAAACTTTGAATCATTTGAAAAGCGCTGTCTTGATTAATGGAATTAAAATTCGCATAATAAGTATCCTGATAATTGATTCGAATACCTTTTGCTTGCACGGTGTTGGGATTGTATTTCACCGACCCAATATCCAAAATGGAGACTCCAATTTTGTACAAATAAGGCACTTGCTTACACCCATTTTTTCTGCTGTTGGGATAATAACTTTGACAATACGTCTGCATTTTTTGATACGTAAATCCTATATCCAATCCCATTCCTCCTTTGAAAGTTGGAGCAATTCGGTTCGTATACATGGCATCCATATCTGCATAAATGTAGGCGAACGATGTGTCGGAACTTTGGTTGAATCGAACATCATAAATGCGTGTAGCAGCACCCAAAAGAGGAATGAATTTTTTCAAGGAAATCCCCCCCATCAACATATCTCTTTTTTGCTTGATAAACGTATAGGCATAACTCAATTGTACTTCACCAAAAGTAAGCGAGGAAACATTTAAATCTCGGTACGAATAGTCTTTGTTCTGTTCAAATTTACGGCCAGCAATCGATCCATCAATGATGTCAAAAGCTTCGTCCGGAATGCCACGCACCGAAGTAAACGATCGAACGTTGAACAAAACACCTGCGGCATGATTTCCTTGCGACCAAACGCCAGAAACAACAGAAACGAAATCTCGGTTGTAAACGGCATTCGTGCGTCGATTTCGGTTGTAAGCAATGTTTTCTTTAAAATAGTTTTCCGAACCATTCACTATCGACTCAATTACACTCGATCTTTTCACATACACCATATTGTTGATGCCAAAAGCTCCTGCGCCAACGATGTGAATGTCCAACCATGTTTTGGAATCCAACATGCTAGACGGGTTCATGAAAACCGACTGTGTGGGCGTGTAATTTGAAAAAGCTGCGCCAAATTGTTCCTGCGCATGGAGAACAGTAGCAGCGAGGAAGGAGATCAGAAAAAGTACTCTTTTCATTTAAAAAGTGAAGTAATTTGAACTCAAAATTACAGAAAGATAATGAGCTTCGGAAAAATTAATTTTTGTTTAAGCAATTTTTCCCCAATCCGGTCGAGACTGGAGTTGACGAAACAATTTGGCGCGCATGGCTTGGTGCTCTGGCAACAACAAGTCCAAATCAGTACTCAACGTGGCTCTGGCAACATCCCTTGCAATGGAAACCAACGGTCCATCTTTCGCTAAATCCGCTATTTTCAGGTTCAAATCGCCACTTTGCTGCGTTCCCATAATATCACCGGGACCGCGGATTTCCAAGTCCACTTCGGCAATCTCGAAACCGTCTTGTGTTCGCACCATCGTTTCAATCCGTTTTTTTGCTTCCTTGGAAAGTTTGTGCGATGACATTAGAATGCAATAAGATTTGTCGGCTCCACGCCCTACTCTGCCCCGCAATTGATGCAATTGCGACAAGCCAAATCGCTCCGAATTCTCGATGATCATCACGCTGGCATTGGGCACATTTACCCCAACTTCAATCACCGTTGTTGCGACCATAATTTGGGTTTCGCCTCGAACAAAACGTTGCATTTCAAAATCTTTGTCTTTGGGTTTCATGCGACCGTGCACCATGCTGACTTTGTATTCAGGCAAAGGAAACGAACGTGAAACGGCTTCAAAACCGTCCATTAAATTGTTCAAATCCAACGTTTCCGATTCTTCAATTAGCGGATACACGATGTAAATTTGTCGACCCAACGCAATTTCTTCTTTCATAAAGCCAAACACCCTTGCACGATTCGATTCATTTCGATGGCTGGTAGTAATCGGTTTTCGACCCGGTGGTAATTCATCGATCACGGAAACATCCAAATCGCCATAAAATGTCATGGCTAAGGTTCTTGGAATGGGCGTTGCTGTCATGATGAGAACATGTGGCGGCATTACATTTTTCTGCCACATTTTTGCCCGTTGCGCTACACCAAAGCGATGTTGTTCGTCAATGACAACCATACCTAAATTGTGAAACTGAACGACATTTTCAAGCAAAGCATGTGTGCCGATTAGCAAATGCATTTCGCCCGAGCGCAATTTTTCATGCAAGATTTCTCGGTCTTTCTTTTTGGTAGATCCAGTCAGTAAGGCGACATTGACGCCCAACCCTGCGAGTAATTCAGAAATCCCTTCGAAGTGCTGCGATGCTAAAATTTCCGTTGGAGCAATAATGGCCGCTTGGTATTGGTTGTCGATCGCCATAAGCATCGCAATCAAGGCAACCAATGTTTTTCCACTTCCTACATCGCCTTGTAACAATCGATTCATGTGTTTGCCCGACACGACATCTTTTCGAATTTCCTTGAGTACTTTTTTTTGCGCTCCGGTTAGTTCAAAAGGTAGTTTGGTTTCATAAAAGGCATTGAAAACAGTGTCCAATTTAGGAAATACAAACCCTCTTCCTTTTTCAAAACTGATTTGCTTTCGGTGCAACAATTCCATCTGAAGAAAAAACAACTCTTCAAATTTCAAACGGAAAATAGCTCTTCTGGCTTTTTCTTCATTATCGGGTCGATGAATCTGAATGAATGCTTCTTCCAAATCCATCAACTTGTATTGTTCACGGATGTTTTGAGGCAAGGTTTCGTCAATTTTTCCGCGCAATTGTTCAACGAGTGTGACTTCCAATCTTGACAAACCTTTCGTATGCAATCCTTTGTCGCTTAGTTTTTCCGTACTAGAATAAACACCTTGCATGCCTTTGGCGTGATCAACTTTTTCCCAAGGTGTCATTTCAGGATGGGCGATGTTGAAGCCATTTCCGAACTTTTTCGCCTTGCCATACACTTGGTAAATTCTGCCAGCGGAAATATTTTTCACCACCCAATCTACTCCTTGAAACCAAACCAGTTCTATTCGACCCGATTCATCTTCAAAAATACCTGACAGTCGTTTTCCTCTTCCAACACCCGTTGTTTTAAGCGAAACCAATTTGCCTTTTAACTGAAGAGGGAAATCTGAATAGGCTGCGTCGGCTATTTTTTGATAAGCCGATCGATCTACATATCGAAAGGGAAAATGATGCAGCAACATTTCATAATCCGAAATGCCTAATTCCTTTTTCAAAAGCTCAGCCCGTTGCGGACCAACTCCTTTCAAAAACTCGATAGGCGTTTCAAGAAAAATGTTCATGCATCCAAAAATAGTAGGAACTTTTGATTTGTTCTCTACCCTAGACTGAAATTGAAATGGTTATTTTGCTTTTTCGTACAAATTCAAACCTTCATCCAACCATTTTTTAAAATCAGATGGATTACTATGGTGTTCATAATCAGCTGACCCATTGGTTAAATCTTCACCGTTTGGTCCAATCATTACATAGTAAGGTTGAGCCGTAACTTTGTATTGACTGATTTGTTTGTACATCCATTTGTCTCCAGTCGTTTTCAAAGTTTTCATTCTTCCTGGGGCAATTTCCACTGTAACAATTTCGTCTTTTGGTAAATCGATTCTTTCGTCTACGTGAAGTGAAGCGATGATCACATCATTTTTCAAGATATCAATAATGCCAGGTTCTCCCCACACACTTTGCTCCATTTTTCGACAGTTTACGCAATTGTGCCCTGTGAAATCAACGAACAAGGGTTTACCAACTTTTTCCGCATAGGCTTTCGCTTGATCGAAATCATGGAAAACTTGAATGTTTTGAGGACCTAAATGCATTCCTTCCACATGAACTTCAGCGGTCGTTGAACCAGTTGAACCACCAAAACCAGCTGGGGATTCACTGTAACTCATTGGTGGTGGGAAGGCACTGATTAATTTCAACGGTGCTCCAAACATGCCTGGAATCATGTAAATCACGAACATTAAAATCAACGTACCAAAGGCCGTTCTTCCTACTGATAAATGTTCCAATGGACTATCGTGTGGCATTCGAATCCAACCAAATAGATAAATCGCTAACACGGCAAATATTGCAATCCAAATCGCCAAGAAGACTTCTCTTTCTAAGAAGTGAGTTTGCAACGAAAGATCCGCATTGGACAAGAATTTGAACGCCAAAGCCAACTCTAAAAATCCTAAGACTACTTTAACGGTATTCAACCAGCCACCTGATTTAGGCAAGGTATTCATCCATCCTGGGAAAGCAGCAAACAAACCAAATGGCAAAGCCAAAGCAAAAGAAAAACCAAACATTCCGATGAACGGAGCCATTCCACCTTCACTAGCGGCTTGAACTAATAAAGTTCCAACAATTGGACCCGTGCAGGAAAAAGAAACCAACGCCAAAGCCAGAGCCATGAAGAAAATTCCGATTAAACCACCTTTGTCTGCTTTACTGTCTGCTTTGTTCACCCATTTACTCGGCATTCTAATTTCAAAAGCTCCCAAAAAGGAAACGGCGAAAATGATTAGAATCAGGAAGAAAACAACATTGAAAGTTGGGTTTGTCGACATTTCATTCAGCACCTCAGAACCGAATACCGCAGTAACCACAGTTCCTAATAATATATAGATCGCAATTATAGACAAACCATAAATCACCGCATTTCGAATTCCCTGAGCTTTCGTTTTACTTTGTTTGGTAAAGAAACTCACCGTCATCGGAATCATTGGGAAAACACAAGGTGTTAACAAGGCTGCCAAACCACTTAAAAATGACAAAATAAAGATTTTCCACAAGGAAGAATTGTCTTTTTCTTCTTTGACAATCACCACTTCCTTCGTTGGTTCGTTTACGTCAGGTGTTACTTTTTCTGTTACTGCCTTCTCAGTAATAGCGCTAGAATTTTCGTCAACCGGCGTATCTATGACCGTTTCATCCTTCACACATCCTTTCACTTTCAATTTGAAAGGATACGAAGCGTCTGGCAAGCATTTTACCTCGTTGCAGGTTTGAAAACCAAAGCTCCCTTCAAGGGTAAAATCTTTTTCGTTTAAAATTGTAATTTTCTGTTTGATGGTAAAAGTACCTTCGTGAAAGTACAAATCTTCATCCGCCATGTCGTCATGCAAGAATTTAGGTTTTGGTTCAATCGTTCCACCCATCAATTTGAAATCGGCACTTTTATTCACTGTCAAACTCGATGGAAATCCGAAACTACCAGCCGGCAATTTAACTGCATTGATATGCCAATGAGGCACACAAGTAATTTTCGCCACTACGAATGCTTCGCAACCATTTTGTTCGATGGAAAACGTTGCTTTCACTTTATCTTCCGGAAGCTCAATTTGAGAAAAAGAAAATTTGCCCAAGAGCACAAAGAGTACAACGAGCAGGTTTCTAAAGAATTTGGTTGTTTGCATTTTCATCTTTCTATTTGGTAATCATTATTTTAACTTCTTCATCCACAGGTGGCAAACACATCTCAAGGTTACAGACCATGTATGTTACTGTATAGATTGCTTGCGTTGAGGCTGTTGCGGTAAGTTGTTGTTCAAAGTTGACTTTTTTTTCAAAATATTGAACATTTGCTTCAAAATTTGCGTCGTACGCTCGAATGGGAAGCGGTTCCCTCATGGTGGAACCAATTTGAATCAAGTCGTTTGGGGCCAACTCAAATCTTGTCGCTACTGGACCAGCACTTTCTTCCAAATTTTGGCTATACAAATGCCAACCTTCGGCCAAATTTGCCGTGAGTATTGCTTTGTTATTTTTTGCATCAAATTCCCCTGTCCAACTAATTTTATCTTGGGCAAAACTGGAAAAAGCTAGGAAAGCAAAAAGTATTAAAATGAATTTCATAGTTACAAAAGTAGCATTTGAAGTTTGACTGCACGGTTAATTATCAATTTCATCTTGGAATCCTAGCGCAAAATCGGCTGGCCAATTTTACATTTTTTTAGGCAATTACATTTTCCATCTCGCTTGGGCACTGATTTCCTGACTGGCAAAAAGTCCTTTTTCCAACATGAATTTGCCGGTAATGGCAATCATAGCGGCATTATCGGTACAGTATTCAAATTTTGGAATGTAAACGTTCCAATTTTTCATTTCCCCCAAAGCTTGAATTCCTGTTCGCAAACCGGAATTGGCGGAAACTCCACCCGCAATTGCAATTTCAGAAATATTCTGCTCCTTGGCTGCTATTTCCAATTTGCGCAATAAAATATCAACGATTGTACGTTGAATTGAGGCACACAAATCTTTCAAGTTTTCTTGAACAAAATTGGGGTTGAGCTTGGTTTGCTTTTGCAAAAAGTACAAAATCGATGTTTTCAAACCACTAAAACTAAAATCCAATCCTTCTATCCTTGGTTCAGCAAATGAAAACGCTGCTGGATTTCCTTCCTTCGCATGTTTATCTATCAACGGTCCGCCTGGATAAGCAAAACCAAGCAATTTCGCTGATTTATCAAATGCTTCACCCGCTGCATCGTCGATCGTTTGACCGATGACTTCCATTTCTAAATAATCTTTGACCAAAACAATTTGGGTATGACCACCTGAAACCGTTAAGCAGAGAAAAGGAAACGAAGGTTTTGGTTTGTTTTCATCGTCAATGAAATGTGCCAAAACGTGGCCGTGCATGTGGTTGACATCCAGCATTGGAATGTTTCTAGCCAACGAAACAGCTTTCGCGAAAGACGTTCCTACGACCAACGAACCCATTAAACCTGGACCACGCGTAAAAGCAATTCCGGCTAAATCATCCAACGTAACACCTGCCCGCTTCATCGCAGCATCCACAACGGGAATCAAATTTTTCTGGTGGGCACGACTGGCTAATTCAGGCACGACGCCGCCGTATTCTTCATGAATCTTTTGTCCTGCTATTACGTTTGAAAGAATGGAACTATTTTTGAGTATAGCTGCAGACGTATCGTCGCAAGAGGATTCTATTCCCAATATATAGATGTCGTTATGCGCCAACTTTGATTAAATTTGTTTTCGAATGTCAAAATTAATGAAATTAATAGGAAGAACCGTTTCCATTTTGGTGGATGTGCTGTTGATTTCTATTATCATTTTTTCGTTCATTGTCCGCACGACCCGCGTTCAAACTTTTTTGGCTCAACAGGCGACGGCTTTTTTATCGAAGGAATTGGGCACAAAGTTGCACATTGATGAAGTTTCCTTGGTTTTTTTCGATCGAGTTGCGTTGCAAGGTGTTTATGTGGAAGATCAGTCCGGTGATACATTAGCAGATATTTCCACTTTGCATATTCGCTTGAAAACCTTGGATTTGGTAAAAAACAAAATTACCCTTTCCGGAATTGAATTGGAAAAAGGCAATGTGCATTTGATCCGAGATTCTTTAACCGCCGATTACAACTATTGGTTTTTAACCGATTACTTCGCTTCTGGCCCTTCCACTTCTACCAGCGAGCCGATGGCGCTAGAATTGGAAAAACTGCAGCTTACAGATGTCCACTTTCGCTATGATGACATGCGAAAATACTATTCCACTTTTGGAATGGACTGGGATCATTTGGACTTCAAGCATGTATATTTGAAAGCAAAAAATATTCATCTGGTTGGAAATGATGTTGCTTGCTACATCACCGATTTGAGTACCACTGAAAAATCTGGATTTGTTTTGGATCATTTATCCACCAAAGCAAGGGTTGTAAAAAAAGGTATTTATCTGGATAAGTTATCCATTCATACACCGGTTTCAGAAGTTTACATGTCAAAAATGTACTTAAAAATGCATCAATTGCAGGACATATACACTTTTGAAGACAGTGTTTCCTTTGATGCAAACATACTTCCTTCACGCGTATCGATGAAGGATATTTCCTATTTCGCTAGTGCTTTGGAAGGAATGGACCAAATCGTTCACCTTTCAGGACAAGTCACCAAAAAAGTCGACAACCTGCGCATTAGTAATTTGGATTTGCAAACGGGAAAGAAAACGGTGTTAAAAGGAACCTTGAACTTGGTCGATTTTAACAACATTGAATCCGCCTTTTTTCAAGAAAAAATTGACTATGCCTACCTGGATTTAAATGACATCCGAAAAATAAAATTACCGTATGACAACGGTGGTGGAACACCTCAATTGGATAAATACGTAGAAAGATTGGGTCATTTTGAAGGAAAAAAAGTCCGTTTGGATGGATTTTATAGTCAATTCGTGCTAGCCGCTGAAAGTGTGATGACCGATTTGGGATCTATTCAAATGGACAATGGAATCCTGTTCACTGAAAATAAGGCTGCCAACTCCTACTTTTTTGAAAAATCCATTGCTGGCGAATACGATGTCAAAGTCAACAATTTTGACTTAGGCTCTTTTTTGCAGGAAGAATCCTTCGGCAAAATGGATGGCACTTTCTTTTTCAGTGGGGAAGCATTTTCTTCCAGCGATATTCGGTTTGATTTGATTGATGGAAACGTGGATCGTTTCGATTTCATGGATTATTCTTATGAAAATATTACCATTGAGGACGGCCATTTAGACGATAGTAAATTGACAGCAAAAATTGATGTGAAAGATGACAACTTGAATCTCGTTTATGACGGTTCCATCGACTTCAAGAATCAGCAGCACATGGAATTTTCCATTGATTTGACACGAGCTGTGCTAGACAATTTGGGTTTCACGAATGTTCAAAATACCGTACTCGAATCCAATTTCTCCGTTGATTTGTATGGAACGAGTGAAAATGATGTGAAAGGAACTATTGTGCTCAATGGTTTGCTGTATCAAGAAGGGAACAAAACATTTGATATTCCGGCCATGATAATTGATGTCAAAAGAGCCCCAGAAAAAGACATTCTTTTCGTCCAATCCAAATTAGCAGATGTGCACATGGAAGGCAAAGTAGACTTTGCGCAAATTGGCCGTTCATTTCAAGATCAGTTGAGTCAGATTTTGCCAGCTATCATCAAACCCGTCGAAAAACGAAAAAATTCATTGGCAAAAAACAATCATTTCAGTTACGCGATTGAAGTAAAGGAAATGAAAGAGTTTCTGGATATTTTTGTTCCTGGACTTTATGTAGAAAGTGGGACACAAATTAGCGGTGTGTATGATGAAGGTACCAGCGACTTCCGCATTGCTGTTCAAAGTCCCTACGCTCGCTATGAGAATTACGTCGCGAATGATTTGAACGTTCAATCCAAAGCCATCAATGATAGTTTAAGTATGGTTTGCTCCGCCGGAATATTTGAGTTGAACGATTCTGTAACGGTTGCGAATCTTTTGTTTCAAGCCCGTGGTTCGCAAGATGTTTTTCATTCTGACTTGTCTTGGAATCCAGAAACCCCCAACTATTCTAAGATAAATTGGGACACAAAAGTATTGGATGAGGCTTCCTTGGATTTTATCATCCTACCCTCGCAAATTACCATTCAGGAAAAAAGATGGGATATACGTGATTCCTCCAATGTTGAATACCGAGAAGATTATATTGCCGTAGATCACTTTATGTTTGAACGGCAAAATCAATTCATTTCCGTCAAAGGAAAAGTTTCCAGTCGAGATGAAGATAAATTGATTTTAAAAGTCAGTCACTTACAACTAGACGATTTTGGTGCCTTGTTGCAAACCCCAATGGAACTGAAAGGAGAAGTAAATGGTTTTGGTGAAATTTCCACGCCGTTTGACAATATCGGATTCAACGGTGATGCCAGTGTGAAAGGTTTGTATATAAACGACGAAGAAGTGGGTGATGTTTTTGTTCAATCTCAATGGGTAAAAGGCGATGAAAGTGTCAAATTATTAGGCGATTTGATTTATCGCAATACCCAAACTTTCTCTTTCGACGGGGAATACCATGTGAATCGGAAAAAGGACAATTTGGATTTTAACTTACTTTTTGACCATACCGATATTCAATTTGCGAACGCCTTCATGGACCCACAAGTTTTATCCGACATTACAGGGACATTGGATGGATCTTTGGAAGTTCACGGAACGCCTGACGAACCTAAATTAGCCGGTGACGTAGTTTTGTCCAATGGCGGGGCACGTGTCGGGATTCTAGGTGTGAAATTCCAAACCAAAGGAAAAATCGAGGTAGACGAATACGGTTTTTACATGAACAACCTTCCCGTTATCGACGAAGAAGGAAATGCGGGTTCAATCGTTGGATCTATTTACCATGACAATTTCTTGAATTGGAATTTTGACTTGAATTTCAATTTAGAAGACGATGCTATCAACCGAGATCCTATTTTTTCCTGGAAGGTTATTCCTTTAAAGAAATTCTTAGTGATGAACACAGACTACAAAGAAGGTGATTATTACTATGGAAAAGCCTACGTGACGGGTTACGCAAATATTTACGGCTACGCGGACAATTTGGAAATTACGGTGGATGCAAAAACGCAAAAAGGAACGACCATCAACTTCCCGATGTACGGAACCTCCGAAATTTCTGATGAAGAGAGTTTCATTCAATTTTTAGACAAGGATACCACCTTCAAATTAACCGACCCTAAAATTGATTTTACGGGTGTAGAATTGAATTTAAACTTCGACGTTACGCCCGATGCCAAATTGAAAATCATTTTTGACGAAAAACTAGGTGATGAAATTTCGGCTGATGGTTCGGGCATGATTCGCATGCGATTGGACAACCTAGGGGACATTACTTTGGATGGAAACTATGTTGTGAATTCGGGCGTTTACAATTTTGCGATGGGCCCAATCAAACAAAACTTTTACATCCAAGAAGGAGGCAACATTACTTGGACAGGCGATCCTTATAATGCTAATTTGAACTTGAAATCGTATTACAAAGTCAATGCGAATTTATCCGAAATATCCGTGGATCAGTTGAGCAACACGGGCAATGCCAAACAAGAAATTTATTGTTATTTGGACATCACAGAAACCTTGTTTGCTCCGGCCATTGCCTTCGAAATTCAAGCACCAAAGGCCAGTGAATCGGGCAAATCATTGATTAACCGAATCAACAGTGATCCCGAGGAATTGAATCGTCAGTTTTTCTCTTTGTTGCTTTTCAAATCTTTCCAACCGTTGAAAGGAAGTACCACTTCCAGTAGCGGCGCAGCGTTGGATCTTGCCGCCAATCAAATCAATTCGATGCTTTCTCAGTTGTCTCAAAATTATAAAATGGCGGTCAACATGGATGCCAATTCTGCTACAGGAGACAAAACCTTTGAGTTTGGCGTATCCAAACAATTCTTGGACAATCGATTGATTTTAACAGGTAGTTTTGGCGTTGAAAATTCCACCACGGGCAGTACCGATAACCAAGCACAAAGTTTTCTCATCGGTGATGTGAATCTAGAATATTTATTGAATGAATCCGGCACTTTTCGTGTGAATATCTTCAATGAATCCAATCAAAATAGAGTGATTCAAGACAACAACCAAGGCATGTTCAAACAAGGCGTTGGTTTGCACTATCAGGAAGATTTCAATTCGTTTCAAGACTTTAAGATTGCTCAATACTTTCTGGATATCTTCCGTAAAAAAGGAAACAAGCGTTATCCAATAAAAAGGAAAAAAAGTCAGACTCCTGTACCAAAAGATTCATCTTCGGGTCGTCATGATATCATCAAAACAGAGGAAAATGTTTAGTTTTGTAAAAGGCTTGTTAATCTAATATAAACATGAAAAAAGTACTTATTGCCAACAGAGGTGAAATCGCACGACGCGTTATTCGCACGTTGAAAAAAATGAACATTGCATCCGTGGCTATTTATAGTGATGCCGATCGAGAAGCGCCGCATGTTTTAGAAGCAGACGAAGCCGTTTATGTGGGCGCGAGTCCTTCAGCAGAAAGTTACTTAAAACAAGATCTAATCTTGCAAATCTGTAAAGATTTGAATGTAGACGGAATTCATCCTGGTTACGGTTTCCTTTCAGAAAATTCACATTTCGCCCGAAAGGTAAAAGATGCTGGAATGACTTTGATTGGACCATCCCCTGAATCCATGGAAATCATGGGCGACAAATTGAGCGCCAAACAAGCCGTAAAATTATACAACGTTCCGTTGGTTCCTGGAGTGGACGAAGCGATTAGCGATCCACATGCAGCGATTAAAATTGCGGAAGAAGTTGGCTATCCTGTATTGATCAAAGCTTCTGCTGGTGGCGGTGGAAAAGGAATGCGTTTGGTTGAAAACTCAGAAGAATTCATCGAACAAATGCATCTGGCACAAAATGAAGCTCGTTCGAGTTTTGGCGACGATGCCGTTTTTATTGAAAAATTTGTAACCGAACCTAGACACATCGAAATTCAAGTATTCGCTGACCGTCATGGCAATGCCGTTTATCTCTTCGAACGCGAATGTTCCATTCAAAGAAGACATCAAAAAGTCATCGAAGAAGCACCAAGCTCCATTCTTACACCCGAATTGAGGAAACAAATGGGCGAATCTGCGGTAGCGGTTTGTAAAGCTTGTAACTATGAAGGTGCCGGAACCGTTGAGTTCTTGTTGGACGCCAATTTGGATTTCTTCTTTTTAGAAATGAATACGCGTTTGCAAGTAGAACACCCCGTAACAGAAGAAATTACTGGTTTGGATTTGGTGGAATGGCAAATTCGCGTTGCACGCGGAGAAGTGTTGCCAAAATTGCAAGATGAACTTTCTATCCATGGTCACGCTATTGAAGTGCGTGTGTATGCAGAAGATACGTTGAACAACTTTACACCCGACATCGGAACCTTGCGTCGTTACAGAATTCCAGCAGGAAAAAACACACGTGTGGATGATGCTTTTGTTGAAGGAATGCCGATTCCGATATACTACGATCCTATGATTGCCAAATTGGTGGTTTGGGGTGAAACTAGAAAACAAGCAATCGATCGAACCATTTTAGCGATTGATCATTACCAAATATCTGGCGTAAAAACTACACTTGATTTTGGAAAATATGTTTTGAAACACCCTGCTTTCCGTTCAGGAAAATTTGACACCAATTTTGTGAAAGAGTATTTTTCTGATCCTAGAATCATGCACACAGCCATGAAAGAAGAAGAAGATGCTTTGTTGCATGGCATCAATGAAATTTGGGATTCCATCAAAGCAAGACAAGCCAAAGAATTCGCCTCCCGAGAAATTAGTGGCGCTTGGCGAAATAGCCAATAAAATTTTAAAAACGCAAAAAAGGGAACCTGAAAAGATTCCCTTTTTTTATGCTCGCTTTTTTCAAAACTTGAAAGACACTCCACCATTTATAATTCCACCATGGGCTGCACCAACGCCAAAATTCAAACCAAAATTAGGCGTGAAAAAATAGCGCATGGTCATACCAATTCTAAAAGCTAGGGGAATAGGCAAGGTGATAGCTCCAAGAAAATTATCGCCATTTTGAAAGAAATTGTATTGAGTACTGGGTGTATTCCAATAATCATAATAATATATATCCGCACTTGTCAACAGTTCTGGATTCGAAAAAGTCGTTTGATACGTTCTTTTTCCAAAGCCCAAACCCGCGGTGACAGCTAAATCAAATTTATTCCCAGCTTTTATCGGATGAAAATTAAATGTGAAAATACCGCCAATCTTTTGAGTACTTGACTCGATCGTTCCAAGAACATTATTCCCTGAATTTGCATCATAATAGGTATATTCTTCAACTATTTTCGATTGATTCATTCCTGCATCCAAACCAATACCGATCATGTCCGTAATCATGAACTCTCCACGAATTCCAAGTGGTCCAACGCCCGAAACGTTATTTGGAAACATAGACAATCCATTGTATTGGTTATCATTCAGCACAGTAAACCAATTGGGAAATCCATAATAGGCATCGATAATCACATTGTTTTTTTGAAAAACCTGCGTGTTTCCTTGGGTAATAAAAAGTCCGAAAAATGTGGCGAAAAATAGTCTTTTAATCATACGATTCTTTTGAGTGAAACACAAATTTAAGGCATTATCTTGCGTTTAATGTCAAAATTGCTTCATTTATTTATAACTATCTTCGCACGCTTCAAAAGAGAACGGTAGTGTAGTATGAAAAAACAATTGAATCTTTTTGACTTTTCACAAAAGGTAGATTACAAGATTGAAATTTTAGCCGGCTTGACCGTCGCTATGACCATGATACCAGAGTCACTATCCTTCGCGATATTAGCTGGCTTCCCTCCTCTCGTTGGTTTGTATGCTGCATTTTTAATGGGAATTATCACCGCCATTCTTGGTGGTCGACCTGGTTTGGTTTCTGGTGGAGCGGGTGCAACTGTTATCGTTTTGATTGCCTTGATGAATTCCCATGGAATAGAATACGTTTTCGGTGCAGTGGCGTTGGCAGGCGTCGCTCAAATTGCCGTTGGTTTATTGAAATTCGGAAAATTCATTCGACTGGTGCCACAGCCCGTTATGTTTGGATTTGTCAACGGACTTGCTGTGATCATTTTCATGTCACAACTGGAACAATTTAAAACAGTCATCAACGATCAATCGCACTGGATTTCAGGTTCTCCGCTATTCATTATGGCTGGATTGGTGGCGCTAACCATTGCCATCATTTTAATTCTTCCGAAATTCACAAAAGTGGTTCCAGCATCACTTGTGGCAATAATTGTTGTTTTTGCGGTGGTTCTTTTGTTCAAAATTGATACCAAACAAGTGGTAGACATTGCCTCTGTGAGCGGAAGTTTGCCTCCCTTTCATATTCCTGAAATTCCATTTACGTGGGAAACATTTAAAATAATTGCTCCCTACGGATTAATTATGGCCGCTGTAGGACTCACAGAAGGATTGTTAACCTTAAATCTCGTGGATGAAATTACGAGCACAAAAGGCAATAGCAACCGTGAATGTTTGGCGCAAGGAACAGCGAACATTGCTAATGGATTTTTCTATGGAATGGGTGGCTGTCCAATGATCGCTCAAACCTTGGTCAATTTATCCGCCGGTTCTAGAGCTCGTTTGTCGGGAATAGTGGCGGCTTTGACCATACTGGTCATCATTTTATTTGGCGCTCCAATTATTGAATTACTTCCCATGGCAGCGCTAACGGGCGTTATGATCATGGTCGCGGTCGGCACATTTGAATGGGCCAGCTTCAAAGCTTTTACCAAAATGCCCAAACCGGATATTTTTGTGATGGTGGTGGTAACACTCATTACAATTTTCTTGCACAACTTGGCACTTGCCGTTTTAATTGGGGTGATCATTTCTGCTTTGGTATTTGCTTGGGAAAATGCCAAACGCATTCGAGCGCGCAAGTATGTGGATGAAAACGGTGTAAAACACTATGAAATATTTGGACCGCTATTCTTTGGCTCCGTAACTGCTTTTTCAGAAAAATTTGATGTTCAAAACGATCCTGACGAAGTCATCATTGATTTTGCAGAAAGCAGAGTAGCAGATATGTCGGCCATAGAGGCTTTGAATAAAATCACGGAGCGCTATTTAAAAAGCGGTAAGATAGTTCACTTGAAACATTTGAGTCCGGATTGCAAATTGCTTTTAAAAAATGCCGAGAAAGTAATCGAAGTGAATATTTTGGAAGACCCTACGTACAAAGTTGCAGTTGACAATCACTAATCCAATCGGAAACCAAAAACGGTGATATCATCCACTTGTTCGTATTTTTCATTGTGGTCATTCATCCATTTTTCCAACTGATCCGCCAACTGATCTTTTTGAGTGGGCAAATCGGATTGAGCATTTTCCAAAAGAACAGCCTTCAATTGTCGTTTCATGAATTTTTTACCTCTGACGCCGCCAAACTGATCAGCGTAACCATCGGTATACAAATAAAATAGGTCGCTTTTGGCTATATCAATTTCGTGATTGGTGAAATTTTCCATACGCGGATAAATGCCTACCGGTTGTTTGTCGGCTTTGATTTCAATCAATTTATTATCGGCGGCCGAAACAAGTAACAACGGATTGATGGCACCTGCCCATTGCGCTTTTTTCTTTTTCTTGTTGATCAAGAGCAAGGAAATATCCATACCGTCGCGTGATTCGCCAAAACTATCTTTTTGTTGCAACAAGGAAATAATCCGAGTCCGCAATTTTTGTAAAATCTCATTCGCTTTCCATTCGTGATCCGATTGAATGGTTTCGTTCAACAAACTGATGAAAAGCAAACTAACAAAAGCTCCAGGAACACCGTGACCCGTGCAATCTGCAACTGCGATTAAAGTCCAATCCCCTTTCGTTTCTACGAAATGAAAATCGCCCGAAACAATGTCTTTTGGTTTGGAAAAGATAAAATAATCACCCGGTAATTTGGTCGACATTTGTGGACCCGATGGCAATACGGCATTCTGAATTCGAAGCGCATACTTGATGCTGTCCTGCAACCCATTCAAAATTGATTCGATTTGATTTTTTTGCTTTTCAAGTATGGTATTTTGTTCCGAAATCAATCTTTTTTGGAAACGCTCTTGCTCCAAAAAATGCTGCTTTTGTTCGTAGGAACGGTAAGAAAACCAAGCAAATGCAAGACCTAGCAAGAGTACAGCTACCAGAAGAAACGTAACCGTTCGTTGCCAACCAATTTGCTGAAACAGAGAAGTCAATTTTCGTTCTTGTTTTTCAATATCCCCCGATTGGATAATCATTAAATTTCGTTGCTTTCTCAAATTCGCTTCCTGAATCTCCAAGTCATGCAACTGCTCTTTCACCAATTGATTTTGCTCTTCCAGCACATTTTGCTTTTCTTTCGGCGTTAATTTTTGAAAGTTTTCGATACGTGTTTCCAATTCCATAACGGATTCCATCTTACTAGAGGCTGAAAACGAGAGGAAACTAAACGAAAGGATAAACAAAATCATTAGTCCCACAGAACGAATCGATCCATTTATTTTGTCCTTCAACCTAAAACGAAAAATCACTGAAAATTGAGAATTTAACATATTTGAAATCAAGCGTAGCAAAGTAAACAAAAACAATGATAAGAAACCCAAATTATATTGAAATTTAAGAATACAACCTTCCTTTTTTAGAAAATTAGCACTACTTTTGACCCACAAAAAACGACACAATGAATTTACACGAATATCAAGGAAAATCTATTTTGAGCAAATACGGCGTTGCCATTCAAAGAGGCATCGTTGTGGAAAAATTAGAAGATGCGGTAGCTTCTGCAAAACAGTTGACTGAAGAAACAGGAACGAGTTGGTATGTAGTGAAAGCACAAATTCACGCAGGTGGACGTGGAAAAGGACTTGTTGCAGAGACAGGTTCACACGGTGTTGTTTTGGCAAAAGGAATTGACCAAGTTGAAGAAAAAGTAAAAGGAATTTTAGGTGGTCACTTGGAAACAGCTCAAACCAATGGAGTTGGTAAAAAAGTAAACAAAGTTTTGTTGGCCGAGGATGTTTATTATCCGGGTGAAACAGAAACAGCTGAATTTTATATGTCGGTTCTTTTGGACCGAGAAAAAGGTAGAAACGTAATCGTTTATTCTACAGAAGGTGGAATGGACATTGAGCACGTGGCTGAACACACACCGGACTTGATTTACAAAGAAGTAATTGACCCTCGTGTTGGTTTGCAAGGTTTTCAAGCAAGAAAAATTGCGTTCAACTTGGGATTGAGTGGTGAAGCTTTCAAACAAATGACAAAATTCATCGCTTCCTTGTACAATGCCTATGTGGGATGTGATGCAGCGATGTTCGAAATCAACCCAGTTTTGAAAACATCGGATAACAAAATTATTGCAGTAGATGCGAAAGTAACCTTGGATGGCAACGCTTTGTTCCGTCACCCAGATTATGCAGCGATGCGGGATACATCCGAAGAAGATCCAACCGAAGTAGAAGCAGATGCTGCAGGATTGAACTTCGTGAAATTGGACGGAAATGTCGGTTGTATGGTCAACGGAGCTGGTTTGGCCATGGCGACCATGGACATCATCAAATTGTCAGGTGGTAATCCGGCGAACTTCTTGGACGTAGGTGGTACGGCAGATGCCGAACGTGTTGAAAAAGCCTTCCACATCATTTTGAAAGACAAAAATGTGAAAGCGATTTTGATCAACGTATTTGGTGGTATCGTTCGTTGCGACCGTGTTGCACAAGGTGTTGTAGATGCGTACAAAAACATGGGTGGAATTCCAGTTCCATTGATCGTTCGTTTGCAAGGAACCAATGCAGTAGAAGCAAAAGAACTAATCGACAATTCTGGATTGAATGTACATTCAGCGGTATTGTTGCAAGAAGCAGCTGATTTGGTTGCGGAAGTTTTAGCCTAGATTTCATTTGGTCTGCGCAATGCAGACAATAAAATATAGAAAGCCTTTCTGATTGTTCAGGAAGGCTTTTTTGTAGGGTAGTTTTTGGAAAAGGTTTTTTTGGTAGATTTGGATACATGAATACTGAAAACAAAACGTTAATCATTCGACAACTGTTTACAAACGAATCTTATCGGATAATTAGTGGAAAATATACTAAGGGAATAATAGGAACGTTCCTATTAGCCAATTGTTATATCGAATTGTGCGGTTTCCGTTGCACAAAGCCATGCACTTTGAAGGCATTTAATAAAAAGGAATCACTACGATTTT
>Ga0172380_10000225_pt1 | contig 121490 bp, 120 predicted proteins | sample Leawe162metaG_FD_119747 | JGI IMG/M metagenome (GOLD analysis project Ga0172380, IMG submission 119747) | Leachate microbial communities from a municipal landfill in Southern Ontario, Canada - Leachate well 162 metaG | ecosystem: Engineered > Solid waste > Landfill > Unclassified | place... | reverse complement strand
GAGTTACTCTGTGTGCCGCAGGGGTGCCTGGCTATCATTTTTTTATAAGCGGTTGCAGGGCACCGCATCTTGCAGCGATCGGTCCGGCTCACGTACCTGATGTACGTATCGCCGTCCCGCTTGCCGCAATCTGCGGCACCCTGCAACCGCTTGCCATTGAACATTTTTTTCTCTTCATTGGCAGCTCTATCTCTGTTATCCCCGGAACACCGGGACTGATCTCTGAGGACTGAAAATGTCCTACCTTGTACTCGCCAGAAAATGGCGTCCCCAGAATTTTGCTGAGGTTGTCGGTCAGAAGGCCGTGGTTCGCACCTTGCGCAATGCGCTCACCCGAAACCGGGTCGCCCATGCCATGCTTTTTTCCGGAGTGCGCGGGGTTGGTAAAACCACCTTGGCGCGGCTCATGGCCAAGGCGCTCAACTGCAGCCAGGGTGAGCCGGATGTGCCCTGCGACCAGTGTGAGTCCTGCCTGGAGATCATGGCCGGCAACGCCATGGACCTGCATGAGATCGACGGCGCCTCCAACCGCGGCATCCAGGAGATCCGCGAACTAAAGGAAAACATCCGTTTTTTCCCAGCCAAGGGCCGTTACAAGATTATCATCATCGATGAAGTACACATGCTCACCACCGAGGCCTTCAATGCCCTGTTGAAGACCCTGGAGGAGCCTCCTGCCCATGTTTATTTCATGTTCGCCACCACCGAGTTGCACAAGATTCCGATTACCATCCTCTCCCGTTGTCAGCGCTATGAACTCAAGCGGGTTTCCTTTGCCGAGTTGGTTGCGTTCTTTGCCAGGATCGCCGAGGCGGAAAAGGTCGCTGTTTCCCAGCGCGCCCTGGAGATGATCGCCCGGGAGGCCGAAGGCAGCGTGCGAGACGGCTTGAGTCTGCTCGATCAGCTTTTTTCCTTTGGCGGAGCTGAAATCAGTGATGGGGATGTGGCGGAGGTTCTGGGGCTGGTCGACCGTCAGATTTATGAAAATCTGGCAAGGGCGCTTCTGGCGTCTGATCTGGCCGCCTGTCTTGATATCTTTGAGCATAATCATGCCGCAGGCATGGATCTCAAGCGTTTTGCCAACGATCTGCTGGGATTTTTCCGGGCCTTGTTGATTGCCAAGGTCAAGGCCATGCCCGAGGAGCTGCTGGACCTTTCCGATCAGGAACTGGCGGCCATCAAGGATATTGCCGCCGGCGCCAGTCAGGAAACGCTTTATCAGTATTTTTCCCTGCTGTTGAAGGGAAGTGAGGAAATGCAGTACTCTTCCCGGCCGCGTCTCGCCTTGGAGATGGCTTTTGTCCGGGCCACCCAGGTCGGGCAGATCGTGCCGGCCACTGCCCTATTGGGGCGGCTTGACGAGTTGCTGGCTGGCACAGTCCCTGTAAGCCAGAGTGTTGCCAGGCCGGTTTTTGCTCCGATTTCCACGGCAGAACCTGAGCCGGCCTCAGTGTCCAGCCTCATGTCAGTGTCAGAGGTATCTGGGCACTCTTCCCCCCAACTGGCCGAAGAAAAAAAAAATGAGATAGCTGAGGCGGTAAACACTTTGCCGGAACAATCGCGGCAATTTTTCTCATCTTCGGTTGTCCCTAGCCAGGGCCGCGAGGTGAAAAAGGAGTGGGGGGAATTTATTGAATATGTAAAGGAGCGCAAGCACTGGATGGCGCCGGTGTTGCAACTCTGCGCCATGCCCCGAGAAGAAGGGGGGCAGCTGATCCTTAAATTTGCTGACCCCTCCGACTGCAAACTGTTGCGGGAGCATGACAATCTGAAGCTCCTGCAATCATTTGTTATGGATTTTTTTCAGCAAGATTTCCGGATCGTTTTCAAGGTGGCTGGTGCACCGGACGCTGGCGATGGCGAAAATAATGAGGCGGAGAGCCTCGCTGCCGAGCGACGAGGGTTGGCCAATGATCCCATGGTGCAGATGGCTGCCGAGATTTTTGCCGGTCAGGTCGGCAGGATTCGGATCGGGGCCGGGGGGAAGTGAAGTCAGTGCAAAGTAAAAAGTGAAAAATTGAAAGTTGAGGAAAGCGTGGGGCAGACGCTTTTGCTGTTGGTCCATGGTATCGAAAAATTGAGGCCGGAGATGTGCGGATGGATATGAAACAGATGATGAAGCAGGCGCAGCAGTTCCAGCAACGCCTGACGCAGTTGCAGGGAGAATTGGCGGGCAGGCAGGTCAGCGCCTCGGTGGGGGGCGGCATGGTGAGTGCCACGGTGAACGGCAGGCATGAGCTCATCAGTCTGACCATTGCGAAAGAGGTGGTTGACCCGGCTGATCCGGAAATGCTTCAGGATCTTGTGGTCTCCGCAGTGAACGAGGCAATGCGTAAGGCTCAGGCGATGAGCGAGGCCGAGATGGCCAAGCTTACCGGCGGGGTCAAGATTCCGGGAATGTATTAGGGCAGGATGCAAAGTTAAGCGTGTAACATCTCATTTTACTTTTTTTAACCTTGAATCTTGAGCTTTTTTTATGAATGTTGTTCCTCCCGCCTTGAGCCGTCTCATCATTGATCTGAACCGATTGCCGGGGATAGGCATGAAAACCGCGACTCGGCTAGCTCTGCATATCCTGCGGCGTCCAGCCAGCGAGGCCCAGAGTATGGCCAGGAATCTCGGGGAGCTGCACCGGAGCATCAGGTTGTGCAGTGGCTGTTTTGCCTTTGCGGAAACCGATCCCTGTGCTATCTGCAAAGATTCGGAACGCGATGCCGGTCTGGTCTGCGTGGTGGAGGAATCCGCGGATCTCATGGCCATCGAGAAGACCGGAGCTTTCAAAGGCAAATACCATATCCTGCACGGGGTTCTTTCTCCCATGGACGGGATAGGTCCTGAGGAAATCAAGGCTGATGCCCTGCTGGAACGAATTCGCCGACAACAGGTGCGGGAGGTGCTGATTGCCACCAGTTCCACTGTGCCGGGGGAGGCTACCGCGGCTTATCTAATCAAGCGGTTACAAGAGGAGGTCGTCGCGGTCAAGGTGACCAGGCTGGCCTGCGGGATTCCCATGGGAATGGACATCAAGTATGCTGATGAGCTCACGCTTAGCAGAGCAATTGAATCACGAAAGGATACCTGTTTTTGATTGGGAAATGCAAAGTGAAAAGTTGAAAGTGAAAACTGGCATTTGTCCTTGACACTAGGGCGAAATGTTGGTAATTGGTTGCCGGTTGGAAGATTTGTCTTAAAAGAAGATTGGGCTGTCTCCATGGACGGCGTGCTTCTTGTTTTTTTTGTAACTATTCAGCTTAATGCCGGGAATGGTGAATAACCATCGATACGTAACTGCCCGGCAGTGCCATAGTTGCAGGACAGTTATTTTTTAGGCGCGTAGCTCAGTTGGTTAGAGCGCTTGCCCGACACGCAAGAGGTCGGCGGTTCGAATCCGCCCGCGCCTACCAGAGAAGATTCACGATATCTTGATGTCACGGGGCTTGGCGGAAAGCATTGTGCCAAGCCTTATTGTGCAGGCAGATTGACCAGGTCAATGTGCTTGTTTTTGTTTGTGCATTTGCGGAAAGGCTTTTTATAACAATTATGACGGAAATAGCCCTCACTCTTCCCTCTGGGGAGCAGAAAACGGTCCCTGCGGGGATCACGGTGGCCGAGGCCCTGAAAGAGCTGGTTTCCAACAAGGAGCGCAAGCAGACCATTGCCGCCCGGTTGGCTGACAAGCTGGTGGATCTTTCCATGCCCATCGAGGCTGATGCCGATTTTGTGCCCATAACCGTTGACAGCCCCGAGGCCCTGGAGATTCTCCGGCACAGCGCGGCCCACGTCATGGCTGAGGCTGTCCTTGCCCTGTTCGGCAAGGAGGTGCAGGTTGCTATCGGGCCGGCCATTGCCGATGGGTTTTACTATGATTTTGACCGCGCAGAGCCGTTCACTCCGGAAGATCTTGTGCTGATTGAAGCAAAGATGCAGGAGCTTGTCGCAGTGGCTGCGCCTTTTCGCCGGGAAACCATGCCAGCCGCCCAGGCGATTGAGCTTTTTCAAAAGAGCGGTCAGACCTACAAGGTTGAGCTGCTTAAGGATCTGGGCGTCGAGACCGTGTCGCTATACCGGCAGGGAGATTTTGTTGATCTCTGCCGTGGGCCGCACTTGCCGCATGCCGGCTGGCTGAAAGCCGTCAAGGTCATCAAAATGGCCGGAGCCTACTGGCGTGGCGATGAAAACCGGAAAATGCTTCAGCGTCTTTATGGTACGGCGTTTTTTGACCCCAAGGATCTGAAGGCCTATCTTTTTCAGCTCGAAGAGGCAAAGAAGCGCGATCACCGCAAGCTCGGTAAGGAACTGGAGTTGTTTGCCGTCGCCGACCAGGTCGGGCCGGGCCTGATCCTCTGGCAGCCCAAGGGCGCGCTGCTCCGGAAGATCATTGAGGATCATTGGCGCGAAGAACATTATCGAAACGGTTATGAGCTGTTGTTCACCCCGCATATTGCCAGACGCGACATGTGGCAGACCAGCGGCCATCTTGATTTTTATGGGGAGAACATGTTTTCCGCCATGGAGATTGAGGATGTGAGCTATCAGCTCAAGCCGATGAACTGCCCGTTTCATATCGCCATCTACAATACGCGCAAGCGCAGCTATCGCGAATTTCCCCTGCGCTGGTGCGAACTGGGTACGGTGTACCGTTTCGAGAAGACCGGCGCCCTGCATGGCCTGATGCGGGTTCGCGGTTTTACCCAGGACGATGCCCATATTTTTTGCCGGCCCGATAATCTGGAAGAGGAAATCTTCAACATCCTCGACCTGAATCTGCACATCCTCAAGACCTTTGGTTTTGAAAGCTATGAGGTGTATCTCTCCACCAGACCGGAGAAGTCCGTGGGCAGCGACGAGCACTGGGATCAGGCCACCGCCGCTTTAAAGATGGCTTTGGAGAAAAAAGGTCTGGCTTATGAGATAGACCCGGGTGAAGGGGTGTTTTACGGGCCGAAGATCGACATCAAGATCAAGGATGTGCTGGGGCGGAGCTGGCAGTGCTCCACCATTCAAGTGGATTTCAACCTGCCCGAACGTTTTGCAATGACCTATACCGGGGAAGACGGCAAGGAGCATCAGCCGATAATGATCCACCGGGCCCTCATGGGCTCGCTGGAGCGTTTTATCGGGGTGCTCATCGAGCATTATGCCGGCGCCTTCCCGGTCTGGCTTGCGCCGACGCAGGCCAGGATCATGAATATTACCGATGCGCAGAGCGATTATGCGGAAGAGGTGCATGCCGAGTTGCGCCGAGCCGGAGTGCGGGTTGAAAAGGATCTCCGCAATGAAAAGCTCAACTACAAGATCCGTGAAGCCCAGATGCAGAAGATTCCTTACATGCTGATTATCGGCGACAAGGAAGTGGAGGCGCAGCAGGTTACGGTGCGGCTGCGCAACGGCGATAACCTGCCGGCCATGTCGATTCCAGAGTTTGCGGCGCTGATTGCCGGGGAAAATCAAGCTGGTAGAACTGGCGCTTGCAATAGCTAGGTGATTCAGAGTATTATACCATATTTCAGCGTACCGATGCCCTGCATCGCGTACGGTGTTTCCAGAATCATCTGTACGGAGGTATGAGTATCAAAGGAAAAAAAATTGGTGACCGACCAGAGCGGGAAGTGCGGGCCAGAATCAATCAGGAGATTGATTGCAAGGAAGTTCGGCTCATTGATCAGGAAGGGCAACAGGTAGGGGTCGTGTCTGTCCGTGAAGCGCTGGCAAATGCTGAAGCGGCTGGGTTGGATCTTGTTGAACTTTCGGCGGCGGCCGTTCCTCCGGTTTGCCGGATCATGGATTTTGGAAAGTTTCGTTACGAGCAGTCCAAGAAACAGCAGGAAGCCAAGAAGAAACAGACGGTTATCGAGGTCAAGGAAATTAAGCTTCGTCCCAAGACCGAGAAGCATGATCTCGAATTCAAGATCAAGAATATCAAGAAGTTTCTGCAGCAGAAGAACAAGGTTAAGATCACCTTGCGTTTTCGGGGCCGCGAGATAGTCTATGCTGATACTCTCGGCATGGAGGTTCTGAACAAGGTGGTCGAGGAGTTGAAGGAAGACGCGGTTATCCTGCAGCCTCCCAAGATGGAAGGGCGGCAGATGGCCATGTTTGTAGGGCCGAAATAACGCTTCCGCCTGGGTTGGCGGAAATATATTAGGGTATTTGCCGGTGCGTTTCTGCCGGCGAAGATATAAAAAAGGGAGAACATTATGCCGAAGATGAAATCAAACAGAGGGGCTGCCAAGCGGTTTAAGTGTACAGGCACCGGCAAGATTGTCCGCCGCAAGGCCTTTACCAGCCATATCCTCACCAAGAAAAGCACCAAGCGGAAAAGAAACCTGAGACAGGCCGGAATTGTTGACGCCACCAATCTAAAGGGAATCAAGCGTCTGTTGCCTTACCTGTAAAAAAACGGCGAAGCTGTCGCAGTCCGCCTCAAGATTATTACCAGTGTAAAACTGCCGACGGGAAAAAACGTCGGAGAATGTCAATAAGGAGAAGTACGATGCCTCGCGTAACACGTGGATTTAAAGCGCGCCGGAGAAGAAAGAAGGTTTTGAAGTTGGCCAGTGGCTTTATCGGCGGCCGTAACAGTCTGTACAGAACGGCAACAGAAGCTGTTGATCGGGCACTGGTCTACGCCTACCGGGACCGTCGGCAGAAGAAGCGTGATTTCCGGAAGCTCTGGATTGTCCGGATCGGCGCGGCTTGCCACGAAAACAACACCACCTACAGCCGGATGATGGGCGCCCTGAAGAAGGTAAATGTGGAGTTGGACCGCAAGGTTCTTGCCAATCTGGCCGTTCTTGATCCGGGAGCCTTTACTCAGGTTTCCAAACTGGCCGGCGTCAACAACTGATTGTTGCCGTGCCCAGCATGCAAGAAGAACTGCTGCGCCTGAAAGCCGCTGCCGGTGAAGAACTCGCCGCAATCTCCACGATCGACGAACTCGAGCCGTTCCGGGTCAGATATCTGGGCCGCAAAGGGGAGTTTACCCTGGTTTTGCGGCAATTGGGGCAGGCCCCGGCCGCTGCGCGACCTAGACTCGGGCAGCTGGCCAACGAGATAAAGCAGGAGCTGGAATCATCTTTTGCCGAGCTGGAAGCCAGGCTGGTTGAGGCTGGTGGTGACAGTACCCAGACTAAACTGGATCTGACTCTGCCAGGACGGCTGGCGCCTTTTGGTAAGCTGCATCCGGTTACCCAGGTAATGACGTCGGTTTGCGCCATCTTCGAGGGGTTGGGCTTTGCGGTAGCCGAGGGGCCGGATGTCGAGGTTGATTTTTATAATTTCGAGGCCTTGAATATCCCGCCGCATCACCCGGCCCGTGCCATGCACGATACCTTCTATATCAGCGACACCCTGCTGCTCAGGACCCATACCTCGCCAATGCAGGCCAGGATCATGGAGAAAGAGAAGCCGCCCCTGCGGGTGATCGCGCCGGGCAAGGTGTACCGCTGCGATTCGGATATCACCCATACCCCCATGTTTCATCAGGTGGAAGGGTTTCTTGTTGATCGTCACATTTCCTTCGCCGACCTCAAGGGTGTGCTTTCGGTGTTCATCACCAGAATGTTTTCTGAAAACACCCCAATTCGTTTTCGCCCAAGTTTTTTCCCTTTTACCGAGCCAAGCGCCGAGGTGGATATAGGCTGTGTACTCTGTGGCGGCAAGGGATGTCGGGTGTGCAAGCATACCGGTTGGCTTGAGATTTTAGGCGCCGGGATGATCGACCCCGAGGTCTTTAAGAAGGTCGGCTACGATCCGGAAGAGTACAGCGGCTTTGCTTTTGGTCTGGGGATAGAGAGAATTGCCATGTTAAAATTCGGCATCACCGATATCCGGCTTTTTTACGAAAACGATCTCCGTTTTCTTTCCCCAGTTTTAGGAGTTGTGCCAGAATAACCATCGCCGTTGTTGCTGATGCTGCTACGGCTCTTTATGCCGTTTTGTTTATGACGGCGGCTTAGGCCCCTTTGGGGCGACGACCAAAAGACACCATCCATGAAGTTTACGCTCAATTGGCTGCGCGAATACATTGACACCGACCTGGAACCGGCGCGGATTGCCGATCACCTCACTATGCTCGGCCTTGAGGTGGACGCCTGTGTGCCGTGTTATCCGGAGCTGACCGGGGTCGTGGTCGCCAGGATCGAAGCGGTCTCTCCCCATCCCAATGCGGACAAACTGGTACTCTGCGAGGTGAATGCCGGCCAGGAGCAGGTGCGGGTTGTTTGCGGCGCGCCCAACGCGCGCGCCGGACTGGTCACCACTCTGGCCCTGCCCGGTGCGATTTTGCCCGGGGGATTTGCCATCAAACCGGCGAAGATCCGCGGGGAACAATCCTGCGGCATGCTCTGTTCGGCCAAGGAACTCGGGATCGGCGAAGGACAGGCCGGGATTATGGAGCTGCCAGCGGACCTTCCGCCGGGGCAACCGATCAGTCAGGCCCTTGGGCTGATTGATACCATGATCGAGGTCGATCTCACCCCCAACCGGCCTGATTGCGCCAGTGTGCTGGGGATTGCCAGAGAGATCGGTGGGGTGGTCGGCAAGCGGATTACCCCGCCGGTGGGGACACTTCCCGTGCTGACCGGTGAGAATCTTCCCTTTGGGGTGGAGGTAGAATCCGCCGCTGACTGTCCGCGGTATATGGCCAGACTGGTCAAGAATGTAAAGATCGGGCCTTCGCCCTGGTGGCTGCAGCAGCGGTTGCTGGCCGTAGGCCAGCGGCCGATCAACAATATCGTCGATATCAGTAACTTTGTTATGCTCGAGTACGGCCAGCCCCTGCACGCCTTTGATTTTAACAAGCTGGCCGGGAGTAGGATCGTGGTCCGCCGGGCAAAGTCAGGCGAGATCCTGACCACCCTGGACGGGGCCGAGCACCAGCTGGACGGGGAGATGCTGCTGATCTGCGACGGAGAAAAGCCGGTGGCCGTGGCTGGGATCATGGGCGGAGCCAATTCCGAGGTTGATCCCCAGACCTGCGACGTTCTTCTGGAAAGCGCCTGTTTTGCCGCCCTCGGCATTAGGCGTACCGCTTCAAGGCTCAATATTAACACCGAGGCTTCCTACCGTTTCGAACGGGGTGTTGATCCACAAGGTGTGCCCTGGGCCATGGAGCGGGCGGTTCAGCTCATGGCCGCGCTGGCCGGCGGGGAGATCGTTGCCGGGGGCGTTGATTACCATGACGGCGTTGTCGCCCCAGCCTCGATCACTCTGCGGGGCGCGCGGACACGGGCGCTCTTGGGCATGGATCTTAGCTTGGACCGGATTGGTTCAGCCCTGGCCTCCATTGAAATTGCCGCGGAAAAGATTGATGACGATATCCTGCGGGTGACACCCCCGAGTTTCCGGGTTGATCTTGAGCGGGAGGTTGACCTCATCGAAGAGGTTGCCAGGATCGTGGGCTACAATCTGTTGCCCACCACTCTGCCCATGGTGCCTATGAATTTTTCCGAGCCGGATTTCCTCAGGGAGCTGCGGAAAAAGGTGGCCGGAACCCTCACCGCCCTCGGGTTTTATGAGGCGATCAACTACAGCTTTGTGGCCCCGCAGCACCATGATCTTCTGGGGTTGGCTGCGGACGATGCCAGGCGGCGAAGTGTGCATCTCCTGAACCCTCTGGCGGAAGATCAGAGTGTGTTGCGCACCACATTGCTGCCCGGGCTTCTGGAAAACCTGCGCCGCAATCTCAATCACCAGAGCCATGATGTTCGGCTTTTTGAAATCGGCAAGGTCTTCCATCCTCTGGGGAGCCGGCAACCGGAGGAGCTTTTCCGTCTCGCCGCCGTTGTCTCCGGTCGCCGTAACCCCGGGGCTCCTGTCCTCCATGTCGGGGAAGGCGCGGCGGATATTTTTGATCTCAAGGGGGTTGTGGCCCAGATTATTGAGAGTCTGCGGCTTTCCACGTCAGTCACCTGTCAAGCTGGCCGGGTGGGGTCTGAGCTGCCCTTTGCCGAACCTGGCACTATTCTGGCCGTCATGGGAGGGAAGGAAATTCTGGGTTGGTGCGGGGCTTTCAACCAGAAAACCTTGAAGGGTTTTGGCATCAAGCAGCAGGCCTTTTTTGTTGATCTCGATCTTGCCACGCTTGGCAGTTTTTCGGCCCTGGCCAAAACCTTTGCGCCTTTGCCCAAGTTCCCCTTTGTCAAGTGGGACCTGGCCCTCATCGTCCCGGAGGGGGTTGCCGCCGGAGAGATGCTTGCCGCCATCAAGGGGTGTGGGGAGAAGCTTGTTGAACAGGCCGAAATTTTTGATGTATTCCAAGGCAAAAATATCGAGGCCGGAAAAAAGAGTGTGGCAATCTCCATCACCTATCGGGCGCTTGATCGAACCCTGGATGACGCAACAGTTGGCAAGATCCACCAAAAAATTATCGAAATGATGATTTCCCATTTTAACGGTGAGTTACGTGAGGCATAATAGATGAAACGATCCAATCTTACCAGGAAAGAGCTTTCGCAGACCATCAATGAGAAGATGGGCTTTTCCCAGCGGAGTGCCGGAGAAATGGTTGACATGGTTTTTGAAGCGCTCAAGAAAACTCTGCTGCAAGGAGAGGCCATCAAGATCGTCCAGTTCGGCACCTTCACTGTGCGGAAAAAATCCTCGCGGGTGGGACGCAACCCCAGGACCGGTGAAACCATGGAGATTTCCAAAAGACACATGGTCTCTTTCAGGCCCAGTAAGGTGGTCCGGGAGAATTTGAACAAGGAATAAAGGAACAGTGTGACCAAAACATCTTGCCAGAGTTTTGATGAGGTTCGGGGAACAGCATGCGTTCGTCTGCCTGGGATTCCTGACAAGCGGTACTTCAAGATTGGCGAGGTGTGCGCGATAACCGGGGTGAAGCAGCATGTGCTTCGTTACTGGGAGTCGGAATTCAGGATCCTTAACCCGCAACGGGCCCAGTCCAAACAGCGGCTTTACCGTCGGGTGGATGTGGAAACGGTTCTGGTGATCAAAAGGCTTCTCAAGGATGAGGGCTTTACCATCAGCGGGGCCAAAAAAGCCTTGGTGCGAAATAGCGGCGGACAGGAGCATGATCTTGCCGTCTCCGAACCTGAGCCGGAGTTGTCCGGGAGCCATGCGGATATTTTTGCGCAGGTCAAAGCGGAGTTGTTGGCCATGCAGAAAATTCTTGAGGAATAATGGGGTTGGCGAGAGTCCAGCTTGACAGGCGCTCTTTGGCGTGCTAAATAGGGCCAACCTGTTGAGCAGAGATATTTTTATCGGGATGTAGCGCAGTCTGGTAGCGCACTTGAATGGGGTTCAAGGGGCCGGAAGTTCGAATCTTCTCATCCCGACCAGTAATAGCAAGGGTTTGCGGTTAATTCCGTAAACCCTTTTTTCGTGGGATTTTTAGCGATATTTAGCGACCTGAAATCACGGGTAGAACGTGCCCTTGCTCTCCCTGAGTTATGGCGCACCCTGCGTTTTTGCGTCGTAATCGATCACATGGCACCTGTGACCGCTTTTAGCTAAGTTGAGCAGCTTGTCTGTTCAAAAACGAAACTTATACCCGAATGGTGATTCCGTGGTTATTTGACCTTTGTGGGGTTACCCGTGATCGGTTACTTTGCTTCGATCATGCGGAAAGGTGAGGCGGCTGCATCCATGGCTTGAGACATGATATCCAGGTAGTCGGTCCGGTAATTGTTTTTGGCTAGCTTGGTGCCGTCGGTTGTAAAGTTGCAGTCATGCTCCTGGCAGTATTTTCCTCTGGTCGCATAGTTGAGGATGATGCGGGGGATGTCATAGTGGTGGATGGTACTCTTCCGCACAGGGCGGCCGTTTTCGATGATGTATATCCGGTTGAGAAAAGTGGCTTCTGTCGTTCCGCCGAGATAGTTGAACTCCTGGTAGGTTTGGCTTCCCGAGAGACTTGGCAGGTGGTCGCTCACTATGATGATCAGCGATTTTGGGTCTGCCGCGAGCAGCCCCTGGACAAAGGCGGCAACGGCCTCGGTGCGGTAGTAGTACTGGTTGACGGCCTTCTCCAGCCCCTCGTCATGCAATTTCCCAAGCATTTTGATGATCATTGGCCGCTTGCTGTTGTTGAGGTCGTGGGGGGTATGGCCGTACATACCGATGATGTAGTTGAAGAGGGGGAGCGTCGGGTTTTCCCGGATCCGCCTGGTGATGAATTCCAGATTCTGGGAGAGAAGCACCCCGTCGAACATGTAATCCTCGTCCGTCACGTCCCCGGCGGAGAAATACGTATCGTAACCTGCGGCGAATTCCCGCGGGTAGTACCTTTTTTCAAAACCGATTCCGGTATAGGCATTGGTTGAGTTAAAGAACTCAGGTTTGTAGGCGTTGGTGGCGTTGGTTTCGTAGCCACCCTGTGAGAGAATTCTGGGAAGACAGGGGGTTTTGGCTCCAGTGAACATATCGAACTCAATGCCGGAAAACTCCCGCAGGGCAGGAGCCCCGCAGAGAACCTCGAACTCTGCCTGGGCTGTACCCCCGGCAAATACCGGAGAGATGGAGATACCCCCTTTTTTTCCGAACAGCTTGCGGAAAGCTGGATGGGCGGGGTTGCGGGAAAATTGAGCATTCTGCAAAAGCTTCGGGTCCAGAAAGCTTTCAAGAACGATGAGGTGAATATTCCTTTTTTCAGGCTGTTCTTTGAGACCTTCAATCACCTTGTCTAAATCAATCTGGGAAGCGGGATTCATCTGATGTCCGGCAATTTTTTCCCGGGAGCTTCTTCGTCTGGCCTCATTATACAGCATCATGCTCAGGCGACCGTTGTTGCGGGCGCTGAACATATCGGAATATAAGACGATCTCCTGCTGGGTTTTCTGGAAAGTCGCCATAAAGAAGTGCGGGGTCATTTCCACCATCAGCAGTAGAGCCAGGAGAGGCAACGAGGCCATGAACATGGCCAACCGATGGGTGCGAAATTCGAGGGAAGCCAGAAAGGCCAGCAGGGGGAGGCCGGTCAAAACCCCAATCATAGTGAGAGGCAGGAGAGGGAGCACCTGAAGCATCTCGGGCAGTTCAGTTATTTCGGTGATGCGCAGCAATCTGCCAAACATGAGGTAATATACATCAAACACTCCGTAAAACAGGACCAGCGGAGTTGCGGCAATCAGCGGCTGCAGGCGTGATTTGCGGATGAGTTGGAGAAAAAGAAAATAAAGATAGAGGAGCAGAGGGATTTCCAGACGCCAGGCCGGAAGCAGGGAAGGCAGACCGCCATTTTGCTGGAGGATCTCCGTGTAGCCGAGAAGAAAGAGCAAAAATACGGCATAGGGGGCTATGGCTGCATTCAGCCGGGAGAGATATGGGGGCACGGTTGGGATCATTGTTATTGTGTGGGGAAAATAACTCTCGCCGGCGGTAAGTCCTGCCTGTTTAAGGCAAAAGTGTTTAAGATACTGAAAAAGCAGGCAAAGGAATATACCATACTGCTCCGCAAGCCCCAATATATTCCTTTCTGCGGAAGCCGTCCTTCATTTTCTCCTGCAAAGTTATGATTGCCGGGTGGGCGCAAGGCTGCTAATCTTTGTGAAGTTACAGTGACCGGGCTCTTTCCCAGGATAAGGCGGCCATGCGCATACTCGTAGTCGAAGACGATTTCAAAATTTCCTCGTTCATCAGTGTAGGGCTACGGCAGGCGGGTTTTTCCGTTGATGTTGTGGACAATGGGGAGGATGGTCTTGTTCGGGCCCTTGATGGTGCCTATGACCTTGCCGTTCTCGATATAATGCTGCCAAGGCTTGATGGCCTTGCCCTGCTTGATCAACTCCGCCGTCGGCAGGTCAACACCCCGGTGATCATTCTGAGCGCCAAACGTTCGGTTGAGGATCGGATAAAAGGGTTGCAAGCAGGAGGAGACGATTATCTCACTAAACCCTTTTCCTTTTCCGAGTTGCTGGCCAGGGTGCAGGCCCTAATCCGCCGGGCAGGCGCCGCGCCGGAAGTCACGATCCTGCGGGTGGGGGATCTCTCCCTTGATAAGCTGAAGCGGGAGGTTTACAGGGGGGATCGCAAGATCGATCTCCAGCCCAGGGAGTTTTCCCTTCTCGAATATCTCATGCGCAATCCAGGGAGGGTTATTTCCAAAACCATGATTCTGGAGCATGTCTGGGATTATAATTTTGATCCCCAGACCAATGTGGTGGATGTGCTCATCTGTCGACTGCGCAATAAAATTGATCGGGATTTCGGCTGCAAGCTGATTCAGACGATTCGCGGGGTTGGCTATGCCCTTGGTAACGATTAAACAACTGACAAAAACCACGGGCTTCCACTTGGCTCTATGGTATTCCTTAATTTTTATTTCAAGCTCGCTCCTGCTTTTTGCCCTGCTCTATTTTCCCCTGCGCTCTGCTATTCTGGAAAAGGACCGGAATATCATTCTGGGGCGGCTCAATGAATACACCTTGCAGGAGCAGGAGCGCGGGTTGCAGGGCATGCTTGCCGAAATTCGCCTTGAGGATGCTGCTAACAGTCAGGCGGGTTTTTTTGTGCGAGTGGCCGACCCAACCGGTCAATCGCTCATTGTCACCCTGCCTCCGGACTGGCGGCATTTGGCCGGCGGGTTTTCACCGCTGTTTCGCAGTGGGGGCGAATCTGATGACTGGATTGTACTCCCTGCGAGAGAAAGAGGCGATTCTCTGGAGATTGTCAGTCGGCGAATTGGGAACGGATATATGCTCCAGATTGGCAGGGGGTCCGGAGAACGGCAAAAAATTCTGGATTATTTCGGGGAGATTTTTGCGAGAATCATGTTGCCGATGATCATCTTTGGTTTTACCGGCGGGTTTTTTCTGGCCTTTCGTTCCCTGCGGCCAGTGCGCGACCTTATTCAGGTTGTGCGAAGCATCGGCATCGGCAAGATGGACGCCAGGGTGCCATCGCGGCATACCGGTGATGAACTGGACGAGCTGGTTCACCTCTTCAACACCATGCTGGAAAAGATCGAACAGCTGATTACCGGCATGCGGGCTGCTCTGGATAATGTGGCCCATGATTTGCGGACCCCGGTGACCCGTATGCGGGCTGGGATCGAAGAAGCGTTGCAGTTTGGCAATAATACCGATGTGTTTCGCGAGGCTTTGCTGGACTGCGCCGAAGAGTCAGAGCGGATCATCACCATGCTCAATACCCTGATGGATATCTCCGAAGCAGAGACCGGAGTGATGAAGCTGCATCGGCAACCCATCGATGTTGTTTCGACCCTTGCAGAGGTAGTCGAGCTGTACCAATATGTAGCCGAGGAAAAGAGAGTGGAAGTTTCCGTATCCGGCCCGTCTGATCTCACAATGATGGCTGATATCGACCGGATGCGGCAGGTTATCGGCAATTTGCTGGACAATAGCCTTAAGCATACCCCGATCGGTGGCCGCATAGAACTTACCTGTAATCGTCAGGCTGGAGATGCGGTGATCCGGGTGCGGGATACCGGGACAGGTATTCCGCCGCACGATTTGCCCTTGATTTTTGACCGTCTGTATCGGGGGGATCATAGCCGCAGTCAGCGCGGCCTGGGCTTGGGGTTGAGTCTTGTCAAAGCCGTTATCCATGCCCATGCCGGGACCATCGAGGTGGAAAGCGTCCCCGGTCAGGGGGCGTCCTTTATCCTGCGGCTGCCCATCGACTCTCCTTTATTGTCCTGACCTGTCATTCCCAGCAATTATTGTTGCCTCGGCCCCTGGATTCTCAAAAAAAACAACCTTTCACGTTTGTAATCTCCCGGAAATTATCTGGTAATTTTTGGTGTGCTAGATTCAGCCAACGCTGTGTACTCCCCTTGGGAAAATTCCTGGCCATTCCGGCCGAAACACGGGTAGGCCTGCGCAATGGATCAAGGTAGCCAAAATTATGTCAAAGAAGATCATACCTACCGTGTTTCTCCGCCTGTCCCGTCTTTCGTTTCCTGGCCGTTTCAAGCTTATCCGCCTTTTTTTTCTCTGTTACATTCTGTATGCCTTTGGGGTGCGGCTGGCGTTAATGACTCACAGCTGGGCACAGGTCGGGCATGCTCCCATGACCGTGGCAGGGATCTTTTTGGTCGGAGTATTGTCTGATTTTTTCAATGCCGTGTATTTTTTCATCCCCATGGCCTTGTATCTGATGATCATCCCCCATAGGTTTTTTGTCAGCCGGTGGCAGAGGGTTGTTTTATATCCCTTTGTTTTTGCCCTGTGTTATGCCCTGGTTTTTTCCGCCTTGGCGGAATGGCTATTCTGGGATGAGTTCGGCGTGCGTTTTAATTTTATCGCCGTGGATTATCTGGTCTATACCCATGAGGTGATAGGCAATATCCGTGAGTCATATCCGGTGCCCCAGTTGCTCGCCCTCGTCGGTGGCACGGCAGCATTGATTTTTGTCGTCATCCGTCCATGGATTGAAGCCGTGATCTACTCGGTGCGACAACAGGGGGCGCTGTCTCAACCAGCCTCCGGGCTTGCCGTCCGTCTGGCTATCGGGGCAGTTTTCTTGCTTTTGCCTCTCCTAGTCTTCCTGACCGTGGACGGCGCCCTTCCTGGTGCGTCTTTTGAAAATCGCTATGAAAATGAACTGGCAGAGAATGGGATATACCAGCTGTTTTCCGCCTTTCGCAACAATAGCCTGGATTATGCGTCCTTTTATATAAAAATGGATGAGGGTACGGTGTTCAACGGATTGCGGACGCTACTCAAGACCAAAAACAGTCGCTATGTTGAAGATAATTCCACGGATATTGAGCGGGAACTTGTCTCCATACATCCGGAAAAACGTCATAATGTCGTATTGATCATGGTGGAAAGCCTGAGCGCGGAGTATCTCGGCGCCTTTGGCAACACTGGTGGCCTCACCCCCAATCTTGACGCCCTGGCCAAGGATGGCTTGCTGTTCAATCGGCTGTATGCCACGGGTACCAGGACGGTTCGCGGTATGGAGGCGGTTACGCTTTCAGTGCCGCCTACGCCGGGGCAGTCCATTGTCAAGCGGCCAGATAATGCCAACCTGTTTTCCCTGGGGTTCGTTTTCCGGGACAAAGGCTATGACACCAGGTTTTTCTATGGTGGCTACGGGTATTTTGACAACATGAACGCTTTTTTCGGCGGCAATGGTTTTGACGTTACCGATCGAGGCGACCTCAGCAGCGAAGAGACCAGCTTTGCCAATATCTGGGGCGTGTGCGACGAGGATATCCTGGGCCGGGCTCTGTTGGAATTCGATCAGTCCGCGAGTCGGAAGAAACCATTCTTCGGGTATGTGATGACCACCTCAAATCACCGGCCCTTCACCTATCCCGAGGGAAAGATCGATATTCCCTCAAAAACCGGGCGGCCAGGGGGAGTCAAGTACACCGATTACGCTATCGGCAAATTTATTGCTGCGGCCCGGCATCACTCCTGGTTTGACAACACCATCTTTATTGTTGTCGCGGATCATTGTGCTGGCAGCGCAGGTCGTCAGGAGCTTCCGGTACATAGTTATCATATCCCTTTGATTTTTTATGGGCCGGGTATCATCAAGCCGGGGGTGAATACCACCCTGGCAAGCCAGATTGACTTGGGGCCCACCCTGTTTGGCATTCTCAACTGGCAATACCACAGCAAGTTTTTTGGCAAGGATATCCTGGCCGCTGATTTCACGCCCCGCGCCTTTATCGGAAACTACCAGCGGCTTGGTTATCTGGAGAATGGGTATCTGGCCATTCTCGACGAACGGCAAGGGATTTCACAGTATCAGGTGGCCAGCGAAACCATGCAGGATGCGGTGTTGGTTCCGGTTGTCGAGAATAAGGATTTGAGCGGCAAGGCCATCTGCTTCTACCAGGGGGCCAGTTTGCAATATCAGCGAGGCTGGGGCCATTGGTCCGGGGAAGAGCGTCGTTCAAGAATCAGCCAGGCAGCGGCCACGGTACCTCGGTCCGGGGGTGGAAGAGAGGGGATGCGTGTGGAAGTTCGTCAGAGATTGTGATAAGTAATAAGGAAAAAGGTTTGCAAATATAGCAGGAGAAGAGAGTTTCCATGGGCAAGGACAAAATTTTCGCAACATCACAGGGGGTAGTGGCGGATTTCAGTTTCGACGCGAACACCGCCTCCGTCTTCGACGACATGCTGGTCCGCTCGGTTCCTTATTATCTTGAGGTGCAGCGGATGATGTCCGAGCTGGCCCGGGATTTTGCCGTGCCGGGGACCAATATTTATGACTTGGGCTGCTCAACCGGGACGACCCTGCTCCAGCTGGACCAGGCCCTTCCCGCGGGAGTGCGGCTGGTGGGCTGCGATTATTCCGATGAGATGCTGAAGAAGGCGGAGGAAAAACTGAAAGCCCACGGCATGCAGCATGCTTACCATCTTGAGGACATGGATCTCAACAGCGAGATACGGCTTGAGAATGCCTCGGTGGTGATCATGAACCTTACCCTCCAGTTCGTCCGGCCTCTGAACCGGGACAGGCTCATCCGGAGGATTGCAGAGGGGGTCAACGAAAACGGCTGCCTGATTCTTATTGAGAAGGTTCTGAGCCGGGATTCACTCTTGAACCGGTTTTTTATCAAGTATTACTACGATTTCAAGGAGGCCAGCGGCTACAGCAAGCTTGAGATCAGCCGGAAGCGTGAGGCGTTGGAGAATGTCCTCATCCCGTATCGGGTGCAGGAAAACGAGGAGCTGGTTTTGCAGAATGGCTTCAGCGAATGCGAGATCTTTTTCAAGTGGTACAATTTCTGCGGCTATATCGTGCGCAAGGGGGCGAAATAAGGTAAGCGATCACCGGGCAGCACATCTTGCGGCACTGAAGCTGAGTGCTGAGTGCCGAGTACTCGGAACTCAGCACTGTTGCGATATCCTATTCGTCGTAAAGTTCTGGCGTGTGCCGGATGATCTGGGCATCGACCAGATAGATGACATCCTCGGCGATGTTGGTTGCGTGGTCGGCGATCCTCTCCAGGTGCCGCCCCACGGAGAGGACGTGCATGAGGATATTGACCTGCTCTGCATCGGTGATGATCATCTCCTTGATCTTGGTATACATCTCCCTGTTCATGGCGTCCATGGTGTCGTCTTTCGCCCGGATATGGTGGGCCAACCGCACATCATGGTTGATCAGGGCGTCAATGCTTTCCGTGACCATTTTCTCGGCCAGATTTACCATGGCCGTCAGGTCAAAGGGGATGGCAAACTTTTCCTGACTGGCGAGGAATAAACCCCGTTCGGCGATGTTCACCGCCAGATCCCCGATCCGCTCCAGATCGCTGTTGATTTTCAGTACCGCCACGATGAAGCGCAGGTCGATGGCCACCGGCTGATAAAGGGCGAGAATTTTCAGGCAATCCTCCTCGATCTCCACCTCCATGTCGTCGATCTCCCGATCCCCCTTGATCACCGCGTTGGCCTTGGTCGGATCCCGGTTGATTACGGAAAGGGTGGCCTGGTAGACCCGGTCTTCCACGGCTTCGCCCATGGCAATGATCTGGGCCTTCAGTTTGTCGATATCGTGCTGCATGTGTTTTGCCATGATAGTTGCTCCCTTTTCAACCGAAGCGGCCGGTTATGTAATCTTCTGTCTGTTTCTGCCGGGGGTTGGTAAATATTTTCGGGGTCTTGTCGCATTCGATCAGCTGGCCTTCATAAAAAAAGGCGGTGTAGTCGGAAACCCTGGCTGCCTGCTGCATGTTGTGGGTGACGATGACAATGGTGTAATTGATGCGCAGCTCGCCGATCAGATCTTCGATCCGCGTGGTTGCTTTGGGATCAAGGGCCGAGGCCGGCTCGTCCATGAGCAGGATCTTCGGGCCGACCGCCAGGGCGCGGGCGATGCAGAGCCGCTGCTGCTGGCCGCCGGAGAGGCCCATGGCATTGGCGTGCAGCCGGTCCTTGACCTCGTCCCAGATGGCGGCCTGCTGCAGGCTTTGCTCCACGATCTCCGCCAATCGTTTTGGGTTTTTCTCCCCGTGAATCCGGGGGCCGTAGGCAACGTTGTCGAAGATGGATTTGGGGAAGGGGTTGGATTTCTGGAATACCATGCCCACCTCCTTGCGCAGCTCCACAACATCGGTGCCAGGCGCATAGATATCCTTGGCGTTGATGAAGATTTCTCCCTCCACCCGGCTGTGGGGGATGGTGTCGTTCATCCTGTTCAGGCAACGGAGAAAGGTGGACTTGCCGCAACCGGAGGGGCCGATCAAGGCCGTGACATGCTTGGCCGGGATCAGGAGGGAAATGCCAAAAAGCGCCTGGGTTTGGCCATAGAAAAAGTTGACCTGGCTGGTGGTGATAACCATTTCCTGGTTTTCGGGATAAATGGATTGTTCTACCATCGGAATTTTTTCCTGGAATGAGTTCGAAGGAGTATCGCGCCAAGGCTTAAGCCCAGAACCAGCAGAAGGAGAATCAGGGCGGTGCCGTATTGCATATGTCTGATCCGTTCCGCTTCCGGATGCTGAGTGGCAAGGATGTAGAGATGGTAAGGCAGGGCCATGACTTGATCAAAAACAGACTTGGGCAGCCTGGGGAGATAAAAGGCTGCCACCGTCAGGAGGATGGGGGCGGTTTCCCCGGCGGCCCGGCCAATGCCCAGAATTGCGCCGGTAATCATGCCGGAAAGAGAATAGGGCAGGATATTGGTGCGAATCATCTCCCACTTGGTGGCCCCCAGAGCCAGACTGGCATCGCGGAACCCCTTGGGCACGGCGCGCAACGACTCTTCACTGGCCACGATAATGGTGGGCAGGACCATGCAGGCCAGGGTCAGGCTGCCCGCCAGAATGGAGGGGCCGAAGCCGAAGAAGAGGACAAAGATGCCCAGGCCGAAAAGGCCGAAAACAATGGAAGGAACCCCGGCCAGGGTGATAATGGCCAGTCTGATCAGGCTGTTGAACCGGTTCTGCTCCGCATATTCGGCCAGATAAATCGCGCCGCCGATCCCCAGGGGGAGGGAAACGGCGATGGTGCCCACCACCAGATAGAAGGTGCCGACAATGGCCGGGAAAATGCCGCCCGCCGCCCCGCTTCTCCGGGGAAAGCTGCTGACGAACTGCCAGTTGAGGGCTGAGAACCCATTTCTGATGATGTCGAACAGGATATAGCCGACCACCAGGACAATGGCGTAGGTGACAAGCCGCAAGGAGAGAAGGATGAATTTGTCGGCGGTGTTGTTATTCATTTCATCATGCCGTATTTATTCAGGACGCGCTGGGCAACGATGTTGAGGGCAAAAGTGATGACCAGCAGGATGATGCCTATCCAGAAAAGCGCCTGATAATGGATGCTGCCGAAAGGCACCTCGCCCATCTCCGCGGCGATGGTGGCGGTCATGGTCCGCACCGAGGATAGGGGGGAAGCGGTGAGGATGGCCGCATTGCCGGTGACCATCAGCACCGCCATGGTTTCTCCGATAACCCTGCCGATGCCAAGCATGACCGCGGCCACGATTCCCGGCAGGGCCGCCGGCAAAGTAACCCGGAAGATGGTCTGCAGGTGACTGGCGCCCAGCGCCAGAGAGGCGTTTTTCAAGGCGTAGGGTACGCTGACCAGGGCATCTTCCGAAAGGGAGATGATGGTTGGGATAGCCATGAGCGAGAGGAGCAGGGCGCCGGTCAGGGCGGTGAGGCCGGTACTCAGGCCGAAAGCTGCCTTGATTAGGGGGGCCATCACCAGCAGACCAAAAAAGCCCAGAACCACCGAGGGAATGCTGGCCAGGATTTCAATAAACGGTTTGAGAAACTCCCGTTCGCCGGGCCGGGCGATTTCCGCGATGTAGATGGCCGTCAGCACGGAGACGGGCACCGTGACCAGCATGGCCAGGGCGGTTACCAGGGCGGAACCTGAAAGCAGCGGCCCAACCCCGAAACGTTCCTGCTGAAAGGAAACCGGAATCCACTGGCTGTCCATAAGTTTAGCCAGGCCCGGCTTAAAGACAAACGGGCCGGCCTCCTTGAACAGGAAAAGGAAGATCAGGCAGACGACAAGAACGCTGGTCGAGGCTGCCCCCATCAGCAGCAGCCTCATCAGTCTGTCGGTTATGAGCAGCTTACGAGACCGGGACATATCCTGTTTCTCTGACAATCTTCTGACCTGCCGGACTCAAACAGAAATCGATGAATTCTTTGGTCGTATCCTTGGGCGTCCCGTTAGTATAGAAGAAAAGCGGCCGGGAAACCGCGTAGGCCCCGGAACGGACGCTTTCCTCGCTGGGAAGTACCGGGCTGGTCTGGCCTTCGGCCTGAACGCCAAGGGCTTTTACCGTGTTTTTTGCTTCCGCGGCAAAGCCCAAACCCACATAGGCTATGGCCCCGCGGTCAGCGGCCACGGCCTGTACCAGGGCGGAGGTGCCGGGCAGCAACCGGGCGGAATTGCTGAAATCTTCCTTGTTCAGGATATGCTCCTGGAAGAAAACAAAGGTGCCGGAGCTGGACTCGCGTGACAAGAGAAGAATTTGTTTGTCTGGCCCGCCGACTTCCTTCCAGTTTGAGATCTTGCCCGTGTAAATCAACCGCAACTGGTTAATGGTCAGGCTGTTCACCTGGTTTTCCGGGTGCACGATCAGAACGATGCCATCGCGGGCTACCGGGGTTTCCACCGGGGAAACCTTGTTTGCTTCGGCCTGTTTCTGCTCTTTTTCCATCATCCCTCTGGATGCCGCGCAGATATCGGTGGTGCCGTTGATCATGGCGGCGATGCCGGTCCCTGACCCACCCCCGGTCACGGAGATGTCCGTATCGGCATGATTTTTCATGAATTCTTCCGTCCAGGAGCTGACCAGGTGGACCATGGTGTCGGAGCCTTTGATGGACAGGGCCTGTACGGGTGCGGCTTGTTGCGATGGTTTAGAGTCGCAGCCGGTTATGGCGATCAGGAGTAACAGGGCCAGGGAAATTCTTTTCATGCTCTTCTCCGTGTGCGATGGGCACAATGGTTGGTGGAGGGGGGGAAGGGGTGAAGCTGGTATCTGTAATCTTTCTGGTTTTACAGCTATCGGACGAATTAATTAGTACACAGACCCGATACCAGAAATTTCAGGTGTTTGCCAGCATAAAATTAGGGCAGGACTGCCTTGCTCGCCTGCAAAAACTGGTATTCGTCGACGGCTGGCAAAAATTATTCGGCAATTTGTTTGAGCAAATCCGTTGGCGGTTTGCGGTGGGTGCGCAGCATGAAATAGAGAACCGGTACCGCCATGCGGCTGATTAAGAGCGAGGCGATCTCCCCGAACATCAGCGAGATGGCCAGTCCCTGAAAGATCGGATCGGCCAGGATCACCGAAGCCCCGACCACTACGGCCAGGGCGGTGAGGAGCATGGGCCGGAAACGAATGGCCCCTGCTTCCACCACCGCTTCCGCAAGCGGCAGGCCGTGGCTGATCCGCAGCTCGATGAAGTCCACCAGGATGATGGAGTTGCGGACCACGATTCCGGCCCCGGCCATGAAGCCGATCATGGAGGTGGCGGTAAAGAAGGCGCCGAAACCCCAGTGGGCCGGGAGAATGCCGATCAGCGAAAAGGGGATGGCGGCCATCACCACGAGCGGTACGGTATAATCTTTGAACCAGCCCACCATGAGCATATAGATGAGGATCATCACCGCGCAGAAGGCCAGGCCCAGATCCCGGAAGACCTCCAGGGTGATGTGCCACTCGCCGTCCCACTTGATCGCCGGTTCAAGCTCGGAAAAGGGCTGTTGGAGATTGTAGAGGGCGATGGCTTTCCGGCTGCCCCCGTATTCCCGGCCATCGAGCTCGGCAAGCTTTTTGTTCAGGGCAAAAATGGCGTAGGCCGGGCTTTCCGCCGTCCCGGCAACGTCGGCTGTCACGTAGATAACCGGCTTGAGGTTTTTGCGGTAAATTGGCTGGTCAATGGGCGCCTCGTTGACTGTAACCAGCTCCCGCAGGGGCACCAAGGGTCCGGCCGGATTAAGGCCGGAACGGAGCTGGAGGTTCAGGATGCTTTCAACCCGGGCTCGCTGGGCCAGAGGCAGCTCCATGACGAGATTGATTTCCTCCTTGTCCTCCGGCTGGTGAAAAAGATCGATGCTTAATCCCTTGGCCGCCAGATCAACGGCCTGGCTGATCTCGCCTGCGGAAATGCCGTTGAGGGCGGCCTTTTCCTTGTCCACCGCAATGACGGTTTTCAATCGCTCCGTCTCGCGGTACCAGTCAACATCGACTACCCCTTCCGTATCGGTGAGGAGTTCCTTGACCCGGGTCGCCAGCTTAAGGCGCTGGCCATCGGTCTGGCCGTAAACCTCGGCGACCAGGGTTTGCAGCACCGGCGGCCCCGGCGGTACCTCGGCCACGGCCACGGCGGCCCCGTATTTTTTAGCAATGGCCGCGACCTTCGGCCGAATGCGTTTGGCAATCTCGTGGCTCTGGGCCTGGCGCTCGTCTTTGGGCAGCAGATTGATCTGGATATCCGCAAGATTGGCGCTGCCTCGCAGGTAGTAATGACGGACCAGGCCGTTGAAATTGTAGGGCGCGGCAGTCCCGGCGTAGACCTGATAATTGATCACCTCCGGTTCCCGGCCGATGAGCGCGGCCATCTCCCTGGCTGCCTGGGTGGTCTTTTCCAGCGAGGCTCCTTCCGGAAGGTCGAGGATTATCTGGAATTCGCTTTTGTTGTCAAAGGGCAGCATCTTGACCTTGACCAGTCCGAAGTAGACCATGGCGCAGGAAGCGAGGAGCAGGGCGACGATGCTCAAAAAAAAGATCAGCCGCCAGTGGGCCTTGGCCAGGAGCGGTTCCATGGCCCGATGATAGAGACGGGTGAAGAAATCATTCGGGGCGTGGTCATGGTCTGTCAAGGATGCCTGAGACGCGGCCTGGGATTCGTCGGGCCGAATCTTCTTTTTCAGCACCCGGACGGCGGCCCAGGGCGTAACAGTGAAAGCGATGATCAGCGAAAAAAGCATTGCTGCGGATGAGCCGATTGGGATCGGCCGCATGTATGGGCCCATCAGCCCGCCGACAAAGGCCATGGGTAAAATGGCGGCGATTACTGCCCAGGTGGCGAGGATGGTCGGATTGCCCACCTCGTTGACCGCCTCAATAGCAATGGCGAGCAGCGGCTTTTCCTTATTCTCCGGCAAGCGGAGATGGCGGACGATGTTTTCCACCACTACGATGGCATCGTCCACCAGGATGCCGATGGAAAAAATCAGGGCAAAGAGGGTGATGCGATTCAGAGTGTAGCCGTACAGATAGAAAAGCAGCAGGGTCAGGGCCAGAGTGGAGGGGATGGCGAGGATGACGATGAGCGACTCCCGCCAGCCCAGGAAAAAAAGGATGAGCAAGGTCACCCCGAAAACGGCGATGCCCATGTGCAGCAACAGCTCATTGGATTTTTCCGCCGCGGTTTCGCCATAGTTTCTGGTCACGCTCACGGTGATATCACCGGGGATGAGGGTGCCCTTGAGGGTCTCGACCTTGGCCAGCACCGATTCCACCACCTGCACGGCGTTGGCTCCGGGTCGTTTAGCCAGCGAAATCGTAACGGCCGCCTCTTCCGCCTCCCCTCTGCCAGTGCCGAACAGCACATAGCTGCTCACCTCTTCCGGGCCATCGACCACCCTGGCCACCTCGTCGAGATACACCGGCTTACTGCCGTAAACGCCGACGACGATACGGCCGATCTCTCCTGCCGAGGCGAGAAAACGGCCGGTCTGCAGGATGATTTCCTGGTTTCGGGATTGCAGGGTGCCGGAGTACGATTGGAGATTAGCCTGTTGCAGCCTGGGAATGATCTCCGTCGCGGTCAAGCCGCGGGCGGCAAGCCGTGCCGGATCGAAAAGAACCCGCATCTGCCGCCGTACCCCGCCGATCAGTTTGGTCTCGGCCACCTCGGGGATGTTTTTTACCGCATCGTCAAGCTGGGCCGCGAGACGTCGGAGGGTGTAGTGATCATAGCGTGAGCTGTGCAGGGTCAAGGCGAGCACCGGCACATCATCAATGGTGTGCGGTTTTATCAGCGGCGGCAGGATGCCGTGGGGAATGCGGTCGGAATTGGTGGCCAGCTTCTGGTTGAGACGGACGATGGCATCTTCCATTTTTTCGCCCACATAGAACCGGGCGATCAGCAGGCTCTGGCCCGGCATGGAGGTGCTGTAGATGTATTCGACCCCCGGGATTTCGTAGAGGAGTTTTTCCATGGGAATGGAAACCCGTTCCTCCACCTCCTTGGGGGTGGCGCCGGGCATGGCGACCATGATGTCGATCATCGGCACCTTGATCTGTGGCTCCTCCTCGCGGGGCAGCATGACGACGGACACGACCCCGAGGAGCAGGGAGGCGATGATCAGGATGGGGGTCAGCCTGGAGGCAATGAAAACCGAGGCGAGTCGGCCGGCAAAATCTTGTTGTTTGCTGGAGGGTTGTTTCATCACTGCACGATCCGCACGGGTTGTCCCTCAACAAGCCGCTCGCCCCCCTGGATCACAACCTGCTCTCCGGCATTGAGACCGGCAAGGATCTCCACCTGACTTTCCCGGTGTTCGCCGCTGCGCACCAGACGCAGCCGGGCTGTACCGTTGTCTGCGACAAAAAGGCGCTCCATCTGGCCAAAGAGCGACAGCGCTGTTTCCGGCACCAGAAAGGCGGTGCGCCCGGCGGCGCCGGGAAGGTTCACCCGCGCATATTGCCCGGGCTGCAAGGCTGCAGCGCCGGAGAGTCTGATTTTTACCAGGGCGGTACGGGAGGCAGGGTCAGCTGCCGGGGCGATCTCGGCCACGGTGCCGGTCTGGGAAAATCCGGCCGCCGGAATCGTAACGGTTAGAGGATCACCCTTTTTAATTTTCAGGGCCAGACCCTCAGGCGCTGCAGCAACCACCTGCAAATGTTCCGTATTTTCCAGGACCAGGAGAGGGGCGCCGGGGGCGGCCAGCTCGCCGGCATTGGCCATTTTCTGGGAGATGATGCCGGCAAAGGGGGCGGTGATCAGGGTGTAGCCGCGCATCGCCATGGCTTCGCGCACCCCAGCCTCCGCCACCCGGCAGGCCTCTTCCAGAGATTTGACCGTTTCCCTGGTGGAGGCGTCTTTTTCCAGCAGTCGTTTTTCCCGCGCATGGTTTCTTTGCGCCTGGGCGAGCTGCGCTTCGGCCTGCGACAAGCGGGCCGTAGTTTCTTCAGCGTTGATCCTTATCAGCAGGGCGCCTTTTTTTACCACCGAACCAAGAGCCACCGGCATCTCCGTGATAGTCCCGGTTATTCTGGCGGCAATGGTCGCCTTCTGAACCGACTCGACGGCGCCGGGGACTTCGTTTTGCCGCAGGCTTGCCTGGCCGGCCACGGTGATCACCCGCACCTCGGCAACGGGAAGAGGCGGCCTGGCTGCGCTGTGGTGAGCTGAATCCTTGCAACCGGCAGCGGGGAGGAGCAAAAATAAAAGAAGCGCGGTGAAAAGATGTTTAGTAGGCATGCGTCATTTTCCTGTTTCAGGGCATAGTTGGGGCATCGTTTTTATCGGGCTGGTGTTCGGTGGCATCAGGGAACTGCGGCAAGCCAAGGGCGCGGCGCAAGTCGGCAACGGCAAGGCGCCGTGAGGTTTCCGCCACAATGCGCCGCACCAAGGCGTCGGTCAGCCGGTTTTCCACCTCTAGAAGATCAGAAGAGAGCAGTTTCCCTTCCGCAAAGCGGAGCCTGTTGATACGGGCGCTTTCCTGAGCCTGGGCCACGCTTTTTTCCGTAACCTGTAAGCGCTGGTCGGCGTCTTGCAGGTTAAATTCCGCTTGTTTCGCCTCAAGGGTGATGGCCAGCTCGGTCTTGCGTTTCCGATCCTGCGCTTCGGCAAGCAGGGCGGAAGCTCTGGCAATCTCGGCGGCTGTCCTGCCTCCCTCGGAAAGGGTGTACTGCAATTTGATCCCGGCCTGCCAGGAGTCGCCTGAGCCGTCCGTGACATAGCCCTTGTCCGCCTCGTAGCCGGCATAGCCTTCCAGGGATGGGTAATGGCCACCCTGGGCCTGCCGGACTTTGGCCTTGGCCGCCAGGATCAGGGCGGTTATGCTTTTAAGTTCATAACGCTGATCCGGGGCAGCGGACTGCGGGATCTCCTGGGCATAATCCTGGGCGGGGTCGAGGAGTACCGGGCCGTCGTGAAGCCCCAGCAAGTTGAGGAAGATCCGGCGGCTCAGCTCAAGGCTGTGCCTGGCTTGGCTCAAATTTTCCTGTGCCTTGGCCTGTTGCACCTCCAGATCGAGAAGGTCGGACTTGAGCAGAACCCCTTCCTGGTAGCGGGCCTGGGCCACGGCCAGGGAAGAGCTTATCGCGGCCACCGCCGAGTGGTGGGCCTTGAGCAGCTCTTCCGCCTGCATGATGAGGTGAAAGGTGCGAACCACCTCAAAGGCAAGCTGGGCCTGCACGGCATTAAGCTCCATTTGGGAAGAAACCGCCTGGGCCTCGGCGGCTTTCAGCCCGGCCAGATCGCGGCCGCCGTTGAAAAACCGGTAACCAAGCCGGACCCCCAGGTTCAAGGAGTCGGTGCGGCCGGGATTGTTGAAGTCGATGGCAGGGCTGAAACTCCCCTGATTCAGGATATTGCCGAAGGAGTACATGGGATTGTTGGTCTGGTCGTAGCGGGAGTTCAGCTCGAGTCTCGGGTAAAAGGAGGACCTCTCCATGCTGATGGTGGCCTGGGCCGCCTCGATCCGATTTTTACCCATCCGGCTGTCCGGGTTGTTTTTGATGGCAAAGTGTACCGCATTGCGGAGGGTCCAGACCTCCGGCATCGCCGGGGTGGCCCCATTGCTTTCGGCCGCTGCCTGGGAAAAAACGGCCATAAACTGGAGGGCGAGGCAAATAAGGCCAATCCTGAGCCAATAGGCACGGAAACAGCCGGAATATTTGGGAGGGGTTGTTCGTTGGCGCATGGTTCCAAGGTCTCTGTGTTGGTGCCTCCAAGGGCTGGAAGCGTGTTTATATAATTAGTATTTAATTGTATACTTAATTATCAAATTGTCTGCCACAGTTTTTTGTCTTTTTTTAGAACCATTTCTTCTTTTTAAAGTAGATCAGCATGGCGCCGGCTGTGGCCGCCATCAGCAGGAGGGCGAAAGGGTAGCCGAAATACCAGTTTAGTTCCGGCATGTTGAAAGGGCTCCGGCTGGTGTTGAAATTCATGCCGTACAGCCCGGCGATAAAGGTGAGGGGGATGAAGATTACGGCAAAGATGGTCAGCACCTTCATTACCTCGTTCAGCCGGTTGCTCACCGAGGAAAGATAGATGTCGATCATGCCCGAGATGATGTCCCGGAAGGTTTCCACCGTGTCGAGCACCTGAACCGTGTGGTCGTAAAGATCCTTGAGATAGACCCGGATCGCCTCGCCCATGAGGGCGGTCTCATCCCGCTGCAGCCCGTTGATCACCTCCCGGAGCGGCCAGACCGATTTGCGGAGCAGGATCATCTCCCGTTTCAGGAAATGGATGTCCTGGAGGGTTTCCGGGGAGGGCGCGGCAATCAGCTCCTCTTCCAGATCCTCGACCTCTTCGCCGATTTTTTCCAGCACGGAAAAAAAGTTGTCCACCACCCGGTCAAGCAGGGAATAGAGCAGGTAATCGACCCCCATTTTTCGGCTGCGCCCCTTGTTGCTCTCAAGCCGGGCTAGCACTTCGTCAAAAATATCGTCGTTTTTTTCATGAAAGGTGAGCAGGTAGTTGGGGCCGAGTACGAAGCTTATCTGCTCCATACTCATTCCCTTGTTTGCCTCGTCATAGTTGATCAGGTTGATGACCAGGAACAGATAATCGTCATAGTGATCAATCTTCGGGCGCTGACCGGTATGGAGAATATCCTCGATGGTCAGGGGGTGCAGGCCGAAACCGAGGCAGAACTTGTCCACCGCTTCGGCGTCGTGCAGGCCATGGACCCTGATCCAGGTGTTGCCGGGGGTGTCTTTCAGCAGGCGGAAATCGTCAAGCCGGGCCGGGGTGCTAAAAGAAAGGTTCTCGGCATCGTAAGCGACCATGTCCAGGCCGAAATTTTCCGCAACTTTTTCGCCGATGAATATGGGGCTGCCCGGAGGCAGCCCGGCTTTCCGCGAGGTGGTTCTAACAAGTTTCAGCATTTCTGGTTTCCGCGCATGGAGGTGAGGGCTCAGAGACAAAGGCAAACCCGATGTTTGTCAACAGGATACCATATCTGATTGCCTTCCGCGAACCAATCGGCCGCCGGGCAGGAATATCCGCTTTTGAAAATGGCGAATACTTGATGGTCGTGTAATAACTGAACAACGTAACGCCAAGACACAAAGGCGCAAAGGCAACATGCTTAAATAAAAGGATAAAAACTTTGCGCCTTTGCGCCTCTGCGTTAAAAAATGAGTTATTACGAGTTCATCACGGGCCGCGCCTGATGTACCCTGGGACAGGGGTGCAGTAGAAAAACAGATAACAACGTGCTCATTTCACTCCGACAGACTTTTAGCAGAACCAATAATTGTTGGCAATCTTTGCCAACTCATGGCATTATGGTTGTGGAGGTACTTATATGGCCACAATGAATGTTTCTCTCCCCGACCAGATGAAACTCTGGGTCGAGACACAGGCGCATACCGGGCGCTACAGCAATGCCAGCGATTATGTCCGCGACCTTATCCGCAGAGACCAGGAGCATACGGGCAAGATTGCCGAAATGCAAAGGTTGGTAAGCGAAGGCCTGGAAAGCGGGATCAGCGATCAGTCCATGGCCGCCATCCTGAATTCCTCCCGCTTGCAGGCGGAAGCGAAAAAGCAGGATCATGGCATATAGACTGACGCGCAAGGCCGCCGAAGATATCAGCGCCCTCTTCAGCGAAGGTGCCCGCCAGTTTGGCCTCGGTCAAGCGGAAAGGTATCATGCCGGATTGGAGGGAATATTTCAGCTTATCTCCGACAATCCCGAATTATCCAGAAATCGTTTGGAAATCTCTCCTCCCGTTCGTGTTTATCCCTACGGTTCGCATCTGATCATTTATCTTGTCGAAGAAAACCAGGATGTGCTGATCGTACGGGTTCGCCACGGACACGAAGACTGGCTGGCCCCGGATCAGTCTTAAAGTGGCGTCTGGGGATATGGGGGGCAACGCTGTTATCTGTTTTTCTCCGGTTAAGATAGCGCAACTTGCGCCGCGCCGGTCGAAGTATGTCCCACCGCCACTCCATTCAGAGCGCATACTCGTTGCTTGACATTTCTGCTTGTCCGATGAATAGTTATAGCAAAATCATCATGAGGTTTCCCCCATGAGTCCAGCAAAATCTTCCTGCACCAAAGAACTCTATCGTGAGATAGAAACCACTCCCGAGGAGTATCTGCCCGCCCTTCTCGAAATCGTACGAGGATTTCGTCATGGTATATTTTTGAAACCCGCAGATGAAAGTTTTCATCAGGGTATGCAGGAGGCACTCCAAGGAGATACCTTGCCCGTCGAAGAACTGTGGAAGGGCATTGATGCCCGCTGATCAGGTCAGCATATCCTTCACTTTCGAATTCAAGCGCAACCTGCGTGCGCTTGCCAAGAAATACCGCTCCATCCGCTCAGATATTCAGCCACTTATTGATCAACTGTAAACCGGCATCTTTCCCGGAGATCAGGTGCCCGGCGTCAGCCTGGCCATCTTCAAGGTACGTCTTTAGAACAGAGATATTCAGAAAGGGAAGCGTTCCGGTTACCGTTGCATCTACTACCTCAAAACTCGTAACAACATTATTTTGATCACAATTTACTCCAAATCGGAGCAGTCAGACGTTTCTGCGGCAAAGATGCAATCGATTCTTCGGGAGATGGGGTATTGACCTCGATGCCCCTTTTTTTTGAGTCAAACCAGAGAATAGCAGAAAGGCAAGCGCGACCCCAGAGGGGTTCCCCTGACAGACTGCTAGGTTTTACGTTGTCCGCCGCCTGGCGATTCGTTATAGTCAGGTTGCCGTGGGTAGGTGACAAGGAAACTGGGAATTGTCCGTACGCAGTAACAGCTTGATATCAAACGGGTTAAAGTCCCGTCCGGGGAGTTGTCCGTACACCCCGGTAGCACAAGGGAGCGGCGTTCTGGCAACAGAGGGTCGTAAGTTCCCAATTGGCAAAGCAACAGGCCGTAACGAAAGTGAACCTATATGTAGCCTCGTTAACCTAATTGAAGATGCCGACCCTGTGGACACAAGGGGAAGGCCGGTGTCACAGGCCGGGAGAACGGAAGCAGCCTGTGTAATCTTCCGGGGTAGCAGGGTCGGCATGTTGCGGATGATATCCAAGTCCAGTGCTGGAGACCCGATGCGGTGATGTTGGGGAACATCAACCGGCGCGTATAAGGAAACGAAATCGCGGTGGGCCGTATCGGGAGTCGGAGGGGTTCATAGTACCGTTTGAGGGCCATGGACAACATAACCCGACCCGAGGGAAGGAACCCTGCTTTGTTCACGCAACCGAAGAGCTGAGGATAGAGGGATTGCAGAGATGCTAACAACCCCGGAGAATATCAGAACGCTACAGAGGAAGCTCTATCGCAAGGCCAAACAGGAACCGGCCTGCCGCTTCCATGCCTTGTACGACAAGGTCTATCGGGCCGACATCCTCAGTCATGCCTATGCCCTTGTCCGCGCCAACAAAGGGAGCGCCGGTATTGACGGCGTGACCTTCGAGGCCATCGAGGAACAGGTTGGGGTAGCCGCATTTATTGCGGAGCTGGAAGAAGCACTGAGAAACAAGACGTATCAACCCGATTCGGTTAGAAGGGTGATGATTCCGAAAGCGGATGGCAGTCAGCGTCCTCTGGGTATCCCGACTATCCGGGACCGGGTGGCGCAGATGGCCACCAAACTGGTCATTGAGCCGATCTTCGAGGCGGACTTTTGTAAAACTTCGTACGGGTTTAGACCGAAGAAGTCAGCCCATGACGCAGTCGATGACGTAGCGTATGCCCTGAACACCGGCTATACCGAAGTCATCGACGCCGATCTTTCCAAGTATTTCGATACCATCCCTCACGCCAACCTGTTGGCCGTGGTCGCCGAGCGCATTAGTGACGGGGCGATTTTGCACCTGATCAAAATGTGGCTTAAGGCCCCGGTCATGGAGGTGGACAAGGGCGGCACGAAACGGAACGTCGGCGGCGGCAAGGGCAACCGCAAAGGAACACCGCAGGGCGGGGTAATCTCACCGTTGCTGGCCAATCTATACCTGCATATTCTGGATAGGATCTGGGAGCGGCGCGATCTGCAAGCACGGTTGGGCGCCCGCATCGTCAGGTATGCTGACGATATCGTCATCCTCTGCCGGAAAGGTAAATCCGGCGGGGCCATGGTCATGCTGCGGCAAATTCTGGAACGGTTGCAGCTCACCCTGAATGAGGCGAAGACTAAGGTGGTCGATGCCTACTCCGGGGAGTTTGACTTTCTTGGATTTACGGCCTGGTTGGGTAGAAGTAGGAAAACCGGGAATTTTTACCCCCATGTGCAGCCTTCGAAGAAGGCCGAACAGAAGGTCAAGAGCCGGATTCCCGAACTCACCACGCGAAATCGGACGATTATGCCCCTTGAATGGGTGGTTAACGAAGTCAACGCCATGGTAAGAGGCTGGGTTGGGTATTTTCACTACCGCAATTGCAGCAGGACGCTGACTAGGGTACGGCACCACCTGGAAGAAAGACTGATCACCCATCTGCGCAAGCGGCACAAGGTCAGAGCTAGGATTACCGGTTACGTTAAGTTTCCCAATAGGTCGTTGTATGAAAAGTACGGCCTGTACAAAGTGCCGACATCAGCGCGTTGGACGAAGGCGCATGCCTTGCGGTGAAGAACATCGGAAAGCCGTGTGCGGGAAAACCGCACGCACGGTTTGATGAGGGGAGGCTGATGGACGATGGCAGCCAGATGACACGCAGTAGCCGCGTGCGGCGAGGCGTTGGTGAAAGTCCCAGACGAAGTCGGCGAGTCAGCTTCCTACTCCACCTGATTTTTATTCGTATTTTTATTGCTTTGTTTGTCATGACGTTACCCGGACACTCCAACGCTACCGATTCGCGCGATAAAAATCCACCGGAGGTGAAGGCGCTAATCGGGATGAAGATTTCCTCCAATAATCCAGCAATCTCGCACGGCGATATTCCGGGATTCCACGAAGTGAGCGGTGCTGTAATGGAAGAATTAGCAGACCGAACTGCATTAGTATTGGAAGAAGGATTTGCAAACACTACGCCCGCGTTCCTTATATGCAAATCGACCGAAGGGGCAACCTCCATCGAAGTGTTGGATGCCCAGGCAATGCCACCGAAGTTGTACGAATACCGTCTCAACTTAAAGAAAAAAAGCCGTCCTCCTGTGGATTGGCTTTCAGGCCGCTATATGCTGGCCCAATGGTGCAGCTATGACGATGTAACTAGTGGTCAAATTATTATTGGCTTAGTCAAGCCAGAAGTTGGCAAGGAAGATTGCGGACACGATTCACGTCTAGTAGGGCGCGCCTGGAAAATTGACCGTAAAACAGGCGAGATTGAGGCGGTATTGACAAGAGGACTTAAGTGCTACTACCTAACTGCTGGAAGTTGCGATTAAAGGAGAGGGAAAAATTAGGGACACTCCCCTGTTTTTTGGATTGCCCTGTAATTGTTTCATGCAGCCAATGGCGTGATGCGGGCCAGCGATTCACCGGCGATTTTTTCAGCTTCTTCGGTGTCATAGTCGGCCTGCAACCCAAGCCAGAATCCCGGCGTGGTGCCGAAAGCGCGGGAAAACCGCAGGGCGGTGTCGGCGGTGACCGAACGCTTCCCGGCGCAAATTTCGCTGATGCGCATTGCCGGAACGTCGATGGCCTTGGCCAACCGGTATTGGCTGATCCCCATGGGGGTGAGAAATTCTTCCCGCAGTATCTCGCCGGGATGGATATTGGGCAGTCTGTTCATGGTTGCCTCCTGTCAGTGATAGTCACAGATTTCGACCTGTTCCGCGTTGCCGTCCGTCCAGGCAAAACAGACCCGCCACTGGTCGTTGATCCGGATGCTCCATTGTCCGTCGCGGTCTTCAGCAAGCAGTTCAAGGCTATTGGCCGGGGGGATGCGCAGATCGTCGAGAGTACGGGCGTTGTTCAGCATTCTCAGCTTGCAGCGAGCGGTGGCCTGAATCTGATTGGGCAAACGCCGCGAAAATTCGCCGTGCCAGACCTTTTCCGTGTCGCTGTCGTGAAATGCGGTGATCATTAAAAATAGTATTGCGTTGCGATAATAATGTCAAGCGGTATGGGGTGATTTTTTCTAAGCTGCCTGTTAATCTGATGTTTTGAGCGGAATTCCGGAAGAAATCCGGCACCCCCGGTATTAGTTTAGTCAAGACAGCATGGCAGCAACGATTGGTACGGAGCAAAAAAGGCGGCTGGTTGCATCGGGCAAAGGCTGCATTGACAGGATTGCAGGTATGCCGTCGCACGGTTGTTGACAGGAGAAATCATGAAGGAGCAGATACGGCGCTTTTCCCCTGATGCCGAGTTTTATACCTCGGAGCGTTGCCACATCATTGAGATGTCCAACACGCCCGGCGATGGGGACGTTTCCATCGCCCGGGCCCGCGTGGAACCGGGGGTTACAACCCGATGGCACCGCGTCGTGGGAATTGTCGAGCGGTATGTGATTCTTGAGGGGCAGGGCCGGGTTGAAATTGGCGATCTTCCCCCGTGCGATGTCGGCCCGGGCGATGTGGTCCTTATCCCGCAGGGAGGCCGGCAACGGATAACCAACACGGCGGCCTGCGATTTGCTGTTTCTGGCAATCTGCTCGCCGCGTTTTGTTGCCTCGGCATACGAGGAGATGGACCCCGACCCTGTATCGTGAACGCAAACATTGCGTGATCCGGGGGATGTTCCCTGCAATGGAGGATGAGATGAAACACAGATGCGCCTGGTGCGGGAGTTCTCCGCTGTACCTTGCCTATCATGACGAGGAGTGGGGGGTGCCGGTTCATGACGATTGCCGCCTTTTCGAGATGCTGATTCTGGAAGGTGCGCAGGCGGGCCTGAGCTGGTTGACCATCCTCAAGAAGCGGGCACAGTACCGGAAGGCGTTTGCTGGTTTCGATCCCGAGAAAATAGCCGCGTATTCTTCCGAGGACAGAGAGCGCCTTCTTGCCGACCCGGGCATTGTCAGAAACCGGCTGAAGATCGAAGCGGCCATAAAGAACGCCCAGGGAGTGCTGCGCATCCGGGAAGAGTTCGGAACCTTCAGCGATTTTCTGTGGCGCTCTGCTGGCGGCGCCCCCCGGCAAAACAGCTGGACCGTTTTGGAGCAGGTGCCGGCCAGGACGGAACAGTCGGATATGATGAGCAAGGAGCTGAAGCGCAGGGGGTTCAACTTCGTCGGCTCGACCATCTGCTACGCATTCATGCAGGCCGTCGGCATGGTGAACGACCACACGGTGGATTGCTTCAGGTACGCAGAAATACTAGAAGAAAACCGGAACAGCCATGATAAGTAGTCAAAGGGAAAACGTAGGTTTCCCGTCGATCTCCCGGTTGTCATCCGACAACCTTATGTGTTGCCCTTCTTCCCGGCCAAGCTTCTTAAATCTCTTCTTGTGGTCCGTCGGCTGATCCGGCGACCAGACATCCACTTGTCGTCTTCGGTATATCCCGTCACGGAAGATTGAGTTTGGGCCAACCCGCCGCCCTCATCATCCCCCTCCCTTGAGGCGCGGCCAACTTGAAGGCCATTTCAGAAAAATGGTTGTTGACGCTTGACGTGCAGGCAGGGATTTTAAGAAAAGATGCGCGAGTGTTCTTGCATTCGCGGAGTCCTTCGGGGTACATTCCCTTATGACGAACAGTCGTTTGCCTGCGCCATTGCCGGGCAGACCGGAACCAACAGAAATCAAGGAAAAGAGCATGAGAAAGATGGAAAGGGCATTGATCAGTCTGACCGACAAATCCGGAATCGAGGGGTTTGCCAGGGAACTTGCACAGCTGGGGATCGAGATTCTCTCCACCGGCGGCACCGCCAAAAAGATGCGCGAACACGGCATCATGGTCAAGGATGTTTCCGAATTCACCGGCTTTCCGGAGATGCTCGACGGCCGGGTAAAGACCCTGCATCCCAAGGTGCACGGCGGCATCCTGGCCCAGAAAACCAACCCGGACCATGTGCGGCAGATGGCGGAACACGGCCTGCAACCCATCGATCTGGTGGCGGTCAATCTCTATTCTTTCGAGAAAACCGTGGCCAATCCGGCCTGCACCCTGGAGGAGGCCATCGAAAATATCGACATCGGCGGCCCCACCATGCTGCGCTCCAGCGCCAAAAATTTTCAGGATGTCACAGTGATCGTCGATCCGTCCGATTACCCGCAGGTACTCGCCGAGATCAAGGCCACCGGCAATACCACCCTCAAAACCCGCTTTTATCTGGCGGTAAAGGTTTTTGCCCTGACCAGCGCCTACGATACCGCCATCGTCAACTGGCTGAAGACGGTGGCGGTCGATGCCAACCCCTATTTCAAGTAGGTGGCCCCGATGAAGATGGCGGTATTGCTCTCCGGCTCCGGCCGGACCCTGGACAACTTTCATGAGCGGATTGCCGCCGGCACCATGCAAGGGAGCATCGAGGTGGTGATCTCGAACCTGCCCGACGCCCTCGGTTTGACCAAGGCCAGAAAATACGGCTACCCGGCTTTTTCTGCCCAGGACAACGGGGCCATCAACGGTATCCTGCAGAAGTACGGGATCGAGCTGGTGCTGCTGGCCGGGTATCTCAAGCTTTATCAGCCACCGGCTAACCTGCAACGGGCCGTGCTCAACATCCATCCTTCCTTGATCCCGTCCTTTTGCGGGGCGGGGATGTACGGCATGCGGGTACACCGGGCCGTCAAGGGGCGGGGAGTCAAGGTGAGCGGCTGCACGGTCCACTTTGCCAACGAGGTGTACGACGAGGGGCCGATCGTGGTCCAGCGTTGCGTACCCCTGGACGAGGCCGATACCCCGGACGACATTGCCCACCGGGTTTTTGCGGCCGAATGCGAGGCCTATCCCGAGGCGATCAACATGGTGGCAGACCGGGGCATTGATTCTTTCTGGTTGTAACCAGTCGGGTGGGATCTTCTAATTTCGGAGGAAAAGAGATGGAAAAACGGATCATGTCGGCAGAGGATATCGACCGGTCACTGCACCGGATGGCCCTGCAGATCGTGGAGAACAACCACGGGGTTGCCAATCTGGCCATAATCGGCATCCATACCGGCGGGGTTTTTCTCGCCGACCGGATTCAGAAGCTGATCCAGGACCGGGAAAATATTGTGCTGCCCACCGGCACCCTGGACATAACGCTCTACCGGGACGACTGGAGCCTGGCCAGCCAGAATCCCATCGTCAAGAAAACCAGCATCACCTTTCCCATGGAAGAGATGGTCGTGGTTCTGGTGGACGATGTTATTTTTACCGGCCGCACCATTCGGGCCGCTCTGGACGCCCTGATGGACATCGGCAGGCCGAAGTGCATCCAGCTGGCCGTTCTCGTTGACCGGGGCGGTCGGGAGCTGCCGATTCAGCCGGACTACGTGGGCATGGACATCCCGGTCAAGGCCGATGAGCATGTGCATGTGCGCCTTGCTGAAAAGAGCGGGGCCGACGAAATCGTGCTGGTCGGCCGGCATTAGTTTTTTCGCAGTGCCGCCCCAGGTGAGAGGATTTTTTCTGGAAGTCAGGAACTATGCGGCAAGCGCTTGCCGCCCGGGGGAATCATGAGCCAGGAACCCCATTCAGGCAAGGACTTGCAGCAGATCAGGCTGCGAATCAAGGAAAAGCAGCGGAGCTACGCGAGTTATAACCTAAGCCCTGCCCAGAACGATCTGTTGCGCACCTTTTTCGATCTTGCCCAGGAGTTCGACTCCAACGAGGATTTTTACAGGGTTTGCGTGGCGGCCCTCTTCGAATTTCTCGGCCTGCACAGCCGACTTTATCTTTTTGACAAGGAGCATGAGAAACTCTGTCTTGTCTGTGAAAGCAGAAAAGGGCTGTTGCTGAAACCGCTCCCGGCCCCGGACCATGTGCGGTTGAGCTTTAAAAGTTACGAGAGCGAGCATTCACTTCTGGTGCCGATTCATCGCAAACCATCTCTCGATACGCAGGACAGCGAGAGGCAACTGTTCAATCCTCAGATCCTGGGGGTTCTTGAAGTATATCCCCTTGAAAAAATATCTAAGGCCGATCGTTTTTTTCTGCGCAAGTACACGAACCGAATCGGCTACAATCTGCATAACCGTTTGATTGCCCACGAGAATATCAAGCATCTTCAGTTTATCAACAATCTGGTGATGGACATTGAACACAACGTCATCACCCCCAACATGTATTTCAAGCATCTGTTCAATCAGCTCAAGGCCCGGATCGAGGAGACTGCCGAGCTGGAGAAACTGTTTGCCGGATTAAATGGTTCCCAAGGTGTCCCCGCCGCGAGTTTTGACCTGGTGGCCGGCAAGGTCAGTGACCTGCACCGGGGCCTGCTTGAGAATCATCGGGAGTTGCTGGAGCATCATGCCAATTACAGCCTTTTCCTGGAGAGCCTGTTCCGGCGGGATCATTTTGCCCAGGGCCGTTTTGTCCTGCGCCTGAGAAAATGCGCCATTGATCGGGAGATTGTTTCTCCGCAGCTGGACCATTTCTTGAGCAGGTTCGGGGCTCGGGGGATAGCGGTGGAAAAGCCCGCGGATATGCAGGGGGAAGAAATCTTCCTGCGGGTGGATGTGGGATTGCTCTCGCAAGTCTATGCCAATCTTTTTTCCAATGCGGTTAAGTACACCGGGGAAATAACGAACCGGAATGGGAAGATCAGAAAGGCCATGGCCTATGGCCGCGAAGTGCTTGCCGATTATTTCGGCCCAGGCAAGCCGGGGGTTAAATTTAATGTTTTTACCACCGGTGAGCATCTTTCCGAGGTCGAGGCGAAGACGGTTTTTCACGAAGGGGTCCGGGGAGAGCGGGGCAAGTCCCGGCCCGGCACCGGGCATGGCCTGACTTTTGTCAAGCAGGTGGTGGAGATCCATGGCGGCGCGGCAGGCTACGAGGCCACGGAAGAGGGGAACAACTTTTATTTCATCCTGCCTCTGCCGGAGCCGGACAACCTCCCCGTTGTCCAGGCCTGACGCGGAATTGGCGAGGCATGTTCCCCCTAAAAGATAATATCCCATCCCGCCATTTTCCGGTGGTCAATCTCTGGCTTATCATCGTCAATATCCTTTGTTTTGTCTATCAGTCGAGTCTTGGCCCGGAGCTGGAAGGGTTTATCGTCAGCCATGGTTTTGTCCCGGTTCGTTTTGCCGCCGAACAGGCGGGGAATGGTATCTCTTTTGGCCGTTATCGCCCGATTTTCAGCGCCATGTTTCTCCATGGCGGCTTGCTGCATCTTTTTTCCAACCTGTGGATGCTGTGGATTTTTGGCGATAACGTGGAAGACCGGATGGGGCATGGCCGTTACCTGATTTTTTATCTTCTTTGTGGTGCAGGCGCGGCTTTTGCCCAATTCTGGGCCAACCCTCAGTCCCAGGTGCCGATGATCGGGGCGAGCGGCGCCATTGCCGGGGTGCTGGGCGCCTATTTTCTTCTCTATCCCCGCGCCCGGATTCTTACTTTTATCCCCGTGTTCATCCTTTTTTATCTGGTGGAAATCCCGGCCTACTTTTTTATCGGCTTCTGGTTTCTCATGCAGTTTCTGCAAGGCGCCGCCCAGCAGGCGATGGTGGGGGTGGCCGAAGGCGGGGTGGCATGGTGGGCCCATGTTGGCGGCTTTATAACTGGGGTATGCCTGTTGTATTTCTTCAAGCAAAGCCCCGGGAAGGTGGCAGGGCAGGTGGGGGGGGTAAGCTGAGTTGAGCAGCTTGTCTGCTCAAACGAAACTTATACCCTGTGGGTGCAATTTTATAACGACAGGACTGGGAGGAGCGGCTTCAGCCGCGGAATTGCAAGACATCGCGGCTGAAGCGGCGCCTACGTTTCTTAAGGTGATTGTCGTTTTGCAATACAATCGGCACCATCCGGATAGTGGATCTTTTTTGCCTAAGAGCCGTTTTTCTTGTGCTCGACATAATGGGCCGCGGCCAGGGCCGCGGTGCAGCCATCCGCTGCGGCAGTGACGATCTGCTTGGCGTATTTTTCCTTCAGATCGCCGATGGCAAAGATGCCCGGGGTGCTGGTTTCGCATTTATCATCGGCAATCACATAGCCGTTGGCATTCATCCTGGTGCCCGCCGGCACCAGGAAATTGTTCGGTTCAAAACCGATAAAGATGAAGACTCCGTCGGTGGCCAGGGCGGAGGTTGTCCCATCCAGGGTATTTTTGGTACTCACTCCGTTCACCCCCTGCTCATCCGCCTGAATCTCGGCAAGAACCGTGTTCCAGAGCACGGTAATCCGCTTTTCGTTCAGCACCCTTTTTTGCAGGATCATCCCGCCCCGGAAGGCGTCCCTCCGGTGGGCAATGTAGACTTGCCTTGCGAGTTTGGCCAGATACAGGGCTTCTTCCAGGGCGCTGTCGCCGCCGCCCACCACCACCACGGTCTTGTCGCGGAAAAAGAAGCCGTCGCATACGGCGCAGTAGGAAACCCCCCGGCCATAATACCGGTCTTCCCCGGGAATTCCCAATTTTCGCGGGCTGCCGCCGGTGGCCAGGATAACCGCGTGGGTCGAAAAACTTTCCCCGTTATCCAAAATGACGGTATGGTAATCAAGCCCCGGCTCAACCCCAACAACCTCGCGATTCATTATCTCAAGGCCATAGGCGGCGGCATGTTGGGAAAATTTCAGAGCCAGATCCGAGCCGCTGATTTTTTCGGTGCCGGGCCAGTTTTCCACCTCGCCGGTATTGTTCAACTGGCCGCCGGGGATGCCTTTTTCGATGAGGACTGTTTTCAGGGCGGCCCGTTGGGCATAGATTCCTGCGGTATAGCCGCCTGGCCCGCCGCCGATGATGATAAGGTCATAGGGTGCTGTTTTGTTCATGGAGAACTCCTGTGGAGATGGGGTTGGGGAAATTTTTTACTATACTGCCACGATTATGATCGTGGAACAACTGAAAACGTAACGCCTAGATGCAGAGGTGCTAAGGCAACATTCTGAAATAAAAGGATAAAAACTTTGTGACCGCTTACCCTGATCCTGTTGGCGATGGGAGGTCGGCTCTGGTATGATAGGCTTACGGGATTTTCTTCCCGTGGCGAACGAGAGAAAAATACGGAGGTTGCTCGTGTTGTTGAATGATTGCAAGCAAAAGGTCGAGCTGGTCTACCCCTGCCCGTGGGTTTATAAGCTCATCGGCCGGGAGCAGGAGGAGCTGCGGGGAGCCATCGCCGAGGTTGTTCAGGCGCGGGAATGTCTGGTCTCCCTGTCCAATTCGAGCAGCGGCGGCAAGTATCTTTGTCTGGAGGTGGAACTTGTCGTGGCCAGCACCGAGGATCGGGAGGCCCAGTACCATGCCTTCAAGGGGCATCCGGCGGTGGTCCTGGTGCTGTAGGCCGCGGGGCGGAAGAGGTTCTACGGCGCAGCCCGGTTTTAATCAACCACCTCGAAGCCGATGGCGGCGATGGCTTGCCTGATGGCGGCTATCGGCACCTCCTTGCTCTGCTTGAAGGTGGCCTCGCCTTTTTCGAGGGAGATGTTCACCTCGCTGATGCCGTCGATGGCGTTGAGCGCCGAAGTGACCGAGGCCACACAGTGGCCGCAGCGCATACCCTTGATCCGGATGGTTGGCATGGGAAACTCCTTGGTCGGGGTTGTGGTTGAAGGATTTAAACGATTATATTAAAAACTAAGCCATTGTTACACTATAACATAGTCCGTTTCAGTCAGCCAGATGGCATAAGGAGCCGTATAGTAAGGCAACATGAATGGCCATGTTGTTTCTGAACGGCTCCTAAATTGCTGGCCGGCGCAAAGATTTTTTATAAGCCCAAGGTTCTGGGCAAGCAAGGGGATATCCATGGCACCGTCTACCGAAAAACAACGGTTCGCTATCCGGGGCATGCACTGCGCTTCCTGTTCCTCCCGCATCGAAAAGGTGCTGGCCGCCACCGAGGGCATCCGGACGGCTACGGTGAATCTTGCCGCCGAGAGCCTGGAGGTGGAGTGGGATGGTGCTCAGCTCAGCCTGGCGGCTATTGCCGGGATCGTCAAGGGGCTTGGTTCCGAGCTGGTACTGCCGGAAAAGGAAGTCCGGCTGGCGTTGGCCATTTCCGGCATGACCTGCGCTTCCTGTTCCGCCAGGATCGAAAAGGTGGTGGGGGGGATGCCTGGGGTGCGGAGTATCCAGGTGAACCTGGCCTCGGAATCGGCAGCGGTGGTTTTTGCTCCCGAACTGGTCAGCCAAAGGCAGATCCGCGAGACCATCGAGCGGCTTGGCTTTAAGGCCAGGGTGGCCGGGGGGGCAGGTCGTTCGGACTTCGAGCGCCAGCAGGAGGAAGCCCTCGTCCGGCTTGCTGCCATGGAAAGGCGGCTCTATCCGGCTTTTGCTTTTGCCGTTCTGCTGCTGCTTCTTTCCATGGGCGAGATGGCCGGGCTGCCGTTGCCCTCGTTTCTGGCTCCCCATCAGGCGCCTTTCACCTTTGCTTTTGTCCAGTTTTTTCTGGTGTTGCCGATCATGTGGTCGGGCCGGAATTTTTATCTCCTCGGTTTCCCGGCTCTCTGGCGCAGGGCGCCCAACATGGATTCGCTCATCGCCATCGGCACCGGGGCCGCCTTTGTCTACAGCACCTGGGGCTTGATCGAGATCGGCCTGGGCATCGAGGTCATGGCCAGGGTTATGGATTTGTATTTTGAGTCGGCCGGGGTGCTGATCGCCCTGGTTTCCCTGGGCAAGTATCTGGAGGCCCGCTCCAAGGTGCGCACCTCTGACGCCATTCGCCAGCTTATGGCCCTGGCTCCTGAAGAGGCAACCCTGGTGGTGGCCGGGGCTGAGGGGCAGAAAAAAATTCCGGTGGCCGAGATTGAGGTCGGCGATATCCTGCTAGTCAAGCCGGGCGAGCGCATCCCGGTGGACGGCTCAGTGGTCAAGGGCCGTTCCAGTGTGGACGAATCCATGCTCACCGGCGAATCCCTGCCGGTTTCCAAGGAGGTTGGCGATCCGGTGGTGGGCGCCACTCTGAACAAGAACGGCCTCCTGCAGGTACGGGCCGAGAAGGTGGGGCAGGACACGGTGCTGGCCCGGATCATCACCATGGTCCGCGAGGCCCAGGGCTCCAAGGCGCCCATCGCCAATCTGGCTGACCGGATCAGCCTATATTTCGTGCCCACTGTTATCGGCCTGGCTGTTATTGCCGGTCTGGCCTGGTATTTCCTCGGTCAGGCCGAGTTTCCCTTTGCCTTGCGGATCTTTATCGCCGTACTGGTCATTGCCTGCCCCTGCGCCATGGGTCTGGCCACCCCGACCTCGATTATGGTCGGCACCGGACGCGGCGCCCAGCTGGGGGTATTGGTCAAGAGCGGCGAAGCCCTGGAGATGGCCCAGAAGATTGACGCCATCATCTTTGACAAGACCGGCACCCTGACCCATGGCCGCCCGGAATTGACCGACCTGCATCCGCTATCCCCGAAGATGGATGGTGACCGGATCCTCTCCCTGGTGGCCAGCGCCGAGAGCGGCTCTGAGCATCCCCTGGCCGAAGCCATTGTCAAGGCGGCCAGGGAAAAGGGACTGATCCTGGCAGAGGTTGCTGATTTCGAGGCAGTTTCCGGCCGAGGGATCCGGGCCATGGTTCAAGGCGAGAAGGTGCTGCTCGGCAACCGGGAGTTCATGGTGGAGCAGGAGGTGGCAGGGCTTGGGGAGGCGGTTGCGCAAATCGCCCAGGGCTTTGCCGGGGCGGGCAAGACCGCGCTCTACTGTGCGGCCGATGGCAGGCTTATCGCTCTGCTCGCCATTGCCGACCGGCTTAAGCCGGAGGTGCCCGCGACCATCCGCGCTCTGGAACGCATGGGGATCAAGATCTTCATGCTCACCGGCGACAACGAGCTTACCGCCCGGGCCATTGCCGCCCAGGCCGGGATCGGCGAGGTCTTTGCCCAAGTGCTGCCGGACCAGAAAGTGGAAAAGGTGGCGGCTTTGCAGGCCGAAGGGTTCCGGGTCGCCATGGTGGGCGACGGCATCAACGACGCCCCGGCCCTGGCCAGGGCCGATGTCGGCATTGCCATGGGCACCGGCATCGATGTGGCCATCGAGGCCGGAGATATCGTGCTGATGAAGGGCCATCTTTCCGGCCTGCTCACCGCGCTTTCCTTAAGCCGCGCCACCATGCGCAATATCAGGCAGAATCTTTTCTGGGCTTTCATCTACAATATCATCGGCATTCCGGTGGCGGCCGGGGTTCTGCATCTCTTCGGCGGGCCGACCTTAAATCCCATGCTCGCCGGCGGGGCCATGGCCATGAGTTCGGTTTCCGTGGTCTCCAATGCCCTGCGGCTGCGGTTCTTCAGGAGCCGTAACGCGTAACCGGTGCTGGAAAAAGCATCGCTGTTTTATCGGCCATTCCGTCAGGCTGCCAACGCTTCCAGCACTGCGGCCCTTTTTGGTCAGGTTAATTTAACAGGCCACAGTCAAGCATCTTCTTGACAATTTTTATAAATCTTGCGTAGATAATAGCAATGGCCATGGGGTTTGAGGAGTGTATACCATTTTTTTGATTTGTCCGGATTAAGAGGAGCATCCCATGAGGAAAATTGTTGCGACGGCGGTGATTATCGCCTCTGCCTGCGGAGTCTTTGGCGGCAAGGAAATTCTGGCGAAAAATACATCCATTCATACGGTAAAAAAGGGGGACACCCTCTGGGATTTGAGCGGAAATTATCTCGATAATCCACTGCTCTGGCCGAAAATCTGGAACATCAACCCAGGGATTGCCAACCCCCACTGGATCTACCCTGGCCAACTCGTCAAGATTCCAGGCCAGGGAAGTACTTTGGCCATGGATAAATCCGCGGATAATGGTGTCGGCCCCGTGGCTTCGAATTCCTCGGCTCTGGCAAAGGCTGGCATGGCGTCATTTTCCGAACCGCTTCCCCTTATCATGGTAAAAAAAGATCAGCTTCAGAACGAGGTACAGGGAAAGGCGAACTATGAGGGAGTCCCGGCCCTGGATTATGGCCAGGGGATCGGCATGCTCACCAACGAGATCCCCAGCGAGGGACAGGTGCTGCATACCCAACAGGGTTGGCAAAGTGCGGCTGTCGGCGAGGTCATCCTCATCTCTGCCCCTGGCGCGCCGGTTGGCCGGCAGTTTGGCGTATACCGGGATATGGGCAAGGTTGATTCCCTCAGTTATTATGGGACAAGTCCCGGCCATCTGCTGGCGGACATTGCTATTGTCGAGATTGTCGCTTCGGATGCCTCCGGGCAGCGGGCGGTTATCAGGCAGGCTTTTGCCGAAGTGAAAACCGGTGACGTTCTGGGCCGGGTTCAGGAGCGGACCAAAGTTTCTCCGCGTCCGTTCCAGGCAGGGACGGCCACGGCAAATGGTTCGGTGGTGGCGTTTCATTTCAAGCGCCAGCTTGCCGGACCAGGTGATATTGTCTATCTGAATATCGGCGCTAATCAGGGGCTTGTCCCTGGAGACTTGTTGTCGGTGGCCGGGACTGATCAGGCTGCGGTCAGGACTTCCGGAGAGATCATGATTCTGCGGGTTGCGGCAAACACCGCGGCTGCCGTGGTAACGAAACGGAGCGCCCACGAAGTGCGCCGGGGCGATGTGGTCGGACCGCCGGTTATGTAAAACCTGTTACTGTCATCGTTGTGTTCTGGAAAGGGAAAGAGGGATCTGTCAGGAGTTAATGCCGTTGTTCTGCCGTCTGAAATTTTCAGAGAAGGCGATGCTCCATGGATGGTGTGAAAAATTCCGATATTTCTCTGGCCGGGCTGCTGGAACTCGTTGAGACATCGCCTCTCGCCTCCATCAAAGGGACGGTCAGCAGGATACTGTCCATTATCAGCGATCCTGCCGTTAGTTCCTCTGAGCTGATCCGGCTTATCGAGGTTGACCCTCCGCTGGCGGCAAAGATCCTCCGGGTTGCCAATTCAGCCTACTATTCTACCGCAAAAGACATCAGCGATATCAATCAGGCTCTGATCTGGATAGGTTTTGATACCCTCAAGGAAATAATTCTTACCCAGAAGATCAGCGAAATATACCGTGGCGGCACGCCCTTTCTCGGCTATTCCCGCCTCCAGTTGTGGCGGCACAGTCTGGCGGTCGCCCTTCTCGCCAAGAATATTTACCGACGAGAATTTGGCGAAAAGGGAAATAATGCCTATGCTGCCGGGTTGATGCACGATATCGGGGTTATTGTTGAAGACCAGATCCTGCATCAGGAATTCATGCAGCTGATGCAGAGTATGGCGGATACGCCTCAGGCCCTGACCGATTGCGAGACCTCATTTTTGGGCTACAACCATGGTCTGGTAGGCATGGCCCTGGCAGGAAACTGGAATTTTCCGGCTGAACTCAGGGAAGGCATAGGGTTTCACCATAATCCCGAGAATGCCAGCGAAGAACACCGTTTGTTTGTGAAAACAATTTTTGTCGCCGACTATCTCATGTTTGAGCAGGGATATGGCTATGTTGCCATGCCGCTTCCCGATCGGGAGATTCTTCATATGTACATCAGGGATCTTGGCCTGCAGTGGTATGCCTTGCGTCTAATCGTTGAGCTGGTCAAGGAAGAAATGGGGAAAATCGAAGAGAAAGGATACCTCATTGCATGAGCAACAGCGACCAGGACCTCGAACAACCAATACAAGAACTTGAAACCCAAGTGCGCCATCTTGTCAATGAGCTTCGTTTGACCAGGGAAGAGTATGAGGAGGCTACCGCCAAATATCTGGATATTTATCTCAATCTGGAACACAGGATCCAGGAGAGAACCAAAGATCTTGACGCAGCAAACAGCGAGCTTGTTCGCGAAATCGAAGAACGCAAACGGACAGAGGTGGAAAAAGAGCAACTCATTGCCCTGTTGCAAAAGGCTATACAAGAAGTGAAGGTCTTGAGCGGCTTTCTGCCCATCTGCGCTTCATGCAAAAAAATACGGGATGATACCGGTTACTGGCGGCAGATAGAGGAATATATCAGCAAGCATTCCAATGCCCTGTTCAGCCATGGCATTTGCCCCGATTGCAGCAAAAAACTGTATCCGGAGTTACATGAGGAGATGCAGCGGCGCGGCAGGCGATGACGTGAGCCGGCGGCCTGGCTGGCTGTTCATGTTTGAGACTAGTTAAGGCCCGTTCTTAGCCTGGTCACCGCATCCCAGATCCGGTGGGCGGTTTCTTCCTTGCTCAGCAATGGCACTTCTTCCTGCCCGCCATTGCGGTCAAGCAGGGTGACTCGGTTGGTGTCGGCACCAAAACCGGTTTCCGTTCCGCTGATATCGTTGATCACGATCAGATCAAGATTCTTTTCCTTGAGTTTTCTGTTCCCTTCCGCCCAATGATCCCGGCTTTCCGCGGCGAAGCCGATGAGCAGAGGGAAATTCGCTGATGTCCGCCGGCGCGCTCCCAGCTCCTTGAGGATGTCCTGGTTGGCGACCAAGGGCAGCGATAAAGAGGCTTGGCCTTTTTTTACCTTGTGGGGCTGGGGCTCGGCGGGCCGGTAGTCGGAAACGGCCGCGGCCTTGACGATAATGGTGGCCGCCGTGAGACAGCCCATGACCTGGGCCTGCATCTCGGCGGCAGAAGTTACCTGGATGTACCTTACTCCAGCCGGGGCGGGCAGGGCGGTCGGCCCGCTGATCAGAGTGACCGTTGCCCCACGTTGTCCGGCTGTAGCCGCCAGGGCATAGCCCATCTTGCCGGTTGAGGGGTTGCTGAGGAACCGGGCCGGATCAAAGTATTCCCTGGTCGGTCCTGCGGTAATGAGTACCTGCTCGCCGGTAAGATCTTGGGGGGCGAAGGCGGTGATAATGGCCTGCCGGGCGTCTTCCCATTCGGGCAGGCGGCCGGGACCTTCTTCGCCGCAGGCCATCTTGCCGCAATCCGGCTCGAGAACCATGTGCCCGTAAGACCTTAGGGTGGCAAGGTTCGCCTGGGTGGCCGGATGCTGGAGCATGGCGCTGTTCATGGCCGGGCAGACCAGGACCGGCCCGGAGAAGGCCAGGGCTACGGTGGCGAGCAGATTGTCGGCCAGGCCATGGGCCAGGCGGGCGATGGTCTGGGCCGAGGCCGGGGCAATGACCAGCAGGTCATGTTCCCGGGCCAGATTGATGTGCGGAATGGTTTCCGGCGCCTCGGCGGCGAACATGCCGGTGTGCACCGGATTGCCGGAAAGGGCCGCCATGGTCAGGGGGGTGATGAACCGGCAGGCGGCCTCGGTCATGACCACGGTTACCCGGCATCCTTCCCGGCGCAGGGCGCGAATCCAGTCCGCCACCTTGTAGGCCGCGATGCTGCCGGTAATCCCGAGCAGTATTTTTTTGTCGGTCAGAAGAGGCATGATGTTCGCAGCCTCAATCACTACTTGCGATAACCAAAGGGATCCGTTTGATTCATGCCGCCAGAACCCAATGCCGTAGTGTCCTCGGCTAGATAGATGGAGACCAGGGTCCGCATGAGCAGCTTATCCTCGGAGAGGACAATGGTGCAGGTCTTGTTCGGTTTGACAAAGGCGAGGAGAATATTTTTGTACTTGGCGGAGCCTGCAAGTTTCCAGCCGTTTTTGCCCATGCTATTAGTGAAGAAATCGGCCAGCGAAGCGATATCGACCCGGCCTGAATAGTATATCACCCCGCCGGCAAAGGACTCGGTTCGGACGAGCATGCTTTTCTCCCGGTCCCAGGAAAGTTCACCGGGAATCAGCAGATCGGAAAATTCGTTGGCGCGATAGGGCTGGTTTTCCGTGGTGGCAGAAGAGGCGGAGGGTCCTTGGTCGCTGCTGCCGCCCAGGCCCATTCCCGCGCAGCCGCTGAAGGCGACAAGGGAGGTCAGGGCAAGAACGGTAGAAAGGATAGCGGTGCGAAAAGATTTGCGTGGCGTGGTCATGAAGTCCTCCTGGGGTAATGGGATGCAAGACATTATGGTAACTATCCAGCAGCACCGCATCTGCGTTGTTATCAACCTGCTCATGGGCACCAGCACACTTCGCAGGCTTCTGCCTAGCAGCTACGGCACTGCTGAATAGTTACGATTTAGCGGTTCGAGTCATTCCCGGCATTAAGCTGGATAGTTACGATATTATGGTTATAACTCTTTGACGATGAATTCCGCCAATGGTTTTCTCTGTGACTGCTGGTCGTGTCGGCTCGGGTGGCCGACGGCAATCACCGCCATCAGCTCCAGTTTGCCGGCAAGGCCGAGAATCAGGCCGACGTTTCCCCGATTTTTTAAAATCTGCCCCAGCCAGACCGCGCCCAAACCAAGGGCCTCGGCGGCCAGCAGCGTGTTCTGGATGCAGGCCCCGGCTGATTGCGCGTCTTTAAGATCATCATACATGGCTTCTCTGTCAAGATATACGGCGATCAGGGCTGGGGCCCCGAGGACAATGTGGCGATAATTGGTCTGCTCGGCCAGTCGGGCGCGGATTGCCGGATCGGTGACAATGACGAAGCGCCAGGGTTGATTGTTCAGGCCGGAAGGCGCCCAGACCCCGGCTTGGATAATTTCGTGGAGTACGGCGGAGTCCACCGGTTGCTCGGTGAAGGTTCGGATACTGCGCCGCGTTCTGATGGCGTCTAGGACTGGGGAAGGCATGGGCTTGTCGCTGGTGTTATGGTTGCGCCGGCAGGTTGCCTGTCCGGAAGATCCCGAAATTTCGAGAAAAACATAGCCGGTGCCCCCAGGTTTGTCAAAAGGTTTCCTGAAAGCTGGCGCTTGATGATCCATTGCGCTACAATCCGGCGAACATAACTGATTCGTAACTATCCGGCTCAAGGCCGGAAATGACCCAAACCATTAAACACTGATTCTTGAGAGGCTTGCGTGACCCAAGGAAAGAAAGAAGATTTTTTGCCGGTGACCGAAGAGGGGGTGGTGCTGATCGACACCCATTGCCACCTTGATTTCCCCGATTACCAGGAGGATCTGGCGGAGGTACTCAGCCGGGCCCGCCAGGCCGGGGTCAGCCGGATCGTTACCGTGGGCATCGACTTTGCCACTTCGCAGGCGGCGGTCGAGCTTGCCGCCCGCGATGTCGCGCTTTTTGCCACGGTTGGAGTACATCCGCACCATGTCCGGGAGCTGGGCGCCGGAGATTACGGCCGCTTGCGCGAACTGGCCGCGCATCCACGGGTGGTGGCCTATGGGGAGATCGGCCTGGATTATGTGAAGGAGTATTCGCCCAGAGCCATGCAGCAGGAGCACTTTGCCCGTCAGGTAGACCTGGCCCGCAAGCTGGCTCTGCCCCTCATCATCCACGACCGTGAAGCCCATGCCGACACCCTGGCTGTTTTGCGCGCCGCCCTGCCCCTTAAGGCCGGGGGGGTGATGCACTGTTTTTCCGGCGATGCTGCCTTTGCCGAGGAGGTGCTGGACCTGGGCTTTTATATCTCCATCCCCGGGGTGGTGACCTTTCCCAAGGCCCAAGTCATGCAGGAGGCGGTGCGCCAGGTCCCGCTTTCCCGGCTGCTGCTCGAAACCGACGGTCCTTTTCTCGCCCCGGTGCCCAGGCGGGGCAAGCGCAACGAGCCAGCGCTCATGCTCCATACCGCCCTTAAAGTCGCGGAATTGAAAGAGGTCTCCCTGGCCGAACTGGCGCAGGCCACCACGGCCAATGCGGAAAGGCTTTTCAGATTGGCGGAGTGCCGGGCATGAGTATTGCCGATAACCTGGCCCTGATTCGCGAGCGGATGGCGGCGGCGGCCCGGCGGGCCGGGCGGGCGCCGGAGCAGGTTCGCCTGGTGGCGGTGAGCAAGCGGGTACCGGTTGCAAGAATCGCCGAGGCAGTGGCGGCCGGGCAGAATCTTTTCGGGGAGAACTATCTCCAGGAGGCCAAGGAGAAGATTGCCCTCTTGCCGCCGGAACTCACCTGGCATTTCATCGGACATCTGCAAAGCAACAAGGCCGGTGAGGCAGCCGACCTTTTTGCCATGCTGGAGACCGTGGACAGCCTAAAGTTGGCCCGCTTGCTCGACCGGCAGGGGGAAGCGGCAGGCCGGGCCCTGCCGGTGCTGATTCAAGTCAATGTGGGGTGCGAGCCGCAAAAGGCAGGGGTTGCCCCGGAGGCGGCGGAGATGTTGTTGCGGGAGATGGCCCAATGCCAGCATCTGCAGGTGCGGGGGCTGATGACCATGCCGCCTTTTTTCGACCAACCCGAGGCGGCCCGCCCCTTTTTCCGTCAATTGCGCCTGTTGTCCGAAAGCTTCATTGCCAAAAGGTTGCTCGGCCTCCACGGCCCGGTGGAGCTTTCCATGGGGATGTCCGGGGATTTCGAGGTGGCCATCGAGGAAGGCGCCACCTTGGTGCGGGTGGGTACGGCCCTGTTCGGCGAGAGAAATTAGGCGGTTAACCTCCCATCATTTTTGTCTTCCCGGGCTGATTCCGCTGATTTTGCCGGAAGCGGACCGGCTTTTGATCTGGTACATTAACTTCATGGAAAAACAATCCGCACCAAACATGGAACTGCTTGCCCCGGCCGGCACCATCGAGGCCTTTGAGGCGGCGGCGGAGAGCGGCGCCGATGCCATCTATATCGGGGCCCCGGCCTTTAATGCCCGGGCCTTGGCCCGCCATTTCTCCCTGGCCGAGGTGGCGGCGATGATCGACCATGCCCACAAAAACGGGGTCAGGGTTTATCTGGCCATGAACAGCCTGATGAAGGAAGAGGAGATCTCCAAGGCGGTGGAGGAGCTGGCCGCCCTGGAGGCGCTCAAGGCCGATGCCCTCATCGTCCAGGATCTCGGTATCTCCTATCTGGCCCGCAAGTTTTTCCCCGGCCTGCGCCTGCATGCCAGCACCCTCATGGGCGCGCACAACTCCCTCAATGTCCGCCAGTTTGCCGAAATGGGATTTACAAGGGTGGTGCTGGCCCGGGAGATGACCTTAGGCGAGATAGGTCTGATCCACCAGCAATGCCCGGTGGAGCTTGAGGTCTTTGTCCATGGGGCCTTGTGTTTCGCCTATTCCGGGCTGTGTCTGTTCAGCAGCTATCTCGGCGGCAAAAGCGGGCTCAGAGGGAGGTGCGTCCAGCCCTGCCGGAGGCGTTACACCTGGGGCGGCAAGGGGCGCAGCCAGGGGAGCCCGGCGGGCTATCTCTTTTCGATGAACGATCTGGCCGGGCTCGAGCTGATTCCCCAGCTGCGGCAGGCCGGGGTCAGCTCGCTGAAGATCGAAGGACGGATGCGCAGCGCTCAGTATGTGGGCTCGGTGGTCAAGGCCTACCGGCTGGCCCTGGATAATCCCGCGACCCCGGCGGTGCTGGCCGAGGGCAAAGAGCTGCTGGAGCAGGCCATGGGCCGCAAACCCTCGCTCGGTTATTTCAAAAAGGGGCAGCCAACGGACATCATCGCTCCGCAGCACTCTGGCAACATCGGCCTGTTTTTGGGCAAGATCGAAAAGGTCACGGCCAATCGCGCCTGGATGACCCTGAAAGAACCGCTCCGGGCCGGTGACCGGCTGCGTATCCACCAGGAAGGCTCGGGCGAGCGGCAGTCCTTTACCCTGAAAGGTCTGTGGCAGGGCAAGGTGGACCTGGACAAGGCGGCGATGGGCAGCAAGGTGCAGCTCGATCTGCCGCCGGGCGCGCAATGGGGCGACAGCCTCTACAAGGTGGACTCGGAAGAACGCCGTCGACTGGCAGGCAAAAAGGGGATTGAGCCGGGGCTGTTCAGCAAAAAGATAGCCAATCTGGTTGATCCCCGCAAGCTCACCCAGATTGCCCATTTTTTGGGAAAACCGGCCAGCAGGCCAGCCGCGGCCAGGAGCAGGGAGGAGAGGCCCGTCCGCGGCCAGGCGCATGGTCAAACCCAAGGCCGCCGGCCCCTATCCCAGGTGCAGTTGCCCTTGGAATGGTGGCTCAAAATCGACGATTTTGAATCGCTCAAGGTGCAGCTGCCCACCCCCCCCTCGCGACTGGTCATTACCCTCTCCCGCCGGACCTTTGCCCAATACGGACGCCAGCAGAAACGGCTGACCCCGTATCGGCGGCGGCTGGTCTGGGCCCTGCCGCCGGTGATCCTGGAGGCGGATCTGCCCTTTTACCGTGAGGCCATCGCCCATCTGCGGGAGAGCGGTTACCACGCCTGGCAGATCGGCCACATCGGCCAGCGCTTGCTTTTTGCGCCGGATGCCCAGGCACCGGTTGACGCGGGCGGGGAAAGTGCGTCTCCCGGCCGCAAAAAAGGGAGGGGTGGGCAGGCTCCGACCGAGAGGTTGCTTCTTTTTGGCGATTATACCCTGAACGTCTTGAACAGCCTGAGCGTCCAAGCCCTGGCCGGACTGGGGCTCAGCAACGCCCAGCTGGCCATTGAAACCGACCGGCAGAATCTCTTTGATCTTCTCGGCCATGCAAACGCGCTGCCAGTGGGCCTGACCATTTACGGTCTGCCCCCGCTCTTCACCGCCCGGTTGGCCTCGCCGTTTTTCAAATACGACCAGCCCCTGGTCAGCCCCAAGGGCGAGGTGATCGTCCTTAAGCAGTGCTGGGGCCAGACCGTGGCCGTGGCCGACCAGCCCTTTTCCCTGGTGGTGCACAGCACCGAGCTTGCCGCTCGGGGGGTTGCTTACGGGGTGGTTGATCTTTCCCACCTGCGGCCCCGGCCGGACGAACTGTTCGCCGTCTTTCGCCAGTCCGGCCAGTCAGGACGGGGGGGGAGCAGGCTAAGAACCTTCAACTATACAGGCACCCTCTTATGAACCGGGCGGTCTCTCTTGCCCGCATCTTTTTGGCTCTGCTGGTTCTTTGCGCCGGTCTTTTTTTGCAGACGGGAACCGCCCTTTCCGCCCAATCCTCGGACGAGCAGGAGGCCCGGGCCATTCTTCTGGAGATCGACGATCTCTGGCGCGCCACCAGTTCCCAGGGCACGGTGCGAATGCAGGTGAAAACCGCCAACTACACCCGGAGTATGCGCATGGAGATGTGGTCCAAGGGCAAGGACAAATCCCTGGTCCGTATCATCTCGCCGCTTAAGGAAAAAGATACCGCCAGCCTGAAAACCGGCAACACCATGTACACCTATCTTTCCAAAACCGACCGCACCATCCGCCTAACCTCCAGCATGATGATGAGCTCCTGGATGGGCAGCCATTTCACCAACGACGATCTGGTCAAGGAGTCGCGGCTGGCCGAGGATTATGAGCCGAGGATCAGCTTTAAGGGGAAAAGGGAGGGTAGGGAGATCATCGAATTCACCCTGCTGCCGCACCCCGACGCCGCCGTGGTCTGGGGCCGGATCGTCATGACCGTCACGGCTCAGGGTCACCTGCCTCTGCTTGCTACTTACTACGACGAGGACAATGTCCTGGCCCGCACCATCTATTTCAGCGAGGTCACGAACATGGGGGGGCGCCTCCTGCCTGCCCTGCTTAAGGTGGTGCCCACGGACAAGCCCGGCGAATACACGGAGCTGGTTTACGAATCCCTGCGTTTTGACCTGGAGCTGCCGGAGTCGCTTTTTTCCCTGCTGGAGTTGCGCCGCCGCTGAGAGGTGAAACGTGCTGATTGTTTCCTTTGCCTTCAGAAATTTTAACCGCGCCCGGACCAGAACCCGGATCACCGTGGCAGCCATGGCCTTTGCCTGCGCGATCATGATCTTCTATGCCAGCCTGCTGGAAGGTTGGCTCGCCGGCATGGAGAAAAACGCGGTGGGCATGGATCTTGGCGAATTCCAGGTCCACGCCCGAGGCTATCGCGCCGATCCGGATCTCTATAAACGCATTGCTGGGGAAGAGGAGGTGCTGGCCCAACTCGACCGGGCGGGTTTTGTCGCGGCCCCTAGGCTGTACGCCAGCGGCCTGGCCGCAGCGGGTAATGCCTCAAGCGGCATCGAGCTGCGAGGGGTGGATCTGCTGCGGGAGCCGTTGGTTACCGACATCCATCAGCATGTCTGGCAGGGGCAATGGCTTGCCGAGGATGATCCGGCCGGGGTGGTGGTTGGCCGCAAGCTGGCCCGGATTTTGGGGCTGAAGCTGGGAGACGAAGTGGTGGTGGTGGCCCAGGCTGCGGACGGCTCCATGGCCAATGAGCTTTTTCGGGTGCGGGGCATCCTGAAATCGGTGTCCGAAGGGGTGGATCGCGGCGGCTTTTTCCTCGCCGCTGCCGCCTTTCGCCGACTGATGCTCGTGCCGCAGGGGGTGCAGCAGATCGTGGTCAAGCGCCGGCAGGCCAGCGAAGATCTGACTCGGGCGACCGGACGGCTGGCCCGCTTGCTGCCCTGCTATGAGGTGCGCAACTGGCGACAGCTCCAGCCGGTACTGGCCCGGCTTTTTGAGATGAGCGATGTCTCCCTGGTGATCATGCTGCTCATCACCTATGCCGCCGTGGGCATCCTGACTCTCAACGCCCTGCTGATGAGCGTCTTTGAGCGGATTCCCGAATTCGGGGTCATGAAGGCCCTGGGCTTTTCTCCCTGGGGGCTTTTCGCCATGATCGTGGTGGAGAGCATGCTTCAGGTCACCGTCGCGGTGTTTTTGGCTTTGGCCGCAGGGTTGCCACTTTCCTTTTATTTTGCCATCCATCCCATTGATTTTTCGTCTTTTGTTCAATCGTCATCCACCATTGCCGGGGTCGCCCTGGATGCGAAATGGTATTGTGTCGTAACCGTCAACAGTGTGGTGCTGCCCGTCATTTTCCTCTATCTGGTCGCGGGGTTGGCCATCCTCTATCCCGCGCTCAAGGCGGCGATGCTCAAGCCTCTTGCCGCCATCTACCACCGCTAGGAGTGTATTGATGCAGCTTGCGACCATGGCCTGGCGAACCCTGATGCGCAGCAAACGGCGGAGCGTGATCACCGCCTTTTCCGTGGCCTTCGGTGTTTTGCTCTCCGTGACCTTTACCGCCTCCGGCGACTATGCCTACACCAACATGATCAACACCAGCGCGGTGATGGGGCTGGGGCATCTGAGCGTGGAGCATCAGGACTACCAGGATACCCCGACCCTGGACAAGCGGCTGCTTGATGCAGAAGCCGTGCAACAGAAGGCCTTGCAAATCCCCGGGGTTACCGCCGCTCAGGTCCGCATCATGGGGCAGGCCATGTTCGCCAGCGGCGCCAAGAGCGTTGGTGGCGCCTTCATTGCCATCGATCCGGCCCGGGAAACCCCGGCCCACAATATTTTCCTGCGTACCTTGATGGAGGGGCGGCTTTTTTCCGCCGGTGAGGAACACGGAGTGGTGGTCGGGGCAAAGATGGCGGAAAAGCTGAACCTGCGTCTGGGCAAGAAGCTGATCTTCACCATGACCGACAAGGATGGGGAGCTGGTCAGCGAATTGGGCCGGGTGAGCGGTATTTTTAAGACCGGGGACGACTCGGTGGACGGGACGGTTGTCCTGTTGCCCCTGGCTCTGGTCCGCAAAGCCCTCGGCTATGAGCCCAGCGCCGCTTCCCTGGTGGCGATCTTTCTTGCCGATCACCGGCAGGCAGTGCCGATCAAGACCACGTTGGCCCGGCTGTGGGTAAAAAGTCAGGATATCGGGGTACTCACCTGGCAGGAGAGCCAGCCGGATCTGGCCGGGCTTATCAAGGTGGACCGGCTGTTCAACTATCTGCTTCAGTTTCTCGTTGGTCTGGTCATCGCCGCCGGGATCATGAATACCCTGTTGATGAGCGTCATGGAGCGGCGGCGGGAATTCGGGGTCATGATGGCCCTGGGGATGATGCCGGGTCAGGTGGTGCGGCTGGTGCTGCTGGAGTCTTGCTGGCTGGGGATTCTGGGGTTGATTCTGGGGGTGATCATCACCACCCCCTGGTTTTTCTACATGGCCACGGTCGGCCTTGATTTCAGCAGGCAGATAGGGGAGGATTACAGCGCCGGCGGGGTTCTCGTCGACCCGGTGATGAAGTTCCGGCTCTACAGGGAAAGCGCCCTGTGGATTGCCGGGGCGGTGTTTTCCCTGACGCTGGTGGCCGGGATCTTTCCGGCCTTCAAGGCGGGGAGGACTACGCCGGTGGAGAATTTGAAGCAGGGGTAAATACGTATTAATTACCATTTGTTCATTTCTTTGCTTGCCCAAAGAAACGAACCAAAGAAAGGGCCCCCTGTGTCCCTTGTCCCGCCGAGGGCGGGATACCTTGCGCTCCTCGATGCTGCCGGGGCTTTGCAAACTCGGCTGCGCCTCAAACAGTGCAAAGCCCTTTTTCGGCAGCCTCTCCGGTGCTCGGCTGCGGGCCAATGGGATTTTAACTGCATATGAAAACAAAGAACTCTCTTATTTTATCAGGATGGAAGAGCAAACCATGAACAACACCCCGCTTGTGCAGCTTGAAAATGTCAGTCGGATTTACCAGCAGGGCAAGGTGCAGGTCGCTGCGGTGACGGAGTTTTCCCTAAAGGTGCAGGCCGGGGAATTCAGCGTACTCTGCGGGCCGTCCGGCTCCGGAAAAACGACGATCCTCAATCTGATCGGCGCCCTGGATGAGCCGACTCTTGGCAAGGTGCGGCTGGAGGGGCGTGATCTCGCTGAGCTGGGGCGTAGCGGTCTGGCCCGGCTGCGGCGCGACCGCATCGGTTTTGTCTTTCAGTCTTACAACCTCAATCCGGTGCTGACCGCCTGCGAGAATGCCGAGTTCGTCCTGGCCCTGCAGAACATCCCCTTTGCTGAGCGGCGCCGGCGGGTCATGGCGGTACTGGCCGAGGTGGGCATGGCCGAACTGGCCGAGCGCAGGCCCGATGAGCTTTCCGGCGGCCAGCAGCAGCGGGTGGCCATTGCCCGGGCCATCGTCTCCCATCCAGCTATTGTTCTGGCGGATGAGCCCACCGCCAATGTGGACTCGGCCACGGCCGATGCGATCCTCGATCTCATGGTGAAACTTAACCGGGAACAGGGGATAACTTTTCTCTTTTCCACCCACGACCAGCGGGTTATGGATCGGGCGCACCGGCTTATCCATCTCCGGGATGGCAGGCTGGAGCGCGACGAGGTGCGCGGGTGAGAAGGGGGGGGCTGGTGCTGGCCGCGGTTTGCCTGGGGGCGCTGTTCCTTTTGCCTGCGCCCGCTCCGGCGTTTTCCGAACGGCAGTTCGAGGAGGGTTCCGTTAGCCTGCGGGGGTTTACCGGCCTGAGCGCTGCTTACAGCCGCAATCCCGAGGCGGCAGCGTTTTATGACCGCCGGGAAGATCTGTTCTGGGATCTGGAGCAAAGGCTTCTGGTTGCGGCAAATTATCGGGAGAATATTCGTTTTGACCTGAACCTTTTGGAAAGTATCCGCACTGCCCCCAATCCCGGTCTTGGCGCCAGACCGGTCGGGACGGAGCGGAGCGGGCTGCTTTTCTGGCAGCAGCATGCGAGTACCAACTCGGAGGCCAGCTTGAGCGTGGACACCGCCGCCTTCCATTATGTACACCGGAATATCGAGTGGAGCCTGGGCCGGCAGCCGGTTAATCTGGCCACCACCATGTATTTTTCCCCCAATGATTTTTTTGCGCCCTTTGCGGCGCAAACCTTTTACCGGGCCTACAAACCTGGGGTGGACAGTGGCCGGGCCGAGGTGCGCCTTGGAAATCTCGCCCAGCTGAGCCTTATCGGGGTGCTGGGCTATTCGGCGGAGAGCGATACCGATACCGAGTGGCGAAACCGGCCCGACTGGAGCCGGAACTCCCTGCTGGCCAGGCTGGCCGTCAACCGTCACGATTGGGAATGGGGGCTGCTCGCCGGCTTGGTGCGCGACCAGCGGATCACCGGCGCTTCTTTGCAAGGCGAACTGTTTGACTGGCTGGGCGTCCGGGCGGAGGGGCATTACGCGGCCCCGGAACAGGAGGGGGTTTCCGGCGGCACCGAAGTGAGCGTGGGGATCGAACATCGTTTTGCCAACAGCCTGGAGCTGCGGTTGGAACAGTTCCACCATGGCCAGGGATACAGCTCCAGCTCGGCCCTGAACCAGGCTCTGGCCGCGGGTTGCCTGCGGGAAGGCTACACCGGGCGGGACTACACCGCCCTGGGTGCTGGCTATGAGTTTTCTCCCCTGTTGACCGGGCAGGCCCTGCTTATTGCCAACTGGAGCGATCAGTCCCAGCTGCTGAGTCTCAACGGGGTGTACTCGCTCTCCGACGAGGCGGAGCTGGCGGTCACTCTGTCCATTCCTTGGGGGGATAAGGCTGAAAGCGGCGCCATCGGTTCGGAATTGGGGATCCTGCCTACTACTTTGCTTTGGTCGTTGCGGGGGTACTATTGATGCCCCTTTTTTTATTTGCGAAACTTTTGTTTGTTAGAAGGGCTGCCGGTGTGATATTCTAGTTACGATTGACGGAATGTTGCCAGAGACCCGTTTGTAAAGGTTGCACCATGGGGTGTCTTATGGAGAACGGAAGCGGCCTGGTTTTTAAAAGATCCCTTGCTGATGGCGATGCGGATGATCTCATCCGAATCCTCCATTATGTGCGCGAGAGACGTGGGCTGGACTTCAAGGCCTATCAGCCCGGCGCCACCAACAGACGGCTGGCTCTGCGGATGGCAGCTCTTAACCTTCCGGACTACCCGGCCTATTATCGTTACCTCACGGAAAACAATCAGGAAATAGAGGCGCTGATTGACTCTCTTACCATCAAGGTAAGCAGGTTCTTCCGAAATCCCTTTGTCTTTGAGGCGCTCGCCGCCCTCATTCTGCCTCGGCTGCTCGCCGTCGGTCCAGAACCGATTCGGGTCTGGTGCGCTGGTTGCGCCCGCGGGGAAGAGCCTTACTCCCTGGCTATTCTTTTCCGGGAGCTGCTTGGCCGTAACCAGGTTGCGCCTCCGATTTTTATCCTGGGCACGGACATAGACGAGCAATCTCTTCTGGCGGCGCGGGAGGCGGTGTATCCGGAGGAGGGTGTGGCCGAGGTGAAGAAGAATCTGCTTGACCGCTATTTCATTCAGGAGCAGGGCCGGTACCGCCTGCATGAGGAGATAAAGGGAATGGTCGCCTTTGCTCGCCACGATGTCACGACCGACCGGCCACCCAGCGGCGGAGTGTTTTCCGGCTATAACCTCATCCTTTGTCGCAATGTCTTGATTTATCTTAAACGAGAGAGCCAGCGGCGGGTTATGACCACCTTGGCCGGTTGTCTGCATCCAGGCGGCGCTTTGGTGCTGGGCGAGGCCGAAACCTTGCCGGAAGGGTTTCCCGGATTTAAAGAAATACTGCCCAATGCCAAAATATTCATCAAGGAGAGCCGAGATGCTTAACTGGTTTGTCGCGCGCCGTTGGCGGATTATCCTGGCAGGCATCATGCTGGTCGTCACCCCCACCGTTTTTCTTGCCGTTTTTGTTGTTCAGGAAATCCAGAGTCACATCTCAGGAATGGTCATGGACAACAATTTACAGATCGCCAGATTCGTCGCCGGTCGGATCAAGGAGCGTTTGGCCGGTGAAACCGCCTTTTCCATGGCCTATGCAGCAAGGCCTTATCTGGTTGAAGGATTGCAGCGCGGCGACAAAAGGGAACTGGACAAACATCTTAAGAACCTGATTGAAAATGCCCCGAACATCGAGCGGGCCTTCATCACCTCGCAAGCCGGGATTCAACTGGCCGCCTTTCCCGAAGACCCCGCCACCCTGGGCAAGGATTTTTCCCATCGGGACTGGTATCTTGGCGTGGCCAGGAACTGGCAGCCCTATGTCTCGGAGTTCTATCTCAGGGATGCCAGGCCCCAGCGTCTTCTTTTCGCCATCGCGGTACCGATAAAAGACAAAGACGATAAGGTTTTCGGCATTCTGGTCATGCAGCCCAAGGATGATTATCTCGCCACCCTCATGCCCCAGATTGCCGGGAACGGGCGGCATGCCTATGTGGTGGACGGCAGGGGCCGGTTGATTTTTCATTCCGAGCTGAAAATGGCTGAGGCCCTGGTTGATTTTTCCACCCGTCCTGGCGTGCAACGGTTGCTGCGGGGAGAAGAAGGAACAGAAATCATCTTTTGCGATATTCATAAGGAACAGGAAATCATCGCTTACGCCAAGGTGGAGAAGGTCGGCTGGGGGGTGGTCCTCTATGATTCCCGGTATGCAGCCCTGGCCCCATTCCGGCGTCTTGCCTACGGTATCATCGGTTTTGCTGGTTTCATGCTTTTGCTGGGCGGTTTTTCAGCTTACAAGGGCGCTGATCTTTTTGCCGGAAGCGCCCGGCTCAACCGGGAGCTGGCGGAAAAAGAAGCGACGGAAAAGGCCTACGGCGATTTCCTGGCCCTGCTCAATCTGTCTTGGAGCGGTCTGGAAGAGTTGGGCCAGGCTGCGTTGCGCAAACTTTGCGAGGCAACCTGCGCCGAGGCCGGAGTATTTTATCTCGGTCTGGAGGGGCAGGTTGTCCCGTACGCGGCTCTTGGCGTGTCCAAGCCATTGCAGTCTGATGGCCTGGCCCAGGCTTGTCTGGACCAGGGCAAGACGGTCAAGCTGGTCGAAATTGCCCCGGAATCGCATTTGATTCTGCATGCCGGCGTGGGGTCGTTTTCTCCAAAAGAGATATTGGTTGTCCCCCTGGAGTATCAGGGCAAAGCCATCGGGGTTCTTGAACTGGCTTGCATTCATGGCCTGGGCGATATGGACCGGCAGATTATTCAGCGCATTGCCCCCCGGCTTGGTGTTGCTGTGCAAATTTTGGCCGACAATCTGGAAAAGGCCAGGATTTCCGAGGAGCTTGCCAAGGCCAACGAGGAATATCAGGCGGCAAACGAGGAGCTCAAAGCCCAGCAGCAGGAGCTGACTCTGCTCAATCAGCGGTTGGCGGAAGCATCCCGCACCAAGTCCGATTTTTTGGCCAACATGAGTCACGAGCTGCGCACGCCGCTCAACTCAATCCTCGGTTTTTCGCAGGTTTTGCAGGAGCAAATGTTCGGCAACCTAAACGAAAAGCAGCAGGAGTATGTGAGTTATATTCTGGGCAGCGGCAGGCATTTATTGGAGCTGATCAACGAGATTCTCGATCTGGCCAAGGTCGAGGCTGGCAAGATGATCCTGGAGATAAACCGTTTTACTCTGAAGACCCTGCTGGACGCGGCTATGATCATGTTCAAGGAGAAAGCGCTTAAACACGGCGTCTCCCTGGAACTCGATCTTGATTCTGCCCTGAATGAGACGATCATCGAAGCGGACGCCAGAAAACTTAAACAGATTCTTTTCAACCTATTAAGCAACGCCCTGAAATTTACTTCCGATGGCGGCTCGGTGCGGCTCTCAGCTGAGCAAGAAGGGGATTTTTTCAGGGTTACCGTGGCGGATACCGGCATCGGCATCAGTCAGGAAAATATTGGCAGGCTTTTCCAGTCTTTTGCTCAGCTTGAATCTCCTTATGCCAAAAAATATGAGGGCACCGGCCTTGGTCTGGCCCTGACCAGGAAGCTGGTGGAGCTGCACGGCGGCAGGATCTGGGTGGAAAGCGAGGAGGGCAAGGGCAGCAGCTTTATCTTCACCATTCCGGTCCGGCAGCCCGGTCAGGCACAGTCAGCCCCGGAACAGGCGGTTCGGAGGCGGGGGGGGGCGAGGGAAAAGACCGCTCTGATTATCGAAGATGATCAGGACGCCTCGCGAATCGTGGAGGCCGCCCTTGTCGGCGAGGGCTTTGTGGTCCGCTCGGCGGTCAACGGCAGGGAAGGGGTGGCGGCGGCTCAGGAAAATCCGCCGGGACTGATTATTCTGGACCTTATGCTGCCGGAGATGAACGGCTTTGAGGTGCTTGGCGCGCTGCGTTCTCGGGAAAACACCACGGAGGTGCCGGTTATCATTCTGACCGCCATGGAGTTGCCCGGGGAGGAAAGGGGCCGGTTGCTCAGGCATGGGGCTCAGGCGGTGCTGGAAAAGGGCAGGCTCGACCGGGAGGAGTTCATTGCCGTGGTTGACCGGGTGACCGGTTGAACGGTTGAACGGTTGTAAGGGAGAAAAGACAATGGCCCCCAAAATTCTGGTGGTGGAAGACAATGAACAAAATCTGGTCCTCATGCGGGATATCCTCGTATATCACGGCTATGCGGTGTTAACGGCAAGAAATGGCGAGGAAGGTGTGCGCTTGGCCCGGGAAGAGCGTCCGGACCTTATCCTGATGGATATGCAAATGCCGGTGCTGGATGGTTTTGCCGCCGTCAATATCTTGCGCCACGATCCCGGGTTGCATGGCCTGAGGATCATCGCCGTAACCTCCTTTGCCATGGCAGGGGACAAGGAGAAGGCTTTACAGGCCGGTTGTGATGATTATCTCAGCAAGCCCGTGGATATCTTGGAGTTGATGGCAACGATCAAAAGACATCTTGGCGAGGGAAAGGCTGATGGAGAGTAAGCAGGTCAGAATTCTTTGCGTTGATGACGAGCTTGTCAATATCAGGTTGTTGGAGGCGATTCTGTCGCCCGAGGGTTATGAAGTGCTGGGCGCGACAAACGGCTGTGAGGCTCTGGCCAAACTGAAAGAGTCGTCCGTGGACCTGGTGCTTTTGGATGTGATTATGCCGGGGATGGACGGTTTTGAACTCTGCCGCATTCTCAAGGGGGATGAGGGGTTTCGGGACATCCCCGTGGTCATTATTACCGCTCTTTCTTCCAAAAATGATCGAGTCCGGGGCATAGAGGCCGGGGTTGATGATTATCTGGTTAAGCCCTTCGATCGGGTTGAGGTGATAGCCCGGGTCCGGATGCTCTTAAAAGTTAAAGAACTTAAGGACCGGCTCAAGCACAGTTACGCCAGCATCCTTGCCATGACCTCTTTTGCCCGGCAGCTAGTCCAGACCTTTGGACCGCTGGAGTTCAATCTGCTGGACACGATTGACAGCATGGTCGGCCAGATCATCAGGCAAGAAGAGGGGATGCGGGATCGTCCCCAGACGATGCTGGTTCACCTTCCAGGGAACGTGGGGAGAGGCGGCTGGTACCGGTACGAGGTGGTGGCCGGCGCCCTCAGCCGAACCTCGCTGGCCTTTGATCCACGGCCTGATTTTTTTGCCCGGGACGGGGAAGAAATAGTTTTTTACAACCAGATTGCGCTTGCGGCAGGGAAGGGAACGAAAAATGTCTGCCTGGACAAGCTGGAGGCGCTCGGTATCCCTGTACACAATCTTGTCCTTTATCTGGGTAAGGACATCAGCGTGCTGGCGATCAACTACGGTCGGGAGGTTACCAGATACGATGCCTCGGTAATCGAGAGCCTGGTGACCCAGACCCTGTTCTTGAACTCCATTGCCGCCCAGATCCGCGAAACGGACGATGCCTTCGCCTATACGGTTTCTGCTTTGGCCCGAGCTTCCGAGGTCAATGACGAAGATACCGGCAACCATATTCTGCGGGTGGGGGAGTACTGCGCCCTCCTCGCCGGCAAACTCGGCCTGTCAGATAAGTTTGTCTCCATTGTCCGCTTGCAGGCCATGATGCATGATGTGGGCAAGATCCATATCCCCCCGGAGACGTTGAAAAAGCCCGGCAAATTAACCGACGATGAGTTTGCCCAGATAAAGCAGCACCCGCTTTACGGGGTCAAGATCCTCGGCGCTCACCCGCGCCTTACCATGGCGGCTGAGATCGCCTTGGCGCACCACGAACGTTGGGATGGCGGCGGCTATCCCAATCGATTGGCCGGCGAAGAGATACCTCTTTCCGCACGGATTATGAATCTTGCCGACCAGTATGACGCCCTGCGCAATGCCAGGGTTTACAAGCCCGCCTATGACCATGCCACCACCTGCGGCATCATCATCGATGGTGACGGCCGGACCATGCCAGGCCATTTCGATCCTCGGGTATTGGCGGTATTCAAGGAAAATACCGCAGAGTTCGCAGCTACTTATGAGCGATTCAAAGATTAGAAAGGTTGGAAAAAATATGTGGTGCGGCCGGACCGGCCGCAATGTTTTCAGGCTCAGGAAAAACCCGATTTAGTGGCACAGCCCGAGAGCGCTCCTGCGGGGATGGCGCTTGAGCCGGAGGCGATCCGGAAGCTTGAGGCGGAGATGATTTTTTTGCCGCTGCGGCTGGAGCATTTCGGGCAGCTCACCTCGGTTGCGTTCTCCGTCGAGGTGACAATGGCTTCAAACAGCGCCTTGCATTCCTGGCAGCGGTATTCATAGATGGGCATGGCGGTCTCCGGGAAGATTTATAGTCGGTTTCGCGATTCCATGGATGAATGTAATTTAAGTCTTTTCTTAATCTTTGTCCAGTTTAAAATTTGCTGCCGCGCAATGGCCTGATCGATAATTAGCCCTTCTCCTGTTCCTTTTGCCAAAGATGATACCGGGATTTGAGACCGCCTGTCCGGAAGACCAGGGCGGAGAGCAGAGTGGTGAGGGCGACCAGCCCGAGAATCATCGCGAGGCGCAGCCAGGGAAGTCCCTGGGCTTGCCGGAAGATAACAAGCCGACCTGCGGTAGCGAGCCATTCCATCGCGCCTGCCACGAGCAGCCCTTGCATGAGCCTGGCCGCCAGTGGCCGGCGGATGAAGAGCAGTCCGAGAGCAAGCAAGGAGCCGCCGGCAAGAAGGAGATACCCTGCCCGGTAAAAATGGGCGGTGAGAAGCAGCATGCTGAAAATCACGGGGAACAGCCTGAGCAGATTCATGGTTATTTTCTTCTTTTTAAGTAGTGTCCGTTCTTGCTGGAAGATCCGCAAATTTGACAGTACCAGAATCGTTTAAATGATCCCGCTGCCTAGCAGGATGGCAATCAGGACAAGCATGACCGCCACCAGCACCTGCACGTTGCGGAGGGTCACCTTCCTGATCAGGCGGCTGCCCCAGAATGCGCCGGTAAAGGCGGCCAGAGTGGCAATCAGGATGAGGGGCAGGTTTCCCATGACCTCTGTTGATCCGAGAAGGTCAGCATAGACGGTGAGGCGGGAAAAATCAACCAGGGCGGCGATGACCACGCCCGTGCCGATGAAGGCCTCCTTGTTGAGACCGCTCTTGAGGAGAAAGGCACTGCGAAAGGCGCCCTGATTGCCGGAGAGCCCTCCTAAAAAACCGCTCAGGAGTCCCCCGGCGGGGATGTATTTTCGGCTGATGGCGAGCTGTTTGGTGGCAGGAAATAATTCGAGCACGGAAAACCCGGCCATAAGCATGGCAACGACGAGTTTGACCGGGTGGATCGCAAGCTGCCGGCCATTGAGAAGATAAGTGTAAAGCGGGGCAAGGTCAGCCAGCCAGAGGAGTACCCTGGCGCCTGCGAAGCTCGCCAGAAAGGCGGGCAGGCCGAAAAGCAGCACCGTATGCCAGTCCGCCCTCCGGCTGAAGAGCCAGACCTTGAACAGATTGTTGGCAAAGTGGACCAGCGCGGTCTGGGCAATGGCCACCTCGACCGGGAAAAAAATGGCGAAAACCGGCATGAGCAAGGTGCCAAGGCCGAAGCCGGAGAAGAGGGTCAGGCCCGAGGCCAGCAGAGCTACGGTGCAGATGATGAGGTAGCTCATGTGGCGCGCGCTGTTTTCAGAGGGTGATGCCGCAACAGTTCATTGTGGGCGGTTCGGCCTCAACCTGCCAGGGTTCGGGCTTCTTCGCTGCTGTCCAGGTGAAGGGTGCTGAGCAACTCGGGCGGAATACGACTGCGGATTTTTTTCACCAAGGAAAGAATGGCATGGGCCGGATAGTCTTCTCGAGCCTCTTCGCTTTCGTCCTTGTATGAGGTGAGAATAAACTGTTTGTTCTTGATCTCGAATTTATGGGTCCAGTTGATCTCGATGGTCTCGGGATTCTCCTCGATCTCCACCGCCAGCTTTTCCCCACCCTTTGCTACCTGGATGGCATCCATGTCCGTGACCTCCAGGAGCCAGGCGTCGCCGCCGGAGGTGGAGAAGAACACGAAAACACCCATGGCCAGCACGGCAGCTTTCCCGGCGCCGGCGCTTTCCTGGATTTTTTCAACTTCAGTTTTTATTGAGGGGAGAGCGAGGCGGGCCGGGGCGCTGGCGCCGGTGCCCAGGCAGCATTTTTTGAATTTCTTGCCGCTATCGCAGAAACAGGGGTCATTTCTTCCTATCTTTTTGGCCATCTTGAGCCTCTTTGCTGACTTCGTGGGTTTTGGTTTGGGTCATACGGCGGCCGATCTGAAAATGCATCACTAAGCCGTCTGTTCATTACCTTAAAGGTGGGATGAAGCTATGCCTGATCTGGCTGCACCAATTGTAAATAAAACTTTTGCACTATGCCACGTCAGGTATGGTTTGTAAAGTCGGGCGTATATCCATGATCTTCTCGCCGCAAAGAGAACGGAGAGCATGAACGGGCAAGGGGATAAAATTATCCCTGGTATCCCGGTTTTTTGTTGACAACCCCTTCCTGCATTGTTATACATCTGGCGTTTTTCACATCCTGAAAATGAGCGGGAATAACTCAGTGGTAGAGTGCAACCTTGCCAAGGTTGAAGTCGCGAGTTCGAATCTCGTTTCCCGCTCCACATTTTGACCTAGGCCAGAACCTGTGGGCCTGTTTGCATCGATCGACAGCCCGTCTGCATTTTTTCATGGCAGAACGGGCCATTTTGACTTATATAGATATATTCTTTATTGAGTTTTGCGAGGGCTTGGAAATGAAAACATATTTGACCCCGGTCAAAGATATTGAGCGCAAGTGGTTGATCGTTGATGCGCAAGATAAGGTGCTTGGCCGTCTGGCTTCCGAGATTGCCACGCGTCTGCGCGGCAAGCACAAGGCAAATTACTGCACCTTTATGGATGTAGGTGATTTTGTCATCGTGGTCAATGCGGACAAGGTTCGTCTGACCGGCAAGAAGTGGGATGACAAGGTCTATCGCCATCACAGCGGGTTTATGGGCGGCTTGAAGGAAAAAACAGCCAAGGTGCTTCTGGAGCAAAAGCCGGAAGAATTATTGCGCAAGGCTGTCCGCGGCATGTTGCCCAAGAACACTCTGGGGCGAAATCAACTGAAGAAATTAAAGGTATATGCCGGAGCGGACCATCCCCATTCCGCCCAGCAGCCTCAGTCTCTGGAATTATAAGCAGAGTTGAGCAGCTTGCCTGCTCAAACGAAACTTATGCCCTCTGGGTATAAAATCCTGCCCCTTTTAAACAGGATATTGGAGCTTGAACATGGCAGATAATAGTTTTTACGCGACCGGAAAAAGAAAAACCGCTATAGCCAGGGTGTGGTTGAAGCCTGGTTCCGGCAACATCCTGGTCAACAAGATGAGCGTGCCGGATTATTTCGGCGGTGGATTTGACTACCTGCAGAAGATTTCCAAACCTCTGGCCCTGACCGATACCGCGGCAAAGTTTGATATCCTCGCCACCCTGACCGGCGGCGGCAAGATTGCCCAGACCGAAGCCTTGCGGCACGGGATTTCCCGCGCCTTGCTGGTTGTTGATCCCGAGCACCGGGTCACCCTGAAAAAAGCGGGCTTTCTGACCCGTGATCAGCGTGTCAAGGAGCGGAAAAAATATGGTCAGAAGAGCGCCAGAGCAAGGTTCCAGTTCTCCAAGCGTTAATCGTTGCCTGGTATTGCCTGGTCAATATCATCGACACCATTGTTATCTCATCAGGGGAAGGCGCCTATCGCTCTTCCCCTGATTTTTTTTGGCCTTAATCAGGCCTGTTGTTTTCTTGGGTGAGTGGAGATAAAGATGATACGAATCGCCATTGTAGGGGCATCCGGTTACACCGGGGCGGAGCTTGCCCGGATTCTGTGCAATCATCCCGAGGTAGAGCTGACGGTGGCGACCTCCCGGCAGTATGCGGGGAAACCGCTTTCCCAGGTTTTTCCCAGCCTGCAGGGCAGGGCGGACATTGTCTGCGAAGATCTTCCGGTCGAGGCCCTTGTTGACCGGGCTGATTTTTTCTTTACCGCAGTGCCCCATCAGACCGCGATGGATATCGTGCCGTTGCTGGTGGCCGCAGGCAAGAAGGTCGTTGATCTGTCCGCCGACTTCCGCCTCCATGACGCGCAGGTCTATGAGCAATGGTACCAGGCCCACAGTGCCAAAGATTTGCTGGCCACGGCGGTGTACGGTCTGCCCGAGCTGCATCGGGCGGCGATCCGCAAGGCTCAGCTGGTGGCCAATCCCGGCTGCTACCCGACCAGTGTTATTTTGGGGCTGGCGCCACTGCTCAAAGCCGGGCTGGTCGAGCCGGAAACCATCATCATCGATTCCAAGTCAGGGGTGTCCGGGGCAGGGCGGGCGGCACAGACCGGGGCGCTGTTTTGCGAGGTGGCCGACGGCTTCAAGGCATACAAGGTGGGTGAGCACCGGCATACCCCGGAGATCGAACAGGAGCTGAGCGGATTGTGCGGCCGGCCGGTAACGGTGTCTTTCACCCCGCATCTGGTGCCGATGTCGCGCGGCATTCTCAGCACGATTTACGCGCATGCCGGCAAGCCGCTTCCGGATTTGACCGAGCTCTACCAGGATTATTACCGGGACGAGGAGTTTGTTCGGGTCTGCCAGGCAGGGCAGTATCCGGCGACCCAATATCTCCGGGGCAGCAATTACTGCGATATCGGCACCAGGTTTGATCCGCGCACCGGCCGGGTTGTCATCCTTTCCGCCATAGACAATGTGGTTAAGGGCGCCTCCGGGCAAGCGGTGCAGAACATGAATCTCATGTGCGGCTTTCCGGAAAATACCGGACTTCGAATCGTTCCTCTTTTTCCGTAAAGACCGGTGCGAAACATCGTAACCGTTCACGGGGTGAGCCGCAAAACAGGGAAAGCCGACGAACAAGCGGGCACAGGGTGGTGCAGGTTGCGGCAAGCGGGACGGCGATGCGTACCTCAGGTACGTGAGCCTGGCCGATCGCCTCAAGATGTGGTGCCCGGTGAACGCTTGCGAAACATCAAGCTTGTTTTGGCTTATGACGGGACCGGTTACGCCGGTTGGCAGAGGCAGCTGGGTCAGCCCTCCATCCAGCAGAGCATGGAAGAGTCCCTTGCCCTGATCACCCAGGGACCTGTCACTCTCCACGGGGCTGGCCGAACCGATGCCGGGGTCCATGCCGAGGGGATGACGGCCAATTTTCAGACCGAGTCGCTCATCCCGCTTTCCGGCCTGGTGAAGGGATTGAACAGCATGCTGCCCGAGGCAATCAGGGTGCTTGCTGCTGAAAATGTTGCCAACGATTTTCATGCGCGCTATAACGCCACGGGCAAGGTGTATGAATACATCTTTATGGCCACGGAGACCATGCCGCCCTGTCTGCGGCTGTATGCTGCCCAGGTCAGGATTCCTTTCGATTGCTCCGCCGTGCGGCTCTGTCTGCCGATGTTGATCGGGACCCATGATTTCAGCAGCTTTGAGGCAACCGGCTCCCGTGATTTGTCCATTTCCGGGGGCAGGGGCGCCGTGCGGACCATCTTTGCCGCAAGCCTTGCCGAGGATGAGAAAAACGGTGGGGCGGTGTATCGGTTGACCTTCGTCGGGGATGGTTTTCTGCGGCATATGGTGCGCAATATTGTCGGCACCTTGTTTGCCGTGGGTCGCAGGCGATTGACCCCTCTTGATTTTCAGGAGATCGTGGCGGCCCGGGATCGGTCCCAGGCTGGGGCAACCGCGCCCGCCAAGGGTTTGACCCTGATGAGTGTTTTGTACTGATTTTTGTCGGCTTCGTGGGGATGACTGTCGGAGCTTTTAAAGCAAACGCCATTACAAGGAAGGATAATGGAAGCGGAAATTATTGCTCTTGCGCAACGAGTCAAGCAGATCAAGCCTTCGCCAACCCTGGCAGTGAACGCCAAGGCCAAGGCCCTCAAAGCGGCGGGCGCCGATATCCTCAATTTCAGTGTGGGCGAGCCTGATTTCGACACCCCCCCCCATGTGTGTGAGGCCGGGAAAAGAGCAATCGACGAGGGCTTTACCCGCTACACCGCCGTGCCTGGGATTCCGGAGCTGCGGGAGGCCATCGCCAACCGGCTGGCCAAGGACAAGGGCTGGAGCTATGAGCCAGATCAGATCCAGGTCTGCTGCGGCGGCAAGCACGGGCTCTACAACATGGCCCAGGCCTTGTTCGGCCCCGGCGACGAGGTGCTGATCCCGACCCCGTACTGGGTTTCCTATCCGCCCATCGTTTTGCTGGCAGGCGGAACCCCGGTGGAGGTGCCGCTCTCCGAGGTCAACGGCTTTGACCTGAGCGAGGAACTGCTCACCCGCTACGCCACGCCGAAGACCAAGGCCATCATCCTCAACAGCCCCTCCAACCCGACGGGCGCCGTGTTTTCCGCCCAGGCGCTTGAGGCGGTGGCCAAGATGGCCCTGGCCAATAAATGGCTGATCATCTCCGACGATATCTATGACACCATCGTTTACGGTGGGGAAAAGTTGCCCCATATCCTCAATGTGGACAAGCGGCTCGCCGAGCAGACCCTGGTGCTGAACGGCGTTTCCAAGTCCTTTGCCATGACCGGCTGGCGCATCGGCTATACGGCCGGGCCCAAGCGGATCATCGCGGCCATGAACAAGATCCAGAGCCAGAGTACCTCCAACCCCTGTTCCATCTCCCAGAAGGCGGCGCTGGCCGCAGTAAGCGGGCCCCAGGATTTCCCGACCATGATGCGGGACGCCTTTGTCCCGCGCCTTGATTTCATCATGACCGCCCTGGGCAAGATCCCCGGCGTTACCTGCGTGCGGCCCAAAGGCGCTTTCTACGTGTTCCCCAATGTTTCCGCCTATTATGGCCGGAGTTTCAAGGGGAAGGTGATGGCGAACTCGCTTGATCTGGCGGATTATCTGCTGGACGAGGCCTTGCTGGCCACGGTGCCGGGGGCGGCTTTCGGGGCGGATGCCTTTATCCGTTTCTCCTTTGCCACCGGGATGGGGACCATCGAAGAGGGCATGAGGAGGCTGGCCGAGGCCCTGGGGAAACTTTCTTAGGCAAGCGGTTCAGCCTGGGGCGAAATCCTGGCTGGCCGCCTCGCTCAAGGCCCAGGTCCAGTTGTCCAGAGGGCGCTCCTTGGAGAGCGCCTTCTGGCCGTTTTTTGTGTAGCACCGGTAATACCAACCCGTTTCATTGCGAAAAATCTTGATCAGTCCCTGGTTGGGGTGGGTAAACCAGCCTTCAGTATATGTGCCGTCCATGTGCCTGTGTGTCTCCCAAATGGTTTATCATTGTAACCCCGCCTGCCTATTGCTACTTCTCCAGGCAGTGGGAAATAAAATCCTTGCACTTCTTGTCGGTTTTCCCAGTCTGGCAGTACTTGGTGAAGCCGGTGATCAGATCGCTGCCGCCCCGAGGACATTGTTCGAGAAAACTGACAAACTGGGTCAGCCGGTCGATGATCTCCCTAGGCGCCGCATGTTCAATCTTGCAGGCCCCTTCTTCCGCAATTTTTTCCTCGACCGCGAGAACCTTGATAAAGAAATCCTTTAGCGCCCGATGACGGAGGATGACATCCTTGGCCATTTCCCGCCCGGCGGGGGTGAGGGTGATGACCTCATAGGGGGCATAGTTGATCAGCCCTTTCTGGGCCAGGGAGCGGAAGGCCTCGGTCACCGAGGAGCGGCTGACCTTGAGGGTGCTGGCGATCTCCTTGGCTCTGGCCACTTGTTTTTCGGCGATGATGTGGAAGATGGTTTCCAGATAGTCTTCCAGGCTGGCGCTGAGCCTTTTTGGGATGGGCATGGGCTGATTGCTTGGCATAAGGATGTCTACTCCCAGAGGGTATCGGTCGCCTGTTCCAGAGATAAATATGTTTAGGAATGTCTAAAAGTATAAGGAAACCTCGGGAAAGTCAATTTATCAAAGGCGGTTTTTAGTAAAAAATGATGACTGTCGCCCGGGCTGTCTTCCGGGGTTTCCCTGCGGATCAATATATAGAAGCCAAAGCAGATCTGTCGCGGTTGATGGAACAGAGGGTAAAGGGTGATTCCTTCATCATTGCCAAGGTTGGAAAGCCGTTGGTCTGGTGACTCGGTTGGAGAATTACTCTGTCCGACAAGTTCGAAGATTGGGTTTCATGGCGGGTACAGATAGCTGTCCCGGACGAATTTGATAGTGTCGGAAGCGGAGAGAGGACGGCTTCTTATACCCAAGGGGGCATAAGTTTCGTTTGAGCAGGGAAGCTGCGCAACTCAGCTTTAGTGGTGAATGAAACCAGAGGGGGATCTCACCATGTTCTCTTTCTTGGGTTATTTTTAAATAAAAAAATACCCCGTGCGCTCAGCAAAGAAGCGCACGGGGCGAGAGGATATTCCCCTGACAATTCTATTAGTAGGCTGCACCAAATTTTGACAATACCGCTTTCGCGGTAGCGCTTTCCGCAGTATTAATGTTGACGATATAATCCGTGGCTGAAAGGCCGGCCGTTCCATCAACGTCAAGGTATAGACAGCCAACCGAAGTAGTTACGGCTGCTCCTGCCACCCCCTTTGCTGCCAAGCATGTAGCGCCGGTATCTTGTAACGCCCAGCCGCTGGGCAACCCTCCATCCAAAGCGCCCACAAGGGTTGTCGCATTGGTGATCGCGGTAAAGCCTGCTTTACCCATGATGATTGCGGCAAAGTTCATGGCAGAAGCTCCCTGTGCGCCGCCAAGCACCCCGTTTGCCGCAGCTTTTTGTGCATCAGTTTTAAAATCAGCATACTTGGGAATTGCCACCGCAGACAGGATACCCAATATAACGATAACCACGATCAGCTCAATCAAGGTAAAGCCTTTTTCATTGCCCATCACTTTCATCTCTCATCTCCTTTTGGTAAAATGATTATGCAGTTATTCTTACTACCTTTGTCGGTGAACAGTCAAACAATTTTCCCTGCGTTTATCTTTTTATCCTTTGTGCGCATCAGGCTCAGCGAGGCCCGCGCATCACGTTCATCATATCCCACATGGGGGTGAAAATGGCCAGGGCCATCAGGCCCACCATGATGCCCATGAACAGCAAAAGAATCGGCTCGATCAGGGTGGCGAGGTTTTTGATGATGTAGTCGCTTTCCAGATCGTAGTAGTCGGCCACCTTTTCCATCATTTCATCCAGCCGGCCGGATTGTTCGCCCACCGCGAGCATCTGGGGAACCATGGGCGGGATGGCCTTGTGTCTGGCCATGGCTTCGTGCAGGCTCACCCCTTCTTCCACCTCGGCGATAATCTCGGTGATCATGGTGAACAGCACCATATTTTCCAGAGCGTTGGCCGAGAGGCGCAAGGTTTTGATGATGTCTATGCCGCTGCGGTTCAAGACGGAAAATACCCGGCAGAACCTGGCCATGAAAATCCTGGTGGAAAGGGGGCCGAAAATCGGCATCCTGAGCAGCAGCCGGTCGCGGAAATAGACGAATCCCGGGGAGCTCAAGGCCAGCCGGTAGGCCATGATCAGCAAGATGACCGCGACAACGATCCCCAGGGTATGCTCGGCGAAAAAGCCGCTTATCGCCATGAGCGCCCGAGTGGCGAAAGGCAGCTCGACCTTGGCCGAGCTGAAAAGCTTGGCGAACTTGGGCACTACAAAGCTCATCAGGAAGAAGACCGCGCCAGCCAGGGCGATGATCACCAGCTTGGGATAGCGGGTGGCGGATTTGACCTTTTCCCTGATGGCCTTTTCGTTTTCAAAGAGCGAGGTCAGGTAGGCAAAGGCCCGGTCCAGGGAGCCGGTTTCCTCGCCAACCTTGACGATGTTGAAAAAAAGCTGATTGAAAACCTTGGGATGCCGACTTATCGCTTCGCTGAGGCTCGCGCCGCCTTCCACCTCGGCATTCATCGCAACCAAAATATCCCGGAGAATGGGGTTGCTCACCTGGAGGGCTAGAATGGCAAAGGCTTCGATAATGCTTACTCCGGCGGAGAGCAGGGTTGCCAGTTGCCGGGTGAAAAGGATCTTGTCGTCAAGGGTTACCCCGAACAGCCGCTCGCGCAGGGTGGCAGATATTTCGCCTGTACCGGCGGCCTGGGCAAGTTGCTCGGAAATAACCTGGATGTTGATCGGGCTTAAGCTGTTTTTCTGCAGCCAGTCCTCCACCTCCTGCATGACCTCGGCTTGATGGGCCCCGGAAATCACCCGGCCCGCGGAGTTGATGGCTTCATAACGAAAAAGCGGCACCGGCTACTCCTTCAGTTCCATGGTTACCCGGAAGGCCTCATCCACCGAGGTTTGGCCGCTGATTACCTTGGCGATGCTGGCCTGGCGCAGGGAGACAAGATCCTCGGCCTGGGCTTGGCGGAAGATGTCATGACTGGAAGCCCGCTTGATAATCAGCTCTTCGATGGCCTTGGAAATCTCCATGGTTTCGTAAATGGCTACCCGGCCCTTGAAGCCGGAGCCCTCGCATTTATCGCAGCCCACCGGTTTGTAAAAAATACGGTTGGGGTCATAGGGCAGGTCCAGGGCTTCCTGGAGCTCTTCCGGCGGGGTAAAAGTAGCCTTGCAATTCGGACAAAGCATGCGCAGCAGGCGCTGGGCCACCACCAACCCCACAGCCGAGGCAATAAGGAATGGTTGAATGCCCATGTCGATGAGTCTGGTGATCGCCCCGGCCGAGTCGTTGGTGTGCAGGGTGGAAAGTACCAGGTGGCCGGTGAGCGCTGCCTGGATGGCGATTTCGGCGGTTTCCGTGTCCCGGATTTCCCCGATCATGATGATGTCCGGGTCCTGGCGGAGAATGGAGCGCAGGGCGCTGGCAAAGGTCAGTTCGGCCTTGGGGTTTACCTGTACCTGGTTGATACCGAGCAGATCGTATTCCACCGGATCTTCTACGGTGATGATGTTTTTGTCCACCGAGTTGAGGTGGTTAAGAGCGCCGTAAAGGGTGGTGGTTTTGCCGCTGCCGGTGGGGCCGGTTACCAGAATGATCTCGTGGGGCCTGGCAAGATGGCCCATGAAAGTTGACCGCTGGTAAGCTTCAAAACCAAGATCCTTCAGGCTGAAGCTGACTCTGCTTTTGTCCAGCAACCGCATCACCACCTTTTCCCCGGCGTTCAGGGGAAGGATGGAGACGCGCACATCGAATTCCTTGCCGGCGATGGGCAGTTCAAAGCGGCCGTCCTGGGGCTTGCGCCGCTCGCCGATGTCGAGATGCGCCATGATTTTAAGACGGGAGATCAGGTTGGGGTGCATTTCCAGGGGGAATTTGGCTATTTCCCGGAGAATGCCGTCAACCCGAATGCGGACCCTGACCCCATCGTGGTCAGGTTCGAGGTGGATATCGCTGGCCCCCTGTCTGGCAGCTTTAAGCAGGATATCGTTGACCGCAGTGACGGTGGCTGACTCCTCCCCGGATTCTTCCGTCCGTTGCGTCTGGCCTTTGGCGCTGGTGGTCGAGGTGTACAGGCGGGCAACGGCGCTGACAATCTCCGATTCGATGCCAACGCAGATTATCGTTTTTTCTTTGATATAGCGGCCTACCTCGTCAACGGCGAAGATGTTGAGGGGGTCGGCAAAGGCTACCAGCACCTCGCCGGGGCGCCTGCCCAGGGCGAGGGCCTTGTGCTTTCTGGCGATGGCTTCCGGAATTATTCGGGCCACCTCCGGATCAACCACGATCCGGCTGAAATCGATAAAGGGGATCTTCAACTGGGTGGCGATGGTGTTGGCCACGGCGATATCGGTGACAAAGCCCAATTCGCGCAGTGCCTCGCCAAGCTTCATATCTCGCTCGGAACCATAAGCAAGGGCCTGTTGCAGCTGGGTGGCGGTGATCAGGCCGCTTTCCACCAGGATGTCGCCAAATCTCTTTCTTGGGAGTTGAGTACTCATCAGGTCGTTATGGTTGATTTTTCAAGGTGAAGCCGGCGGTTGCGGTACGCTCCGGGCTTGTTGTTGCTGCGCCGGCCGGGGTGGTGCCGGCCGCGGTTATTCTCGTCACGTCGCGGCTTTTAAGCCAGTCGGGGATACCGGCCGCGGCCAGGAGCAAGAGCAGGACCATAATCAGGACGGCGGAGCGGCGAAACTTAATTCCTCCCGGTAGGATGAACCTTTCCGGGGTGTTGAACGAGGCGGCCGCTTCCCGGATAATCCTGCCGGAAAGGGTGGTTTTCCCTGCGGCGCAGGCCACCATGAGCGCCCGGCTCATGACTTTGTTGATCAGTCTTGGGTAGCCCCTGGTGTGGCGCCAGAGGAGATGGGCGCCGAAAATACTGAAGGGTATTTCGTTGCCCCCGCTTTTCTTGAGGCGATGCCGGATATAACCGGACATTTCTCCCTTGGTCAGAGGGGTGAGATTTTCCATGATGCTCACCCGCTGGACAAACTGGCGCAGACTGGCCTGGGCCAGTTTGGTGCGCAGCTCCGGCTGACCGAAAAGCACGATTTGCAGAAGTTTCTGGGTGTCGGTCTCAAAATTTGAGAGCAGCCGGAGCTGTTCCAGGCTTTTATCCGGAAGATTCTGAGCCTCGTCAATGACGATGAGCAGTTTTTTCCCCTGTTGGGCCAGGGTGGAGAGGTGGTCGTTCAGAAGCCGGAGCAGGGTGTACAGGCTAGCCTTGCTGTGTTTTGCCGCGGGCAGCCCCAGATCATGCAGAATGGCGAACAGCAGTTCACGTGGGGAGAGGTGCGGGGAAAGGATCAGGGCGGTTTCAAAACGGTTGTCGTCAATCTGATCCATCATCAGGCGTAGCAGGAGGGTTTTGCCGCAGCCCACCTCGCCGGTGATGATGATGAACCCCTCACCCTCTTCGAGCCCGTAACGAATAACTTCGCCCAAGGCGGTGTGGCCTCGGGTGGGGAAGTAGAAATTGCGGTCCGGCGTGAGGCGGAAAGGGTCTTCCCGCAGGCCGAAAAAATCAAGATGATTCATTACGGCTGTGATCCTGCCTGGGTGTCCGGTTTTTTTTGCGAAAGCGTGGCCGGAGGGGTGATTTTTTCTCTCCCTGTCACGCCGGCGGCCTCGTTTGTTCTTTTAGGTGCCACCATGTTGACGATGCGGGGGGTGATGAAAACCATCAGCTCGGTCTGCTCATCCGACTTGCTGGTGTTCTTGAACAGGTTGCCAAGCAGGGGAATGTCGCCCAGACCGGGAACCTTGCCGTTGGAATACTGCTTGTTCTTCTGGACAATGCCGCCGATAACCACGGTGACGTTGTCTTCGAGGAAAAGGTTGGTATTGATCGCCTGCTTGTTGATCAGCATGCCGCTTGAATTTTGTGAGCTTTGTTCGTCAACACTGTCGTTGGTTACATTGACATCCAGGATGATGTAGCCGTCCCGCAGCACCGTGGGTTTGACTTTAAGGCCGAGATTGGCCTCACGGAAAGAGGTGTTGCTGGGGGTAAGGCTTGTCCCCCCGGTCACATAGGGGACCTCCTTGCCCTGTTTTATTTCGGCTGGCATGCCGTCCAGCACCAGCACGCTGGGGGAAGAGAGGATTTCCAGCAGATTATCCGACTGCATGGCCTGCAGTTCCACGTTCAGGTTGAAATTTTCGCGGATGAAGCCAAAGGCCAGGGTGGTGGAAGGGTCTTTGGCCGGAAGGTTTATGCCGGCGCCAAGGCTGGTTGTTTTGTCGGGCAGATTGTCACGGGTGTATTTCACATCTCCCCAGATAATGCCCAGTTGTTTTTTCGCCGCATTGGAGATGGAGACGATGCGGGCCTCGATGTGGACCTGGGGGATCGGCTGGTCAAGCTCGCCCAGCAGATCCCGCAGCCGTGGGATATTGCCGGCCCGGTCCTGAATGACCAGGCAGTTACCGCGGTTGGTCACGGTAATCGAGCCATTCTGGCCCAAAAGTGGTTTGAGTTGATCTACATAGGCGGTGGCGTTGCCGAATTTGGTACAGAACCGTTCACTGACAAAATCGCGCGTCTCTCCCTGGGCGGCCTTTTTTTCCACGATGATGACATTGTTCTTCTGGTAGCAGCGCAGCTGCTTGGCATCGAGGATGGCCATGAAGGCTTCGTAAAGATTCAGGTTTTCCACATCAAAGTTGATGGTTTCGGTGATGTTTTCCGCCACCAGGATGTTGATCCCCGCCTGACGGCCAATGCCCCTGAGCAGGGTGGAGACCTGCAGATTTTCCGTGCGGATGGAGGCGGGGAAATTTTTCAGCACATCCAGCAAGGGGAGCTCGTTTTCCGGTTCTACCTGGGCGGCGGTGAGGCCGGAAGGCGGAAGGATCATCTGTCCCAAAAGAAACAGGGTCGCAAGGATCAGGGTGTTTAAGGAAAAGGTTCGCATCACGGTTTTTTATCCTTAAGGGGAAGAGGCCTGGGCGAGGACTCAAGCCACAGGGTGTGGGAAATCCCGTTTTGTTCGAAGATGACAAGATCCTTGAGGATCTTGGTAATAACCGAATCGTTGATCGTGTCGCCCCGGCCTACCAGCCGGTCATTGATGACGGCCTGGGGTTTGTTTTTATCCCAGATTATTCCGGTTATGGTCAGGCCGCCGATGGAAGAGCTTTTTTCTCGCGGCTCTTGCTGCTTAAGCAGGCTGATCTGCTTGCGGCTCCAGTTGAAAGGATCCCTGGTAAGGGGCTGGCCGGAATTTTTCTGCCCCATGGCATCCCTGACTTTTTCCGGCCGCACCGTGAGAACCTGGATTTCTTCGGCCTGAAGCGGCAAGGGCTGGTCAAGGATCAGCAACGCCAAAGCAAGGCAGCCGGCCGCCAGGCGAGGCGAATCCGTAATCCGGAAGAAGCTTTTATGGTGAGATGGGCGCCGGTTTCTTTTCATGGTTTGTCCAGGGTCGTTCTGCCGACAATCATGCTGAATTTTACTTTGGCCTGCTGGTCGTAGCCGGCGCTTAGACGTTCTACGGCAAGATCCTCGATAATGCCAATTTCCGGGCGGCTTTCAAGATATTGCAGATACCGGTACAGATCGGGAAAGGGAACCTCGCCGGCCAGATTGACGGTGCTAAGGGTAAAGCCGTTTACCGAGCGGTCTGCCAGCTGGTTCATCTGCCGTAGCGGGCCTTCCATGTTGACTGGCGCGTCTGCATGCAGGGCAAAAAGTGTTTTGGAAAACTGTTCGCGGTCGCTGAGCGCCTGCCATTGTTCTTCAATAAGACGAATTTGCAGAGCCAGGGTTTCTGTTTCTTCCACAAGAGACTTTTGCTCTGCTTCAAGCAGGGTAAGCTGGGAGGCAAACATGCCGGCAAGCTCAGCAGGCGCGGTGTTCGCCGCTTCTTTTTTCTGGGCGATTTCCTGGGCAAGGACTTTTTTCTGCGGGGCCAGAAACAGATCCGAGCCGCTATAAAGAACAGCGGCGCAGATCAGCATGCCCAGGCAAAGCTTTCTCAGTTCCGCGGTGGCTTCCGGGTCGCTTTTAAACAGGAAAAACCATTCCTTCAGCTTGTTGCTGATTATGGTGAGCTGCTGGGTGTTCACGATGGCTCTGCTTCCCGGTTCAGTTGAAAGGAGATGGTAAAGTTAAAGTCCGATTTTTTGGCGTCCGGGTTTCGGTCAAGGTCGTGGAGGAATACTCCGGTAAAAAGCGGGTTGCTGCCCAGGGTTCTCACAAAGGCAGGCAGTTCCCGGTATTGGAGCGCCTTGCCGAAAATCTGCCCTCCATCTTTCTGAAAGGTGATTTTTTCGCAACGGATAGACGTTGGCATTGCGCTGGTAATGGCGGCCAAGGCCAGGGAAAAGTGTTTTTTCCTTTCCTGGATGCTGGTAAGTCTTGCCGCTTCGGCGGTTAAACGCGCTTTTTCTTCTTTCTGCTGCTTGATGTTGTTGGTCAGCATTCCGACCTTTGCCTGGACAACGGCGATTTCTCCGGCCCGTTGCCTTGCCTCGGCAATATCCCGGCCAAGCGAGCTGATTCGTGCTTTCAGCGTCAGGTCGCTGGCGACAAGAAAAATGATAACCAGGGCTAAAAGGAGGCCTGTTGCCGGCAAGGTGATTTTTCTGATCCTTTCGGACAGGGGCAGCTGGGGGACAAGGTTGATTCTTTCAAGCATGACTCACCACCTTGCCCCGGTGCCGATAGCCATGACCTGCAGCAGGGAAGGAGCATCTTCTCCTGCTCCAGCAACAGTGAGGGGCTTGCACTTAAGGCCAAGCAGACTGCCACAGGCTTCGGTAAACTCGGGCCAGAAATCATCGGCCCCGCCGACGAAGATATTCTTGATGGTCCCGCCTTTTTGGATTGAGGCGTAATAATCGCGGGTGCGCATAATTTCCAGGGGGATATTGTTCAGGTACTCAGCCCAGGAGTTGCCGGTAGTTTCGCCGGTTTCTGATTCATCAAGAGAGGCGGCAATATCTTCGGTTTTAGCTGCGGCAGGTGACCCTGCCTGAGACTGGTCGGCGGCAGGAGCAGTCGTCAGTACGCAAAAATCAGCGAGAATGGAGGTGGTGTCAAGGTGATCTCTGTCTGGCTGGGGAGTTTGCTCGAAAATCAGCAGCTCGTCATCTGGTTCCGGCATTGCTTGGGGGGTCTGTTGCTCCGGAGCTTGCAGATTTATTTCTCCCTGGGGTTGAGGTGCTTTTACCGTGCGGGCCAGGGGGAGCTTGCCTTTTTCGTAAACAGCCAGGGAAATGCTGTCCTGCCAGAGCAGCACGCAGAGTGAAGCTTCGTTTTCGGAGAGCATATTTTCCTGGGCCAGAAAGGCGAAGGCCGAAAAGACATCCGGTTCAAAAAAAGCAAGTTCGAGTTGTTTTCTGGCGAACTCACGGCGGATCTTATGGAATATCCCGACGGGAAAAAGATAAACGGTGATCTGCAGCCGGTCTTTGAAGCGGCCTGTTATCTGCCAGTCGTAAGTAAATTCATTGAGCGGGCTGCCCAGAGACCTGGCAAGATGATAAGGCAAGGCCTTGCCCACCGAGCCATCCGGCATGGCCGGGATGCTCAGGTTGACTAGCTCAAAAAAGGCAAGGGGCAGGGTCATGGAAACCTGCCCCTTAATGCTGCCGGCGGCGGCGAGCAACCTCGGGATGGCGACCTCCGCAGTGATGGCGCTGTCGGTTCTGGCCAGAATACGCAGGTTGGCCGCCCCGGATCTGGATCTGGCAATGGTGGCCAGCATGGAGTTCTGGCTGTCTCCGGTCAGCGCGAGATAATTTTTTTGGCCAAAGGGCAGATTTAAATTCATAAAAAATAAGGTCCCTTTGTCTGCATCATTGCGGCGGTGTGGTCTGTTTTGGCCCGGAGTCGCCAGCGCTCAGGGAAAACAGCCATTGGCGGTCAAGCAGATCGTTCCGGGCCAGCAGATCGAGGTTCTTGCGGAGCATAGGGTGGTTTGGCGCCAGAGCATGGGCCTCGTGGAACAGCCTTTTTGCCGGGGCGGAAAGACCCATTTCCGCCAGGGTTACCGCCATGTTGATCAGGGCTTCCGGTCTTTCCGGCTGCTGGCGGCGAGCTTTGTCCAGCTGGTAGAGTCCCCGCCATGGCTGGTTATCCTTGATCAGGGCCAGGCCGGTGTCGTTGAGCTGCTGGTAGTTGCCTGGGCTCGCGACGACTGACGGCGGCCGGCCTGCTGGTGCCTGACTATTCGGGGCCGGCCCCGGGGCTTGGCCAGTGGTGGGCGCCGGAGCAACAGCGCTGGAGGTTACCCCTGCGGTTTTCTCCGGTTGTCTTACTGAGTTCTTGCGTTTTGGCCCGCTAAAAAATATCAGCAAGGCAAGCAACAGCGCTAGCGAAGTGCCCAGGAAAACAAATAGACGCATGCCTCTCTTGCCGGCAGGCTGGCCGGTTCCCGTGGCCGGCGCGGATTTTTGCCCGGGGGCGGCGCCATGCTCAGTGGCGCGAATCTTTTCGAGGGTGTTGTAAAGTCTGCTCACGCGTCAGCTTACCACTCAGAAGGCCGTCTGTCGGCGGAGTCAACATTGTCGGTGAGGGTCCGGTCATCATTCACATAAAAGATGGCGTCGACTCCCCGGCCGGCGCTATCGCGTTCATTGCCGGGATAGTAAGCCCAGCCCGTGGATTCATCCGCCAGTCTGGGGTTTGCCAGCGCCTCTAATTGGGATTTTGCGGAAACGCCGGAGGGGCTGGCGGACATGCCCGGCGGTTGATCAGGCAGGTTGCAAAGCGGCAGGGCCTTGTTTTGTTCGGTGGAGTAAAAGTCGCTGCGGACAATGCGCAACCCGATCAGGGCGGCGGGACGGGTACTGAGGCGCAGTTCGTTGAATTGCACCTCTTCCAGGGTGGGCCAGTCCGGGTTGTTGCCATCCGGGCCGGTGTTGACCCCGGAGGCAAGAATCTTGGCGTGGGCCAGTTCAAGTCCGCCCCGAATGGCGGCGAGCTTGCCCTTGACCACGGAGATCTTCGCTTCTTTCTGGATGTTGAGATAGTAGGGGATCGCGGTGGCGGAGATGAGACCGAGAAGAATGATGACGATGATCAGCTCGATGAGGGTGAAGCCTTTATTGTCAAGTCTGGGCACGGAACACCTCCCCCGGTGGTTGGAGTGCTTAATTAAATCTTTAAATTTTACCAATAAAATTATTTCCTTATAGCATAGATTATGCGTGTGTCAAAGACTTTACGAAGTCTATTGCACTATGCGGCTAAAGTCTTGATGAGTCGTGAAAAAACTTACGGTGAGGCCAGGAGATATTTTGCCTCCACGGTGCGGCTGACTCCTATATCGTGAAAGCCCCGGACCTGTAATGTTACATATGTGCCTGGAGCAGAGAAGGCAAAGGGAGTACCAGGGATAACTTCCAGCAATTCTGTTTTTATCCCCCCCACCGTGGGATTTACAGGCGCAGTAATTCCCCCGCCGTCATCATCCCCGAGGATATTCAATCGCATGGTGGACTCGGCGCTGTACAGGGCCTGGGCCCACAGGTAATCTTCGACCGAAGAGGTTTGGGTGGTCACGGTGTAACGGGCGATGAGCAGGCCGAACAGCCCGAGAATGACAATGGCGAAAATGGCGGTGATAAGGGCGATGCCCCGTTCCCCCGCGCCGGGGGTGAATATGCGACTCGGTTCACGGCACATTGCGGACCTGGATCTCCTTGTGGAAGTTAACCGTTTCCTCGTTGCGGCTGATGGCGAAATTGATGACCACCACGCTGTTGCGGGTTGAGGTGCCGGGTTCGTAAGTGAAATAGGGCAGCGGGGCATTTGATGGGTCAACTGCTGGCTGGACATTTTTGGCTAGAGTTTGTTGGTTGTTTGCAAAATCGGTCTCATCCAAGGCGCTTCCCTCAGTCACTGTAGTCGTTGACCGGGATAGAACTCCACTGGCCACGGAAAAGCGAACCGCTTCGGAGCGGACTGCGTAATAGCGGCCATAGGGCGAGGCCGGGCCGATGGTCTCGCTCAGGATCATGGGATTGACACCGGAGGCGGAAGTCACCCGATAGATGCGGCTGCTGTCGGAAAAATCGGCCCAGGAGGTATTGTAAATGGAAACCAGTGGGTTGCTTACTTGCAGGGCCGCGGTGCGGTCGGTGATCGTAAAGTCACCGCTGGGATGAGCCTCTGTGTATTGGCCAAATACCCCGGCCATGGCGTTTTCATCTATTACCCCGATGCTGATGGTGTCATCAACGGTATCTGCATCTGAGTCGAAGGGTTCTTGCACCGCATTTGGCAGGGCGATATGAATCTCCCGCTCCATCCGCACCAAGGCCGTCTTGCCTTCTTCATACATCTCCATGCGGACATCGCTATCGAAAAAACCCTTGAAGGCCTGACTGATGAAGTCGGCTCCCATGGCCCCAACGATGCCAAGTAGCACAATGACCACGATCAGTTCGATCAGGGTGAAACCGTTTTGTCTTCCACGAAGGAGGTGGGTTATTAGAAAATATTTCCTCCGGTTTTTCGTGCATGGGTATGGTTCGCGAGCAAGCTCGCTCCTACAGTCCTCCGCGCAGTTGTAGGAGTGAGCTTGCTCGCGAATTCTTTTGTTCCGTAAATAAATCATGGCAACCAAACCGCATCCCACAGGGGATAATCATTGAGTTTTGCAACCAGCCTGGCCCGGATGGGGTTGGCGACGACATACCTGGCCAGAGCAACAATATCTTCTTCGGCGCGTACGGCGTGGTCATAATATCCCTTTTGCCATACCTGCCTTCCCCCTTGTCCTTGGAGCAAATTCAAGGCAATGGCGGAACGGGATTTCGACCTTTGCATGATTTCCGGCAGGTCACCATAATCCTGCAAAGAGATAAGCCAATGAAAATGATCGGGCATGATTACCCAGGCGAGGGTTTCCGCCCGGTTTTGCAGCCAGGGAGAGTTGAACTCTAAAGCAAGCGGGCGGCCTGCTTGCCAGGTTGCAAACAATTTTTGCCGGTGGTTGGTAACCGATGTTACCAGGTATGGACGGCCTGATTCGGAGTATCTTCTTTTGCGAAGATTGCTGCCATGAAAGGGGTGATCAGGATGAGAATTTTTGTTCGCTTTATTTGGGACGGGTTCGCGAGCAAGCTCGCTCCTACGGTAATCCGCGCAGTTGGGTTCGCGAGCAAGCTCGCGAACCATGCTATTTGCGCATGCCATTGAAAGATGGAGACGAAGGTCTGTTTTATGGGGTGATTTCATAGGTTGCAGGCCACGGCCACAAAATAAAAGGTTTCCCCCAGGGGCGAGGTCACGGTTACCACCACCAGCTTGGTGTCGGTGGTGCCGGACGCGGCCAAGGTGTTTTGGTCAATGGGGCTGGCAGAGCTGGCGATGTAGAGCACTGCCACCTGGCGGGTGTAGTTGGTCAGGGCGAAGCTGTTGCCGTTTTGGTCGGTGAAGGTGCCGGTTTCGTTGAGGCCGTGGTAATCGTCCACATCATCATAGTCTATCCGTAATTCGCCATCGTTGAATCCGGTGCTTGCCGTTCCAGGTATGTAGCCTGGATTCCGGCAGACAAAACAGTTGAGGCGATTTCCGGTGCAAGGGGTGGGTGGAGTCGTGCATGTGGAGCCATCGTCGGCCAGAGTTTCACTGGTAATCAGAGGCCCGCCGCCCATGGGGGTATTCTCATCCCAGCGCTTGGCCATGATCTCGTCCATCATGGCCTGGCCAAGAGAGATGGCCCGTTCCCGGATCACCGGGTCCGGGCTGTGGGTGACGGCGTTGAAGAACGGCACCAGAATCCCGGCAACCGAGCCGAGGATGACAATGGTGATGATGATCTCCATAAGGGTGAAGCCGCAACTATCGGCATTTTTCCTGGTGTTTTGTTCCATGCTATTCCACATAGCCGGTGGCCGGGCTTATCGTAACGGTTTTGCTGTCGGGGGCGACGCCGATGGTGAAAGAAGCACCTCCACTCAATGGTTCTCCAAGACCGTTGAAATATAGAGAGCCAGTGGAAATCGGGATATCGCAGGGGGGCGGATTGTCGGAGTTAAGGCAACGGTTCACATATCCGGCCTCTGCCTGTTCGACTCCGCTTGCCCGCTGCACGGTATAGCTGGAATCGGCATTAACCATAATCCCCCAGGCAGCTCCAGCCGTGGTGTATTCTCTGGTCATGGCCTTGTGTTGGGCATAACGCACCGCCCGTTTGAATTCTTTTGCCGCCGCCTCTTCTTCCATGCCTACTGGCCAGCGGGCGTAGATGGTGGCGGAAAGAATCCCGAGAAGGATAATGATCATGATCAGCTCAATCAGGGTGAAGCCGCGCTGCCGGTTTGTGTCGTATAAATAAGGGATTATAGTCATGGCTCAGCGGATGATCTCCCGCCAGTTGATGATCCGGTCGTTGCCGCGATAGATGCCGAAGTTGGCCCGGGCAAAAGGGTTTTCATCGTAATCGTTACCGGCGTTGTCCCATTCGTATTGCAGCCAGGGGGTAACGGTCAGGGTGTAGAGGAGGGGGCCAATCTTTGTCGAAAGCGGGGTAAGGAGAAAATACTGGCCGTGGCCGATCCCTGTGCCGCTTGGGGTCACATCGCTACAGGCAATGGGGCCGGTAAGGTTGTTACAGGTAAGGCTGGCAGCATTGTAGATGGTACAGGAGTCATCGCTGTTGTTGATAAAGGAAGAGCCGTTGTAATACTGGGTCAAGAGCCGCATTTTGTGCGTTTCCCTTTCCGGGCCATAGGCATTTTGCACTACAGCCCGGCCATAACGGAGCGCGGTGCTTGCCGACTGCACCGCAGTGGCCGAGGCCGGAGTGACACTATCGCTGTCCACCGGCTTGGCGCTGACCATGACACTGGCGGGAGCCACCGGCGAGGTAGGGCGGCTGGCCTGGTGTTTGGCCACAACAGCGGCCACCCCGTTTGCCCAGCTGCCGCTTGGCAGGGTGCTGGCGCTTGCAGCGAGGATCGAAAGCGGCGAGGTCGGCAGGCCGGTGGCGGTGAAGACGAAGTTATTCCAATCGGTCAGACCAAGCTTGGCAAAGTTGCCGGTATAGTTGGCGGTGGTGGCGTTGCCGGTGTTCTGGGCGGTAATGGTAAAGGCGGTGCTGAAGCCGTCCTGGCCGAAATAAGTGAAGTTCCCGGCAACGCAGCCTTCGTTTATCCCGCTCGGGGAGATGGCGAAATGGTCGGGGATGAAGCGGCCAATGCTCGCACTGGTGCCGGCTGGCACAGTGTAGGTGGTGAAGTAGCCGTTGGTAGGTGGGGTGGCAGTAAACCTGAACACTCCCACCTCGGAAATGGTCTGGGTGACGGTATTGCTGCCGTTGTCGGCGGCTGCCAGATTTAAGGTTGTCAGGCCGAGGCTGCCACCTGAGCCGCCGCTCGGAGCAACCAGGCTGTGACCAAGGGCGATCCCGACCTGCCGGTAGTTCGGCGTCACCACATTGTCGCTGCACATATCGGTGTCGCTATCAACTTCCCAGGCTACGCCCCTGACCGTCAGGTTGAAATCTTCCCCTGCCTTTTTGAAAACCGAACAGGTGTGGTCGTTGCTTGGGCAGGCCGCATCAGTATCGCCACTGAAAACACAAAGGCCCGCAGGCCGGGAGACGAAGAGATCGTTACCCTCCAATACCAATCCAGCCTCGGTGCCACTCTCAGTGTAGCTCGCATTTAGGCGCATCTGTCCGGCGTCGGCATAACTGACGGCAATGCTTGCCGTGGCAGTGGCGTTGAAGTTTAGGGAGATCCCAGTGCCGGACGTGCTCGTGGAAATGGGTGTTCCTCCAAGGCTTACCTGCTTCGTGCCCGTATTTGGATTCTCGTATCCCGACCAGAAGTTCACCGTGCGCGAACCAGTGAAGGCCGGAGCACAGGTAATGCCGTTGTCCGCCAGTTTAACCGCCTGGATCGTCACGGTACCCGGCTTGTTGGCGATAAGATCGGGCGCAGCGATGATGAAGCCGGCATTGGAAAAGGGCAGCGAGCAGGACTCGGTGCCACCGTTGAAACAGCGGGTCGAATTGGTCGCGCCGGGCGAGGTGACCGAGCCGCCGAGGGTCACCGTTTCCGCCGTCGTGTGGCGCAACTGTGCCGTGGTCGTCCCGCTGCTGAAGGTAATGGCGTCTCCGCCCACCCAACCGGATGGCGAGAGCGTGGCGGTGACCGTATCGGTGTAGTACGAGGTGCAGTCTGCAACGGCGCAGGCCTTGACGGTGATGGTTTCCGGCATGCAGGTCAGGCCGGCACCGTCGTGTTCGAGGCGGATATGGTCGAGATTGACGGTTGCCGTGCAGGGATGGGTGCGGGCCAGGATGGTGGCAAGGTCGCTCTGACTTAAGGCGCTGGTGAATACATTTACCTCGTCCAGATTGCCGGAGAAACCGAAGCTGCTGCTGTTTTCCCCGGAGGCGTTAGTTTCTCCGCCAATGGAGGCGATACCGCTGTCCGAACCGAAGGAAGCCTCGGTCCAGGCCGCGCTGCTCACACTGGTCAACAAGGTTCCGGCGCTGTTGAAGGCGTAAATTCGTTTGATCTTGTTGGGGACATCGATCACCGCAGCCACGAAGTACCAGGTATTGTTGGCGATCACATTCACATTGTCGGTGTCGAGAATGAGCCGGGAGGGAGTGCCACGGGAATAAAAACGCAATCTGCCTGTGCCACCGTCGCCCAGGCTGAAGCCGTAGCCGGTGCTGTTGGATTGGTCGTCAATGAGGATGCGCTGGCCGGGCTGGGTATTGTTGGTGGTCCTGAGCCAGGCGGTAATGGTAAAGGCTTGGCCAGTGCTGCCCAGATTAGGGAAGGAGGCGGGCAAGGCGACATAATCTTTGTTGGCCCTGGTGAATACGCCGTAACGGCAGGTGCCGGGGTTGCCGGCAATCGCCGGGGTTGTGTCGGCGGTGGTCGGTTTGGTGGCGGATAGGCTGGCTGCGGTGCCGGCATAGCCGTTACCGGAGCTGTCGGCGACTTCGCCGCTTGTGCCGTTCCAGGAGGCTTCGTCGAAACGGTATTCGGCCATGGAGGTAATAAGACAGGGGTTGCTGCGCGAAGAGCCGTCCCAGTTGTTGCCAGCCAGTTCGTTGGCATAGATGCTGCTGATCGAGCTGGCGGAAAGAGCGGCAGCAAAAACCTTGAACTCGTCGAGCTGCGCTTCCAGCGCCTGGCTGCTGGTGAAACCGCCGCCGAAGGAGTCCTGCTCCTGGCCAGTCAACAGGGCGTTGCTGTCGGTGATCGACAAGGCATTTGAGCTGCGGGTGTTGCAGGCAAGCACGGTCGAGTCGAGATAGACGCAGACGCTGGCGCCGGAACGGGTGACCGCCAGGTGATGCCAGGCGCCGTTGGTAAAGGACGAAGGAGCAGTGTAATTGTTGCCCTCGTCGCGAATGTTTACCCGAATCCCCGTGGTGTTGATGAGATAAATTTCTATCTCATCGTCTCCCGAACTGCTACCCAGACCGTGGAGGATTTCCTGTTGGTCCGGGTGGCTCGAGGTCTTGAACCACAAGCTGATGGTAAAATTGGTGCGCCCGTTTAAGAGTGAGATCGGCCAGTGGATGTAGTCGGATGTGCCTGTGGCGGAGAGATCGGCGGCACGATTGACCACGCCGCCGGAGACCGTGTTCGTGCTGTAGGGGGTGCCTGAATAACTGCCGGTTGAATCGATGACTGCGCCGCTTGTCCCGCTGGTCCAGGAGCATTCGTCGAATCGGTATTCGGCGATAACCGCTGGCGTCCCACCCGTGCATTGGCTGTGTGTCGGTGTGCAATTCCCCGTGACAAATGTGTTGGCGGGGAGGGTCAATTCGTCAGCGGCAACGACATTGCCCGTAATGTTGCCATTATTGCCGACAGAAATGTCGTCACCCGAAGTCATATTCCCGCTGAGCGTGACATTGTTTCCGATGTTAATATCGTCACCTGCAGTAATATTTCCCGTGATTGTGGCGCCGTTACCAACATTGAATGTATCGCCCGCCTGCCAATTAATTGTCCCGACAAAATTGTTTCCAAAGGTAATGTCGTCACTTGTAGAAATCGTGACGGTGTTCCCGTTGCTGTTTACGGATACGGTATTCCCTGCGGTGAAGTCGTCTGTCGCTAACAGTGTCATTGACGCGGTGAAATTGAGGATGTCGTTGTTTGCAAGATTTATATCCCCGCTCCCGCTCCCGCTACCGCTACAGGTATAGGTTGTGCCGGACGTCAGGGAACAATTGGCAAATGGGCCTGAGCCGATCCCCGCAGGCAACGAGTAAGTTGCGGCCAACACGTGAGTGCTGGTCAAGATAGCGAAAAACAGAAAAAACAGGAGAAAAAACAGGGACACTCCCCATATTCTTTCAGGGGTGTCAACGATTGGTGGTTTTTGGGGACTTATTTGCGGCAGGCGAGTTTCAAACGCCAATAAAAACAGGGACACTCCCCATATTTTGACCGGAGCAGCGGCTAGCAACACAGCTGGTTTCGCGGGATTATTCTGTGTCGGAAGGGTCTTAGTAATTGAGCTCATTACGATCTCATGATCGATCCTTTTGTCAGCTGCTGGTTGCGGTCAGTGCAGTGTACTTAACCGGGATGATCATGTCAACGTAAGGCTGGGATAAGAAGGCTGAAACCTTATAACCTCATAGCCTGAGGGCGAGATTGGCTAAAGTGCCAGCGATTTCCGCCACGTCGGCAAAGGAGGTCTGGTTGAAGATCTGGCGTCTGATTTCCGCTCCGCCCGGAACCCCCTTGAAATAACGGCCCGCGTGGTTTTTGATTTGCGATGGCGGGGTGTCGGGCTGGTGCTTAGCAATGAGGGCCAGGTGGCGGCGCAGGGCCGTGAGTCTGAAGGCAAGGGATGGGTTTTCCGGCGCATCGGCGGAGAAGATCCAGGGTGCACCCAGGGCCCCCCGACCGATCATCACCCCGTCGCAGGCGGTTTCCGCCAGCATCCGCAAGCCGTCGGCATGGGATTGAATATCGCCGTTGCCGATCACCGGGATTTTAATCGCCTGTTTCACCTGGCTGATGATCCGCCAGTCTGCTGTGCCGGAAAAGCCATCGCTCCAGGTCCGGGCGTGGACCGTGACTGCGGCGGCGCCATTATCCTCGGCCATTCTGGCGAAGCCGCCGGCGATGATGTTCTGGTGATCCCAGCCGGAGCGGAATTTGACCGTAACCGGCACTTTAGCGTTTTTTACCACGGCCCGGATGATTTCCGCAGCCAGGGCGGGATTTTTCATCAGGGCGCAGCCCGCCCCTTTCTTGATCACCTTTTTTGCCGGACAGCCCATGTTGAGGTCGATGAGATCAATGGGCAGTTCCGAAATGATGGCCGCGGCCTCACCCATCATCTCCGGCTCGGCTCCGAAAAGCTGCATGGCCACCGGGCGTTCCGCCGCCGTGGTCTTGAGCATGTCCAGGGTATTTTTCTGCCGGAAATGAAGGCCGTGGCAGCTGATCATCTCCGAAAAACATAGGCCGGCACCATGCTCCCGGCATTGCAGACGGAAGGCCAGATCGCTGTAGCCAGCCAATGGTGCGAGGATGAAAGAGCTGGTAATAGTTAAGGGGCCGATGTTCATGAAATTGAGGGGGAGGAGTGAGCTTGCTCGCGAATCAGTAAAAAAACGCGAGCAAGCTTGCGCCTACAAGGATTCGAGCCTATTTGAGTGACTCTTCCACCGTCTGCACCACCTTCTCCACGGTGAAGCCGAAGTATGGGAAAAGCTGTTCCGCCGGGGCGGATTCGCCGAAGCGGTCGAGGCCGATAACCTTGCCCCTGGTGCCGACATAGCGGTACCAGCCGGCGGTTACTCCGGCCTCGATGGCGACCCGGGCCTGGACTGCATCCGGCAGCACGGATTGCCGGTACTCCTTACTCTGGCTCTCGAAGCAGTCGGTGCTGGGCATGGATACCACCCTGATTTTTTTGCCCTTGGCGGTAAGCTCACTGGCTGCCGCCACTGCCAGCTCGACTTCGGAGCCGGTGGCGATGAGGATGGCGTCCGGGGTCTCGCAGCCGCAATCGAGCAGGACATAGCCGCCCTTGGCGATGTCGGCCAGTTGTGTCGCAGTGCGGGGCTGATGGGGCAGGTTTTGCCGGGAGAGCAGCAGAGAGGTGGGGCCGGTACTGCGCTCGATGGCGATCTTCCAGGCCATTGCCGTCTCCACTGCGTCGCAGGGGCGCCAGACCCCCATGTTCGGGATCAGCCGCAGGGTAGCGGCCTGCTCCACCGGCTGGTGGGTGGGCCCGTCTTCGCCCAGGCCGATGGAGTCGTGGGTGAAAACGTATACCGAACGCTGCTTCATCAGTGCTGCCATGCGCAGGGCGTTGCGGGCGTATTCGGAAAAGATCAGGAAGGTGGCAGTGTAGGGGATGAAGCCGCCGTGCAGGGCGAGGCCGTTGGCAATGGCACACATGCCGAATTCGCGGACCCCGTAATAGATATAGTTGCCGCCCGTCTCCGTATTGATCCCCTTGCTACCGGCCCAGAGGGTAAGATTACTGCAAGCCAGGTCGGCCGAGCCGCCGAGGAGTTCCGGCAGGAGCGGGCCGTAACCATTGAGGCAGTTCTGGGAGGCCTTGCGGGTAGCGACCTTCTCCGCCTTGGCGTTGACCGCATCGACATAGGCCCCGGCTTTTGCCTGCCAGTCGGCGGGCAGGGTGCCGGAAAGGCGGCGCTCAAGCTCGGCAGCAAGTTCCGGGTGCGCGGCCTTATAGGCGGCAAACCGGGTATTCCATTCTGCCTCACGGGCAGCGCCCTGGTCTTTGGCATTCCAGCCGACATAGATCTCTGCCGGAATCTCAAAAGCGGGGTGAGGCCAGCCGATGGTCTGACGAACCAGAGCGATCTCGACGTCACCCAGGGGGGCGCCGTGGCAGTCTTCCTTGCCCTGTTTGTTGGGGGAGCCCCAGCCGATCACGGTCTTGCAACAGATGAGCGAGGGCTTGTCCGAAACAGCCTTTGCCTCGGCAATGGCCTTTTTCACCGCTTCCCCGTCATGACCATCCACACCCTCGATGACATGCCAGCCGTAGGAGCGAAAGCGCATGGGGGTGTTGTCGGTGAACCAGCCCTGGACCTCGCCGTCGATGGAGATGCCGTTGTCATCGTACAGGGCGGTGAGCTTACCCAGGCCCAGAGTGCCGGCCAGAGAGCAAGCCTCATGGGAGATGCCCTCCATCATGCAGCCGTCGCCCAGGAATACATAGGTGTGATGATCGATAATCGCATGGCCCGGCCGATTGAACTGACCGGCCAGAGTTTTCTCGGCAATGGCCATGCCCACCGCGTTGGCGATCCCCTGGCCCAGGGGACCGGTGGTGGTTTCTATACCTGGAGCGTAGCCGTATTCCGGGTGGCCGGGAGTTTTGGCGTGCAGCTGGCGGAAGTTCTTGATTTCTTCAATGGGCAGGTCGTATCCGCTGAGGTGGAGCAGAGAATAGAGCAGCATGGAGCCGTGACCGTTAGAGAGGACAAAGCGGTCGCGGTTGGCCCATTTGGGGTTGGCTGGATTATGACAAAGAAAGTCGTTCCACAGCACTTCGGCGATGTCGGCCATGCCCATGGGCGCGCCGGGATGACCTGATTTGGCTTTCTGGATGGCATCCATGCTCAGGGCGCGAATGGCATTGGCAAGTTCTCTGCGGGATGGCATGGGGGACCTCCGGGTTCTGGTTCTGCGATGATGTGTTGTCGGGGTAAGGATGATTACAAAACTTTGCTATATACCTTTCCCTGCGGGATATTGCCAATCATAATTTTTTCACTCAGCACTCAGCACTCAGCACTCAGCACTCAGCACTCAGCACTCAGCACTCAGCACTCAGCACTCAGCACTCAGCACTCAGCACTCAGCACTCAGCACTCAGCACTCAATACCCTCGGTCCTGGTTTTTTTCATACCGGGAGATGGCGCTGTAAAGACGGATGTAAATATCCTCACCCAGATTGTCCACCAGGGTTGTTATTGCCTGTTTTTTGTGGGCATCGGTATAGAGGGAATAAGATTCGGAGAGAGCGAAGGTGGACTGCCAGGCTGTCCTGCCGGTACTGGTCTCGATCACGGTATAGCTGACGCTAAGGTTGGCAATGAGCGCCTGAGCCCGGTCTTTGGCATCGTAGGCCCGGCCGGTATAGCTTACCGCGTTGATTTTGCCGTTCAAGACATAATCTGCTTCCCCGGCGCTGTTCACCAGGTTGAACTGTTTGCTCTGGCCGAGCCAGTCCTGCAGAGCATTGTGGATGTCGGAGGCGAGTCTGATTTCAGTGGTCGGGTTCGGCCAGATGGGAATATGAAGTTTGCGAACTTTTCCCTGCTTATCCGGCGGCAGCATGTTGGGATTGTGGTAGCCGCATCCGCCTGCAAGCAGCAGAAGGAGAAGCAGACTCAGGATTTTCAGAGGAAGGCTTTTCATGGTCAGGCTCCGATTGCATCAGGCTCGTCACCCTAAATAACAATATTGATCAGCTTGTTTGGTACGACAATCACCTTGCGCACCGGCTTGCCTTCCAGGAATTTCTGCACCTTTTCATCGGCCAGAGCCATCGCTTCAAGGTCTGCTTCGCTGGTGCCCTGAGCAACCTGGAGCTGGCTGCGGACCTTGCCCTTCACCTGGACGACGATGGTGATCGCCTCCTCCTTGACCGCTTCGGCATCGTACTCCGGCCAGAGTACTTCGGCAAGGGGGGTGGGGTGTTTTGTCAGCTCCCAGAGCTCGGCCGTCAGATGCGGAACCATGGGGGAGAGCAGGGCAAGCACCGCCTCGATGGCCTCGCGGATTATTGTGGGATGCGGGGCTTCGTTCGTCTCGTCTGCGGCCAGGCTGTATAGGGTGTTGGTCAGTTCCATCACCGCACTGATGGCGGTGTTGAAATGAAATTTTGCCTCGATATCCGCCCCGAATTTGCGGATGGTCTGATGGGTTTTTCGGTGCAGGGCAAGGCTTGCCGTATTCATCTCCTGCGGCAGGGCGGAGGCGGGCGCATCAAAGACCCCGAGGTTTTCGTCCACCAGGCGGAAGACCCGGTTCAGGAAGCGGTAAGCTCCCTCCACCCCCTGATCGCTCCATTCCAGATCCCGTTCCGGCGGGGCGGCGAACAGGCTGAAGAGGCGGACCGTGTCGGCGCCGTATTTTTCCACCAGCTCGTTGGGGTCCACCACGTTGCCCTTGGATTTGGACATCTTGGTGCCGTCCTTGATAACCATGCCCTGGGTGAGCAGGTTGGTGAACGGTTCGTCTATGGACAGGTAGCCGAGATCGCGCAGAACCTTGGTAAAAAAGCGGGAGTAGAGCAGGTGGAGGATGGCGTGTTCCACCCCGCCGATGTACTGATCCACCGGCAGCCAGTAGTCGGCTTTATCTTTTGCCAGCACCCCATCGGTGTAGCGGGGGCTTACATAGCGGGCAAAATACCAGGAGGACTCGACAAAGGTGTCCATGGTATCTGTTTCGCGGCGGGCCGGGCCTTGGCAGACCGGGCAGGTGGTCTGGTAGAAGCTCTCCAGGGTGTGCAGAGGCGATTTGCCTGATTTGTCAAACTGGATATCGGTGGGCAGGCTGACGGGCAGATCCTCTTCCGGCACCGGTACCACCCCGCAGTGGGCGCAGTGGAGCATAGGAATAGGAGCGCCCCAGTACCGCTGGCGGGAGATGCCCCAGTCGCGCAAGCGGAAGGTGGTGCGCTGGCAGCCGAAGCCTTTCTCCGTGGCCGCCGCGGTGATGGCGTTTTTGGCCTTTTCCGAAGACTGGCCGGTGAACTCCCCGGAGTCGACCAAGGTGCCGGTCTCTTCGTGGGCTTCGGTCATGGCCGCCGGCTCCAGGGGCTCGCCTTCCGGCTGAATGACCACCTTGATCTCAATCCCGTATTTTTTGGCGAACTCGAAGTCGCGCTGGTCATGGGCCGGAACCGCCATCACCGCCCCGGTCCCATATTCCATGAGGACAAAATTGGCCACGTACACCGGCAGCCGTTTGCCGGTGAAGGGGTTGAGGCAGTAGCCTCCGGTGAAAACCCCTTCCTTTTCCACCTCGTCTTCCGGGCTCTGCCGCTGTTTTTCGATCTTGATTCGCGCAACGAACTCTTTGACGGAAGTTTCCTGGGGGGTTCCTGCGCTCAACTCAAGGGCCAGGGGGTGTTCCGGGGCGATGGACATGAAAGTGGCGCCAAAGATCGTATCCGGCCGGGTGGTGAAGATGGTCAGCGTTTTTCCGGAGTCCTCGACAGGAAAGTTAACCTCGGCGCCTACGCTCTTACCGATCCAGTTGCGCTGCATGGTGAGTACTTTTTCCGGCCAGCCGGTGAGCTGGTCGCAGCCGGCCAGCAGCTCCTCGGCATAGTCCGTAATCTTGAAAAACCAGCCGTTCATCTCCCTGGGCAGCACGGCATTGTCGCAACGCCAGCAGGCGCCGTCGATGACCTGTTCGTTGGCCAGCACCGTCTGGCAGGTCTCGCACCAGTTGACCGTGGTCACCTTCTGATAGACCAGCCCCTTTTCGTACATCTTGATGAAAAGCAGCTGTTCCCAGCGGTAGTATTTATCGTTGCAGGTTGCGATTTCCCGGCCCCAGTCGTAGCTGAAACCCATGCGCTGCAACTGCTGCTTCATGTAATCGATGTTTTCGTAGGTCCACTTGGCAGGATGGGTATCGTGCTTGATTGCCGCATTTTCGGCGGGCAGGCCGAAGGCGTCCCAGCCCATGGGGTGAAGGACGTTGAAGCCCTTCATCCGCTTGTAGCGTGCCACCACATCGCCAATGGTATAGTTGCGGACATGGCCCATGTGGATGCGGCCGGAAGGGTAGGGGAACATCTCCAGAAGATAGTATTTGGGCCGGCTGGGGTCTTCGCTTGCCGTGTAAGTGCTGTTTTCCAGCCAGAAGCTGCGCCATTTCTCTTCGATGGCCTTGAAATCATATTTCATATTCGTTAGTCCGGGTTTTTCAGTGCTGAGGGTGGGTAAGGCGCCGTGAAGTCAATTCTCGGCGGCCTGGATTCCGGTATCAGCTATTTTTATTAAGATGTGGGAAAATCATGGCGGGCAAGATTTTCAAAGGAGGTAAAGCGGTCAACAAAGGCCAGTTCTACGGTGCCGGTTGGCCCATTGCGCTGTTTGCCGATAATGATCTCGGCAATGCCTTTTCTTGGGTTGTCTTCCGCCTTGTTGTACACCTCGTCGCGGTAAATGAAAACGATCACGTCGGCATCCTGTTCGATGGCGCCGGATTCGCGCAGGTCGGAAAGCTGCGGTCTTTTGTTGGGGCGGCTTTCCAGGCTGCGGTTAAGCTGGGAAAGAGCGAGGACCGGGATGCTGAGCTCCTTGGCCATGGCTTTTAGCGAGCGGGAGATCTCACTGATTTCCTGTTCACGGGACTGGGCATTTGTTCTGCCCCGCATCAATTGCAGATAATCCACCACCACCATGCCGATGTTGTGTTCGGTTTTCAGGCGCCGGCACTTGGCCCTCATCTCCAGCACCGTAATGGCCGGGGTGTCGTCGATGTAGATGGGAGCATCGGAAAGCTGGGCCACCGCCCGGGTAAGTCTGGGCCAATCCTGCTCTTTGAGAAAGCCGGTTCTTAATCGCTGAGCATCAACCCGGCTGATGGAACAGAGCATCCGCATGCCGAGCTGCTCCTTGGACATCTCCAAGCTGAACACCGCCACCGGCACCTTGTGGAGCAGGGCGGCGTTCTGGACCATGTTGACGGCCAGGGCGGTTTTGCCCATGCTGGGACGGGCCGCCAGAATGATGAGGTCAGAGCGCTGCAACCCTGCGGTCATCTTGTCGAAATCGTGATATTCGGTGGGAACGCCGGTAATGTGTTCCTTGCGTTCGTATAGCTGTTCAATGTATTTGAAGGTGTCGGAGATGACAGTCTTGAGCGAGTGGTAGGACTGGCCGCTCTTGGCCCGGGAGATTTCAAAGACAGTCGTTTCCACATCATCAAGGAGGGTGTCGATGTCGTCCTGCTCCTCGTAGCAGCGGCCGGCGATCTCGGTGCCGGTCTGGATCAGCCTGCGGAGGATGGCTTTATCCCGGACTATTTTGGCGTAATAAGCAATGTTTGCGGCAACCGGCACGATGTCAGTGAGGGTGGCGAGGTAGGTGGGGCCGCCAATCGCCTCAAAGCGGTTGTTGTCTTTCAGCAGGTTGGAAAGGGTGATGAGGTCAAGAGGTTCGCCACGCTCAAACAGGGTGATCATGGCGAAAAAGATGTGCTTATGAGCGTCGCGGTAAAAGTCTTCTTCGGTGAGAATCTCCGCCGCCCTGGGCATGGCGCCCTGTTGCAGCATGATTGAGCCGAGAACGCATTGCTCGGCCTCAAGATTCTGCGGGGGTAGACGGTGGGTGGTGGAAGGGCCTGATCCGGATTCCATGGATTATCGTTGGTTGTAATGAATGGGGGGCGATTTCCCGCCCCCACTCGGTTATCCTGCGTTATTCCAAGGTCAAGGCAAGCGGAACGGATTCGGCGGATAACGCGCCGGTCCCCGTTCCGCCTTCTTCTTGCGGGCCAGGAATTATTCCGCAGCCAATGGCACGATTTCCACCGTGATTTCCGCGGCAATCTGGAAACCGATCTTTACCGGCACCATGGTGACGCCCAGGGTCTTGATGGGTTCGTCAAGAACTATTTTTTTCTTGTCGATTTCAATGCCCAGCTCGGCCAGCTTTGCCGCAATGTCCGCGGAGGTGACCGAACCATAGAGCTTGTTGTCGTCGCCGGAACGATGGGCGATGACCACCGTGGCTCCAGTCACCTTCTTGGCAAGGGATTCCGCCTCGTCGCGCTGGCTTTTCTTTCTGGCGACAATGGAGGCTTTTTCCCTTTCCAGATTGGTGAGGTTTGCCTTGGTGGCAGGCACGGCTAGACGACGGGGGATCAGGAAGTTGCGGCCGTAGCCGTCCTTTACCTTAACAACATCGCCTTCCTCGCCAAGAGTGTCAATGGTTTCTTTTAAAATGAGTTCCATGTTGTACCTCCGGTTGAATCCTGGCCTTGCCGGATTCATTATTTCTGAAAAATGAAGACCTTGAAAAGGTCCCCAGTTTCATGGTGTGTTTCATTATTAAGACACCGAGGTGTCATCCACATCTTTATCATTTTCAAGCCGTTGTTTCCTGAAGTCGACCCAGACATCCGCCAGGCCAAGCACGGCAACAAAGCCAATGCCGTAAATCTGCAAAAACAAAAGGCTGTAAGTTATAATTCTGACCGCCAGGGGCAGCGACCATTTTTGCATCAGGCTCGAAACAATCGCCAAACCTTGCGAAAGATAAAGTGCCAATAGCACCAAGCCCGCGTTCAAGCCCAAGGTCTTGAACCTTTCGTCCGGGACCAGAAGCGCGATGCCGGTCATTATCACTGGCCAGACCAACAATTCCGGGAGCCGCCAGTTTTTCAACTCTTCCCGATCTGTCCGGGAGGAGTCTTTCTTTTTCAGCAGCCATCGGCCAAGCAGGATATTCAGCCAGACGGTGCTGATAATCGAGGTGAGGAGCAAGGCCGGGAAAAGCCGTGCTACTTGTTCCCTGAGCTGGGTGATGAAGTTCTTGATTTCTTCAAGATCACCAGCCGGGAAACGTCCTGAATCCCGGTACAACGCAAAGGTTGCCTCAAACCCCTTGTCCAGCCCCTGTCTCAGTTCAAGATACGGATTGCTCTGGGTGGCCATACCGACAAGCCAACCAGTGAGCAGCCAGACCAGGACGAGATAGACAACGCTCTGTATTCCGGCTCGCTGGACCGGCTCGTACTCCCTGTCTGCCCTGGCAAGGATGAAGCCAACGGGCAGGATGGTCAGTGAAAAAAGCAGCCCCGGTACGGTTCCGGACCAGAAAGTCATGCCGCCTGCAAGGCCAAGGGCCCAGGCAATAATGATTGCCCCTTGTTTTTGCCCGTAAACGCTCAGGAAGTAGTAGGCTGGCAGGGGCATCAGGCAATGAAGCCATTCAAGGCCGGTAAAAGCTGCCGGTACCGTGAAAACGAGGGCTGTGACCGCGATAGCCCCTATGGTTTCTGCTTGTCTGCTTGCTCCTGCGCGTAAAAACACGATTCCTGGCTGCTTCCTTTTCTACTGCTGAGTCTGGCCGGCGTAAGGCAACAGGGCAATCTGGCGCGCTCGCTTGATTGCCTCGGTAAGCTGCCTCTGGTGATGAGCGCAGTTACCATAGATGCGGCGGGGGATGATCTTGCCGCGTTCCGTCACAAAATTACGCAGGGTTTTTACATCTTTATAGTCAATCATCAGACTCTTGTCCGTGCAGAAACGGCAAACCTTGCGCCGGTTGAAGATCTTCTTTTTCTTGATAACCATGTGCTTTCCTCTTTGTTGGTTCAATATTTGGGATAGTTTAATCGCGCCTGGCGCAAGAACTATTCAGAGGCTTCTTCTGCTTCTTCTGCTGCAGCAGGGCTGGTTTCCGGCTCTGCTGGCTCTTCTGCCCTAGGGGCATCAGGAGTGAAGACTTCCTGGGTTTTTACCGTCATATATTTGAGAACCCGGTCATCAATGCGGATGAGTCGTTCCATTTCCTTGACGCCCTCAGGCAGCCCGGCATATTCAACATAAAGAAAATCGCCTTGGACTTCTTTCTTGATGGTATAGGCCAACTTTTTCAGGCCCCAGCGGTCGATTCTCACGATGAGTCCGCCAAAACCTTCGATGGTTCCTGTTACCTTGTCGGAAACCGAAGAGAATTCCGTTTCTCCGGCCCCCGGCCTGACAATAACAATTGTCTCGTACCTGCGCATTGATTCCTCCTTGTGGTCATGTGGCCCTTGCTTTTTGCGTTTCATGCGAAGAGCAAGGAGGTATGTGGGAAAAAAACGTAAAAAAACAATCGCGATTGATAGCAATTAACCGTTTGTTTGTCAATTGTTTTCGTAACTATCCAGCTTAATGCCGGAAATTATGAAGGTTCGGTTTTGGTCTGTTGCCAGACCTCCAGGAGTTCATTTGGGGCAAGGGCAACCATCTGCTTTCCTTGTCCGGCTAAAATTTTCTCAAGCAGGCGAAAGCGGGTCGTGAACTTGCCTGTTGCCTCATGCATGGCCTCTTCCCCGTCGATATCCGCCTTCCTCGCCACAACCGCCAGGGCAAAGAGGAGATCGCCGAATTCTTCCCTGATCTGTTCGTGCGACCCATGGGCAAAGGCCTTCTGCAGTTCCTGGAATTCTTCCGTTACCTTATCGAGAGCCCATGAGAGATCAGGCCAGTCAAAGCCTTCCCGTGCCACCCGCTCTGCCACCCGTTGGGCCCGGCGCAGGCCTGGTAGGCTTTTAGGGATGGAATCCAGATGATGCCGGGGTTGGCTTTTTCCCTCGTTTTCCTTGGCTTTTATTGTCTGCCACTGCTTGCGCAACTCTTGCTCCGAGTCTACGGTCTTATTGCCGAACACATGGGGGTGGCGGCGGATCATTTTGGCGGAAATGGAGTCAATAACCTCGGAAAGGGTGAAGATATTTTTTTCCTGGTAGAGATTGTTGAGAAAAATAAGCTGAAAAAGGAGGTCTCCCAGTTCCTCGCAGATATGATCGGGTCTGTCCTCATTTATTGCTTCGAGCAATTCGTGGGTTTCCTCGACAAGATACTGTTTGAAGGTCTGGGGAGTTTGTTTTTTATCCCAAGGGCAGCCATCCGGCGCGCGGAGACGGTTGATAATTTCAAGGAGAGCAAGGAATTTTTCCGCAGTGCGTGTCATGGGCCTGCCTTTGTTATAGGTTCGAGAGATGGTGAATAATGGCATGTACTCCTGGCAGCAAACATTTGTTCGCCGTAATCCAAAGAATATGGCGTATGGGTAATCTTTGTTTGTGTTGCAGTCGGCTGATCTTGGATTTTTTTATATGCAGGTTCCTAGCGTATGGAATGGCTTGAAGCCGACAATATACTTGATTGGTGCTAATCTTCAGTTATTTTATTGTCGCTGCTAATATTTCTCCCGGTAGGGATTGAAAAAAGCAGTCATCTGCTATATCTTGCAAAAAGAGATTTTATTGGATATAGATCACTCCTTCATCGGAGAATACTGTTGTTTCTTATTGCTTTTTAACCTGTGCGAGGTGAGTAGCCATGGCAAAGAAGGTTGTACTTGAAAAAAACAAGGATGTGGCGCGGATCGATCAGGAAGACAAGCGCACCCACGGCTGGTATGTTCGAGTTCGTTTCCAGGGGACAACGCATTCTAAATTTTTTTCCGATGGCAAATGCGGCGGACGTTACTCAAGTCTGCTTGCCGCCCTTGCCTGGCGGGATACCACGGAAAAAAAGATAGGGAAAATCAGAACCGATAAACATCTGGTCACGGTGAGCAACACCTCCACCGGGGTGGTCGGCGTACGGTTTAACGAGAAGCTGAACCGGTATGAAGTAAGTTGGGTTAATCGTGTTGGCAAGCAGGGCAAAACCTCCGTTTCCGTTAATAAAAACGGAAAAGAAAATGCGTTCAAGATGGCCTGCGAGATACGGAATCTAAAGGAAGCGGAACGGCTCGGAGTTTAGTGGGCTGTTAAGCTTGTTTTTACGACACTTGCGCTAGACCTTGTGCTGGCAGGATTTTTATTTCAGCCTGCCGTGTTTCTTGATTACGTAGTGTGGTCCAGAAACGGGCACAGGTCAAGCGGTGCGGAAAGCAAGGCTTGGGCGCCATTTTTTTTAAGCTCTTCTGCGGTGCGAAAACCCCAGAGCGCCCCGATGGCAAACATTCCGGCAGCCCGCGCTGTTTGCATGTCGGTGTTGGTGTCGCCCAGATAGAGAAATTCAGACGGTTTACACTGTAGCAGGGCAGCGATGCGCAATGCCCCGGCAGGGTCAGGTTTTCTGGGAAATGTTTCCCTGGCTCCGGCAATTGTGGCAAAATGCCAGTCAGGCAAAATCTTCTTGACCACTTCCTGGGTTAACTCTTCTGGCTTATTTGATAGGATTGCCATAGGTATCTGCCGGGTTGTAAGGGCATCTAACAACTCGGCAATGCCGGGATAGGGTCTGGTCGTGTCTGCCCAGTGCAAGGCGTATTCCTGCCGCATCTTTCTGGCGCAGTCCTGAACAAGGTCCTCTTGCTGGGCCTCAGCCGGCAGGGCACGCTGGACCAGCCTGATTATTCCATCTCCGACAAAATAGCGGTAGGCTTGTACCGGATGGACAGGAAGTCCCTGTCTGGTCAGAACTCGATTCATCGAATCAGCCAGGTCGACGAGGCTGTCAACGAGGGTGCCGTCCAAATCAAAAAGCGCGCACTTTTGGTGAGTCATAGGGGGCAGTGATGCCTTGGTTTATTTGGTGGAACCGGCCTTGGGGGCAACCAGAAAATTCAGAATCCGTCGGCCAACCTCCAGCCTTGCCCGGAGCAGCGATGGTTTGGCCGGTTTGACCAGGTAGTCGTCCGCCCCGCCTTCCAGCGCAAGGACTTGTTCCTCAATGGAGCTACGGGCACTGAAGATGATCGTATACACATAGGGGCCGTTCGTACGCATCCTGATCCTTTGGCAGACTTGCATGCCGCTGAGGCCCGGGATGTTCCAGTCCAGAATAGCCATGGTGATGGTGGGGTCAGTTTCCAGGGTGTCCCAGGCCATGTCACCATTATCCGCCTCGACCGGTTCGTATCCCCATTTCACCAGAAAATTATTCAAGCCCTTGCGCACCACGGGGTTATCTTCCGCGACCAGGATCTTCTGGTGTTTTGGCGTTTTGGTTATGGCTGTCTCTTGTTCGGCTTCTTCTTTCATGGGGATGCACTCAATGGTTGGCAGATTTGCCTGTAAAGCGGAACTAAAGCCTTTATCGAATTTTTACATAAAAAATGTTATGGGGCAAGACAAAACCAGGATTGGCCTGTGTTTGTTTGAATTGCCATGTGAAATCATCCGGTTATTTCATTAGATGGGGCGCTGAATGATTGTCTCCGTCCGGGTGTCTTTCTTCTTGACTCTCTATCCTAATAGCACTAAACTTTGCAAGTTTTAGTTGCCACGTAGTGTTGCGCATTCCGCAGCAAGAAAACTTGTTTTTTCTGATTCCAGCAAAGATCATTGTCCTGGGATCATAACAGGGTGTTTTTGGGTTTAATAAAAAATTTTAAGGAGGATCATCATGTCTGTTTGTGTAGTTGGCCATTCAAATCCCGATACCGATTCCGTTGCCGCAGCCATTGCCTACGCCCATTACTTGAAGGCGACCGGCACTGACGCCGTTGCCTGCATGCAGATCGAGGCAGCCAAGCTGAACCCCGAGAGCACCGTTGTTCTCAAAAACTTTGGCCTGGCTGCACCCCAGACCATGATGGACGCTGCCGGCAAGAAGGTTGCATTGGTCGATTTTAGTGATATCGGTCAGGCTCCGGAAAACATCAAGGACGCCGAGGTGGTTGCTATTGTCGATCATCACAAAATCGGTGACATTACCACCAACACCCCGATTGTGTTCAATGCTCAGCCGGTTGGCTGCACCTGCACCGTTCTTTACGAGATGTTCAAAAACAACAATGTCGCCTTGCCCAAGGATATTGCCGGCGCTATGCTTTCCGCCATTTTGAGCGACACCGTGAACTTCAAGTCCCCCACCTGCACCGCTCCTGACAAGGCTGCGGTTGCCGCGCTGAAAACCATTGCTGGTGTTAACGACACCGATGCGCTCTTCATGGAGATGCTGAAGGCCAAGTCTTCTGTGGATGGTGTGCCCATGAAGGATCTCGTTTTCCGTGACTACAAGGATTTTGACATGAATGGCAAGAAGGTCGGCATCGGCCAGATTGAACTCGCCACCCTTGAGCAGGTTGCCGGAATTCGCGCCGACTTGTACAAGGCTCTTGAGGATCTTAAAAATGATGGTCGTCATTCCGTACTGTTCATGCTTACCGACGTTGTTAAGGAGGGTACCGATTTGCTGGTGGTTTCCGACGAGCCTGCAGTTATTGAGCAGGCTTTCGGCGGCAAGATCGAAAACAACTCCATGTGGGTAGCCGGTATGATGAGCCGCAAGAAACAGACTGTTCCGCCCTTGCAGAAGGCTTTTGGCTGCTGAGATCCCTTAATATTCAGGCTGTTGTTTTTTGAAAAGCCCCACCTGACGAAACTTTTCATCGGTGGGGCTTTTTTTTGTTTCATGGGTAGTGAAGTACAGCGGTTAGCCAAAAGGTATTATAGCTTGCCGGGACTCTTTTTTGGGATGTTGTCGGCTTTGTTATTCTGGTTCTTCTCTTCTGTCCACGGCTTGCGGCCCACCAGGTCAAGCAGCCGTTTGTCCAGCCTGGTGAGATGATGCATGCTCCGTAATTTTTCCAGGTCGGTTTCCCCATTGATGTTGATGATGATCAGGCGATTGTGCCCAAGTCCGTACTGATTACTTAAATCGATCACCCCCCCGATCACCGTCAGTCGACCGCGGTCTATTCTCTGCTCGTACCGTTTCACGGCCGTGGCCACCTGAAAGTCAACATTCTTTTCTACTAGCAACAACTCCGTCTTTGCCCCAGCCTCATGGTCTGGTGCCGATTCCCCCAAGGAAAGACGCAGCATATCCAGATCCCGGCGCAGGTCAGCACTCAAGTGGGAATAGCCCTTTGCGAAAAGCCGAAGGCTGTCGTTGTTGGTGTTGCCGGTGATTAGCAGAACAGGGGTGAAGAGTTCATTGACCCCGTAATCAATCGCCCCGGCGGACAGTAGAAATTGATTGCCGGGATTTCGTACTGTATAAACTGTGTCAATCGGGTCAGGATAGAAAAGAGTCGCCTGTACTCTGGCATCGCAATCTGCCAGCCAGATCAGGTGTGGAGTATTCGGCGGTTGCAACGACTCGAAGCCATGCTTGCCGTTCACAACCTGATCATTGTGGCGGACGATTTTCTCTGCCACGGCATAGGGAGGTAATCCTGCCCGAAGCTTTTTGATCGGGAGCATATCCGCCTTGCTGGCCAAGGGAGAAATGATGACAAACAATGAAAGGGGAAGAATTATTGTGAGACGCATTTGTGTCGACCCTGATTTTGTTGGTATTGGCAAGTGTCTGTTACCGATATTATCGGTGAATCAGCGGATGCCTGAAATTTTTTTTACGTATGAAATTATACTTCGATTGAGCTGGAGGAAAGTGCTGTGTCATCAATACGTAAAAACAGATAGTTACCGTCCGACATGCGTTACGGCTCTGGCTTTTTCGCTCTTCGATAATTCCCGTTTGCTGTCTTGACAATGAAAAAGAGCATACTTATTGTTGGAAACGTAATTAAGAATCCTTAAAAAAAACAAGTTATTGCAAGGGGATACAGTTGGATTTGCGAATCCCAGTGTTTCATCGCACCGGAAAGGAGATACGGGTGGCTGAACAAGAAGAAAATAGAGAAGATGGTCTTGAACACGACGGCTTTGGAGAAGATCACTCTGGGACGGAAGACCTCTCGGCTCAATTGGCAAAAGCTCTGGAGAGAAATCAGGAATTGGAAGACAAGCTGCTGCGTCTCGCGGCTGAGCAGGATAATTTCAGGAAAAGAATGCAGCGTGAGCGGGAAACATCGCTCAAGTATGCGGAAGAAGCCATTCTTCGAGAGATTCTTCCTTCCCTTGATAATCTCGAACGTGCTGTTGAGCAGTGCAAGTGTTCTCCTGATGCCGGGTCTCTTCTGGCCGGGGTGGAAATGACCTGCAAGGGACTACTCAATACCCTGGAAAAATTTGGGGTGAAACCCCTGGCTGGCGAGGGGCAACCCTTTGATCCGAATTTTCATGAAGCCGTTGCCATGGAACCCAGCGCGGAGGTCCCGGAGAATCAGATTTTACAGGAATATCAGAAAGGATATATGTTTAAGGACAGACTTATCCGGGCGGCCAAGGTCGTAGTTTCGAAGGGTAATGTTGAAGAATAATTAAAGATGCTTCATCCCGTTAGATAAGGAGAAAATGAGATGGGAAAAATTATTGGTATTGATTTAGGGACAACAAATTCATGTGTTGCGGTGATGGAAGGCGGCGAGCCCAAGGTTATCGCCAATGTCGAAGGTAACAGAACAACGCCTTCGGTGGTGGCTTTTTCCAGCAGCGGCGAGCGACTGGTGGGTCAGGTTGCCAAACGGCAGGCGGTTACCAATCCGACTCGTACCCTGCATGCGATCAAGCGGCTTATCGGGCGCAAGTTCAGCGATGCGGAAGTGAAGAAGAGCATCGAGATCAGCCCGTTTAAGATCGTCAACGGTAAGGAGGGCGATGCTGCGGTTGAGGTTGACGCGAAGGTTATGACCCCCGCCGAGATTTCGGCCATGATTCTTACCAAGATGAAACAGACCGCGGAGGAATATCTGGGCGAGGAAGTTACCGAAGCGGTCATCACCGTGCCTGCGTATTTCAACGATTCCCAGCGCCAGGCCACCAAGGATGCGGGCCGGATTGCCGGCCTCAACGTACAGCGGATAATCAACGAGCCGACGGCTGCGGCACTGGCTTACGGCTTGGACAAGAAGGGCGAGGAAAAGATTGCCGTGTTCGACCTGGGCGGCGGCACTTTTGATATCTCGGTGTTGGAGATCGGCGACGGTGTGTTCGAGGTGAAGTCCACCAACGGCGATACTTTTCTCGGGGGCGAAGACTTCGACATGCGCATTGTCAACTGGATTGCCGATGAGTTCAAGCGGGATCAGGGCATTGATCTGCGCACTGACAACATGGCTTTGCAGCGCTTGCGGGAAGAGGCGGAAAAGGCGAAGATGGAGCTTTCCACTACCATGGAGACCGACATCAACTTGCCCTTTATCACGGCGGACGCCTCCGGGCCCAAGCATCTGCAGATGAAGCTCTCCCGCGCCAAGCTGGAAGGGCTGGTGGATGATCTGATCGAACGTACAGTCAGGCCCTGTCAGATTGCTCTGAAGGATGCCGGGATCAATGCGGCGGACATTGACGAGGTGATCCTGGTCGGCGGTATGACCCGGATGCCCAAGGTGCAGGAAAAGGTCAAGGAAATCTTCGGCAAGGGCCCCCATAAGGGGGTAAACCCCGACGAGGTTGTGGCCATTGGCGCCGCGGTACAGGGCGGGGTACTCAAGGGCGATGTCAAGGACGTGCTGCTCCTCGACGTTACCCCGCTCTCCCTAGGCATTGAGACCCTGGGCGGGGTGATGACCAAGCTCATTGAGAAAAACACCACCATCCCCACCAAGAAGAGCCAGGTTTTCTCCACCGCGGCCGACAGTCAGCCCGCTGTTTCCATCCATGTGCTCCAGGGTGAGCGTGAGATGGCGGCAAACAACAAGACCATCGGCCGCTTCGAACTGACCGATCTTCCTCCGGCCCCTCGCGGTGTACCGCAGATCGAGGTCACCTTTGATCTCGACGCCAACGGCATTCTCCATGTTTCCGCCAAGGATCTTGGCACCGGCAAGGAGCAATCCATCCGGATCACCGCTTCCAGTGGCCTTTCCGAGGAAGAGATCAAGCGGATGCAGAAGGACGCCGAGGCCCATGCCGATGAGGACCGCAAACGCAAGGAGCTGGTCGAAACCAAGAATCAGGCCGATTCCATGATTTACGCTACGGAAAAGAGCATGAAGGATCTGGGCGACAAGGTTGACAGCGAGACTAAGAATAAGGTCCAGGTAGAGATTGACAGCCTCAAGAAGCTCATGGACTCCGACGATGTCGAGGCGATCAAGAAGGGGCTTGAGTCTTTGACCCAGGCCTCTCACAAGCTGGCTGAGATGATGTATGCCCAGGCGACCAAGGACAAGGCTGGGGAAGGCGGCGAAGGCGCTGCTGGTCAGTCTGGTGGGGCAAAGAAGGATGATGACGATGTGGTGGACGCTGATTTTGAAGAAGTGAAGTAAGGAGTTGCCAGGCAGTAAGCGTTTAGGTAATCGAGCAAATTTTTTAGCCAAGGGGGGAGCAAAAAGCTTTCCCCTTGGCTTTTTTTGTGCAATCTGCCGCGTCTCAGACTTTCCATTTTATGGATTACCGCAGCGCAGGCGGGCAAGAGCCTCGGCAAAAATGAAATTATCGTTTTGCTCGGCGGTGTGACAGCGCAGGCAAATATCCTTGGCCGGCTGGCCCGGTTTGGCGCTTTGTGGCCGGGCCGCATGCTGCTTGCTCGGGCCATGACAGGTTTCGCAACCAACCTGACGGAGGTCGGCAGCCAGGGTTAGCACCATTTCATCAGCTTGGCCAATAGCGCCCGTTACATGGCAGGGAAGGCATTTAGTATTGAACTGTTGCCCTTTGCGCTCCAGGGTAGTGTAAGCGGAGGCGTGTTTGGTGTTGAGCCATTTCTTGAACTGTGGGGTGTGGCAGCTCCGGCAGACGGTGCTTCCGGCATGATTATCCGGGAAAAACCCCTGGCTTCGGGCGAGGGGAGTTGCGCCCCTCGCCTTGGCCGCTAGCTTGCCCAGCCTGTTTACTTCGGCGGTGGTGGCCTCGACAATGGCACGAACCGCCGGGTTGTCGGGAAGTTCCTTCCGCATCGCTTCAAAGCGATAGCTGAAGGATGAGAACTGAGCGCGGCTGGCATTTGTGGCGTTTTGTTCGACCGTGAGGCGGGCTATCTCCTGCTCCAATCTTTGGCGCTGGGCAAGCAGAACCTCATATGCGGCGAGAACTTCGGGTTGATCCTTGAAGGCAGCATGCGGGGCTCCGTTTTTGCGGTAGCGGCCTATCTGCCACGCCAGACGGTCCAGTTCATTTTTTTTATCCAGCAGCAGATTATCCACGCTTGGATCTTCCCATTTCTTTGTTCGCGCATTCCAGTTGATCTCCAGGATGCCGACCGATTTTCCCTGCTGCTCAACCTGGGTGATCAGGGTGTTGTTGATCCGCTCCGGCGGCAGATTGCCCAAGGCGTTTCCGCTTTGCCCACTTTGCAAGATGAGATGGATTTCCGGATGCCTTTCGGCGATTTTTTTGTTCACTGCGGCCGGAAAGCTGGAAAGCAGGACCAACATATCCGCCCCTCCTTTCAGCAGGGAGATCTCCCAGGGAAGCACCTCTTCCCAGGGGAGGATAACGGCGTTGTCTTTTTCCGTCAGAAGATCATTTGCGCCCTGATTGCCGGTGAGCCCGATAACCGCGAGATTCATGCCGGCCATGGTGAACAGGGTGTGCGGTTTGAAATACGGTTTGCCCAGGGTGCGGCTGACAAGGTTGGCGCTCAGCCAGGGGAAGTCTGATTTCTGCTGAAGGTCGAGGAGAAATGGCAAGCCCGCGGCAAGATCCAGCCCGGCAACGCCGAGTGCGGCAAAAGACATCTTGTCATATGCCGCGACAATGCCTTGCGCCGTGGTGGTGAGTCGCTGGACCTGGTCCGGCGGAATTTTTTCCTCCTTGAAAAGCATGGCGCCGCTGTCCAGAGCCAGCACCCCGTTTTTTTTCTCCCGCAACTCAACCAGTTGTTGTGCTTTCTTGGGCAGACCGCCCAACTGGTTGCTTTGTCAGCCGCAGGGCTCGGTTTCCCCCCGGACATCATTGGAGAAAAAAAACGTTAGCTCGTGCAGGCCAGTGGCCGGATTGCCGCCGCCTGTTTTTTTCTCCGCCGCTTCTGCGGTGAGGGGTTGCGTGAACGAGATAAGGAGAGCAAACAGAAAAATGGATGATTTGGTCATGGGGGTCTGCGCCTTGGTGGTAACGGTTATTTTTTTCGATCCCGCAGCAGCTGGCGCCATTTGCCAAGGCGGTCCCGGATGACTGCTTCGTAGCCACGGTTTGCGGGTTGATAATAGATCTTTCCTTCAAGTTCGGCCGGTAAATGATCCTGGTCCACCAGGGCATGCGGGTCATCGTGGGCATACTGATAGCCCTGGCCATAGCCGAGGTTCTTCATCAGCGCGGTTGGCGCATTGCGGAGATGGAGCGGCACCGGCAGGCTGCCGGTGTGCCTGATGTCGTGCATTACCGTGTTGTAGGCGGCATAGATGGCATTGCTCTTGGGGGCGGTGGCAAGATAGGTTACGGCCTGGACCAGGGCCAGTTCGCCTTCCGGGCTGCCCAGGGTCTGATAGGAGTTTCTGGCATTCAGGGCAACAGTGAGGGCCTGGGGGTCCGCGTTGCCGATGTCTTCCGAGGCGAAACGGATCAGGCGGCGGACCACATACAGTGGTTCCTCCCCGGCGGCGAGCATCCGGCACAGCCAGTACAGAGCCCCGTCCGGATCGCTGTCCCGCAGGCTTTTGTGCAGAGCCGAAATCAGATTGTAATGCTCCTCGCCGTCCGCATCATAGCGCAGGCTTTTGCGCTGGATGGCTTCTTCCACCGTTTCCAGGGTTATCCGCCGTGTGCCCGATTCATCCGGTTCGGACAGATTGGCGGCGATTTCCAGGCTGTTCAGCAGGCTGCGGGCATCGCCGTCGGCAATCCTGGCCAGGTGTGCGGCAGCCTCCGGCTCCAAGGCAATCTGCCAGGAGCCCAGCCCCTGTTCCCGGTCCGTGATGGCCCTCTGGAGAATGGTCTGCAGATCCTCATGGGTTAACGGCTCAAGAACCAGAACCCTGCACCGGGAAAGAAGCGGGGCGATAACATGGAAAGAGGGATTTTCGGTGGTTGCGCCGATGAGCGTCAGCAGGCCGCTTTCCACATGGGGGAGGAAGGCATCCTGCTGGCTTTTGTTGAAGCGGTGGATTTCGTCCACGAAAACGATGGTGGCAGTGTTGCGCTCTTCCTTGGCCGCCTGGGCCTGAGACACTATCTCCCTGATCTCCTTGACCCCGGACAGTACGGCGGAAAAAAAGGCAAAATCAGCGCCTGTTGTTTGGGCCAAGATCCGGGCCAAGGTGGTTTTGCCGGTGCCGGGCGGGCCCCAGAGCAGCAGGGAGGGCAGGTATTTCTGCTGGATGAGCCGCCTGAGAAGTTTGTCCTCGCCCAGCAGCTGTCTTTGCCCGACAAAATCATCTATTGTTTGCGGTCGCAGGCGTTCTGCCAGGGGGGCGATGTGTGGGGCAGGTTGTCGGACCATGGCTCTTTATCGGGCGGTCAAAGGGGACTGGGGAATCAATTTCAGCAAAAATAGTTTGCCGTTAATTTGCCGGAATGTCATCAGTCGATACTCCGGAATGGCAGGGACAAACTCCCTGAATTTTTTACGCCAGCAGGACAGCCAGGCGATCGGCCAACCGTTCCGCCGAAAAGATCAGGGATTCCAGGTCGAGAAAATTAAGAACCTGGCGATCGAAAAGAATCTTGACCTTGGCGGGAAATCCTTCGTCCGGCTCTTCCTCCCAGTAGACAAGATATTGCGGAATCTTGGGCAGGACCGGAATGATGCATCCGAGCGTGGCGGCTGGCGCCGGCTGCGCTACGCCTCTCAATCTATGGCATGCCGTCATTATTGTATCGACAGGCAGAGGGGAAAAAAGTTCCGCCAATCTGCTTTCGCAATAGGTAGCAAGGGTTCTCACCTTGGAGATCGAGTTGGGCAGGGTCTCAAGGCCGATCCAGTCCCAGGCTGGGTCGGCGCCGCCCTGGGAGTGGATATAATTGTAGATCAGGATCTGGTCCCTGGGATCATCCGGGAGGCGGCCGTTAAGGATGATTCCCTGTCTGCTCAGGAGTACTTCCTGGTCTAGAAACAAAAAGGAGAGCGTCTGGTTGTTCCCGCCACAGAGGGTGGCGCCGAGGGGGGCGGCAATACGGGGAAAATCCAGGGCGGAGATCTTCTCTTTAAGGTGTTCGACAAGGGCGAGATCGCGTTGCCCGGAAAGTTCTTCCAGGGCAGGGCCTTTTTCCGGCAAAACATTCAGGCCGGCGGGGTCAAGATAGGGGCATTTGCCAAAGGCTTCGCCACTCTTGGCTACCGCTGCGGCAAAAGCGAGGCAGGTAGGATAGCCGCATTGACCGCAATTGCTCTTTGGGGTTCGGCGGACAATCTCGAAGGGAGTCATGGGCGCAGGCTACTTATGTTTTTGGTGACAGGTCTGGGTGAGGCGGTTTACCTCCGCGGCATATTCCAGGGCTCTGGGCATATCTCCCTTGCGGGCACAGGCCAGGGCTTCCCGCAGGATCGTGAGACAGGCAAGCCACTCTTCATGCCAGGCCGGTTCCGAGAAAACGGTATAACCTTCAAAGGCCGAGACAAGGGCTTTTTCTTCGGCCGGAGCAGGGGGTTGCCCCTGTTCCAGCATTTTGCAAACATCCTTCCAGAGACGGGCAATCTCCTTTTTTGTTTTTTTCCCCTCCGGTGGTCGCCCCTTTAAGCGCAACTCCATGTCGTGTTTGTCCTCACCGCCTTTTCTCCGGGCAGGCTTTTCATGGTCAAGCATGGTCAGGTTGTCTGCCCTGTTTGAATCCCTGAGAGGCGCCTGGAAAGAAAGGGTGAAGTAGGCGGTGTTGTCCCTGATCTTTTGTTTGGTTTTCATGAACTCCGGGTGGCCGATAGCGACAAGCCGATTGCCAACCCGGAGTTTCCCCAGGGCAAGATCTTCGGCCAGAGCCGTAAGCTCTGCGGCGATGTTTTCTAGGGTGTTCGGGGTGTTGTGCTGGGCAGACATTGGCTCTTCCTTTAGTGCGATCTTAACTGAACCTGATTTTTACATTCTTGATTTGGATCGTATCGCCTTTGCGCAGGAGGCGTTCTCCTTTGATGATTACATCGTTAAGTCTGGTGTTTGCCCATGATAGCTGGGGCACGATGTAATATTTGTCTTTTTTACTCACCACGTAGCACTGGGTTTTGCCGACAAACCAGCCCGGAATGATCAGATCGGAGGCCGGATCCTGGCCGATTTTAATGCGGTTCTTGCCGGCAAGGGAGAGCGTGTTCGGCGCGGCTTCGCCTTCAATTACCGTGAGGCCGTATATCTCGTCTGCGGCAGGTAGCGTGGCTTGACTGGGCTGGATGGCAGCCTGGGGGTGGAGAGAAGTGGCAAAAGCAGTTGCGTCGTCGCCAATAGCCATGGCGGTAATCTTGGGTAACGCGGCATGCTGCTCATCCGCCGCCTTTTCGAGCAAGCTGAATTTTCCGATGGAAATAACGTCTTTTTCCGTTACCACCACCTTCGAGGTAATTTTTTTCCCATTTACGGTGATGCCGTTGCTGACTTCCAGTTCTGCCAGGTAATGGCGGCCATCGCGAAGTTCCAGGGAGAAGCAATGGCCGGATATGGCGGGGTTGTCGATGACCACATCCGCATCGGGGCTGCTGCCGATAATGAGTTTGCTACCTTCATGGGTGGTGAAGCTGGTGATCATCTGGTCATCGCACAAAATGGTCCAATCGGATTTGGTATAGTCCTCAAGATTGATCGTTTCATCCTGCATAATTTAGCCTTTTTCGGGGTATTGCCTGAATCTGCAGGGGCAGCAAAGTGATAAGTATACAGCCCGAGTTTCCCTAGCCTCACATCTTATCGATCCGGTCGATTTTATTCTTCAGCTCTTTTATCTTGGGGGAAAGGGGGTCCTTCTCGGGGAGGCCTTTAAGCGCCTGTTCGAGGTGGTAGCGGGCCATGCTGCTTGAACCATCATAATATTGAGACATGGCGAGGTTGTAGTGTCCGAGTGCCCTGTCGCCGAGGGCGGCTCTGATCTTGCCGATCTCCTGATAGAGTTTTGCATAGGTTGGCATGCGTTCGGTCAGATTTTCATAGATGAGTACCGCCTGTGCCGAATCCCCTGTTTGTTGCAGGGCTTTGGCCAGATAGTAAGTGTTGTATGTCCCGGAGGGAGCCAGTCTGTTTATTTCCTGAAAGATTTCCAAGGCTTTTTTGGTTTCACCCGCTTCAAGTTTCAGCCTGCCGAGATCCGTTTTGAGGATGTGCCTGTCCGGGAAACGGTTTATTACTTTATGGAGATTTTCTTCCGCCCGCTGATAGTCACGGTTCGCCAGATAGATTTGGGACAGACCGTAAAAAACCATGGGGTCACTCTGCAGGATGCCAGGTTCCTCAGTCCTGTTTTTCAGGATTGGCAGGATCGATTGTGTGTCCCGGGTGAGGGCCTGGATCCGGTATTTGAACCTCTGGTAGGCGAACTCATCCTGGGTTTGGATTTTTTTTGGGGGATACTGTACGATGAGATCCTCAATGTAGCCGATTCTGTTTTCCGGCTCGGGATGGGTGAGGAGGTAGGTCGGCACCTGTTTCCGGTGATAGCGGCTGACCCGGCGCATTTTTTTGAGCATGTTCACCATGTCTGCCGGGTCGCGTTTTTCTTCCTGCATCCAGTTGTAGGCCAAGCGATCCGCTTCTTCTTCGTCCTCGCGGCTGAATTTCAGGTTTGCGGTAAGGCCGCCCGCCATGGCGCCGGTAACCACGGCCTGGGAAATAGCCCCACCGCCGAGAAGCAGGCCTGCCAGCATCAGGGCGGCAGAGGTGGCATTGACTTTGCTTGATTTGCTCATCCGGTCCGCGATATGACGGCTGGTGGCATGGCCGATTTCGTGGGCCATGACGCTGACCAGTTCGCCTTCGGTATCGCAAAGGTCAATGAGGCCGGAATGGAAAAAAATCAGGCCGGAGGGAGCGGCGAAGGCATTGAATTCCTTGTTGTCGATGATAAAAAAATGATAATCAAAGAACTGTGGCCCTGCAAGTTGCAGGGTCTGTTGCCCAAGATTTGTTATGTATTCGGTAAGGTCAGGATCATCCAGCAGGGTAAATTCTTTGCGGATAATGGACAGGAGCTTTTCGCCGACCTCCCGTTCTTCGCCAATGCTGAAGGCCTGGGCCGGGGGCGGGGAAAAACGCCCCGCCGGCGGATTGCCGAACAAAAAAACAGCGCAGAGGATGCATGCAGTTAGGCGCCGAAAGGTTTTGTGGTGATTCATGTGAAATATTCAGAGTAATATGCGATAGGGTCTTGTTTGCTTACAGCTTCACTTTGTTTTTACTATAATTATGATCGGTCATTTGCGCCAGCATTTGTTCCGCTCTGTCATGCCGGGTAGGTCGACCATTGCAATCTCCCAATAATCCTGTATAGAGAACCATATGCTGAAGGAACTCATTATCACTAATCTTGCCCTTATCGAGAAGCTGCATGTTTCTTTCGCCGAAGGGCTTACGGTTCTTACCGGCGAGACCGGGGCCGGGAAATCCATCATCCTCCAAGCCATTCATCTGCTTGGCGGCGGCAAGGCCGCGGCCACCTGGATCAGAAGCGGGGCAGAGATGGCAACGGTTGAGGCCCTTTTTGAATTAAGTCCCCAGCAGGGGATCATCCTGGAGAAACTGGCGGAAATGGGTTGTGAGCCCGATACGGAGCTGGTGGTCAAGCGGGTCGTCTCCCTCACGGGTTCCAGCCGTTATTTCATGAACGGCAGCCTGGCCACGGCCAAGGTGGTGGGCGAGGTGATGGAGAATCTGCTCAGCGTTGCCAGCCAGCATGATCACCAGCAACTGTTGCAGTCCCGCAGTCATCTTGATTGCCTTGATGCGGTCGGCGGTCTCTGGCCGCAGCGGCTCATCGTTTCCCAGTGTTATGATGCATGGGCGGATGCTAGGAGATTATATCAGGAGCTTGTGATCAGGGAGAGGGACAAGGAGCAGCGCCGGGATTTCCTTACCTTTCAGGTCAAGGAGATCGAGGAGGCTGCGGCCAGCCCCGGCGAAGACGCGGCCCTGGTTCTTGAGCGAGACAGGTTGCGGGCCTCCGATGACCTTATCGGGCTTGGGAAAAAAAGTTGGCATCTTCTGGCGGAGGCGGTCAATAACCCGCTTTCCCTGGTGCGGAAAAATCTGGTTCAGATGGCCTCCTTTGATCAGAGCCTTGCCGGTCTCGCCGAAGAAGTGGCCGGGAATTGCTTTCAACTGGAAGACCAGGTCCAGGTAATCCGCAACTATGTGGAAACCCTGGCCAGTGACCCGGCACGTCTCGATATGGTGACGGCGCGTCTTGATCTGTTGCAGCGACTTAAAAGAAAATATGGCGGTGAGCTTGAGGCGGTCCTCGCCTTTGGCCGGGAGGCGAAACAGGAGCTTGCGGAAATCGAGGCGCTGGATGAGCGGCTGGCCTCTCTGGAGAAAGAAGTGCGGCAAAGCGGCACCGCCTTGAGCGAGGCGGCGGCGCTGCTTTCCAAGGGGCGTAAGGTTGCTGCTCAGGAACTCACCGCCAAGATTAGCGCGTCCCTGGCCGCGCTTTGCTTTGAGCAGGCGGTTTTCGAGATTTGTTTCAAGGGGGAACAGGGTCAGGAGCTGGAGGGGATCTCCAGGCTTGGCTGGGACCGCCCGGAATTCATGTTTTCCGCCAACCAGGGTGAGGCGGCAAAGCCCTTGGTCAAGGTGGCTTCCGGCGGCGAGCTGTCGCGGTTGATGCTGGCCCTGAAGACGATCCTTGCCCAGAAAGATCAGGTCGATACGGTCATTTTTGATGAGATCGATGCCGGGATCAGCGGCAAGGCGGCCGAGGCGGTGGCCAGGAAGATTCGGGAGCTGGCCGGACATCACCAGGTTTTTTGCATTACCCATCTGCCTCAGATCGCCTCCCTGGCCGACGAGCATTTCCTGGTGCAAAAATCCGTGGCCGATGGCCGAACCAGAACCTCGATCAGTCCCCTGTCCGCGGAAAAGCGGGAACATGAACTTGCCAGGATGCTGGATGGAGATTCGGTCAGCGAGCAGACCCTGGCCTATGTGCGCACGCTCATGGCGCGGAAGGTGGCTTTATGACCCGCGCTTTGGCTCTTTTTTCCGGTGGTCTGGACAGTCTTCTTGCCTGCCGGGTAATAGCGGCGCAGGGGATCTCGGTGCAGGCAGTAAAATTCGTCACTCCCTTCTTTGGCTATGAGCTTCTGGCCAGGGAGCAGGAATATGCCCGGATGGTCAGAGACAGCTACGGGATTGAGGTTGTCCTGCGGGATGTGAGCGAGTCCTTTTTTGCCATGCTGCGCAACCCTGCCCATGGCTACGGCAAAAATTTCAACCCCTGCGTTGATTGCAAGATCCTTCTGCTCAGGGAGGCAAGAAGGCTGATGGAGGAATTCTCCGCCTCTTTCCTGATTACCGGCGAAATAATCGGCCAGCGGCCCATGTCCCAGCGCCGTGATACCCTGCGGGTGATTGAAAGGGACAGCGGCTGCACCGGTATCCTCCTTCGACCGTTATGCGCCAAGACCCTGGAGCCGACCCTGGCGGAGCGCGAGGGGCTGGTGGATCGAGAGCTTCTTCTTGATTTCAACGGCAGGGGAAGGCAACCGCAAATACAGCTGGCTGCAAAGTTTGGTATCAGTAGCTATCCCAGTCCCGCCGGAGGCTGTGTCCTTACCGAGCGAGAGCAGGCAAAACGGATTGCCTGGTATTATGCCCGCTACCCCGAGGTCAGGCTCAATGATATTCGTTTGCTTCTTTTCGGACGTCATTTCCATCTGCCGCATGGCGGCTGGTTTGTTCTGGGCCGCGATGAAGTTGAGAACAGGCGACTTGAGGCGCTTCGTGATCCGGGCGATTTTTTGGTGCACATGCCGGAGCGGCCAGGGCCAATGGGGGTTTTACATGGTGATGGTCATCCAGACGATCTGGTCGCGGCAGCCGGCTTGGTGGTTCGCTTTGGGAAAAAGATGGGTTGCGAATCGGCAGCAGCAACGGTGTTGTTTGCTGCCGGGGGAGAGGAGCATCACCTGACCGCGGAGCCTCTGGGGGATGAACTTTTTAAGGAGTGGGCTCTGTAAACGAAAATGGTTCAGGTCAGGCCGTACCTGTGCATTTTGCTGAGCAGGGTTTTGCGGGTGATATTCAGGCGGCGGGATGCTTCACTTTTGTTGCCACCGGTTTCCGCCAGGATGTTTTTGATGACGACCTGTTCCGCCTCTTCAAGCGAGCCTGGGGGCGCAGCGGCAGAGATAAGCGATGCTTTGTTTTTCATGGCGAAACGGTGTATCGGGATGGGCAGGCTCTCCTCGTCGAGGTAGTCGCCGCGCATAAGGATAATCCCCCTCTCGATGGCGTTTTCAAGCTCTCTCACATTTCCGGGCCAGGGATAGTTAAGAAGCATAGTCATGCAGCTGGGCGTAACGCCCGAAACTTGCCGGTTATTTTTCGTGGCAAATTTTTTGACAAAGTGTTCGACTAGGAGTGGAATATCCTCCCGGCGCTCCCTGAGCGGGGGAACGTGCATGGACACCACGTTGAGTCTGTAGTACAAATCCTCCCGGAAAGTGCCTTTGCCCACCTCTTCCTCAAGTTTACGGTTGCTGGCTGCCAGAATTCGTGCGTCAACGGCAAGGGTTTCCTGCCCCCCAACCCGTTGGATCTCGTGTTCCTGCAAGACTCGCAGGAGCTTTGCCTGCATCCCCGGGGAGGTTTCGCTAATTTCATCAAGAAAGATGGTGCCGCCATTGGCTTGGACGAATTTACCTTCTCGCCGTCGGTCTGCTCCGGTAAAGGCGCCTTTTTCATGGCCGAACAGTTCCGATTCCAGAAGATTCTCAACCAGAGCCGCACAGTTGACCTTGATGAAAGGCCCATTTTTTCTGGCGCTGTTGTGGTGCAGGGCTGCGGCAATCAATTCCTTGCCCGTGCCTGATTCTCCGGAAATAAGAACAGTTGCTTCAGTCGGCGCAACATAGGAAACCATTTCCATAAGCTCATGCATCGGCTCTGAGTTGCCGATAATTCCCCCGGCATCCGTGGCCAATGTTTTATTGTTGCGGGAAGAATCCTTGCTTCCCTGGACCTGCCGATGATCAAGGGCTTTGGACATGGTAAGTTTAAGCCGGTCGAAATCAAGGGGTTTGGTCAGGTAGTCGTGGGCGCCGATTTTTATGGCCTCTACGGCCGCATCCACCGAAGAATATGCGGTCATGATGACCACGGGAATGGCTGGATTGTAGGCATGAATCTGCCGCAGGGCCTCAATACCGTCCAGCCTGGTCATGCGGACATCCATGAGAATGGCATCAAAGGGCGTGTTGTGGACCGCCTCGATGGCGGTTGTCCCGTCATCCGCCTCTTCTACCTGCCAGCCCCATTGCGTCAGCATGGACTTCAGCATGATCCGATGAATTTTGTCATCATCGACGATGAGAATGGAAACCGGACGGGTTTTTTTCATTTCTGCCAGGCCTGGGATGAAATTTTAGCCATTTTGCCGCTTGGAGTACGGGAAGGACTTGACACTTTTGGGTAAAGTTGATAGATGCAATGCATCATTTAAAATACGGAAAATATCGTTATCCTGCAAGGTATAACGCCAACGTAGCTCAGTTGGTAGAGCAACTGATTCGTAATCAGTAGGTCAGCGGTTCGACTCCGCTCGTTGGCTCCAGGAAAATGAATGGCTTACGGAATAACCGTAAGCCATTTTTTTTGCCTGCGATGCCGGGCAAAAAAAAGCCCCGCCGAAGCGGGGCTTTAGAATATCATTCAACAGGTTTTAGCGTTGAACGACATTGGCTGCGGAGGGTCCCTTGGGGCCGTCGACAACGTCGAAGGTTACCCGGGCGCCTTCCTGCAAAGATTTGAAGCCCTGGGCCTGGATTGCGGAATGATGGACGAATACATCCTTGCCGCCGTCCTGCTCAATAAAACCAAAACCCTTTGAATCATTAAACCATTTAACTGTGCCTTCTGCCATCTTGTACTACTCCTTTG
>Ga0172380_10000224_pt1 | contig 121555 bp, 114 predicted proteins | sample Leawe162metaG_FD_119747 | JGI IMG/M metagenome (GOLD analysis project Ga0172380, IMG submission 119747) | Leachate microbial communities from a municipal landfill in Southern Ontario, Canada - Leachate well 162 metaG | ecosystem: Engineered > Solid waste > Landfill > Unclassified | place... | reverse complement strand
GCTGGAAAAGAGTACGGGCGATATTGACGGAAGCATCGAGAAGCTCAAGGATTCAAGGAAAGCCAATCTGAAAGAACTGCTTTCGCGCCTGAATGAACTGAGTCCGGGAGAGTTGGTCGGATTTATCTCGGAGGCTAAGGGTTTGGAGCGTATTCTTCTTTCGGAAAATGAGCTCAATGAACAATATCCGGGGTTGATGGACAATATCCGAAAGGTCCTGGCTTATACGGCGGATCGAGAAATCGCCCGTGGTTCCGTCGCTCCCGCCGCCACAGTCCGTCGTGCCGAAGTCCGGCCAACCGAAGAGCTCGTGGTTGCGACTATCGATAAGGCCATGCTGCCTATCGTCCAGCAGGCTAAGCTCGGGGTGAATCCCAAGGCGGTTGAAGCTCTGGATGTCCCGGGTGTGAAAGGCGCGATCATTGTATCGGCTGTGGCGGGTATGATCTTTGATGCTGGTCTGACGGTCGAGCAAATGGCTGAAACTATTGTCAGGCTCGCGAATGCAAGCGTTCCGAAGGCTGAGGTCTGGGTCACGGCCGTTAGAAATGCCTTAGCCGGGGTGATGGATAAGGAAGGTCTTGCCATCGAAGGAGTGGACGCTACTGATTTTGACATTGTTCCTGAGGATCTTGGAACGTTGGCGAATTCGAAGCAGCGCAAGGCGTACGTCGTGATGGCGGATGCGGCGGATGTCAAAGCGATGGAAGCAAAGAGAGTGGCGATTATGAAGTTTTTAGCGCCTACTCTGAAAGCGCTCGATGCTGAAAAACGGTTTGATATTATTGTGATCAATAAGAGTAATCCGAGGCTTGCACGGGCAACTCTGGCGAAATTTGCTAATAATAAAATGGGAACTATGGCGCCAACCTTGGAAGGGCAGCGTAATTATGTTCTAATGGGGTCCACCAGGTTTCTGGACTTTTTCAAGGATGCGGGGCCGGCAGTTATGATCAGCGAGCCTTTTAGCAGGGATGTGAACCGGCGCGTTGCAACCTCAATCCTCGCGTCCATTGTGTCTCAGCGGATCCTGAGCGCAAGCGAGATTGATGCAATCAAAGAAGTGCTCAATGTTAAAAAGGATGACAACGGTTTCTATTCGTTCAGTCAGGCTGCCCTGAGCAAAATGCTGACAATCGCACTGCAGGTTGCTCAAGCCATTCAGTCAGCGGCATAATCTTACAAAAACGAACCTTTTCAAAGCCCGGTTTCAGGCGCACTGAGACCGGGTTTTTCTTTGTCTCCCCGCGGGTTTTCTCCTTTGAATCCCCTCTATAAAACCCCTCAAAACGCGTCAAAAAGGCTGTTTTTAGAAGGGCTGGGACGGGTTTCGGGGTTTGGGTCATTCCGGGGTTAAACTGCCCTAGGGGGGGCGAAAATGGCAGGGGAGACAACCTGATCCCGAAGGGGAAAACGGTCAGAAACTTCATTCTTTGAAATCTAAGGTTTATTCTGTACAATTCGACCAGGTTCGGAGTGCCCGGCAATCTTTTCCAAGAAAGGTGACAAAAAGTGGTCATTAAAATTATTGATAAGAAGATTCCGCGGGAAGAAGTTCTGCAGTTTATCGGTCAGCCATTTGAGGACATGGTGAAGTTCGTGATCGATGTTCGTAAGGGCGTGATGGCTCTTGGGGGTTCCATGCATGCGGACGCGGAAGCTGTTTTGTTGCGGCAGGGTTCCAATCAGTCGGATCTTTGGGGTGGGAACTTTTTCCCCAAAAACCCGCCGGAAGCGCAAATCGAACTTCATTCGCTCATCAATATCCGTCCGGCCGATAAGAACCGGTCGTTGGTCGTTCAGGACGAGAGGTTGGCTAGAAGGATCAAAGATATTGCAACCCAGTTATTGGGGCTTCCATGGTAACCATTGCGTTCCATAAGGACATGACGATCGAGAAATGGGCCTCCAAGCCGGTTTCCTGGCAGGTCCTGAGTATCGCCTCCGAAATGGGTAGGGCCGAAAGCAGTCTCAAAGGCGGCCTCTGGGAGCCGTTTAAGGCCTCGTTGGAACGGACTTTGGAGCTTATTGATCTGACCGTGGAGGCGAATCTGTCGAATGGGGAGTTTGTGCTGGAAATGCTCCGGTTCCGTGAGGTGCTTGCCGGGTTCTATATGGACCCTGCGAAAGCCCCTGTCGCTGAGTTTAAATCTCTTACGAAGGTTCTCCTGACGCTTGATCCCGGAGCTTATAATTTGTTAGGAGTAACGCTTTAGCCGCAATTTGAATCATGGGATGGATCAATCTCAAGTATCGTAGCGCCTTCAAAAGCCTGATCCCGCGCAGTTTTTCGTATTCGAAGCTCTCTCCTCGGCAGGTTGATGCGTCCTATAATGTATCTTATGTAAAGTAATCTATGGGGAGAGCAATCGGGCGGATTGCGGGTTCGCGCGGGCTATTTAACCCTAAAGGGTTATTCCGTTTAGGAGGGATTTGACGGCTTCCTGGACGCGCTTGCCGTCAGCCTTACCCTGAATGGCGGGCATCAGAACCTTCATGAGTTTCCCCATGTCGGCAGGGCCTGTGGCGCCTGAGGCCTTGATGGCGCTTTGAACCGCTGCCCTGAGTTCGTCGTCCGTCAATTGCTTCGGCAAATAGGTTTCCAGGATCGCAAGTTCGGCCTTTTCTTTATCCGCAAGATCCTTACGGCCGGCTTTCTCGAAGCTGTCCATGCTTTCCCGGCGCTGCTTGGCCTGTTTGGCAATGATCCCCAGGACCTCCGCGTCTTCCGCCTTGTCCTTTTTGGTCTGGATCAGATGGTTCATGACGGCGCTTTTGAGCATCCGGAGCGTCGAAACCTTGAGTTCTTCCTTGGCTTTCATGGCGAGGATCACATCTTTTTCGATCTGTTCTGCGAGGCTCATGGTTTTCCTCCTGGGTGGTTTACCTCGTAAAACGAGGTTTATATTTTATAAAGACAACCTAAAAAAGACCAGAGACTAGAGCCAAAACAATGAAAACTAAAAGCTTTTGCTGCGGTCTCTAGGCTCCAGTCTCTAGTCTGTGTCACCAATCTTTTTCCACCGGCGGCGGGTTTTTATTGACCGGCGGACGGCGGAGGTCCTGGAGCTCTTTCTCGGATTCTTTCATGGCATCCAGAAGGTTCAGGGCGTTATCCATGCTCATTTGGCCCTGAAGCGGACGCTTTTGTTGGCCTTCGTCCTCCTGGGAACTTTTTTTCTGTTCCTCAGCGTTCTGCTGTTCTTCCTGTTCCTTTCGCTGCTGGTCCTTCTGGTCCTGTTGAGACTGTTGATCCTTCTTTTGCTGTTCTTCCTTCTTTTCTTTTTCCTTTTGCTCCTGATCCTTCTGCTGTTGTTGCTGTTGCTGCTGCTGATTTTGATCCTGCTGATCCTGGGGTTGGGGCTGTTGCTGTTGGTCCTGATCCTTTTGATCCTGGTTCTGCTGGTCCTGATCTTTCTGGTCTTTGCCTTGCCCCTGATCCTTTTGATCCTTCTGGTCTTGGCCCTGTTTTTGTTGCTGGTCCTGTTTATCTTTTTTCTGATCCTTCTTCTGCTCATCCTTTTTCTGGTCCTGTTTCTTCTGTTCCTGGTCTTTTTTGTCCATTTTGTTCTTCTGCTTTTGCAGGAATTCAAGATTGTACTTGGCGTCTTTGTCGGTGGGGTCCAGTTCCAGGGCTTTCTTATAAGAATCGATCGCCTCTTCGAAATTTCCGAGACGGTACTGGACGTTCCCGTGGTTGTAGAAGGCTCGGGCCTTCAGGAGCGGGTCCTGGGCCGTTTTAGAAGCGGCTTCCAGGTCCTGGGCTGATTCCTGGAACGCATCAACCTTATAGAGGGCCGTTCCAAGATCATAAAGCACTTCCGGAGCGTCGGGTTTCTTGACCTGGACTTTGCGGTAGGCGTCGAGAGCCGATTGATAGCGCTTGCCTTGAAAATGCTCGTTGCCTTTTTTGACCGTGTCCTGCGAAGTCTCAAGGAACCCCGTGAACATAAAAAAAGCGGCAAGGCAGACCAGTAAAACCTGGCTTTTTCCATTTCCATTCTTGTTTTTCCGGCGGACAAGCATTTCGGCCGCCAGAAAGATCAGCGCGAGGATCAGGAATATCTGGTATTGATCTTCGCGTTCCACGACCATCTTTTCGGCAAATTGCTGTTCTCCCCAACCGCGAAGATGTTTTAAGATGACGTCGACCTCTTTTTCGCCCGGCGTTGCGGGCAGGTAGATCCCGCCCGTTTCTTTGGCAAGCCGTTCCAGAAGCGGCTGGTTCATCCGGGTCAGGACCATCTGCCCACCGCGGTCCTTCTTGAAACCCGAGCGCTCCCCTTTCTCGTTCTTGAGGGGGATGGGCTCCCCTTCTGAGGTCCCAAGCCCTATACAGTAGATCCTGACATTGGCCTGCTTGGCCGCTTCGATAGCTTTTTCAATCCCGCCTTCCTGGTCTTCCCCGTCTGTGAAGAGGATCAGGGCCTTATATTTGAGCTCCTTCTGAGGAAAGGCGCGGATGGCTAGATCGACGGCTTGAAAAAGCGAGGTCCCGGGGTCGGGCAAAAATCCGACTTGCACGGCATCCAGGAAGAGAAGAAAGGCCGCGTGATCGAGCGTAAGCGGTGTTTGAAGGAATCCAGAGCCGGCGAAGGTGACCATGCCGACGCGATCCCCGCGAAGATTCCGGATGAAGGTTTCGATCTCAAATTTGGCTTTCTCGAGGCGATTGGGTTTGATGTCCTCGGCGAGCATGGAAAGCGAGGTGTCGACCATGAAGATGATGTCCGCGCCCTTGCGTTGGGCCGTTCGCTTCTCATCGCCCCACTGCGGGCGCGCGAGCGCGAGCACAAAACAAAGAACGGCAAGCGTCATGAAGATCGCGCGAACCAGCCACTCGTTTTTCCGGTGCCCCTCGATCAATTTTGAAAGAAGCGTTTCGTCCTGGACCAGCCGGTGAACCCGTTTTTGCCAGAGCTTGTGCGAAAAGATATAGAACACAAGGACCGCCGGAACCAGCCAGAGATACAGGAAATTTTCAGGTCGGAAGAATTGCATCAGGGCACCCGGCTTTCTATTAAAAAAAAGATCGGGAAGCCGGTGTTGTCCTGATGAAGCCCTATAGGAAAATAAATTGGATCCATCAGGGCACCTTCAGAAGCAGGGTTCGGCGCAAAAAGATATCGCCCAGGAGCAATAAAAATGCGGGAATGAGGAAGATCGGGAAAAGTTCGTTGAAACTCCGGTACTCCTTGACCTTGACCTCGCTTTTTTCCAACTGGTTGATCCGTTCATAGATCTCGGAGAGCGCCACGGGATCGCGGGCCCGGAAGAAAAGACCGCCGGTAATGTCGGCGATGCGTTTGAGGGTCGTTTCGTCGATCTCGACGTTGGCCTGGACGTAGCGTTTTCCGAAAAGCGGATCGTCGACCGGAAAAGGCACCATGCCGCCTTTGCCGACGCCGATCGTGTAGACCTTGATGTCGAAGCTTTTGGCGAGTTCGGCGGCCGTGACCGGATCGATATTGCCGGCGTTATTCTCCCCGTCTGTGATCAGGATGATGACCTTGCTCTTGGCGTTCGAGTCGCGGAGGCGATTGACCGCGGTCGCGATGCCCATGCCGATCGCGGTGCCGTCGGCGATCATTCCGACACGGATCTCGGAAAGCAGCTCGACCAGAATGCGGTAATCGAGGGTCAGAGGGCACTGGGTGAACGCTTTTTTGGCGAAGACCACCAATCCGACGCGGTCGTTTTCGCGGCCTTTGATAAATTTGATAGCCTCCTGTTTCGCGACGTAGATGCGGTTCTCGGGCTGAAAATCTTCGGCGAGCATGGAGCCCGAGATGTCGAGCGCGATGATGATGTCCACGCCGTTGGTCTGGTATTCCTTGTCGCTTGAAACACTGGAGGGACGCGCGAGCGCTGCGATCACGAGCGCGAACATGAGGGCGCGCAGGAACGGCAGGATCTTCAGGAGAAACATTCTCGGGGTTGTCGTCCGGTCCTTGAGAAGTTCGAAAGACGAGAACGCAAATTCAAGTTTTTCGCGTCGCCGGGCCCAGAGAAAGAGCGGGGGCAGAAGCAACAAAAGAAGAAAGAACGCCGGATACCTAAACACCATGGTGTGCCTCCGCAAGGGCTTGTTCCAGGACCGGCACGGATTCTTTGATGATCTCCTCGGATTTTTTATTGATCTGAAGGATCTCGGGGGCGGTCGGGATCCACTTGGCGAATTTCGCCAGGTCCGAAGCCTCCAGGACGTATTGGATCTTTTGATAGAGGCCGGCCTCAAGATGCAAGGGCTTGAGGGCGCGCAGGATCTCCACCGTAGTCAATTCCACCGCGAGGATTTGATAGCGTTTTTCAAAATAGACCCGAAGGATCTCGGAAAGACGCAGGTAATACACCTTGATCAGGCCGCGTTTGAGGAGGTCGGATTCAAAAAGTTCCCCGAGATGCAAGAGGGCTTCCTCCTCCGGGCTTAAAGGCGGCGGCGCGGGCTGAAGCCCGTTTTTTTTCTTGCGAAGCGCGCGGTAGAGAAAATAGCCGGCGGTAAGAAGCGCCAGAGCCAAAAGCGTTCCCAGGAATTTTCCAACGCGCATTTTATAGGGGACAACGGTTTTGACATCACGGATATCTTCCTGGGGCTCCCCTCCGGCGACGCTCTTCACGGTCAGGTAAAGCTTGTTCGTTTGAATGCTTTTCTCGGGTCCGCCATCCTTTTGGTATCGCAGGGTGACGGGGTCTAGAATGAATTCGCCAAGACGGTAGGTTGTGAGGATGAATTTACGGCCGGTAACGACTTTTTTCTTTTGCGCCTTATGGATGTCCTCGATCTTTTTGATCTCGAGAATTTCGGACGAAGGAGCCGGGATCTCGGAAAGGATCCGGATGTCCGGAGCATGTTCGACCGTCACGGTGTAAGTGACCGGGTCCCCGATCGTAAGAAAGGCCTTGTCGACCTCGGCCTTGACATGAATGTCGTCTGCTTTTTCCGCCGCAAGGCACAGGCCTGAAAAGAGCAGGACAAACAGGCCTGACAAGAAAAAAGCTCTCTTCATTTGCGTTCCCTGCCTTTAAAGAACTTGAAAAGCGGCTCGACGTAGGAAGTGTTGGCCGGGATATCGATGCAGTCGATTTGAAGACGCTTAAAGAGTTTTTTGAGGGCGATCCGCTTTTCCTCAGCCGTTTGGAAGAACCGTTTACGGAATTGGGGCGAGGTCGTGTCGACAAGCATGGTTTTTCCGGTTTCCCGGTCGACCAGTTCCATCAGCCCGACCTTCGGGAATGCCTGCTCGAGCGGATCATGGAGATGGATGGCGATGACGTCGTGTTTGCGACTGAGGATCTTCAAGGCTTTTTCATAGCCTTCATCCATAAAATCCGAGATCAGAAAAATGACCGAGGTGCGGGTCTGGACCCGGTAAAGGTATTCCAGGGCGCCGGCAAGCCGGGTCTTCTTTTTCTTGGGCTGGTAGCCGAGGACTTCGCGAATGACGCGAAGAGCGTGATTTCTTCCCTTCTTGACCGGAATGAATTTTTCAACGCCTTCCGTGGCGATCAAGAGTCCGGTCTTGTCATTATTTTTTACGGCCGAAAAGGCAAGAATGGCCGTGATCTCGGCGGCGATCTCGGATTTCAGTTTATCGGTCGACCCGAAATATTGCGACCCGGACATGTCGACGGCGAAAAGCACCGTCAGTTCACGGGTCTCGACGAATTTTTTAACGAAGGGGTGCAGGGAGCGCGCGGTCACGTTCCAATCGATCGTGCGGATATCATCGCCCGGCACGTATTCCCGGACGTCCGAGAACTCGATCCCCTGGCCTTTAAAAACGGATTCGTACTCCCCTCCGAAGAGGTCGTTGACCAACCGGGTCGTACGAATTTCGATCTTCCGGACCTTTTTAAGAAGTGAGGCGAGGATCATCCCGTTAGAAACCTTTCCGTGAAGTATGTTCTTGAGAAAATGCGCCCAGGGTCGTCACTATCATTTTGATTAATAAGCCGATCTAGGTTTCTAACGGGACAAGTTCGCGGGCTTGCCCCGTTAGAGATTCAGAAATATTTAAAAACATTCGGATTCTTTTTCAAGGACGCTACTATTCAAAAGTCGATGTTGTCCGGTTGAAGCTCTAACGGGGTTACGGGACTTCGACCTGATCGAAGATCTTTTTGACGATATCTTCGGAGGTGATGTCTTCGGCCTCGGCTTCGTAGGTCACGAGCACTCGGTGGCGTAACACGTCGGAACCGATCTGCTTGACGTCATCGGGAGTCACGTAACCGCGGCCCTGGAGAAAGGCGTTGGCTTTGGCGGCCAGGGTCAACATGATGCTCGCGCGCGGCGAAGCGCCATAGGAGATCATGGGTTTCAGGTCCGCCAGTTTGTAATCCTGGGGGTTGCGTGTCGCGAACACAAGATCGAGGATATAATCTTTCACTTTTTCGTCGATGTAGATCTCATGCATGAGTTTGCGCAAAGCCAGGATGCGGTCGATATCCAGCACCGGATTGACCTTGATGAGTTTTCCGATCGCCATGCGCTCCAGGATCTCTTTTTCTTCCTTTTTGCTCGGGTAGCTCACGACGAGCTTCAGCATGAAACGGTCGACCTGGGCTTCGGGAAGCGGATAAGTGCCCTCCTGCTCGATGGGGTTCTGGGTGGCAAGGACAAGGAACGGGACCGGTAAGGGAAAGGTCTCATTCCCGATCGTGACCTGACGTTCCTGCATGGCCTCCAGGAGCGCGCTTTGGACCTTGGAAGGCGCCCGGTTGATCTCGTCCGCCAGGACGATATTCGTGAAAATAGGGCCCTTTTTGGTCGTGAAATGGCCATCCTTGGGGTTATAGACCAAGGTTCCGACTACGTCTGCCGGCAAAAGGTCAGGAGTGAATTGAATGCGCTGGAATTGGGCCGCAATCGCCTGAGAAAGGGTTCTGACGGAAAGGGTTTTGGCCAATCCCGGAACGCCTTCGATCAGGATATGTCCGTCGGCCAAAAGCGCCATGAGGAGCCGGTCCACGAGATATTGCTGGCCGACGATGACCTTTCCGATCTCGCGGGTGAGGTCTTTGAGGGATGAGCTGGCTTCACGGATCTTGGCATTCACTTCCTGGATCGAGCTGTCCATAAGGTTCTCCTTGTTGTCCGTTAGAGATCTCGCGAACCCGAACGGTACGTTTTATAGTTAAATTTCAAAGGCATTTCAAACCCAAAAATACACCCCTTTTGTTCAAATCGCTCCCGGGGTGAAAGAAATTAAAAATTCGGATTTCCAATGATAATCTTGCCCTTCACATATTGCAAGAGGGTCTTTTGTATCCGGTCGAGATCATACGCCGGGATATCCGCTCGCGAGAATTGCACCTCGGTCAATTGTTCAAAAAGCCTCGAGATCTCGTTGAACTCCCCTGCCGGAAGCCCTTTCGTCTTCAGAAATGCAAGAACTTCCGAGTTCGTGATCACTTTGGAGGGGACGTCATAATAGGTTGCGACCACGATCCGCAACTGGTTGGACCCATGGGCCAGTTTTTCTTTGGAATCCGGGGATGTGAACGTTGCGATCGATTCTTCCGCTTTCGCATAGACGCGCTGCTTCGGGTCCGGCGGCGGAGTGTTCCGGGCTACTTCCCGGATTTTCAGAAGATCTCTCAGTTTGAAGCCGGCGAAGACGGCCACTACAAGACCGGCGGCAATGATCAGCCCAAGCAATGTCGCTTTCAGGGGAAGACTGGAAACAACCTTGATCTCGTGTCCCGGAACGAAGAGAGGGCTCCAGGGTTCTGCTTCAGTCTTGCGGTAGCTGATCTCAAAGGGATAAATGACGGCGGTCCCGGTTTTCAAAGGACGGAACTCATAAAGAAAGGTTTGAGAGACTGTTTCGCCCGATTCTTGAGACTGTCCTGGCTTTGTCTTTCTTTCCCATGATGGTAGCCAGGGCTGCCCCAATTTCGAATTCTCCGAAATTGATATGGATTGGGACTGGTTTTGATTTTCAAGCGTTAGATTCTCGAGCTTGGGCTCGAGGGAATTTATTTCATAGGGGCCTTCAGCCTGGGGCCATTCGATCCGGATCTTTAAGGTCGCGCTTTGGCCGGCGGCGATTTTTTTGGCGGGAGGTTCGATCTTGAGGCTCGGTGTCGCAAAGCCTAGAGGCATAAAAATCCCCAATATCAAGATGAAACATGCAAGAGCACATTTCTTACGTTGGAGCATCTTTTTCCTCTAGAGTTATGCCTCTGGCGGGAAATGGTGAACGGGAAACGCCAGCGTTCACCGCCAAACGTTCCCCGTTCCCCGAGTCTTTTTTACTCTTTCATCTTTTTCTTTTCCTCGTCATCGACGACTTCATAATCCGCGTCCACGACGCCATCGTCTTTCTTGCCTTCAGCTCCGGCTCCGGGAGTAGCGCCGCCCTTGTTTCCGGCTTTCTTGGCGGCTTCTTCGTACATCTTCTGCGCAATCGTGTGGGATGCCGTCCCAAGTTTTTGAGCAGCCTTATCCAGCTCTTCTTTGGATTCGCTGGTGAGCGAAGTCTTAGCTTCTTTCAAGGCCTCTTCCACTTTCTTTTTCTCATCTTCCGAGATCTTGTCGCCATGTTCCTTCAGCGTTTTCTCGGTCGCATAGATGAGGTTATCCAGCTGATTGCGGGCCGTGATGACCTCATGTTTCTTTTTATCCTCTTCCGCATTCGCCTGGCCTTCCTTGACGAGTTTTTCAACCTCCTCCTTGGAAAGTCCTGACGAAGATTCGATGCGGATCTTCTGTTCCTTCCCCGTGCCGAGATCTTTGGCCGACACGTGAACGATACCGTTCGCGTCGATGTCAAAGGTCACCTCGACTTGTGGAACGCCGCGCGGTGCGGGCGGGATCCCTTCCAGATTGAAGAGCCCGAGCACGCGATTGTTCGCGGCCATTTCCCGTTCTCCCTGGAGGACCTTGACGGTGACAGCCGTCTGGTTGTCCGCCGCGGTCGAGAAGATCTCGGATTTCCGGGTCGGGATCGTGGTGTTGCGCTCGATCAGCTTGGTCATCACACCCCCCAGGGTTTCGATGCCGAGTGAAAGCGGAGTGACATCAAGGAGCAGGATGTCTTTCACGTCGCCTTTCAAGACGCCGCCCTGGATCGCGGCGCCGATCGCCACCACTTCATCCGGATTCACGCCCTGATGCGGGACCTTCTTGAAAAGGTCTTTCGCTTTTTGGACCACGGCCGGCATGCGGGTCATACCGCCGACCATGATCACTTCATCAATGTCCTCGGGCTTCACGCCGGCATCCTTCATGGCCTGGTTGCAAGGGCCCACCGTGCGCGCGATAAGATCCACCACCAGCTGTTCGAGTTTCGCGCGGGTCAGAGTGATCAAGAGATGCTTCGGACCTGAGGCGTCGGCCGTGATGAACGGCAGATTGATATCCGTGCTCTGCGACGTGGACAGTTCGCATTTGGCTTTTTCAGCGGCTTCCTTGAGACGCTGGATCGCCATCTTGTCTTTCGAAAGATCGATCCCGTCGGTTTTTTTGAACTCCGCGATGAGCCAGTCGATGATCTTCTGGTCAAAATCGTCGCCGCCCAGGTGCGTGTCGCCGTTCGTGGCCTTGACTTCGAAGACGCCTTCTCCGATATCGAGGATCGAAATATCGAACGTTCCGCCGCCGAGGTCATAAACCGCGATGGTCTCGTCCTTTTTCTTGTCCATGCCGTACGCGAGCGCGGCCGCGGTCGGTTCATTGATGATACGCAGGACTTCAAGCCCCGCGATCTGCCCGGCGTCCTTGGTGGCCTGGCGCTGAGAATCGTTGAAATACGCCGGCACCGTGATCACGGCCTGCGTGATCGGTTCCCCGAGATACATTTCCGCGTCCGCTTTTAGTTTTTGAAGAACCTTCGCGGAGATCTCCGGCGGCGTGTAATCCCTTTTTTCCTGAGGGATGTTAAAAATCGCTTCGCCGTGCTGGCCGGCTTTGACCTTGAACGGGACCATCTGGACTTCATGGCCCGCTTCTTCAAAACGGCGCCCGATGAAACGCTTGGCGCTGAAGATCGTATTCTCCGAATTCGTGACGGCCTGACGCTTGGCGGTTTGTCCCACCAGCTCGCCGTTCTTGGTGAACGCGACGATCGAAGGCGTGGTGCGGTTACCTTCTTTATTTTCGATCACCTTGGGGTCGGTTCCCTCGATGATCGCCATGCATGAATTGGTCGTTCCTAAGTCAATTCCCAAGATCTTTGCCATGTTTGCTTCTCCTTTTCATGTTCGTTAAATACGACACTTGCATCTTTTATTGTTCAATTATCATGCCATTATGACAGAAAATCTTCAGTCACAACTCGTTTGATTTCAATGGGTTGCAAACCCGCGCCTTTTGGGTGAAAGGATCAAGCGTTTGAATGAGCCATAATAACACAACAAAGTGTAACCAAACGGCAAAATAAAAAAGCCTGCGGCCCACAGGCTACAGTTTAACAGCATAGCCGTTTTCCAGTAAAACATTGTTGAGGAATTGTTCCGTCCCCGTTTTATCAGCATAAAAGACGTCCGCTAAATAACGATCATACTTGTCCGACTTGCTGCTTGTCAGCACGATCTGATCTGCGGTCCGGATCCGGGCACGGACAAACTCAGCGGCTTTCTTTCCTTCCGGTGTGGTCATTTCCGGGCAATCGAGGCCGCGGAGTCGTAAGTATTGGCGGGTCTTGAACCCGAAACCGAGATCCACGACCACGCGCAGGGTGTCGCCATCGACCACCTTTTCAACTTCAGCTTGATAGGTGAACAAAGCCTCCTCACCTTTGTCCTCTCCCCCAGGGAGAGGGTTGGGTGAGGGCGTCTTCAGGGCGTAATTCCCCTTCGCGTCTTTGGCAGAAGAGATGATATCGCCTGCTTTGAATTTCCTTGAGGTGATGTTGTCGAGGTCTTGGTAGCTGGAAAATCCGAGATCAATAAGTAACTCGGAGTTCCCGGCTCCCACGAGCCTGGGTTGGAGGATCCGGTACGTGTACAGCGTACCGCGGATGGGGGTCATTAATTCAGGAGGCTCAACCATTCCGACCTCGGAGGTCGGATTCAGGTTTTGGGCGACTTGTTCGCGGACGGCCTCCTGACGGACAAGTGCGCGGATGGCTTTGCTGTCCAGATCTTCCCGGATGGCTTTTTGAATAAGCAGCTCTCTTTTAGCCGCGTTCTCAATCGGCAGGAGCTCCGCATATTGGGCCCAGGTCAATTTGTGCGGCGCCGCACGTTTTGGGTAGGACAGGTAGAATTGCCTCATGCGGCGAAGATTCGAATCTGAAAAGCCGGGACCGCATTGTTTGGTAAGGTCTTCGGAAAGGTGGAGAAGCAGTCCCGCGCCGTAGGCGGCCTTGATCGCGCCCTGTTGTTCGACCTGGACGATGTGCTGGCCGATCTTCCAGTATGCCTCGACCAGGGCCTTGCGCGCCCCCTCGTAGAGTGAGGCGATGTCAGAGACAAGACGTTTGTAGCTTGCAGGAATTAGTTTATTGTTCGGCATATTTCTAGGATCGCAGCCTACAGCTTATTCTTCAGATCACCGCATGTCTTAAGATTTGGCACATAAGCACTGCCTGGCATTCGAAGCTTTAGCGAAGTGGTGAGGGCCTGTTTATATTCTACATCTTGAGTTCAAGCAATTCGCTTAAAGCTAATTTAACATTAGCTCGAATTCTTACAGCCTCTGCCTTGATGGCTGTAGTATGCACCGCTACAGACGATCGGGTATAAACTGAACGGACAAAATGGCCAAAACGGTCTTCAACCACGTCGATCAGATTCGAAGATGTCCTAATTTGAGCTTTTGTCATTTTTCGCTGCGATAGAACATATGACACCTTTTGTTTCATCGTAGGACCGTTGGTTTCGGGCTCTAGTTTAAATCCACGCTCTCCCTGAACTTCTTGGTCTGGCGCCAAAGTGTCCAGAGTCTCTCTCAACGATTCTCTGAATTCAACTATAGTGCCACGCCACGACTGCTTTTTTTGAATCATTAAATCGTCTAAACCTTGTTGGTATGACTTTGCGGCAGCTGGTGCTACTTTGATAAGAGTTTCAACGATGAGCTCATCGCATTTATCTATAGTTGCATCACCTGGATTCAGTCCGCCCAAAGATATGCTTTGGACTTCAGCTTCAGAAAACAAAGCGTTTAATTTTTTAAGAATTTTAAAATAAACACTACCCAAGCTCCGGCAATGCGTACAGCGCAACAAATCCTGCATCAGAGAATCTATCGTTTTAAACATCTCTTCAGAGTCTGTCCGTAACTTAAAAGTCGATCTAAAATCTCGAAAATAATCTTGGACAAGATTGGAGATCTCTTCCCTGATGGAATGGGAATTAATCTGCCTGCCTTTAAGTTTCTGAAATTGTCTTTGAGAAAAGTCTATTCTTCGTCGTAAAAGCCGTAAAACGCTCGTCATTTTAATTCACTTTTTTTTGTTACTTTTCTTTGTTTTTGGAGCGCGCCTTTCTTTCCTAGGTATCCCTTCGTTCGATGACCTGGGAAGGTTATGAGCAGCAAGATTGTACCCAACGGGAGTTAGACGAAAACGTCCCCAACTAGTAGGCTCGAAATAGCCTGCATTTTTTGCATTGCCAAAAATAGCATCGGGACGCTTGGGAAGGGGGAATCCTGCTTGCTTGAAAAATTTAACAAGATCCTGCACCGTCACGTCTGTCTTTCGATCTTCTTTCGGCGAAAGCTCCGCGAGATAAAAAGCTACGATGGCAGCCATCTCTAACACCGTTTTGGGGTTCTTTTGATTACGCAACGTTTTTATGTCTACAATTTTAGGTTCTGGCGTTACTTCAAATAATGGGCTCTCCCCGGAGCTCATCTCACGCAGAGTTTCACTTTTCTTGAAATTCCCAAGCGCCGGAATGCCAAGATATTCACAGCTGGCCTTTAGAGCTGTGAATTGAGCATTTTGATCAAGGCCTTTTAGAACAGAAACGATGAGATCTATCGCCGCCCCCAACGTTGGCTGCTGGATTTCTTTCTCCATTGCTATCCCCTCCTAAATTGTGAGTTGATTTTTGAATCGGGTCGAATGGTGCAAGTGCAAAAAAAGGCCGGCTATTTCTGATGCATTCACCGCGGGCGTATTTTAGCTCTGTAATAACAAGAACGCCATAGGGATCAGCTCCCGAGGGCTGTTATTGTGATTTAACCAACCCGCATATTACACGCAGGGTTCAACTCTAAAATTAGTTCTCTCTCTCTATTGTTCATAGGGGTTTGATTCGGAATCACTTCAGCAACCCAGTGAGTTGGTATTTGTCTCAGAATACATGGGTTATCACCATTCAAATGGTCTAGTAACCGTTGACGAATGTCACCCTTTCCCACGTAGACCCATACTCCCTGTTTGAAGATACCATAAACTCCCGATTGGTTAGTGTTCAACGCTTCAATGTTTTGTCTGTTAAATGCTCGCGGTGTTTGTGTAGCGAACGGCATGTGCTCCTCCATTAAATGTTAAGAGCGAGGCAGGCGATGCCGACTCGGTTACCTTCCGGTAATCAAGTTATTGAGAGAGTCCAAACCACGATGCTTTAGATAAGTATCTAAATGCATATTGGATCGAACTCCGAAATCACGACCATATTGCGCTTCGACGGTGCTTATGTGTGTATCACCGCGCTTTGCACGAAGATGTCCGTGTTCGGTCCTGGAGCGATATCCTCGCATCCCGGGAGCATCGTTATTTCTTTTGCTCATTTCTCAGGCCCTCCTTTCTAACGAACCTTAGCGATCCGTCTCTCCGGCCGGACGTAAGGTTGTTGAAAGAAGATGGCAATCGCCCACCTTGCCCGATTTGTCAAAAAACGTTTTGAAGTACCCGAAATATACAATGCAAGATATGTGCCAAAATGAAGTTTATTATTGTTTTCCCGCATTGTGAGGTTGGAATTGGGGTTAGGAAGATTTCGCCGAAACAGAAGAATGAAACTCAAGCTTTGGTCTGAGTCACAATGACACGGCATTTTGTAACCAAACGGCAAAACAAAAATTATGAAAGTTTGTATTCCTCAAGCTTTCTGTAAAGGGTTCTCCGAGAGATACCGAGTTTTTCGGCGGCGGTGGACTTGTTGCCGCGGGTCTCCTGAAGGGCTTTCTGAATGAGCTCCTTCTCGGCGTCCGTGATCCTGGTTACGCCCTGGAGCGCGGGGCTGTTGCCTGGGGCGGGAGCGCCGGGTCTTCCCTGCCGGATATCTTCGGGGATCTGCTCCAGGGTGAGCATGTCTCCGGAGCTTAGAACGATCATCCGTTCCACAATATTTTTCAGCTCACGGATATTGCCCGGCCAATCGTAGGCTACGAGCGCTTCGAGGGCCTCAGGGGCAATGCCGTTTATTTTCTTCGTGTTCAGAGCGGCATATTGCTGGATGAACGCATGGACGAGAGGGGCAATATCTTTTTTGCGTTCCCGGAGCGGCGCGACTTTCAAATAGATCACATTGATACGGTAGTAGAGGTCTTCGCGGAATTTGTGCTGATTGACTTCGTCCAGAAGGGTTTTATTGGTCGCGCAGATCAGGCGGACATCGACCTTGATTGTCTTGGTCCCGCCCACGCGCTCGAATTCGCCTTCCTGGAGCACGCGGAGGAGCTTTACTTGCGTGTCTTTGGTGATCTCGCCGATCTCATCCAGAAATAAACTCCCCTGGTGAGCGCGCTCGAAGCGGCCTTTCTTGCGTTCCGTTGCGCCGGTGAAGGCGCCTTTTTCATGGCCGAAAAGTTCGCTCAAAAGAAGTGTGTCGGTCAGCGCGGCGCAGTGCACCGCGATAAAAGGATGCTGTTTCCTGGGACTTTCTTCATGAATGCGCCGGGCAATGAGTTCTTTCCCGGTACCGCTCTCGCCCTCGATCAGGACCGAAGCGTTCGAGTTGGCGACCTTGTCGACGGTTTCGAGAAGCTCCTTCATTTTGGGCGATTTTGCGATCAGTTTCCCCTGGTCGTAGCGCTCTTTGAAAAGCTCCTGCCGGAGTTCTTTGTTTTCCTCTTCCATCTGGTGACTGCTGAACGCTTTTTTGACGAGAAGTTCAAGCTCTTCAAGGTTGACGGGCTTCGTCAGGTAATAGAACGCGCCTTTTTTCATGGCTTTGACCGCGTCTTCCACAGAACCATAAGCGGTGAGCAGAATGACTTTGGCGGACGGGGCTGCGGCTTTGATGGATTCTAGAAGCGCCACGCCATCCATTTCAGGCATCCGGATATCCGAGATCACGAGATCGGGATTTTCTTTTTTGAAAACCTCCAGGGCTTCCTTGCCGTTTGCGGCGGTCATCACATCGTAGTCCAGGCCTTGAAGGAATTGGGTCAGACCTTTGCGGGCGTTCGTGTCATCCTCGACAAGCAAGATGCTTTCAAACATAACGACAACCTCCGTTTTTAAATCCGAAATCCTAAACCCGAATGTCGAATGAATGACTAATTGCTAAAATCCAAATTAGGGCTTGAGTTATTGGGATTTCATTCGTCATTAGCTTGTTAGGCATTCGTCATTTTTCTTTCTTAGATTTTGTCCGCCTATTTAGTAGCTCGGTAACTGTAATTGGGGTTCCCGGATCGGCAAAAGGACTTTGAAGGTCGTTCCCCGGTTTAATTTGCTGGCGACCTCGATCTTGCCGCCGTGTTCGGCAACGGCATCGTAGACCATCATAAGACCGAGGCCGGCGCCTTCGGGTTTCGTGGTGTAATAGATGTCAAAGATCCGGGCGAGATTTTTCTCATCGATGCCGCATCCTGTGTCTGCGATCGTGACGACGGCGCAATGCTGCTTGTGTGTGACGGTGATTTTAAGTGTCCCGCCTTGAGGCATGGCTTCGAGGGCGTTCTTGATCAGATTCATGAATGCATAATAGAGCCGCTCCCGGTCCATCAAAAATCCGGGAAGACTTTTATCTTTCGAGAATTTCACGACGATCTTGGCGACGTCGAGCTGGGGTTTCAGAAAAGAGAGGGCATCGGCGATCACTTCGTTCAGATCGTCCAACCGGAAACGAAGCGGCGGTTTGCGAGTGGCTTTGAGAAAATTCCGGATGATGCGATCAAGCCTCCGCGTCTCATCCTGAATGTCGCTTAAGGAATCTGCGATCTCCTTTCGTTTGTCGACGGGAAGTCCGGCAAGCCGCTTCTTTAAAAGTTCCAGATGGATCGTGATGGCATTCAGGGGATTTCCGATCTCGTGCGCGATGCCGCCGGCAAGCCGCACCAGGCTTTCCATGCGCGAGAGCATGGCGGCCTCGAATTCCTGCTCCGTGCGGGATGTGATATCCGAGAGAAGCAGGATGAAATTTGTTTTTCCGTCCTGTTCTCTCGGGAGGATCGTAACGCGAAGTTGCATCTCCCGGGGAGAAAGGATCCGCAGGTCGTGAACGGTGCGCGCCCTGGCGGTCAGGACATTTTCTTTTAAAAAAGACGCGAAAGAGGGGTCCTGCGTCTGATCCCAGAGGGGCTGCCCGGCTGCAATGCGGACATCCCCCAGCCAGTCTGCGGCGCGGCGGTTCAGGAAAACCGGATGCCCTTGGGCGTCCGTAATGATGATCCCCTCCTCCAGGTTCCGGCAGACTTCTTCGAGTTGGAGATTCTCCTGGGTCGCGTCGAGGAGCTTAAGATAGAGAGACTCTTTTTCGATTTGCGGAAGGCGGGACTTTAAGCGTTTTATGAAATCAAGCTTTTCGCTCATGGACTTCTTTCACTCTCTTAGCGTTTTCAATGAAGGCCCGAAGCAAGCGGGGGTCTTTGGTGCCGGGACCGGATTCGACGCCGCTGGCGACATCGACGGCGAAGGGGCGAACTTTTTCAATGGCTTCGGCGACGTTCAAGGGCCCGAGTCCGCCGGCCAGAAAAAGTTTGTCGTGAACGTAGGGCTTGTCTTCGATAATGCTCCAGTCGAACGGGATGCCGGAGCCGCCTTTCTCGGAATGCGAATAAGTGTCAAAAAGAAACGCGCTGACGTTGTATTCGTCGATCCGTTTCAGGCTCATGGCGTCTTTCACGTGAAAAGTTTTGATGATCTCATAACCCTTCTGCATGAACGAATCGCAATAAAGAGCGGTTTCTTCGCCGTGGAACTGGAGGAACTTGAGCCCCAGACGCTGGGCGATCGTTTCGACTTCTTTTTTGGGCTGGTTGCAAAAGACCCCGACGATATTCTTAAAGTCCTTGAGCTGCGCGAGGATCTCCCCTGCTTTTTCGGTCGAGAGAACGCGCTTGGTGTTCGGGACAAAAATGAACCCGAGGTAGTCGGCCCCGAGGTCTACCGCGAGCCTTGCCTGTTCGTAGTTGGTGTTGCCGCAGATCTTGACGCGTGTCATAAGGTCCCCTCGACGAGCGGAGCTTCTTTTTTTCCAAGAAGTTTCTGGAGTGTGGCGGCGATATCTTTGGATTTTATAAGGGTTGAACCGATCAGAAATGCGTTTGCGCCGAGGCTTTTGTACATCATGAGCTCCTCGTGGGAGCTTAGGCCGCTTTCCACGACGATCGCAGTCCCCTTCGGGATATGCGGGATCAAAAGTTTTGCACGTTCCGGGTCGACCTTGAGCGTTTTGAGATCGCGGTTATTGATCCCGATGATCGAGGCGCCGGCTTGGACGGCCTTTTTGAGCTCCGCGTCCGAATGGACCTCGACTAAGGCGTCCATCTGGAGCTCCTTCCCCAAGGCGATCAGATCTTTCAATTCTTCCTCGCTCAGGATCGAAGCGATCAAAAGAAATGCGTCGGCTTCCAGGAGTGCGGTTTCATAAAGCTGGAAACGGTCAAAAATAAAATCTTTCCGCAGGAGCGGGAGCTTTGTGACTTGCCGTACGGTCTTCAGATAACTGGGACGGCCTTTGAAGAAATGAGGTTCCGTGAGGACCGAGATGGCGCAAGCGCCGGCATATTCAAAAAGGCTGGCAATGCGAAGAGGTTGAAAATTTTCCCGCAGCACGCCCTCGGAGGGTGAGGCTTTTTTAAGTTCAGCGATGATGTTGAGATGGCGCGTGGATAAAAGGGCGTTTTTAAAAGACCGGGGTTTCGGCCGTTCGGTTTTTTCGATGATCCGCTGGAGGCGTGCGAGCGGCATGTGTTGCTTCAGATCGTCGAGATCTTTTCTTTTTTGTAACAAGATGTCGTTTAGGATCATATCAATGGGTCCAGGCTTTAAGTCGTGTCAGAGCCTTCAGGGCTTTTCCGGAATCGATGGATTCTTCCGCGAAAACGATCCCTTCTTCGACCGAGTCCGCTTTGCCGCAGAGTAAGAGTCCGTAGGCGGCGTTCAAAACGACCGTGTCGCGCGCGGGCCCTTTTTCTTTCCCCGTCAGAATTTTTTCAGCCCTGAGCTTGCTCTTTTTGACCGAGTCCACCGAAAGGTCGCAGGTCCGCGCCTTTTTGAGCCCCAGCGCGTGCGGCCGGATCACGGTCATCCGGATTTTATGCGGCGTGATCCATGCAACCGTTGTCGGGACTGCCGTGGAGATCTCGTCCATTCCGTCCGAGCTGTGGCAGACGAGCGCGGCTTTCCGGCCTAATTTTGAAAGAACTTTGGCGTAAAGCGGGAGCAAACGGCGGCAGGAAACTCCGACGAGCTGATAATCGAGGCGCATCGGGTTCACCAAAGGACCTAGCAGGTTCAGGATGGTGGGTCTTCCCAGCGCTTTGCGCAGAGGGTGCATCTTGGAGAAAACAGGGTGATGGAAAGGCGCGTGAAAATAACCGAGGCCGGAACGCTTGATCGCAGAGATCATTTTCTGCGGGGATGTATTGAGTTTTACACCGAAGGCTTCCATCAGGTCCGAGCTTCCGGATCTTGAGGATATCGCGCGATTGCCGTGTTTGGCGATCTTTACGCCCGCTCCCGCGAGGACCAGGGCCACCAGGGTTGAAATGTTGATCGTTCGACGGCCATCCCCTCCGGTGCCGCAGGTGTCCATGAGTCCCGGGATCCTGGGGCCGACCGGTTTTTCGAGAGCCTGGAGCGCCTCAAGACAACCAAGAAGCTCATCGGCCGTCTCCCCTTTTTTCGTTAGCAGAAGTAAAAATGCTTTGGCCTTCGAACATGAAATGGCGCCTGTAAAAAGAAGGTGAAAGAATTTCCGGGAATCCACAAGGGACAAAGATTGTCCTGTGATGAGGCGGGCGAGAAGCCCGTTCAACCAGGATTGATCCTTCAGTCCCGTGGTCTTTGTCACTTGGAAAGATCCAGAAAGTTTTTGAGAAGTTGCATGCCGCAGGCGGTCATGATGGATTCGGGGTGGAACTGAACGCCCCAGGTCGGATGGGACCGGTGCTTGAGGCCCATGATCTCCTGATCTTTAGTCCAGGCGGTGATCTTAAGCGTGTCCGGCAGGGATTTTTTTTCGACGAGAAGCGAATGATAACGGGTCGCAATGAACGGGTTCGGGATGCCTTTAAAAAGAGGATCCTTGGCGTGAAAAACCTTGGAGGTTTTTCCGTGCATGATGTTCGCCGCGCGAATGACTTTGCCGCCGAACACGTGGCCGATCGATTGGTGGCCCAGGCAAACTCCCAGGATCGGGATCTTGCCGCTGAAGGTTTGGATCACGTCGCAGGAGATCCCTGCTTCGTTGGGCGTTTTCGGTCCCGGAGAAATAACGATGCGTTTGGGATGCAGGCGTTTGATCTTCGCGATCGTGATCTCGTCATTACGCCAGACGCGCGGGTCCGCGCCGAGCTCCCCGAGATATTGCACCAGGTTGTAGGTGAAGGAATCGTAGTTATCGATGACCAGGAGCATATTAGAAAAGAAACCTTTCTTCGATGGCTTTGAGCAAGGCCTTGGATTTATTGACCGTTTCCTCGTATTCCCGTCCCGGATCCGAATCTTTGACGATACCGGCGCCGGCCTGGAGGAAGATCTTGTCTTTGTGAAGCATGAGCGTCCGGATCGTGATGCACATGTCCATATCGCCGTCAAAACCGAAATAACCGAGACAACCGCCGTAAGGACCGCGCGCCTCGGGTTCGAGTTCGTCAATGATCTGCATGGCGCGGACCTTGGGGGCTCCCGACAGAGTCCCCGCCGGAAATGTTGCGCGTAAAAGATCCATCGCTGACTTCCCCGCTTTGAGCCGGCTTTGAACGCGGCTCACCAGGTGCATGACATGCGAATAGCGTTCGACAAAGGCAAAGCGGTCGACTTTAACCGACTTGAAATCCGAGACACGGCCGAGATCGTTCCGGCCGAGATCGACCAGCATCAAGTGCTCCGCCATTTCTTTTACCGAGGACCGGAGCTGCTTCTCGAATTGCATGTCCTGTTGTTCTGTGAGGCCTCGCGGCCGTGTGCCGGCGATCGGACGGACCTCCGCCAGTTGTTTTGTTTTTTTGACAAGCATCTCGGGCGAGGAACCAATGAGACGGAACGCGCCGCTCCGGAAATAGAACATGTAAGGCGAGGGGTTGATGGACCTGAGCGAGCGATAGATCTGGAAATCATGCCCGTGGTGCGCGAGTTGAAAACGCTGGGACAGCACGACCTGGATACAGTCCCCGGCCCGGATGTATTCCTTGATCCGCGTAACTTTGGATTCGTAGTCTCTGCGCGACATATTGGGCCGGATTTTCGGGAGCTTGGCGACTTTGGCCATTGCGGGCATACGCAGGGGTTTTTGGAGAAGACTTTTGTATTTCGTCATCTGTCCGAGGGCGTTCTTGTAAGCCGCTTCTACGGTTTTAAATTTTTTCAGGTTAACGAGGATGACGACCGAAAGCGTCTTCCGGAAATGATCAAATACCAGGAAATCCTCAACGCGAAAAAAAATACCGAGCGGAAATCCCGGCCCCTTTTTCTTCTTAAGACGGATGGTTTCGAAGTCGCGAACATTCTCATAGGAAAGATATCCGACGAACCCACCGCAGAATCCCGGAAAGGCTTCCGGATTGGCGAGTTTGCGCGTGGCAAGTTCTGTCTCGATCACATTCAAAAGCTTGGCGTCTTTCAGAACCTTCTTCTTCCCTTGGGCCGTGACCGTGACATTTTTTCCGGAGGATTCGTAAACGGCGGCGGGCTCGATCCCGAGGAATGAAAACCGGCCGATCTTTTCTTCCTGCTCCGCGGACTCCAGAAGGAATGCGTGGCGCGTTTTTTGGCTGATCTTCAAGAAGCTCGAGACCGGCGTCTCGAGGTCCGCGGGGAAAGTCTCCGAGAGAGCGACAATGTTCCCCTTGCGGGCCAGTTTTTTAAAGGTTCCGAGGTCGGGCGCGATCATTTTTTGTAGATTTTTTCCGGGTCAAAAACTTTTTCTTGGGTGATCTTGACAATGTCGCCTTGTTCGTTCATTTCGTGGACAAAACAGGTGCGGTAACCCAAATGGCATGCCCCCCCCTTATTTTGAGTCACCCGGACGAGCAAGGTATCCTTGTCGCAATCGGTAAGAACCTGGACAACGCTTTGAGTGTGGCCGGACTCCTCGCCTTTCACCCAGTATTTGTTACGGGACCGGGAATAAAACACCGTGTGCTTCTCTTTCAGGGTGCGCTCGACCGCGACTTTATCCATGTAAGCCAGCATGAGCACTTCGCCGGATTTGGCGTCCTGGATGATGACGGGAAGAAGTCCTTGATCGTTGTATTTAAGATTTTCCATGATTGATCGTATGCTCCTTTGAATGATGAAGTTACGGCAAAAATCCGTATGACTTTACTGAAGTGACGACGAGTATGCCACAAAGGACCTATGTGTCAAGTAGATACACTTTGTCTTAGGGCGGGAAAAATCAGGATGGTTGGGGATCGGGGGCGCCATCGTAGCGCCAGTGCCAGGGCTCGTAGGTGATTCCGATTCCGGCGTTCTTGGGGTAAGACAGGACGAACCCGAATCGATGGGCGTTCTTGAGAAGCCATTGGTATTCCGGAAGCACTTCGAATGCAGTTGCGTTTTCTTCTCCATTGATGCCTTGGGCGTTGATGAAGTCGATCGCCAAATGTTCCGGGTCGCCATGCTCGCTGTAGCCAGGTAAAGCGACCCATTTCACAGTCTCCCGGATAGAGTAATCATGATTACTAAGGTAGTAAACGAAAAGGTAAAGTTGGTAGGCGCTTGAGCGGTACCCGGATTCGACAAAAAGCCGCTTTCCGATCTCTTGATCCATGGCGCTCATCATGAAACGATACATTTGATAGATCGGAGGGGGCAGGAACTGCGGCGGAAGCTCTTTTTCCTTTCCTTGGGTCAGGATCTTTTGCCCGCGTAGTTGCACCAGATCTTTTTCCCCTTGAGAGAATCCGCGGAATGGGATCGTGACGCCGACTTCCCCGGCTTTGAGATCCCGGAAGGAACGCAGGAATCGTTTTTCTTCGCGAGTTAATGGAGATTCCAACTGCTTAAAAGTGAGAGACGGAAGTTTCCCTTCCTTGTCTTTTTTCTGGATATAAGGCTCGAGTTTCGCGATAAGCGTTTTGACGTCGGCGATATGTGCCGGTGTCAATTTCTCAACGTTGAGTTCGACGGGGGCTGTTGAGGTGAAAGAGGCGCATCCGGAAAAAAAGAGAGCGGCCAGAAAAAAAGGTGTGACTTTTTTGAACATGGGCAAGATCAGAGGCGAACGGGAATGCCTTTGGCCCGGAGAAAGGATTTTGTCTCCGGAATGGTGAATTCGCCAAAGTGAAAGATGGAGGCCGCAAGACACGCGTCGGCTTTGCCGGCGCTGAAGGCTTCATAAAGATGATTCAAATTTCCAGCGCCGCCCGAGGCGATGACCGGGATCTTGACGGATTCGGAAACCCGGCGCGTGAGCTCGAGATCGTAGCCGTCCTTCGTGCCGTCGCAATCCATGCTGGTGAGGAGGATCTCCCCCGCTCCAAGCTTTTCGGCTTTTTTTGCCCACTGGATCGCATCAAGTCCTGCGGGGTTTCTTCCGCCGTGCGTGTAGACCCCCCATCGGTTCTTGGCTTCGCGTTTTGCGTCGATCGCGACGACAATGCACTGGCTGCCGAACCGGCGGCTTGCTTCCAGAATAAACTTGGGATTCTTGATGGCGCTTGTATTGATCGAGACCTTATCACAACCGGTGGCGAGGAGTTCCCGGATATCCTGGACTTTATGGATGCCGCCGCCCACCGTGAAAGGAATGAAGATCGTGGCCGCGACTTTTTCAGCGACCTCGATCATGGTGCGGCGCTTTTCATGCGAGGCTGTGATATCGAGGAACACCAGCTCGTCGGCCTTTTGCTGGTCATAAGCCTTGGCGCAGGATACAGGATCGCCGGCGTCTTTCAGAGAAACGAATTTGACGCCTTTGACGACCCTGCCACGGTCAATATCAAGGCATGGGATGATGCGTCGGGCGAACATGGTTAAAGGGTCATCTGGTTATTTTCAAGCTGTTTGAGGACAAAGATCACGGAAGTTCCGAACGCGATCAGGTGAGACATGATGGCAAAAAGAACGGCGAGAATGATCAGAAAGACCATGCCGACCTCATAGAGCGAGGGTTGCTTGAGATTTGCCGTTTGCCAGAAGAAGATCAGGATCAGGAACGAGACAAGGAAAAGGATCCATCCGGCAATGCACTTTTTCGTATAGGCCTTTTTGATCTCATGATACCACTTGGAATTCAGAGGCCGGGCGCGTTTGATCAGCCCCTGGAGGAAAAAACTTCGCACCAAAAGAAAAACCAGCAGGTACCCGATCCCGACCAGGGCCCAGGACCAGGTTCGCTGAGTGAGGATCATATTCCAAAGGTTCGTGAGGTTTCCCATAGATCTTCTTCTCCCTATTTCGCCGTGAGCCGCACGGCCTCGGACAGCCGGAAACGTTTGTCGTAAAGCGCCTTGCCGATGATCACGCCTTCGAAGTTCGGCACCTGGATGTCCCGGCATTTTTCGATGTCGGAAATTTGGCTGACGCCTCCTGATAAAATGACCCGTGACGTGGCGCCGGCGAGCACCATGGAAAGCTTGTCCCAATTCGGGCCCTGCAAAACGCCGTCTTTTTCGATGTCGGTGTAGATCAGCGTTGAAACGCCGATCTGGTTAAAAAGTTTCAAAGCCTCCGCGAGCGTGCTATTGCCATCGCGCATCCACCCGGCTGTTTTGACCTGGTCGCGGCGCACATCGAGCCCTACCGCGATCTTGTCCTTGAATTTCAAAATGGCCTCTTCCAGAAAAGCCTTATCGAGCGCTTTGGTGCCGAGTACGACCCGCGAGACGCCGAGGGTGAGGGCTTTTTCAATGTCGCGGATGTTCCGGACCCCGCCTCCAAATTGGATCTTGGCTTTGACGCTCCGGCATATGGCCGCAAGCGGGGCCTCACTTGTGAGCGTGCCGGTTTTGGCGCCTTCGAGATCCACGACATGGATCCACTTGGCCCCTTCCTGTTCCCAGGTCATGGCGGTGACGGCGGGATCTTTAGAATAAACGATGCAGGAATTGTAATCGCCTTGCGTGAGACGGACGACCTTGCCCTGATAGATATCGATCGCGGGATAGAGGTTCATGATCTTTTTCTCCCCGTCATTCCCGCGAAAGCGGGAATCCAGAAACTGGATCCCCGATAAAAGCATTCGGGGATGACATAGCGTTGGTTCATAGTCACCAGTTTATAAAATTTTTGAGGATTCGCAGGCCCGCCTCCTGGCTTTTTTCAGGATGGAACTGGGTCGCAAAAACGTGTTCGTTGCCGATCACAGCGGAAAAATTTTCCCGGCCGTACTTGCAGGAGGCCAGCGTCAGGCTCTTGGCCGCGGGTTTTCCGTAATACGAATGAACAAAATAGAAATACTCCCCACTCGGGATCCCTTCAAGCAACGGATGTTTTTTAAGGATCTTGAGGTCATTCCAGCCCATGTGCGGGATTTTGACATTCGTGGAACGAAATCTCCGGACCGCGCCCTTGAATATTCCAAGGCCTTTAACGCCGGGATTTTCTTCGCTCTTTTCAAAAAAAAGTTGCAGGCCAAGGCAGACCCCCATGAGTTTTGCCTTGCGGGCGACCAGTTCCTGGATCGGGCCGATGAAGCCTCGGGATTTCAACTCCTTCATGGCGTCCCCAAAAGCGCCGACTCCGGGCAGGATCACTTGGGTGGCGCGCGCGAGGTCTTTTCCCTTGGAACAAAGTTTGTAGGAGGCCCCAAGATATTCCAGCGCCTTGGAGACGCTGCGGAGATTGCCCATGCCGTAGTCGATGATGGCGATCATAAATGAGTTATGAGTCTTGAGTTCGGAGCCGGGAGCCAGAGAGATTTTTCTCCGAACTCACTACTCCAAACTCTGAACTCATCAAAGCTTTCCTTTAGTTGAAGGGATCCCGCGAACGCGAGGGTCCAGACAGGTCGCCATGTCCAGGGTCTTTGCGATCCCTTTGAACATGCCTTCGATGATGTGATGCGTGTCTTCTCCGGCAAGGACGCCGATGTGCATGTTGATGCCAGCGTGTTGGCAAAAAGAACGCAGGAAATCGACAGCATCCTCGAATGAATACTTGGGCTGGCGAGACAGACGCACGCCCTTGGATTTCGTGACGTAGAGCGACGGTCGTCCGGAAATGTCGAGCGTTACGCGGATGAGCGCTTCATCCATGGGGACGGCAAAAGAGCCGTAACGGCGGATCCCTTTTTTGTCTCCCAGGGCCTTTACCAAGGCCTGGCCGAGCGCGATCCCGACGTCTTCATTGGTGTGGTGGATATCGACATCCAGATCCCCGCGTGCTTTGAGCTTGAGATCAAAAAGGCCGTGTTTGGCAAGCAGCGTGAGCATGTGATCCAGGAACGGGATCTGGGTGTCGATCCTGGAGGAACCTTTTCCATCCACCGCGAGCTCGACCTGAATATCGGTCTCGGAAGTCTTGCGTTTGATCGTGGCTTTTCTCGTTTTCATGATTTACCCCGTAAGAGATTAGCTGCATTATGAAATGGTTCGTTGTGACTTCTACAAAAAACGATCTTTTTTTCCCGCGGATCCGCTGCTATGAATCTCTAACGGGGTGAAGATTCCTTTTCCGGTTCGGCATTCTTTTTGACAAGGCGTGCTTCCAGGGAGATCCGGTGCAAAAAAAGCCCCTCCATGTCCGTCAGTTTCTGGACATGTTCTTTGGAGGCTTCCAGCGCCTCGGGGGTATAGCGGATGATCTGGGAGCTTTTGATAAAAGTCGATGCGCTCAGCGGCGAAAAATAGCGCGCGGTGCCGCCCGTCGGAAGCACGTGGCTGGGGCCGGCGATATAATCCCCGATCACGGTTGGTGAATAAGGGCCGAGGAAGATCGCGCCGGCGTGACGGATCGATTCAGCCGTTTTTTCGGGATCTTCGGTCATGATCTCAAGGTGCTCGGCCGCGATCTCGTTGCAGACTTCGCAACCTTCTGCGATGGATTTCACCTGGATGATGATGCCGGAGTCCACGCGTTTACGCATGACGTCCACCAGTTTTTTTGAATTCGTCACCAGATACCCCATGCCGCCGTGATGCTCGGTCTGGGCTAAAAGATCACAGGTCACAAAGTCCGGGTTGGCGGTCGCGTCCGCAAGAATAGCGACCTCCGAAGGGCCGGCAACCATATCAATATCCACAAAGCCATAAACCTGACGTTTGGCTTCCGTGACATAGGCATTGCCCGGGCCGACGATCTTGTCGACCTTGGGAATAGTTTTCGTGCCGAACGCGAGTCCGCCGATGGCCTGAACGCCGCCTACGCGATAGATCTCATTGACGCCCAAAAGATTTGCAACCGCCAGAATGTGCGGGTCAATTTCACCGGTATCCCGGCGTGGCGGCGTGGCAATGGCGATGTGCTTGACGCCTGCGACCTTTGCGGGAATGACGGTCATGTAGACGGTCGAAACAAGCGGCGCCGTTCCTGCCGGAATGTAGATCCCCACCCGGTCAAGCGGTTCGTAGCGCTTGCCGAGATGGACGCCGTTCGGCCCCTTGATCTCAAAAGATTTTTTCAGTTCCTTTTCATAATATTCCCGGACATTCTCCGTGATCTGCTTGAGGAGCGGGACGAACTGGACCTGGATCTTCTCGAACGCGCGATTGATATCTCCTTGCGTGACGGCGAGGCGTTTCAGCGGAAGATCGATCCCGTCGAATTCGCGGGTATAGCGGCGGAGCGCCGTGTCCCCGGACTGGCGCACTTCGGAAAGGATACGGCTGACCTTTTTAAAGATCGCCGTATCGAAAAAGGTGGCGTAGTCGCGCCGGATCTTTTTCTGCGTTTGTTTGTCCCAGTTCAGTACTTGCATGAATTACATTCCTTTTTCCGTAAGATAATCCGCGACAGTCTTTTCGATCGCGGCCTTGGCAGTCGTAAATTGCCCCTGGTCGGGCCCGCCGGCCTGTACGAGGTCCGGACGTCCGCCGCCGCTTACATTGAGCAAGGGAGATAGCCTACCAAAAAGCACCTTCATGTCCAAGGAGGTTTTGGGGATGTCCGTGCTCATCCCGGTGATGACCTGGAGTTTTCCCTCTTCCGTGGTCGCGATCACAAAAACAAGTTTTTGGCCTTCCTCCCGGAGCCGGGTGGCGAGATCACGCAAGCCCGCGATCCCGATAGCTTCAAGCATGACCGTAAGGGTTTGGCATGATCCGGATTTTGCCGCACTTCCAAGCAGCGTTTTGACGTCGAAGGTCTTTGTGACAGCCTGTGCGCCTTGCTTCTTTTGGGCTTTAAGGCTTTCCATGAGTTTTTCGATGCGGGCCGGGATATCCGCTGCCCCGACTTTTAACGTTTTGGAGATTCCGGAGATTTGATCCTGCAAGCTCCGGACATAGCTTAAGGCGTGGGCTCCAGTGACGGCTTCAATGCGGCGAACGCCGCTTGCGACCGAGGATTCCCCGGTGATGATCAGCATGCCGATCTGCCCGGTACGGTCGCAGTGAGTGCCCCCGCAGAGTTCTTTGCTGAACTCCGGGATGCTGACCATGCGAACCTTGTCCCCGTATTTGTCCCCAAAAAAAGCCAGCGCGCCTTCCCGTTTGGCGTCGTCAAGGGTCTTGGAATCCTTTTGAATCGGATGATCCAGTAAGATCTGATCATTGGCCGATCTTTCGATCGTGCGGAGCTCTTCAGGCGTCACGGCGCGGCCAAATGAAAAATCAAAGCGCAAACGATCCGAAGCCACAAGCGACCCAAGCTGACGCACGGAACTTCCGAGTGTCGTTCGGAGCGCGGCGTGCAAAAGGTGCGTGGCGGTGTGATTCCGCATAATGTTTTCCCGAAGCGCGCTATCCACCGCGGCGCTTACGGCGATGCCGTCTTTGACGGCGCCTTGAAGGATCTCTGCGTGATGCAAAAAATATTTGTCGAGCTTCTTCGTATCGACGACTTTGAGCTTGAGCCCCGGTCCTTCGATCACGCCCTGATCGCCGATCTGCCCGCCGCTTTCCGCGTAGAAAGGCGTTTGGTCGAGAATGACGGTCGCTCGCTTTCCTTCGGTTTGATGCCAAAGGATCCTGGCCTTTGTCTCGAGCGTGTCATACCCGAGGAATGTGGTGGCAGGGGTGGTGGCCGGGATCTTGTCCAGGCCCGATGAGGCGAAGATCTCGCCGGAAATCTTGCTGCCTTCCTTGGAGCGTGCGCGTTGGTTTTCCATAAGCTTCTCAAACCCCTTGTGATCGATCGTGAATCCTTCCGCCTCGGCAATGCCGCGCGTTAATTCTTCGGGGAATCCGAAAGTATCATAAAGTTCGAACACGGTTTCTGCCGGAACGGTTTTTAAGCCCTGCTTTTTATAATTTATAAGCTGCATTCTGAGAATGCGAAGCCCGTCCTCCAGTGTCCTAAGAAAGCGCTCTTCTTCCTGAGAAAGGACCACACGAATATTTTCTTCCGCTTCCCGGAGCTCGGGGTACGCCTCCCCCATGACCTTTACGACCGATGCGACCGCTTTAAAGAGAAAGGGCTTGGCCAGTTTTTTTTCAGGCATCAATTGATGGGCTTGCCAGATCGCGCGGCGGATCAGTTTCCGGATCACATACCCACGGCCTTCGTTCGATGGGACGACGCCGTCGGCAATGGAAAAAACCGCTGCGCGCAGATGATCCGAGATCGTGTAGAGTTGTTTCGTTTGAACTTTTTTAGCATCAAGCCCGAGCGCCTGAAGGATGGCTTCGTGGATCGGCAAAAAGATATCGATCTCAAAATTGGAAGCTTTCCCCTGAAGGACGCAGGCAAGGCGCTCCAGTCCCATTCCGGTATCGATATTCTTATTCGCTAGCGGAACAAGCTTCCCGCCTTCCTGGCGGTCGTACTGTGTGAAAACCAGATTCCATATCTCCGCAAATTTTCCGGAATCATCGACCGGCGTTCCCTGGATCTTGGGGTTCTGGTCAAAATAGATCTCGGAGCACGGACCGCAAGGACCGTTCGGACCGTCTTTGGGCGCGTTCGCAGGCCAGAAATTCGACTTATCGCCGCAAAGAAAGATCCAGTCTTTGGGAAGGCCGATCCCCTTGTGCCATATTTCAAAGGCTTCCGTGTCTTTCTCGTGGACGGTGATGCGCAGGCGCTCTTTGGGGATCGAAAGCGTCTTGGTCAGGAATTCCCAGGCCCACGCAATGGCTTCTTTTTTGAAGTAGTCTCCGAACGAGAAATTGCCCAGCATCTCGAAAAACGAGTGATGAAAGGGTGTCCGGCCCACCTCGTCAAGATCGCCCGTTCTAAGGCATTTCTGGCTTGTGGTGGCCCTTTGAAGGTCCTTTTTGACCCCCAGGAAGTATTCCTTGAACTGGTTCATGCCGGCGCCGGTGAAGAGCAAGGAAGGGTCGTTTTGGGGCACCAAAGAGTCGCTTGCGAGGATGGTATGGCCCTTGGACTTAAAAAATTCCAGGAAAGCTTTTCGCAGGTCGTTCGTATTTTTTTTCATATCGCGTCAGATCTCATCGCTTGGGGATTCCTTCGAAAGCTTCTGGAGGATATCCTGAGCGATCTGGAAATCGTATCCTTTTCGTATCAGAAAATCATAAAGGCGTTTCTTGCGTTTCGGGGGGTCCAATTGGGACCAACTCGCCCACTTTAACCTGGACTGCTCCAACGCGCGTTCAATCTCATCCTCGACCGATAGCGTCTCCAGTAATTCGTCGCTGATTTTTTTTGAGATCCCGTGGCGTTTCAATTCAAACGCGATCTTGCGCCGTCCCGCGGGATTGCCAAACGTGAACCGGGCCATCAAGTTCTTGGCGTAGGCCGCGTCATCCAGGACCCCTTGGGTCCTGAGATCCTTGAGGGCTTGATCAATATTTTCGGCCGAGTAACCCTTGGCCGTGAGTTTCTTTTTCAGCTCCTGGCCGCTTTTGGGGCTGGCGGCGAGAAGCCTCAGACAGGTGATGACCGCCTGCTTGGTTTGTTCCTCCGCTAGAGTTTTATCCATAAAAGGCAAAGGACGGTCCGTAATGTCCCGGGCCGTCCTTTCCAAAAAGAACTTTCCCGTTGAGGATTATTCAGCGGCTGCGCCGATGACCGCGGTCTCTCCCGCGGCAACTTTCTCCAGAATCTTCCCTTCGATCTCTTCGAGAAGCTTCTTATTTTCTTTGTCTTTCAGGAAGAGTCGCGCTGCGTCCTTGCCCTGGCCGAGCTTTTGATCGTTGTAGGCGAGCCAGGTCCCGGATTTATCGATCACCTGGAATTGGGTGCCGAGCTCTATAACATTCGAAGAACGCGAAATGCCTTCGTCGAAGAGGATATCGAACTCCGCCTGACGGAACGGCGCGGCGACCTTGTTCTTGACGACTTTGACGCGGACCCGGTTCCCCACCACCGCATCGCCTTTTTTTAAGGAAGCGATCCTTCGGATATCCAGGCGCATGGAAGCATAGAACTTAAGAGCTTTGCCGCCGGGCGTAGTTTCGGGATTTCCGAACATAACGCCGATCTTTTCGCGCAACTGATTGATAAAAACAATGCAGGTCTTGGATTTACTGATAATGGCGGTGAGTTTGCGCATCGCTTGCGACATCAGCCGAGCCTGAAGGCCCATTTGAGCCTGGCCCATTTCGCCTTCGATCTCTGCGCGCGGGACGAGCGCTGCGACCGAATCGACGATGATGAGGTCCACCGCGTTCGAGCGAACGAGCATTTCCGCGATTTGAAGCGCCTGTTCGCCGGAATCGGGCTGTGAGATCAAGAGTTCATCGACCTTGACGCCGATCTTCTGAGCATACTGTGGATCCAAGGCATGCTCCGCGTCAATGAAGGCTGCGACCCCGCCGGTCGCTTGAAGACGGGCAATGATATTCAAAGTGAGCGTGGTTTTGCCGCTCGATTCCGGGCCAAAGATCTCTACGATGCGGCCGCGAGGAATACCGCCAATCCCTGTGGCGATATCAAGCCCCAGGGCTCCGGTGGCAAGAGCGGCAACATTTTCATGATGTTGATCGCCGAGCTTCATGATGGAGCCTTTGCCGAACTGCTTTTCGATCTGCTGGAGCGTGAGCTCGAGGGCTTTCTGCTTATCAGTGGATTTGTGAGATTCGGATGCGGTGGGTTTTGCTGATTTTTTTCGCTCGCTCATGATTTTCTCCTTGTAGGAAGACGTTAGATTCAAAATTCTATCGGCCAACCTCTCATCTGTAAAGACAATTTAAGAAAAGATGGCACTATAGAATATTAGCTTTATGGAAATAATATATGATTAAATTAAATTGTCAAGGCGCCCTTCAAAAAAGTTTCTTTTCGGTCCCCTGACGGAGGCGCTGGAGGTTGGCGCGGTGGGTATAGAAGATAAAGGCGGCCAGCATAAGGCTGATGGGGAGAAGGAATTTGATCCCGGGAGTTCCCGTATAGCGCCAGGTGATCATGATCGGGAAAACCAGGGCCGCCACGAGGGACGAGATCGAGATGATGTGAGTGATCGCAAAGCAGAGGATCCAGATGCCGAAGGTGATGAGCGTTGGGATCCAGGCAATGGCCAGAAATACCCCAAGCGAGGTTGCCACGCCTTTCCCGCCCTTGAACCTGAGCCAAACTGAAAAACTGTGTCCCAGGATCGCGCTGACACCCAGCAGCAACTGGAACGGGAGGGCAAGGTTCAGACCCAAAAATAATGGAAGCATGCAGGCGACATATCCTTTGAGAACGTCCAGCAGAAGGACCAGGATTCCCCATTTCTTCCCCACCACCCGGAAGACATTGGTGGCTCCGATATTCTTGCTGCCCTGCTCCCGGATGTCGAGTCCCTTCACTTTAAAACCCGCGATGAGACCGAACGGAATAGAGCCCAGAAGATAAGCGGCCAGGATAAAGAGTATGGATAAAAAAAAGTTGTTCATTGGAGAAACTTTAATCCGCGCATGATGTAGATGATGCCCGAGACGATCGTAAAGGCTACCGTGAGAAAGGCCAGAGGGATCGCCACCGGCCATTCGAGCAGGATGAAGCATAAAAGGAGCATTTGGGAGACCGTCGTGAGTTTTCCCCAGATATTCGGCTGGACTTCGATCTTTACGGCGGCAAAGTTCAGGGTGAGAAACCCGAGGAGAAGGATCAGGTCGCGGAAGATGATCGTGATGGTGATCCAGAGCGGCGGCCTAAAAGGAAGCGTGGAGACAAAAAGCAGGCCAATGTAAGCGCTTAGGAGGAGTATCTTGTCTGCGAGAGGATCCAGCATTTGCCCGAGTTCGGTGCGTTGCTTCAGGAAACGGGCCAGAAGTCCGTCAAGGGCATCGGTGATGGCTGCGACCACAAAGATCGCCAGAGCTATGAGGCGGAACCCTTCTTTTTCCGGGGTGTAAGACACTAGGGTGATAAAAAAAATGGGGGTGAGAAGGATCCTGAAAAGAGTCAGATAGTTCGGAATGCTCAAGCGCTGATGGTATCCGTGGTTTCGGAGCTCGCAGCATCTGCCGCAACCTCGGCAGCGACTTTGGGATGGAGGGCTTCGCCCGGGAGCGATTCTTCACCCGAGCGGACCTTTACGGAGACGATCTTGGAGATGCCGGGCTCTTCCATGGTCACGCCGTAGAGGGAATTCCCCATGGCGATGGTCTTACGGTTATGCGTGATGATGATGAATTGGGATTGATCGATGAAGGTATTCAAGACCGCGAGGAAGCGGTCAATATTAGCCTCGTCAAGCGGGGCATCGATCTCGTCCAGAAGGCAGAAAGGAGACGGTTTGATCTTGAAAAGCGCGAAAAGAAGCGCGACCGCGGTTAGGGCCTTTTCTCCGCCCGAAAGCAACGACATGTTCTGCAGTTTTTTTCCTGGGGGACGGACGACAATATCGATCCCGGATTCGAGCGGATGCGCTTCGTCGATCAAAAAGATCCGGGCTTCGCCGCCGCGGAAAAGGATCTGATAATATTGTTTGAAGGTTTCCTGGACCTGTTTGAAAGTATCTTCAAAAAGCTGCTTGGTGGTCTGATTGATCTTGCGGATGGCTTCCATGAGGGAGTTCCGCGCATCGTCGAGATCTTTCTGCTGGGCCAGGAGGAAATCATAGCGTGTTTTTAATTCCTGGTATTCTTCGATCGCAAGGAGGTTGACCGTGCCGAGAGAATCGACCTTGGTTTGAAGCGCCGTGATCGTCTCCTCCGCGGAAGATAACTCTTCTTCCGTAAAAATATAATCCTGGCTGTTGAGTTCTGAAAGATTCAGGCGGTAGCGCTGCAGAAGCCGCTCCCCCACATTCTTGAGTTGATAATCGAGGTCCATTTGTTGGAGCGAGATCTGGTGCTCTTCGTCTTGCAGGACTTTTTGGGAGTGAAGCATTTGATCGAGTGAATGGCGCTGACCGGTGAGAAGTTCTTCCTGCTCCCGTTGATCTTTGCGCAGCAGTTCCAGGTCCACATCCACCGCATGCAGCCGTTGCTGGTGTTCTTCCGCAAGGCGAATGCCGACGACCTCTTCCTCGCCTAATTCCTGTTCTTTGGTTGCGATGCGTTCTTTTCCTTGCTCGAGGAAGGCTTGACGCTCCTGATCTTTTTGCGCGTGTTCTCCGACAAGACGCAGAGACTCCTCAAGATGCCGCATCCCCTGCTGGAATTGCTCGGCCTGGGTCTGGCACTGCCGGACCGCATTCAGGACTTCATCGCGGGCACTGGTACCCAGCTCAAGGTCTTTTTCCTTCTGGCGCTGGATCTCCCCACGCCCCGACTCTTCCTGTTCTTTTTGGGTCAAAGACACCTGGATCTGCTCGAGCGTGACGCGAATCTGCTCGGCTTCTTGCGTCAGGTCACGGATCTCGGAAAGGGACAATTCATTTTCCGCTTTGAGCCCCTGGAGGCGCTCTTCGATATTCTTTTTCTCGCTCTCGAGAGATTCTTTTTCAATGAGGGCGGATGTTTTTTGTTCGTCGGTTTCAACGCCCTGGGCGCGCAAGGTCGCGAGTTCGTTTTCAAGATAACCGATCTTCGCGTCTTTTTCACGGGCTTGCACAGTAAGCGTTTCGATCTCCTGGCGGATCTTCGACGTTTCGGAATCCCTGGAGAAAAAGAACTGAGAGCGGCTTTGATCGTTCCAGAAAAAGAGCCGGCGGTCAGAACTTAAGAATAATCCATCCCGCGAAACAAGATTGGCCGGAGCCGGTGTCTGGAGGAGCTCCTCAAGCTGCTGGACCGGGAACGTTTCGCCAATAAAAACATTTCCAAGGATCCCTTCGTAGCCGGATTCGATCCGGACAAAATCGGCCAGCGGCCGGAATCCGAAAGACGCGTAGTGCCGGGACGCTTCCGGGGAAAAAGAGGTTTGTGTTTTAAGAAAGATCCCCGTGGCGAGAGAATGCTTCGCGTTGAGTCGTTCCACAAGCGTTCGGGCGGTTGTGATGTCCCCGGCCACCAAGGACCGGGCGAATTGCCCCAAGGCAACATCGATAGCCCATTCATAACCTTCTTGAACTTTGACGACCTCCTGAAGGCTCCGGACAAGCCCCGGGACCTGTTGGGTTGCCTCGCTCAGGAATTCCTGGAAAGCGGTCGAGCTCGTGCCTTCCATTTCCGTAAGCGTATGAAGGCGGGATTCTTTTTCGCGGAGCGCGAGACGAGTTTCGTGCGCTTGTTTACGGAGCCCTTCGAGTTCTTGCTCAAAGGCATGGGTTGTGGCGCGGAGGCCCTGATGTCCGCTCAAAGTATTCTGAAGTTCAGAATTCGTGCTCTCCAGCGATCGGAGGCAGAGTCTCAGCTTTTCATCCCAGGACGCGATCTGATCGGCGAGGCGACCAGCATTCGATTCCTCGCGCCGGCGTTGCGATTCCAGATTCTCCCCGAGCGCCTTGGCGCGGTGGAATTCGTTGCGGGCCTGGGTGGTGACCTGCGCGGCATCGAAAAATTCTTTCCGGGCCGATTCCAGAGCGTTCTTGGCTTCCTGGATCCTGGATTCTTGATTCTGAAGCTCCTGCGTGATCTCTGTCAGGCGCGTCTGCACCTGGGAGCTTTCGATTTCCCGGGTCTTTAGGAGCTCCCGAAGATCATTCTTTTTTGTAGCCGCGGCTTCGATCGCTTGCCGCAACTGATCTTGCTCTTGAAGAAGCTGGCCGCGCTGTTGGGCAAGCTCCACCCGCTTATCCCGGATGAATTGGAGTTTCTGCTCGTTCGTTTCGATCTGGGCGAGAGCCTGATAGCGCTCACCCTCTTTAACACGGCAACGTTGACCGATCCCCCGGACGCGGGTCTCCTGATCCTCGATCGCTTGATGCTGGGACTGGAGCTTTAATTCAAGCTCCGTCAGCTCATCTTTTTTGGATTGGAAGCTCTGCGTGAGGTCGATCTTTTTTTGCTCGATCTGGCGCTGGTCATGGAACGCGCGTTTGATCTCAAGCGTCTTGAGGCGCTCGAGTTCCAGTTTGTAGCGCTCGGCGCGTTTTGCCTGGCGTTCGGCGTACTGGATATTTTTTTGGACTTCGAAAACGATATCCTGGAGGCGTTTTAAATTTTCCTCCGTGCGCTCAAGCTTGCGGATCGATTCGTCTTTCTTGGCCTTGTACTTCGCGATCCCCGCGGCTTCTTCAATGAGGAAGCGGCGTTCTTCCGGGTCGGCCTTGAGAATATAATCGATCCGGCCCTGTTCGATCATGGAGTAGGAAGAAGAACCGATGCCGGTATCGAGAATCAGGTCCTGAATATCTTTAAGACGGCATTGAGTCTTGTTGAGAAGGTATTCGCTTTCGCCGGTGCGGTAAAGTCGTCGAGTGAGGGTGACTTCGTTATATTCGATCGGCATGCCGCGATCCGCATTATCGATCGTGAGAGAGACTTCCGCGAAGGCGAGAGGCTTACGGACTTCGGTGCCGTTGAAGATAACGTCTTCCATGGTCGAGCCGCGCAAAAGTTTCGCGCTTCGCTCGCCCAGAACCCAACGGATAGCGTCTGAGACATTGCTCTTACCACAACCGTTAGGACCGACGATGCAAGTGACCCCTTGGTCAAAGGCAACCTCGGTTTTTTCGGCGAAGGATTTAAAACCTAGAAGCTCGAGTTTTTTAAGGCGCATACAGGCACGCTCTTAGGATAGAGCTGATCCCCTTTAGGGTTGTTTCCTATAGCTAATATTTCGGCAGAAAAGGGTGCTGTCTGAAGAGATAAAATAGGGCTTATTCCTGATACGCTTTAAAGGCGATACAGGCATTATGGCCCCCAAAACCCAGCGAATTCGACAATGTATAACGAACGCGGCAGGCTTGAGCTTCGTTCGGAACGTAATTGAGGTCGCAATCGGGATCTGGATGTTTGTAATTGATCGTCGGCGGAACGATCTGGTCGCGGATGGCGAGGACACATGCCGCGCCTTCCACGGCTCCCGCCGCTCCGAGCAAATGTCCGGTCATGGATTTTGTCGAGCTGATCCGCACCTTACGCGCGACATCTTCTCCCAAAGCCTTCTTGATGGCCAAGGTTTCGACCTTGTCGTTCAAAGGCGTTGAGGTTCCGTGCGCGTTGATGTAATCGATGTCCTCGGGACGGATCTTCGCATCCTTCATGGCAATGATCATGCAACGAGCAGCGCCTTCCCCGCTCGGATCCGGAGCCGTGATGTGGCTGGCATCGGAAGTCATACCGTATCCGGCCATTTCAGCGTAGATCCGGGCGCCGCGCTTTTTTGCGTGCTCTAACTCTTCCATGATCAGAATCGCGCAGCCTTCCCCCATCACGAATCCACTGCGGGTCTTATCAAAAGGCCGCGATGCGGTTTTAGGGTCTTCGTTGTGAGTGCTTAAGGCCTTCATGGCGTCGAATCCGCCAAAACCGAGGTTGGTGATGCAGGACTCCGTGCCGCCGGCGAACATGACATCGGCTTCATTACGCTGGATGATCTTAAAAGCATCTCCGATGGCGTTGGAGCCTGTGGCGCACGCTGTCGCTACACAGGTGCTCGGTCCCTTGAGTCCCAAAGCGATCGAAATGGCTCCGGGCGCCATATTGACGATAAGCATGGGGATCAGAAAAGGAGAAATGCGACCGGGCCCCTTTTCCATCATTTGCTTATGCTGTTCCTCGATCACGCGCAGTCCGCCGATCCCCGAACCGACCAGAATGCCGATGCGGTGAGCATCCGCCTTGGAGATGTCCAGTTTGGCATCTTCCATGGCCATCTTGGCCGTGGCGACCCCGAACTGGACAAAGATGTCCGTTTTCCGGATTTCTTTCAGGGACATATATCGGGTGGGGTCGAAGTTCTTGACCTCGGCAGCGACTTTGGAATTAAAAGGCGTCGAATCGATCTGGGTCAGAGGACCCGTCCCGCTCTTGCCTTTCAAAAAGCCCTGCCAAGTCTCTTCGGCAGTATTGGCCACTGGAGTGATCATGCCAATACCGGTAATAACTACACGACGCATGATAGTTAGACTTCCTTGGGTAGAAGGAATTTAGGAGTGAAAGGACGAGCCGGTTACTTCTGGCTCGTCTTTTCTGAAACGTACTTAATGGCATCCCCGACGGTCTGGAGTTTTTCCGCATCTTCATCCGGAATTTCCGCGCCGAACTCTTCTTCGAAGGCCATGACGAGTTCCACCGTGTCCAGGGAATCCGCGCCGAGATCATCCACGAAGGACGCTTCGGGAACGACTTCCTCAGGTTTCACGCCAAGCTGCTCGACAATGATTTCTGTGATCTTCTCTTGAACGCCCATTGATGTTTCCTCCTTTAATGATTTAGAGCTTTACTGCTTTGATAATCCATCAGAGTACGAGGCCACCGTCGACGACGATCGTCTGCCCCGTGACATACGCTGATGCTTCCGATGCTAGAAATACGGCAACACTCGCTACATCTTGAGGCTCTCCGAGACGCCTGAGCCCGATCCGTTCTTTCATTTTCTCGATCAGATCCGGCGGAAGCTTCTCGGTCATCTTGCTCTTGATGAACCCCGGGGCGATCGCGTTGGCCCGGATGTTGCGTTTGGCCAACTCTTTCGCCGTGCTCTTCGTCAGGGCGATCATGCCGCCTTTGGAGGCTGCGTAATTCGCCTGGCCGGCGTTCCCGGCGATCCCGATAATGGAAGCAATGTTGATGATCGCTCCGGCACGCTGCTTCATCATGGGCCTTGCGCACGCTCGGGTAAAGAGGAATGCGCTCTTCAAATTGATCGAAAGAACATCGTCCCAGTCCTGTTCAGACATGGTCGCGAGCAATCCGTCCTTCGTGATTCCCGCAACGTTGACGAGTATATCGATGCGCTCAAACGTGTCAAGGGCAATTTTGACGACTTGGTCCACTTCATCCCCATTAGCCACATTGGCTTGCGTCAAAATGCATTTCGGGGATCCTGCCTGTTTTGCGAGGGTCTCGGTCTCTGTCAAAAACTCGGTTTTGAGGTCCGAAAGCACCAAAATAGCGCCTTCTTTTGCGAACGCAAGAGCGATCGCCTGGCCAATCCCCCGGCCGGCGCCGGTAACAAGTGCGACTTTATCTTTGAGTACCATGGTTCATCTCCTTATCGTTATGATTTTGCCGACGGTAGAAGCGTCTCGAGGCCCTTGAAATCGGCCACGGCGCCAAATGAAAAAACCTGGAGTTCCGGCTGGCATTTGCGCGCCAAACCTTTGAGAATTTTTCCTGGACCGATCTCCAGATAATGAGTGATCCCAGATTCCTTGGCGGTCGCCATCGTCCTGACCCATTGGACGGAGCTTGTGAGTTGCTTCGCCAGGAGCGACCGGATCTCTTCGGGATTTGAAACTTTTTGAGCGGTGACATTAGGAATGAAAGCGCACTGGGGCTCATGGATCGGCGTCTTGGCAAGAGCGGCCTCAAGCCGCGCTTTTGCTTCTCCCATAAGCGAAGAGTGAAAGGCGCCGCCGACTTTAAGCGGCATTGCGCGCTTGGCGCCTTCGGCTTCGGCGATCTTACAGGCTTGCTCAATCGCTTGGAAATTTCCTGAAAGCACCGTCTGATCCGGAGCGTTAAGATTTGCGACCTCGCAACCGGCTTCTTGCGCCACGGCTGTGCATTGTTCGACCGTAAGCCCCATGATGAACGCCATGGTGCCTGGATTATTTTTGGCCGCCTCTTCCATCGCTTCGGCGCGGACTTGCACCAGCTTCAACGCATCTTCGAAGGAGATCGCTCCCGAAACGGTCAGTGCCGTGAATTCCCCAAGACTCAAGCCTGCGACGAGCGAGGGCGTAAGATCGGGATTTTTCTCACGAAGCGCAGCAAGCGCTGCGAGGCTTGTCACCAGAATGCCGGTTTGAGCATAGAGGGTACGCGTCAATTGATCTTCGGGCCCGGCGAAGCATATCTGGCTGATGGAATAGCCCAGGATCGCGTCGGCTCTCTTATAGAGTTCACGAGCGGCAGGGCTTTGCTCAAAAAGGTCTTTCCCCATGCCTACGAATTGAGCGCCTTGTCCTGGAAAGAGAAAACCAATAGGGGGAGTCATAGGGATTACCACTTGATAAGACTTGCGCCCCAGGTAAGACCGCCGCCGAAAGCAACGAGGACTACGTAATCCCCTTTTTTGACTTTCCCGCTTTTAACCGCCTCATAAAGGCCGACGACTGTGGAAGCGCTCGACATGTTGCCGTAGCGATCCACGTTGATGAAGACTTTTTCGGGCGCGATCTTGAGACGCTCCGCCACGGCTTGCAGGATGCGATTATTGGCCTGATGCGGGATGAGGCATGCAATATCTTTCACTTGGAGTTTTTCATGTTCCAGAACTTTGAGAACGGCCTGCTCCATGGTTTTCACCGCAATCTTAAAAAGCGCCGGGCCGTCCATGCGGATAAAGTGTTGTCCGTTCGCAACGCTTTCAGCGCTTGGAGGGATTCTGGAGCCGCCTGCGGGGATCTGAAGGATTTCGCTTTGATTTCCGTCTGCGCCAAGGTACGAAGCGAGAATTCCGTGGCCATCTTTCGATCTCGATACAACGGCTGCGCCGGCACCGTCGCCAAAAAGAACGCAGGTGCCGCGGTCTTTCCAGTTAATGAAACGTGAGATCGTTTCAGCGCCGACGACCAGAACATGTTTATAAATGCCGGATTTTACAAAGCCTTCGGCAACAGAAAGGCCGTAAGCAAATCCAGAGCAAGCGGCTGCAAGATCAAAGGCCCCGCAGGAAGCACCCAGCTTGGCCTGAAGATAGCAGGAAGCCGAGGGAAAGATCATGTCCGGAGACGTCGTCGCGACGATGATAAGATCGAGATCTTGTGGGGTGATACCGGCATTCTTGAGGGCTTCCTGAGCTGCGGGAAGAGCAAGATCGCTTGTCGCCTGTTCCGGCGCTGCGATACGGCGTTCACAAATACCGGTCCGCGTCCGGATCCACTCGTCCGTGGTCTCGACAAGTTTTTCGATGTCCGCGTTCGTTAAAATTTTCTCGGGCAAATAAGCCCCGAGTCCTGTAATGGCAGCACGATACGGTGCAGTCATGATTCCTTTTTGATCCTTGCGGGACTATCCTGACTTTCATTCTCTTTCAATGGTAGTCAGGATTGCCCCAATTTCAGCTTCGCTTCAATTGATAAGAATTGGGACTAATTATGCATTGCTGGGTTTTCGTTCCACCGGAGTAACGGGCGGAACGGAATGGCTTAGGTACGGGGTGATGGCTTCCACGATCTGCGCATTGACGCGCGTGGTCACAAGCTCTCCCGCGACGCGGATCGCGTTACGGATGGCAAGAGCCGAAGAGATCCCGTGACTGATAATAATATTTCCGTCGACTCCGAGGAGCGGCGCCCCGCCGGCTTTTTCGTAGTCGGTCGCTTTACGGATAGATGAAAGGGCCGGCTTCAAAAGCCAAGCGGCAAGGGAAGTAAAAAGATTCTTTCGAAGCTCGCGGCCGATCAGCGCCACGGAAGTTTCGAGAATGCTTTCGATCATTTTGAGGACCACATTGCCGACAAATCCATCGCAAATAATGCAATCGGCTTTCCCGGTAAAAAAATCACGCCCTTCAATGTTCCCGATAAAATTAAGAGACGACTCCCGCAAAAGCTTGTACGTTTCTTTGAGGACTTCCGTCCCCTTGGATTCTTCTTCTCCGATATTAAGGAGTCCGATCGCCGGGCGTTTTTTCTTAAGGATGCTTTTGGCGAACACATCCGCCATGATCGCATACTGAAAAAGTTCGTAGGCCGAAGGATTGAGGTTGGCGCCCACATCGGTGGTTACGGACATTCCGTGGAGGGTCGGGGTTGCAATCGCGATCCCGGGACGTTTGATCCCGGGTAACATGCCGAGGAGAAGCGTTGCCGCCGCGACCATGGCGCCGGTGTTTCCGGCTGAAACAGCTGCAGCGCATTCTTTTCGCTTGAGAAGGTCGACACAGACGCCGATCGAGGAATCTTTTTTCTTACGGAGGGCGGCGACGGGCGACTCCCCCATACCGATGACCTCGGTTGCTTCGTGCAGGATGATCTTGCCGCCGAGAACCTTGTGCTTGTTTAGTTCCTGCTTGAGGGCGGCAGTCTGACCGACCAGCACGATCTCCAACTGGTCGAAATCGTTGGCGGCCATAACCGCCCCTTCGACCACGACCTGCGGGGCGTAATCCCCTCCCATTCCATCCAGAGCGATCCGGATCATGAGGGTTATTCCTTCTCCTTCGTCTTGACCTTGATCGCCTTGACCAGCTTCCCTTTGTAGAAGCCGCAGGAAGTGCAGACGCGATGAGGCAGGATGAATGCGCCGCATTGCGCGCACTGCGAGCTGGATTTCGGGGTCAAAAAGTCGTTGGCCCGGCGCAAACGTGAGCGCGTGTTTGAATGTTTTCTCTTAGGATGTGCCATGATGTCGCTCCTTCTTGGATTTCTCTTTTTTTATGATGACTGGGGAAGCATGATAGCCATTTTCTTTACAATTGCAAGCGACTTCATTGCGATCGACGCCGCATTGCGGGCAAAGTCCTTTGCAGCTTGCTTTGCACAGATGGACGAGCGGGTGTTCGACGATCAACAGCTCTCGCACATTCTCCAGAGGTTCAATTTCGTCTTTCCCTGAAAGGTCAAAGATCCAATCGACCGGGAAAGACAACTCCTCATTTTTTTCCTTCAGGCATTTCCCGCAGATCCGCTTGACCGCAGTGGTCAAGGTTCCCTGCAAACGAAGCATCCCGGGACTTTTCTCAGCCTCGCCCTTTAAAAGAATAGGCGCGGTGTAAAGCATGTCCGGAAACTCGACTTCGATCGTCTTTGCGTCATAGGACCCCTCGACCGGGACTGAGATTCCTTCTTCGAATTCCGAAAGAATGAGTTTCATGCCTAGCGCGCTCCCCGTCCGGAGAACTTTTTTTTGATCAGGGCGGCGACCGGCGCCGGGACATAACGCGTCACATCGCCGCCTAACTGAGCGATCTCTTTGATGAGGCGCGAGGAGAGATAGAAATGCGATTCGGACGGCATCAAGAACATCGTATCGATCTTGGGGGCAAGTTTCCGGTTCGTCAGAGCCATCTGGAATTCATAGTCGAAGTCCGAGGTTGCCCGGATGCCCCGGATGAGCGTGAATGCATTTTCCTTAACAGCAAAACGAACGGTGAGACCTTCCCAGCTTTCCACCTTGACCTGGGGCTGGTGTTTAAGCGCCGTTTTCAGGAATTTCACCCGTTCTTCCGCCGAAAAAAGAGTCTTTTTCGAAGGGTTCGAGGCGACGACCACGATGAGTTCGTCGAAGAGGTTGAGCGCGCGTTCGATCAGGTCCAGATGACCGAACGTGACGGGATCAAAGCTCCCCGGATATATAGCTTTTCGTTTTTTCATTTGTTGATTCCAATCGGAAAAAGAATGAAAGGCAGGCTTGCCCGATCCGCTTGGTGCGGACCCATTTGAGGTTCTTCAACTCGGCATTGGGCAGCTCTTCCCGCCACATATGCCCCACCACCACTTGCGCGAAAGGCAGGACTATATCAGACGCGTCCAGCCTCATCAATGTCTTTTTGACCAGGCCCTTCATGAACGGCGGGTCCACGAAGATCAGGGCAAATCCCTGCCCATTTTTCTCAAGTTTTTTGATGGCCGGAAGCATGTCCATCATCAGGATGGAGCCCTGGTTATTAAGCCCGAGACTTGCCAGGTTCTTCTCGATCACCTTTTTGGCCCAAGGCGCCTGATCGACAAAAGTCGCGCTGAGCGCCCCGCGGCTCAAAGATTCCAGGCCAAGGCTTCCCGATCCGGCATAAAGGTCCAGCACGTGTTTCCCGAAGACAAACGAGCCCACGATGTTGAAGAGGGTCTCTTTGGTCCGGTCCGTCATAGGGCGGGTCAGCTTGTTCTTGGGGAAATCGATCTTCCGGGACTTGAATTTACCGCTAATGATGCGCATGGGAGGGTAGTCTAATCGGTTTTAGGCATTTGTTCGAGATATTTTTGGACCCATGCGGGAGTTTTTTGAACAGAATCCCCGGGAATTCCGGCGATCACTTTTTGGGCCTCCTGCCGGGCTTGAAGGAGAATGGCCTCGTCCAGGACCGGATGCGCGACGCGAAAGAGAGGTTCGCCCGATTGACGGATCCCCCAAAGGTCTCCCTGCCCGCGAAGCTTCAAATCTTCGTCGGCAATAAGAAATCCGTCGCTCAATTTCGTAAGAAGCCTCAGGCGCATCTTCCCTTCATCGGTCGTGGGCTCGCCGAAAAGAAAGCATTCCGATTCGAGTGTTCCTCGGCCGATACGCCCGCGTAATTGGTGGAGCTGCGCAAGCCCGAACCGTTCGGCGTTTTCGATGATCATCATGGTGGCATTCGGCTGGTCCACGCCGACCTCGATCACGGAAGTCGCGACGAGGATATCGATCTCCTTCCGGGTAAAAGCGCGCATGATCGATTCACGCTCCGAGCGGTCAAGCTTTCCGTGGACCAGCCCCATCCGGAATTTCTTGAAAACAGTTTTCCGGAGGCGCTCGAATTCTTTTTTGGCAGCCAGCAGATCTTTTTTCTCGGTTTCCTCGATGAGTGGAAACACAATGTAGGCCTGCTCTCCCTTCTGGATCCGCATCGCCACATGTTCAAAGATCTCGGGCTGTTTCTTTCGTGTGATCCAGTAGGTCTTGATCGGCTGCCGGCCCTTGGGCAGCTCTTTCATGACTGAAATATCCAGGTCGGCATAGACCGTAAGCGCCAGGGTTCGCGGGATCGGCGTAGCGGTCATGACCAGTTGGTGCGGTCTCGGTGTTTTTTGTAAAAGCTGATTGCGCTGATGGACCCCGAATTTATGCTGTTCATCAACCACGAGAAGTCCCAGATTCTTGAAATGAACATCGTCTTGTAAAAGAGCATGCGTGCCGACCACGACAGGAATTTTTCCCTGTTTGAGCTCCGCGATGAGCCGGGCGCGCTTGTCGGTTTCAGTGCTTTTAGTCAGAAGTTCGGGGCGAATGCCTAGGGGTTCCAGGAATTTCAAAAGGGTCCGGTAATGCTGCTCCGCCAGGATCTCGGTCGGAATGAGAAACGCCGATTGAAGTCCTGAGCGATGCGCCGCAAGGAATGCGAATGCCGCAACCACCGTTTTTCCGGACCCTACGTCCCCTTGCAGGAGACGGTTCATCGGAATCGTTTGCCCTAGATCCCTCACAAGATCCAGGATCGCTTTCTCCTGGCTTCTTGTGAGCTCAAAAGGTAAAGAGCTCTTGAACTCAGGCGTTAGGTCCGGGTTTATTTTAAATGCAGGGGCTTGATGTTGGGTCCGAATTGCTTTGACCCTCAGGAAAAGTTGAAGTTCGAATGAGAAAAACTCATCGAAGACGATGCGGCGGCGCGCCCTTGTGAGCTCCTCGAAAGAGCTCGGAAGATGCATTTCCCGAAGGGCCCGTTCGAGCGGCATGAGATCCAACGCTTCTCGAAGCTCCGGCGGCAAAGCGTCCGTGATGGTGTCGGCGAGGTGATGTTCTACCGCTTGATGAAGCGTGGTGCGGAGAGATCGCTGAAAAAGTCCTTCGGTGAGTGGATAGATCGGCGTGATGCGTCCGGTATGAATGGACGTTGCTTCTGCATCCTCCACGATCTCAAATTCCGGGTTCGACATTTGGAGACGTTTTTGATAGAAATCAACTTTACCGTAAAGGATGACCTGCTGACCGCACTCAAAGATCTTTTTCAAGTAAGGCTGATTGAACCAGACCGCATGCAGGGTGCCCGCGTCATCGCCGATCAGGATTTCCACCAAAGGCATGCCCCGAATGGGTTTGAACTTTACATCCACGACCTCGCCGCGGCAAGTAACGGGTTCATTGACGGGGCATTTATTCAGAGGCGCAAAATGGGAGCGGTCTTCGTAGCGTCGCGGGAAAAGATAGATCAGGTCACGAACCGAATGGATGCCGATCTTTTGAAAAACGAGGGAACGCTTGGGGCCGACACCTTTGATATAACGTAAATTGCCGGCTTCTGGCTCGGAGACTTTCATAGGGCCCGCATCGGACGCAAGGACCGGGGTGGAAAACTACGGCTTCGTAGTCCCCGCCGTTGTTGCGGCTTTTGTTGTGTCTGCTTTGGCAGCACCGGCCGTTGTAGTTGCAGCCTTATCAGTCTTACTGACTTTGGCCAGCGCTTTTTTGATCGCCTCGACGTCAAGCGGGGCCTGGGCGTTCGGGGACTTGAAAAGCGAACGGCTCTTCTGAACTTCGATGACGTTCAGCCCGATGCAGGTGAAAAGGAAGAGGATGGCGCAGACGCTCGTGGCCTTGGTCAGAAAAGAGGATGCCTTAGTCCCGAAAAGCGACTGGACATTCCCGCCAAAGCTGGAGCCCGTGAGACCCTGTCCGCGGCCGGCTTGAAGCAAAATAACGATAATGAGCACGAAACAAACGATGACATGGATACAGACGATAAGCATATTCATGATTGGTTCCCCGATTCGTAAGATTGTTGGGCTTCCTGGATGATCTGGGCGAAAGATTCCGCCTTGAGGGAGGCGCCGCCGACCAGCGCGCCGTCGATATTGGGTTTTTCCATCAGGGATTTCGTGTTGTCCGGTTTAACGCTTCCCCCGTAAAGAAGAGGAATGCGGCTTCCAACTTCCTGACTATAACGCTCATTGAGGAGCCGGCGAATATAGGAATGCATCTGTTCGGCCTGGTCCGGGGTCGCAGTCTTCCCTGTGCCAATGGCCCACACCGGTTCGTAGGCAATCACGACCTTGGCGATGTCTTCTTTTTCAAGACGCCCGAGAGATTCATCGAATTGCGTTTTAACGACATCAAAATGTCTTTTCGCATCCCGCTCCGCGAGCGTTTCGCCGACGCACACGATCGGGATGATGCTGTACTTAAGCGCCGTCTTCACTTTTTCATGGATCAATATATCGTCTTCCTTGAAATATTGACGCCGCTCGGAATGTCCGAGGATCACATAGCGGCATCCGCTGTCTTTAAGCATCGTCGGCGAGATCTCGCCTGTGAACGCGCCTTCGGGTGCGCAATACATGTTCTGAGCTCCGAGATCAATCGAGGTGTCCTTCAGGACCTTGGAAACTTCGCTGAGAGCGGTGAACGGCGGGCAGATCACGATCGTGACATTCGAGACCGAGTGCGCCGCGGCTTTGAGCGTTTGAACAAGTGTGACAGCCTCGGAGGCCGTCTTGTACATTTTCCAGTTCCCGGCGATCAAAGGTCTTTTTTTCATAAGCTCCGCTCTTTCTTTTAAATTATTTATCGAGAAGCGCCGCCACGCCGGGCAGCACTTTACCTTCCACGAGTTCAAGCGACGCACCGCCGCCCGTGGAAATGTGAGAGATCTTCGCTGCAACACCGGATTTATTGACAGCCGCGACCGAATCCCCGCCGCCGATCACCGTGACGCAATCCGGGAGTTCCGAGATCGCTTTTGCCATGGCCATGGTGCCGTTGGCGAATTTCGGAAATTCGAAGACGCCAACCGGGCCGTTCCAAAAAACGGTCTTGGCGCCCTGGAGCGCGCCTTTGAATTTTTCGATCGTGAGCGGGCCGATGTCCATCCCCATTTGTTTGGCGCCGATATTGCCGCGGGCGACATGTTGGGGTTTTGCGTTGGGAGAAAATTCCGTGGTCACGATGTGGTCGATCGGCAGATAGAGATAAATGTGCGATTCGTAGGCCTTCTGGAGGATCTTGCGCGCCGTGTCGATCATGTCCTCCTCGACCAGCGAGTTGCCGACCGAAAGGCCTTTGGCCTTCAGAAACGTGTAAGCCATGCCGCCGCCGACGATCAACCGGTCCACTTTTGTGAGAAGACTTTCCAACACCGCGATCTTGGACGAGACCTTGGCCCCGCCGATGATCGCCACGAACGGACGCGCGGGATGATCCACGATCTTATCGGCGAGATAATCCAGTTCTTTTTCCATCAGGAACCCCGCCACAGCCGGAAGATATTTCGCGACCGTTTCGGTCGACGCATGCGCCCGATGAGCGGATCCAAAGGCATCGTTCACAAAAATATCGCCGTACTGCGCCAAGGCTTTGGCCATTTTTTCGCGTTCGGCCGGTTCTTTGGAAGTTTCTTCTTTGTGAAAACGGGTATTTTCGAGCATCAGGATACCGCCTTGAGGGATCGCCTTGACCATCGCCTCGGTCTCAGGGCCCATGCACGCGGGAGCAAGTTTCACATCTTTCCCGAGCAATTTGGCGAGTTTGGCGGCGACCGGCGCCATCTTGTGCTTGCCTTCGATATATTTTTTCTCATCGAACGGCTTGCCGTCCTTTTCCGCGCTCTCTTTCGCTTTTTTCGTGTCCTTTTTGGGATCCCCCAGATGGGACATGAGCACCAAACTCTTGGCGCCCTGCTCGAGTACATACTTGATCGTGGGAATGGCGGCCTTGATCCGGGTGTCGTCCTGCACGACGCCGTCTTTCATGGGCACGTTGAAATCCACGCGCATGAGAACGCGCTTGCCACGAACGTCGATGTCTTTAACCGTTTTCTTTTTCATGTGAGGTCTTATCCCGTTCGCCGGTTACTTGGCGCCGTCTTTTTTTGCCATGAAACGGATGAGGTCGACCACGCGGTTCGAATAACCCCATTCGTTGTCATACCAGGAGACGAGCTTGAAGAAACGTTTTTCGCCTTTTAGGTTGTTCTGGAGCGTGGCCAACGAATCGTAGATCGAAGAGCGCTCATCGTGAATGAAGTCCGTTGAAACGACTTCCTCTGCGGTGACGCCAAGAATGCCCTTCAGATACGACTGAGAAGCTTTCTTGAGAAGCGCATCAATCTCTTCGATCGAAGTGTCCTTCAAGGAACGGAACGTAAGGTCGACCACGGAAACGTCCGGCGTCGAAACGCGGAACGCCATGCCCGTGAGTTTCCCTTTGGTCGCCGGCAACACTTCGCCGACAGCCTTCGCTGCGCCCGTTGAGGACGGGATGATATTGATTGCCGCCGCGCGGCCGCCGCGCCAATCTTTCTTCGACGGGCCGTCCACGGTTTTTTGGGTCGCGGTATAAGAATGGATCGTCGTCATAAGACCTGTTTCGATCCCGATGCCTTCTTTCAAAAGCACGTGCACGAGCGGCGCAAGGCAGTTCGTGGTGCAGGAGGCGTTGGAGACGATCTGGTGCTTGGCGCTGTCGTATTCGTTTTCATTGACGCCGATCACAAGCGTCTTCACTTCCCCTTTTCCGGGAGCGCTGATAATAACTTTTTTGGCGCCGGCCGCGAGATGGAGCTTCGCTTTTTCGGAGTCCGTGAAAAGGCCGGTAGATTCGATGACATAATCCACGCCCAGTTGTTTCCATGGGAGCTGGTCCGGGGTCTTGGTCGCCATGACGCACTTGGTCTTGTGACCGTTCACGACGAGGGTATCGGCTTCTGTGGCTGCCGGATTGCTCTTTTCGGTTGTGACGGTGTGTTTGAAACGGCCGTGAACGGAATCATACTTGATCTGATAAGCAAAATAATCGGCGTCTGTGGAAATATCCACGACAGCGACGACATCGATCTCTTTGCCGAGCAATCCTTGATCGCAGATCGCCTGAAATACCAAACGTCCGATACGTCCAAAACCATTAATGCCGACCTTTAACGCCATGTGTTGCCTCCTGGGATGTGAATCCGCTGTGAGTATTGAAGATTACGGTGGGGAAACATGTCAAATTCCCGCTAATTATAAGCGCGCGCCGTCGAGTGTCAAGGAATTCTACTGAGGAAAACGCGCCGAGGATCGGTCAGAAGGACGCGCCCGTGACGAAATGCCTTCCGCGGGCAAAGTCAGCGGCCAGCATTGCTTTTTTCCCTTCAGGTTTGACCTTAAGGATCTTGAGGATCCCGCCTTGCGTCGCGACCTGAATGCCACCCTCTTTTTCGATCCCGAGAAGTGTCCCCGGTTTTTCCGCGGTCGTTCCGCCAGGAAGATCTGTTTCAAGCAAAGCGATGCGCTCGTTCTTTATAAAACAATACGCGCCCGGCCATGGCTGAAGTCCGCGAACTTTTCGATCGATAACTTCGGCGGGTATTGTCGAGAGAGACACTTCCCCGTCTTGTTTGGAAAGCTGTGGCGCAAGCGTAGCTTCGGTTTCATTCTGCGGAATGCCCCGGAGCTTTCCTTCTTTAACTTGCGTCAGAACTTTTTTGAGAACCCCGTAGGAAAAACGGGCCAGTTCGGATGCAAGCTGCGCGGCATCGATCCGGGGATCGAGCGGTATCTTTTCCTGGTAATAAATATCACCCGCGTCGAGCTTTTCGGCAACATCGATAATGCTCACGCCGGTCTCCTTGTCTCCGTTCAGGATCGGCCAATGGATCGGCGCGGAGCCGCGATATTTCGGCAAAAGCGACGGATGGACATTGAGGCGGTATTTCGGGATCTCGAGCAGATTGTTGGGGATGAGCTTCCCGTATGAGGCGACGACAAAGATGTCCGGCCGAAGAGCTATCAAGGCCTGAGCGACCCGGGGGTCCCGGAGCGTGGGATACTCAATGACAGGAAGATTTTTTGTCTGGCAATAATCGAAGATCTCGCTCGATTCAAGTTTCAGCCCGCGGCCCTTTTTCTTTGCGGGAGTGGTCACAACCTGCACGAGCTCCATGCCGGAATGCAGACAGGCCTCGAGGGCTTTGATGGAGAAAGCGTCAGATCCGAAGAAAACTATTTTCATGTGGACAGGCTCTATCGTTAGAGTTTGGAAGCGCTTTTGGCGGTCTTGGCAGATTCATATTGAGCAAGCAACTTCTCGCGTTTGGCGCCTTTAAAATGATCGATCAAGAGGATCCCGTTCAAATGATCCATTTCATGCTGGATGACGCGGGCAAAAAAATCCTCCACCTCCGCCGTATGTTTTTTTCCGGCACGATCCTGAAAAGTCAGTCGAAGTTTGGTGGCGCGCACGATCTCGCCGGAGATCCCGGGTAAACTCAGGCATCCTTCCGCCGCGACCGCCGTCCCCGACTTCTTTTCGATCACGGCATTCACCACGACATATTCTTCGCCCTGGCGCATGTTCGGACAGGCGATAAAAACCTGCTGGGAGATCCCGATCTGAGGGGCCGCGAGCCCCACGCCATCGGAGACATGCATCGTCGCGATCATATCGTCAAAAAGCTTCTGCATGGCGGGCCCAAAATCGGTCACCGGCGCCGCTTTTTTCTTGAGGACGGGATCGGGATAAGTACGGATCTTAAGTTTAGCCATAACGGCGAAAATTATATCATGGAGTATGGCGAAAGGCGTACGGCGAAAAAGTTTTTCTCGCCGTACACCGTACGCCTTACGCAGTTAGCTTCTGGAGCATTTTCGCGATCGTTTGCGCCCACCCGGCAAAAACAGCCTGGGTGTTCGTGAATTTCTGATATTTGCCTACCGTCAGGGTCTTCAGACTCCTCTTGTCGCCGGAACCGGACCTCACCTCCGCAAATTCCATCAAAAGCTGTCCGGTCGCGCCATCCGTGATCCTTCCTTCGACCGCTGTCTGGCCGTTTTTATCAAAAGGAAGCGGTACGGGCGACACTACGGAGGCCGCGGTCATTCCGACATTGAAAAGCCTGTCCGGCGTTTCAATGTCCGTGAGCGCTAAACTGATCACGAGCGTGTGCCCGGAAGGATCGGAAGAAACCGTGAAGCCCTGTTTTTGGAGCTGCGCCTCGACATCTTCGCGGAACTGCCGGGCGAGATCTTCAAGCTCGCCGGTATTACAGGAGCTTTGACTATCGAGATGACTTAAGTTGACCGGCGCTACTTTGACGGCCTTATAGCCCGCGAGGCTGGTTCCTTTGGGAACATACTCTTGTTTGAAATAGGTCCCGTCCTGAAATTTTGAATAGTCCTGCAAAAACCCGGAAGGAGTTCCCACGCTCGCCGTTTCGCATCCTGAAAGCGACAGAGCAAGCAGCATTAGGAAAAAGCATGGAAGATAAGCGGTTTTTTTCAGATTCATAATTTTTCTCCTCTTAGTTGGAAAGCATCCCAGTTTCCTGTTTCAGTTTATCTGTTTCGGTCTCGAGTCTCAAAGGATATTCAGGGGATCAACATCCATTTGGAAGGCAACCGCCGAAGGTTTTTTGAGGCCCATGAGAAGCGCATAGATCTCGGGCGTAAGCAGAAGGTCCTTCGGGATCTTGAGCATGACGTGCCAGCGGAAATGGCCACGCAGTTTATAAAACGGAAGCGGCGCGGGGCCGACGATCTCAACGCCGCTGGATGGTGGATGGTGGATGGCGGATGGCGACAAACTGCTTGCTCCCTCCTCCCTCCTCCCTCCGCCAACCGTATTGCGAAGCACATCACGAATTTCGCGGGCAAACAGATACGCCTTTTTCTCATCATGAGAACGGATGATGATATTCACAAGCGAGCGGTACGGCGGGTAATGGAATTCCTCGCGGCACCTTTTCTCGTGATCATAAAATGAGAGAAAATCGTGCTCTTTCGCAAAACGAATGCTCGGATGCTCCGGCATCCAGGTCTGGATAATAACACGCCCGGGTTTGATGCCCCTGCCCGCGCGGCCTGCAAATTGTGTAAGAAGCTGGAATGTCCGTTCGCCGGAACGAAAATCCGGAAGCCGGAGTCCCACATCCGCTAAAACCACACCCACCAAGGTCACATGCGGAAAATCAAAACCTTTGGCGATCATCTGTGTTCCGATCAGGATGTCGATCTTTTGCTCGCGAAACTTTTCCAGGATCTTTTCGTGGGAATCTTTTTTCTTTGTGGTGTCGGCATCCATGCGGGCGATCCGTGCGCTTGGGAAAAACCGGGCGATCTCGCTTTCGACCTTTTCGGTGCCGAAACCCATAAAACGGAGCATGGGAGCCTTGCATTCCCCGCAAACGTCCGGAACTTTTTTCTGATAATTACAATAATGGCAGAGCAGAAGGTTCTTTTCCTGATGGAACGTGAGTGAGACCTGGCAAAGCTTGCACTCCTCGACCTTGCCGCATTGAGGACAACGGATCGACGTGGAAAATCCGCGGCGATTGAGAAGGAGCATGGTCCCTTCTTTGTTCTTGAGATTCGTTTCGATCTCGCGCATGAGGGGCGGCGAAAAAAGAAGGCTCGGCCGTTTGTCCCCCTGGTAACGTTTGAGATCGATCACTTCGACTTTAGGCATCGCCTTTGAATCGATCCGCTCTGTGAGATCGACGCGGTCGATCTTTCCCTGCTCTGCGAGCGCCATGCTTTCCAGCGAAGGTGTGGCAGTCCCCATTAAAAAGAGCGCATTCTCATTTTGAGCGCGCCAGGCGGCCACCTCGCGGGCATGATAACGCGGCGTGGTTTCCTGCTTGTACGAACCCTCGTGTTCTTCGTCCATAATGATGAGACCGAGATTCGGGATGGGCGCGAACACGGCCGAACGTGGCCCGAGCACCACATTGCAGGTTCCTATTTCGATGCGTTTCCAGGTGAGGAAGCGCTCACCGTCCGTCATTTTGCTGTGAAGGATCTCGAGGTTGTCACCGAAATGCCCGGCAAAAAACCGTTGAAGCTGTTCCGTGAGGGCGATCTCGGGAACAAGGCAGATCGCCGCACGGTTCTGTTTCAAGGTCTGGCGAATCGCGCGGATATAAAGCTCGCTTTTGCCGCTGCCGGTGACGCCGTAGATCAGCATGGGCTTAAAAAGCCGGGACTCGGGACTGGTTCCTCGGGACTCGTTATTGTTTTTCACGAGGGACGAGTCCCGAGCTACGAGTCCCCGTTTGATCTTCTCGAATGCTTTTTCCTGTTCCGGAGAAAGCGTGTACTCCTGAGGCGTTTTAACCGGCCCCATATTTTTCAGCTTCGCTTTTTCAATGTACTTCTCAACTTTTTTTCCATATTTCACCCAGCGCGGAAGCGCGTTCTCGATCGCTTCGCCCCAACTGGAGCCGTAATATTCGCCCACCCATTTCGTGAGCTGCAGCATATCGGACGAAAGAACGGGCTGATCATCGAGAATTTCAAGTACAAATTTTAGCTTGCTCTTTCGCTTGTCATTCCCGCGAAGGCGGGAATCCAGCTCTGGATCCCCGACAGAAACATTCGGGGATGACATGGAAAAATCACCCTGCTCCTTTCCCACACCCACCAGATATCCCGTGATCTCGGTGTTGCGGAATGGGACGGTGACGCGAACGCCGGGGATGGCTTTCGCGAGAAGCAGTTCGGGGATTAAATAGCTGAAGACCGTGGGAATCGGAAGAGGCACCGCCACCTGAGCCAAAACGGCATGAGCTTCGCTCATAAGATCGGCAAATTCCAATTGCCAAGATTCAATGACCAAGTAAGAACCAATAACCAGAACCCAATGAACAAATTCAGAAATTGAATATTGGGATTTGGAAATTGTTTGGTTATTGTTTCTTGGTTATTGAAAATTTGAAGTGTCTCTAATTTAGAAGAATGCTGCATGGTCGTGCCGTTTTCTAATCTTCGGAAGCGTTCAAGAATTTTATAACCTTCTTCATATCTTCCCAGACCTTGCGCTTCTCCCCCGGGCTGCGCAAAAGGTACGCCGGGTGATAGGTGCACATGACCGGGATGCCTTCATATTGCTGAAAGGTGCCGCGTAACTGTGAGATCCCCTGCTCGGTTTGAAGTAACGCTTTGACCGCGTGATTTCCGAGCGCGACGATCACCTTGGGTTTGATGATCTCCAGTTGGCGCTTCAGAAAAGGGCGGCAGTGCGCCACTTCCGCGGGCGCCGGCGGACGATTATGGGGCGGTCGGCATTTAAGGACATTGCAAATAAAAACTTGGTCGCGGGTCATCCCCATAGCTTCAATGATCTTGGTGAGAAGCTGGCCAGCGCGTCCGACGAACGGAAGGCCTTGCTCGTCTTCATCGGCGCCCGGGGCTTCGCCCACAAAAACAAGCTGGGCTTGAAGATGACCGTCGCCAAAAACAACCTTGTTGCGGGTTTTCGCAAGCTCGGCACACAGTTTGCATTTCAGGACTTCGCTGCGGAGTTGCTCGATACCGGGATTGATTCCAGCAGAAGCATTGTCATTCCCGCATGTTTTAAGCGGGAATCCACTTTTTGTTTCTAGACCCCCGACTAAAACATTCGGGGGTGACAAAATTTGTCGAATCTGAGATTGGATCACGGGATGCGACGATTTGGAGGGCACATACACCTGCTCAATGCCATCTTCTTTGAGGGACTTCAAAAACAAGAGAGATTCGCTCTTCGGCATGAGGATTATTTTCCGGCAAGGATCATTTTAACGAGGTCTTCGGAAGCGTTCGGCTTTGCCAAGTGTGCGATCGCGTCGCGTTTTTTTTGTAAACTTGAAGGATCCTCCAGGATCCCTTTGACGATACCGTAGATCTCGTGCGGGTCGCTTAAGAAATACGCGGCGTCGCGGATTTTCAGGAGTTTCACGTTCCGGGTCTCCTGCCCGGGGATCGGCGCCATAACGACCATCACCACACCCTTGGTCAGGGCCTCGGAGGTTGTGGACCCGCCGGATTTCGCGACCATGAGATCGCTAGCTTCCATGAGGTCCGGCATAAAATCGATGAAGCCGAAGACCTTGACGGGAAAAGGATAGGTTTTGCTTTCCAGGATTGCTTTGAGTTCTTTGTTGTTCGCGCAGACCACGAAACATTGAACCTTGTCCTTGAACGCCTTGAGTTCTTCCAGGATCGCTTCCTGGGGGCCGAGGCCAAAACTGCCGCTTGTGAGGAGTATCGTGAACCGGTCTTCTTCCAGGCCGTATTTTTTCCGAAGCTCAAGCTTCTTTCCAGTGGGTTTGAAGGTCGGGAGAATAGGAATGCCGCCCGCGGTGATGATCGTTTCCGGAACGCCGCGACGGACGAGATCTTGCTTCGTTTCATCGGCCATGACCCAGTAGTGATCAGTCCCAGGGTTGACCCAGAATGTGTGAGGGTAAAAATCCGTAACTACCGAGATCATTTTTGATCGGATCAGGCCTTTTTCTTTCGCGCGTCCCAAAATCTCGGGAGGCATGAAATGAGTCGAGACAATGACATCGGGCTGGTTTTTGACAATATCCTCCAGAAGTTTTTTCGCATGAAGCGTGTTCGTGAGCGAACGCAGCGGCCGGATCAGTCGGTAGACCCAGGCGTGATCCAACACTTCGTAGGATCCGCCCCAAATGTTCGGAGCGTGCCGGACAGACCAATAGTAAATGGGAGCGTAGGTTTTTTGAAAAAGCTCGTCGGTGTAATCGAGGCAGTTGAGCAAACGGACCTGGAGGTCACTTCGATTGAGACGCGCAAGGCCGTCTTGGACCGCCATTGCGATCTTGCGATGCCCTTCTCCGGCTGTGGCGTGGATGATATCGATTTTCATAAATTCCGTGTATGTTCACCCGTTTTAACACCCGATGTTAAATTTCGCGGCCCCGAAGTCAAACACCGGGTGTTAAAAGGTGTCTAGGCTTTTAGAATGAACGGAACCGCATCCCGGAGATCGTTCACGATATGGTCGGGCTGGAGCTTTTTCGTCAGCTTCTTTTCCGTGTCCTGGCCATATCCAGTCCGCACCAGGATCGTTTTGACGCCAAAGTTTTTTCCCGCCTCCAGATCGCTTAACTTGTCACCGACAAAATAAGTCTTTTTTCTATCGAAGGTGAGATTGGCGACAGCTTTTTCCAGAAGTTGGGTCTTGGGCTTCCGGCACTCGCATTTCTCCTTCTTGCCGTGAGTGCAATATCGCGCTCCCTTGATCTTGATCTCGCGCTTGGCCATAGCCGCGACCATTTTTTCGTGCACCTGCCACATGGCGGCTTCGCTAAAGATCCCATCTCCCACACCGGCCTGGTTCGAGATGATAAAAATGTCGAATCCTTTATCGCTCAAGGCCTTGAGCCCCTCGATCGCGCCTTTTTCGAAACGGAATTCTTTCCAGGTTTCGACGTACTTCCAGAGATCGACATTGATCACGCCATCCCGGTCAATAAAAACGACTTTGCGTTGGGGCTTTTGCATATTATTTTCCGAAGAACCTCTGGATGGCGCCGGCGACAGCATCGATTTCCGGTTCGGTCATACCCGGAAAAAGCGGCAGGGTTAGAACTTCCTCGCGGAGTTTCTCGGTGACCGGGAGTTTCACCTTGCGAGTCTTGTGCTTTTTCATGATGGGCTGCGCGTGGGCCGGGGTCGCGTAGTGGACCATGGTCGGGATCCCTTGGGCCGCGAGATGTTCTTTCAAAGCGTTCCGTTTTCCGTCCGGCACTCGAACCACGTAGAGATGATAAACGTGATAGGCTCCAGCGGCTTCTCGTGGAAGACCAAGCGGGGTGCCAGCAAGTTTTTTGTGATACATCTCCGCAACCGCACGCCGTTCCCGGTTCAGTTCATCCAGGAATTTCAATTTGATGCTGAGAAACGCGGCCTGAATACTGTCGAGACGGCTTGTCCAACCGATCTCATCGTGGACAAACGGATCGTCGATGCCTTTTCCAAGATTACGATATTGCAGGACATGCTTCAAAAGTTTTTCATCGGAAGTGGTGATCATGCCTCCGTCGCCGATCCCGCCAAGGTTCTTGGTGGGATAAAAACTGAAACACCCGGCATCTCCGAACGCGCCGGCCATAACTTTATTCCAGAGGGCTCCGTGGGCCTGGCAGGCATCTTCCACGACTTTCAGTTTCTTTTGCTTGGCGAGGGCCATGAGCGCGGTCATGTTGGCGCATTGGCCGAAGAGATGGACCGGGATGATGGCGCGGGTTTTCCGGCTGAGCGCTTGCGCGACGGACCGTGGATCGAGATTGAATGTGTTCTCTTCGACGTCGGCAAAGACCGGGATGGCACCGACATGCAGCACGGCAAGGGCCGTCGCTGTGAAAGTGAAAGACGGAACGATCACCTCATCCCCTTTTTTGATCCCAATGGCTTTGAGAGCGAAGGTCAACGCATCCGTTCCGGAGCCGACGCCCAGGGCATACTTCGTTCCGATATAGGCCGCAAATTCAGCTTCGAGGTCCTTAAGGGCCGGCCCCAGAATATAGGCGCCGCTTTTCAGGATGCGGTCAAAAGCCTCCTGGGCCTGGACGACGAATTTCTGATGCGATCTTGAGAGGTCGAAGTAAGGGACTTTCATAGAAGTTCCTATTTTTGAGGATTTTCCTGGGCCCGTTTCATCTCGAGGTATTTCATGAACGTGATGTACTGATAGTTCATATGCATGACCGTCATAAAAAACCCGGTGTATCCGTACTTGTAGCCACCTTTCTGGATATAATATTTGAGGAAACGGCTGCAGGCTTTGCGGAAGACACGCCAAGGCCCCATCGAACGTCCGTCCTTCACCCACTTTTCGGCTTCAAGGCCGGTCTCGCGATTGAATTTTGAGATCCAGTTCTCCCAGCTCGGGCTGGAATAATGCAGGATGTCCCCATGCAAGCGACCGCAGGAACCCTCATAGAACATTTTGGGATGGACACGCGCTTCTTCGTATCGGAACTTTCCTTTTCTGAAAAACCGTGTTTTGGGAGCCGGGTAATAACCGCTCCCCTTGATCCATTCGGTCCCGATGAATGTTTTGACCGGCATGCAGTAGCAGACATTCGGATCGTTGGGGGCTGCGGCGACTTGGGCAAGCTCCTTTGCGAGCTCGGGCGTAATCCTCTCATCAGCATCAAGACTGAAGACCCACGGCTGGGTGGCCAGACTGTAGGCGTAGTTCCGGTGCCGGCCTTCGATATCCATCGCGCGCTGGAAAACTTTGGCGCCGAAGGACTTCGCGATCTCCACCGTACGATCGGTCGACATATCATCCAACACCACGATCTCTGCCGCGAACTCGGCGCTTTGAAGACATTCAGCCAGACGTTTCTCTTCATTCTTCGCGATTACAATAACCGAAACAGCTGCTTTTCCCATGATTTTTGATCCTTATCTGTTGAAAAATACTTCCGTTAAGTAACTGCCTGTCTCGCAGCCTTTACGTAAGCCAAGATTCCCGACATATTAGCAAAGGAGAAACAAAATGAACAGCACTGACTTTGTAAAAAAATACAGCAGTCAGCCCTAATTTCATCTTTACGAAATTGAATGGAGTAGGGATAGCCGGATTTTAAAAAAGGCAAACATTTTGGACAACGCGTCTTAGCAGGAATGAGTCGTTTGAGGAGGAACGGCAACATTTTCTGATGCGGCAGCAAGAATGCCGAGCATGGACCAAAACAGAAAGGATTGCGCGACAGAGTAAAGCTGCGTATCAAAAAAACTGTGAATCAGAAAAGCAAAGATCCCACCCAGAAGCCCCAGAAGAAGCGGTCTCCCATCTTTTTTGAAGACCTGAACCCCCTTTCCAAGCAGGGTCCCAATAAAAAGAAGGAATGCGATAAGACTAAATATCCCGGACTCGGCCCAAATTTGAAGGTAGCAGTTGTGGGCATAATCGGTATGTGTGTTCACAGCGCGTTGGCCACAATAGTCCATAAAAGTTCCCAGCCCTTTTCCAAGGAATGGATTTTCCCGGATCAATTGAAAACCTATTCCTAAAATTTCAGAGCGCTCGGAAAAACCGGCGGTTTGCTGTCCCGTCGCAAGAGAAAGGACCGGGATAGCCCTCGTCGCGAGTGAAGAATTTAATAGAATAGCCATAACAAAAAGAAGCAATGCGGGAAGGAGAACCTTCCATCGCCTGGAGATCAGGATCATAAAAAGTAGTCCGCAAAGAAACCCGATCCAGGCCCCACGCGAAAAAGTAAGCAAAAGACAGGCGCCCAAGATAATCGTAAGCATTCCAAAGGCCCAACGCGCCTTTTGCGTGGTGGCGGTCACCGCCATCGCGAGAGCCACCGGAGTCACAAGCCCCAGATAGGAAGCCAGATTATTGCTGTTTTTGAATGTGGCGGTTATCGCCTGATAATTGAATCCTGGCTGAAGGGGTCTGGCGTAAAAGAAGTCGTGTCCCGTGAAGAACTGGACCAGACCGTCGATCCCGAGGATGGCAGCAACCGTCAGAATAACCCATCCTGTCCGCCTCAGCTTTACCGGGCTTGTCAGCATTTCCCGGACGAACAAAAAAACCATCGCGTATTCACCCCATTTCAGAAACAGAGCTTTCAAACTTTTTGAGAGAAGGGGACCACTGTTGACCAAAGATAATCCACAAAAAACAAAAAAAAGCAAAAGCCACAGATGCTCAGTTTTTTTAAGGAATCGGAAGTCGGGCCGGAGAATTTTCCGGATCACAAAGCAAAGCGCGAGGAACCCAAAGCAAATCTCTCCCCCCGCGTTCCCCACAGGCGTAAAAAAAATAAAGGCGTACAAAGACCACTCGCTGCATGTTTCTGTTAGAGAAAGGATCTTTTTTTTATTCATGGACGATCCGTTTTTAGTTGCGGCCGAGTTTCCGCTGCGGTTCTTTGAATTGGCACGAGACTTGTGAGAAGCTGGATGACTTTTTCTTCGTCCGCAAGCTTGATCTGCGAGAGCATCCTCCTTACGAGCGACCTGAGCCGGGCTGGGTCGAATTTTTCAGGCTGCGAAACATAGATTTTGTTGTGTCGGGTCACTGAATCGTGTTCCGCGTCATGGAGAAGCTCTTCGTAAAGCTTTTCACCCGCTCTCAGACCGGTAAACTGGATGGCAATATCCTTGCCCGGGACGAGGCCCGAGAGAGTGATCAAATTCTTCGCAAGATCCGCGATCTTGATCGGTTCGCCCATGTCCAGAATAAAGATTTCACCTCCCTTGCCCAGGGCTCCCGCTTGCAAAACCAGCGACGCTGCTTCCGGAATACTCATGAAATAGCGAGTGACCTCGGGATGAGTGACTGTCACCGGTCCACCATTTTCGATTTGTTTTTTGAACAAAGGGACCACGCTTCCCGCAGAACCGATCACATTTCCGAACCGGACCGCCATAAAACGTGTGCGAGTCCGTCCGGCCTTGGACTGAAGGATCATTTCCGCCATGCGTTTAGTCGCACCCATAATGCTCGTCGGATGGACGGCCTTATCGGTTGAGATCAGGACGAATCGCTCGGCGCTATAATGGGTTGCGGCATAAACAAGATTCCGAGTCCCAAGCACATTATTCTTTACGGCCGCAATAGGGTTTTGTTCCATCAGCGGAACATGTTTGTGCGCAGCCGCATGAAATACAACCTGTGGTTTGTAGGTCCTAAAAAGATGGCGAAGCAGTCCCACATCCTGGATGTCGCCGATCACGGTCACAAACTCTGCGGCAAGAAACTTGGCCCGAAGTTCGAGTTCGAGAAAATAGACATCATTTTCGTTGTGGTCGAGCAGGAGTATCATTTTGGGATCGTAAAGAAGGATTTGCCGGCAAAGCTCAGAACCGATGGAGCCGCCCGCGCCGGTAACAAGCACCCGTTTATTTTTGAGGTAGTCTTCAACATACGCCTTGTCGATTGAGACAGGTTCCCGGCCCAGGAGATCGTCTAGCCTTACCTGTCGGGGCTTGATTTCGAGGGTTCCATCGATAATCTTTTCAAGCGCCGGAACCGTTTTGATCCTGACGCCCGTTGCCTCACAACACGAAAGGATGCTTCGGATCCGCTCCCCCTTGGCGGAGGGCATCGCAAGGAGGATCTCCCCAACCTCGTGCTCGCGAACAACGCGGGCGATGTCAAGACTGCTTCCCAGGATCCTTACGCCAAGAATCGATTCATGATGTTTTTTCTTATCATCATCAATAAATCCAACCACTTTTCCCGCCAAGGGATTGCTAAGATATTGTTTCAGAACCAGAACGCCCGTTTCCCCCGCCCCGACAATAAGAATCTTGATTTGATTGGCCGGGATCGAGGGCCCCCGATATCGTTCTTTGATCAGCCGGGTCAAGAGGCGGACGCCCACGACCAGCGAAAAGAACAGAATGAGATCGATTAGATAGATGGATCGAGGAAAAGAAGCTCCGCCCCGGATAAAGACATTCCCGATAATGAAGAACACGGTGGCGACCACGCTTGCCCGCAGGATCTGCAGGATGTCCGTGATTCCAACGTAACGCCAAAGTCCGCGGAAGAGATCAAAAAAATACAAAGTCGAAAGTTTCGTCACCACCAAGAGGGGGAACGCCTGTAAAAAAACCGGAGCGAATTCTTTGGGTAGGGAAAAATCAAACCTCACCAAAAAAGCAAGAATATAGGCCAGGCAGATAAGGAGAAGATGGGCCGCGACGATAAAGAGACGCCGCCATTTCTGAAAATATCGACTAATTTCTGAGGAACCCAAGATTCGTCCGATCGTTAACATTAAAGCATCAATGCGCGACACCGTCCTTACTTAAAACCCTAAAGATCGTAAAGAATAGAATTTTAAGATCTAAAAGTACACCTTTTTTCTTTAAATAGTACCGATCAAACTCGACCTTAACGGGAATGGGAAGCTCATCCCGGCCGTTAATTTGTGCCCAGCCGGTGATACCGGGAACAAGCTTGTGAATGCCCCTTTCAGTGCGTAACGCGATCAGATCGTCTTGATTGAACAATGCTGGCCGGGGTCCCACAAAACTCATATCCCCTTTCAAAACATTCAACAATTGAGGCAGCTCATCCAAACTAGTTTTACGCAAAAAACCCCCAATGGGAGTCAGATGTTTTTGAGGATTCATCAGCAGATGGGTCGCCACATGAGGCGTATCAAGCTTCATAGTCCTAAATTTTGCCATTTTAAAAATGACATTATAAACTCCCACCCGATCCGTCCAGAATAAAGCCGGTCCTTTTGATGTTAGCTTGATCAGTGCCGCGATCAAAAGCATGGGCAGCATCAGAAAGAACAGCAGCCCCGCAGATGTTACGAGATCGAAAAAACGTTTCATAATTTCATCCTTAATATGCGCTGATAAGCATCTCGAAGGGCTGCGGTTAGCCTTTTCTGCGAAAATTCCTTTAAAGCTCTTTCTCTCGCTGCAACACCCATTTCTTCACGAAGCTTGGGGTTTTCAGACAGCGTCTCTATACACTTCGCCAATTCACCTGCACTGCAAGGGTCATACAACATACCAGTCGTACCATCCACCACCGCATCTGTAATACCGTAAATACGCGAAGCAATGGCCGGAATGCCCACACAGGCGGCTTCGATAATGGTTGAGCCAAATCCTTCCCGGAGGCTTGGCAGACAGAATACGTCCGCGGCAATCATGTATTTTTCAGGTTCGGTTGTATGTCCGACAAACACGATAGGAACTCCCGGAAGTTGGGAAAGCAGATCATGATGAAGTCCTTCCTCATCCGGCCCCACAATCAGAAGCCGAGCTTCTTTCCGTTTATTGAAAACGGATCTATAGGCTGCCGCAAGCGTCAGGAGCCCTTTGTCTCGCTTGAGTCGTCCAAGGAAAAGAAAAACGATTTCTGGAGACGAAAAGCCAAGCTCATCGCGTGTTTTTTGACGCAACGCAGGGTTGGGTGCAAACTGGAGGGTGTCTACCCCGCTGATCGATCCGGCACCAAGAACCTCTGAACGGTCGGCTCGGATCACGCCCTCTTTTAGCAAAAAATCACGCTGTGAAAAACTATCTACAAATACATGCGTGGCAAGTTTGGCAAAAAAACGGTCGATAGTTTTGAGCGCAAATCGTGCGATGCCGGACTTTGTGACCCACACCTGCCCGGTGAACGTGTGAAGCCGGACTTTGATTCTCGTCAACCATCCGGCTAACATTACAAGAAGTCCGGCTTTGGGCGTAATCGAATGGATTACGTCAAACTTTTCTTTTTTGAAAAATCGCATCAGGCGCATGAGACATATTAAATCATTTACGGGATCCGGATTTCGGCTAAAGGGAATGTGAGTAAAATGGATACGCTCCGAAACCTTATCCTCAAAAGTGTCTCCCTGGAGATTGGTAATGACCGTGACGTCATATTCCACCGAAAGACAGCGGATGTGTCCCAACAAAAAAGCTCTCACCGCAAACGGAACCGTCGCTGCGATACAAATACGCCGGGAGCGATGGCAACGGTCGTTCATTTCTCTCACCCAACACATCGAAGATCGCGAATTTTCTTTTGTCATCGACAATACTCCATGACCAGTTCACGCATAGCGTCTGGCACGGATCGAGATGCCCTGTAATTCAATTCGCCTTCAATCTTGGCCGTGGAATATTTTGTGCGGCGCACAAGCCCATCTATCCGTTCCTGAGTCAATGGCAGCGAAATAACGCTGGAGACAGCTCCCACGATCCCCCTTACAAGCTTTTCCGGCAAGCGGATGCAGGGCGCTCTCTCGCCAAGGGCAGTTGCAATTCCCAGTATCATTTCTTCCAATGTGCAGTCATTGGAAAGATTATAAACTTGACCCTGAGCTCGAGCATCAGTCCCACATTTTAATAGCGCTGCGACCACATCATCGATATGAACATAGGTCGCGATTGCGCCGGGCCGTCCAATATAAAAGAACATCTTCTTTTTCACGAGCTTAATGAGTGCTCGAAGCGACTGATCGCGCATGTCTCGTCCTAAGACCTTTGAGGGTCTAAGAATCGAAAATGTCAGAGCCCGCGATTTTGCCGCCTCTACCACCAGGCGATCAGACTCCGTCTTGGTGACCTCATATTCGCCCCAAGGGATCTCCGGGGTGCTCTCTGTTATAACACAATCAACACGGGTTCGTTCCTTTGGGAATCCGTAGGCACCCACGCTGCTGAGCTGCACCCAGTGGATGGGTCTCCCCCGGCTTGTTGCCACTCTGATGGCTGAAGTGAGAAGACGGCGGGTACCGTCGACATGAAGTTTCCGCATCAGAGAAAGATCGTTGCTTTCGCCCGCGCAATGAAAAATAACATCGCAAGCCGCAATGGCGGCATCATCGATCCCCTTTTCAGCAACCAGATCGCCGGTAACAACCTGGATGCCGGAAGGGAAATCTGCTTTAAGGTTTCGCGTCAGAACAGAAACAGAATGATTTTTCGCTGCAAGCAAGTTGATCAAACGGCGACCGATAAACCCGTTACCGCCCGTAACAACAGCTTTCACGTTTCAGATCCTGGAGAGAGCTGACTTCCGCTGCAAGCAGCTGTTGCTTGGTACGCGCCAATTTTTCGCAAGCCAGCGTAGGCTCCGTGCAATGTTGCGCTGTGTAATGTCATAAATATTAACTATATTAAAAAACGCTTGCGGTTTTTTTGAAGGTACAACCAAAAACTACGCGGAAAAAAAGTAAAACAATACAGAATGAAAAAGGCGAATCCATACCATCGGAATGGCGCCAGAGAATTCCGCGCCCGCGCTTTCGACCCCTTGAGCATTTCCGCAGAGGCCTGCCAATACCCGATTTTTGCCCTGAGGTACCGTAACTCCTCACGATATTCGCCTTCGATGTTCGGGATCAGCTCGCCAAGCTTTTTTAGAATATATTTATATTCGACCGGATATTGATCGATTTTCTTAAGGCTCATCATAGCATCATGAATTCTGGATTTCGCCACGGGCATATCCAGATAATCTGCTTTTCCATTGTAGAGCAGCCGCATGAAAAGATCGTACTCTTCGGACATATTAAGCTTCGGATCAAAAAGAGATTCCAGCTTTTCCAGAGAATTCTTGCGCACCATCACCGTTTGCAGGTTGACAGGGTAATATTTTAGGAAACGCCGGAATACATTACCCCGCGGTTGCGGTTTCTTGGAGCCGATTTGCTTTTTGCTGGCATCCTCGTTTATTTGGTAGTAATTCCCATAGACCAGATCCACTTCGAAATCATTGAATAGTGGTAATTGTTTCTCCAGTTTAGTGGGTAGCCAGATATCATCGCAATCAAGGAAAGCGATATGCGTTCCACGTGCTTTCTCAATGGCCAGATTGCGCGCATGGCCCAAAGGAATCGTCTTTTCGCCACGAAAATACCGTAGCCGCTGATCATATCTTCTGGCGATCTCGGCACTGTTATCGGTCGAACAGTTATCCCAAAAGATAATCTCCCAGTCTGAGGAAGTCTGGGCATAAACGCTATCGATCGCCTCGGCTAAATATTGTGCCGAATTATAACAATTCATGATCACGCTGACCGCAGGAGATCTCAAACTCACCACGTTTTCCAAGGTGCCTTTCCGCTTTTCCAGATACCTTCGAGCAATTGATGGTCGCGATAAGTATCCATGCACTGCCAGAACCCCTCATGTCGGAACATTGCCACTTGGCCACGAGCGGTCAACTTCTCCATCGGGCTCTCCTCAAGCTCTTCATTCTTCATTAAATAATCAAAAATTTTGCGATTAAAAACAAAGAATCCAGCATTCACATATTCTTCGATCTGGCGCTTTTCCTTCCACGCGCTGATCTTGCCCCTTTTGTTAAGGTTGACCGTCGCGAATCGCGAAACCGGATGCACTCCCGTGAAGGTCGCGATCTTTTTTTGCGCCTTGTGATACGCCATCAGTTCCCTGATATTAACATCCGCCACACCATCACCATACGTAACCATAAAAGTATCCCCATCAATATAAGATTCGACCATCTTCAAACGCCTCCCTTTGGGTGTTTGAAGTCCCGTATCAACAAGCGTGACCGTCCAATTCTCGGAGTGACGCTGATGATGCACGGTTCTTTCTTTCGAGTTCAGGTGAACGGTCACATCGTTATTCATTTGCTCATAATCCAAAAAGAACTTACGGATATGCTCCTGCTTATACCCGAGACAAAGAATGAACTCGTTAAATCCGTAAACCGCATAACTTTTCATGATATGCCACAGAATGGGCCGCCCCCCCACCTCGACCATAGGTTTTGGCTTATATTCCGTCTCTTCCCGCAAACGCGTTCCCTGACCTCCGCAAAAGATAACAACTTTCATAAGTGTCCTTTCCATGAGTAGGGTATTCGAGCATCTTCCAGAGGCATAACTTCTGACTCCGCAGGATGATGCGGAATATCGCTACAATTGGCGATCATTGCTGGCTGCTGTCCTTCACATCCGAAACCGTACCACACCATGGGCGGGATACACATTAACTTGTAATCTTTTTCCCCCATGAAGATCTCCTCAATATTTCCCTTTGTCGGGCTCTTGGCCCTGTCATCATAAATAACAAGCTTGATATCTCCGCGAGGCACAGCGAGATATTGTGTCATGCGAGAATGACGTTTCCACCCCTTGATAATTCCGGGATTAACAACTGAAAAATATATTTCACCAAACTGTTTAAAGATGGCATCATCGCAACGCATCATATGCATCACCTGGCCGCGCTCATCCCTTATAACTTTTAGTGTTTTGATCAGGACGCCATCGATCATAAAGCCCGCCTTCCGGACCACGCCAACCCACGCGCTTTAGCTTTTTTGACATAGGCGTCGATTTGCTGGCAACTGAACTCCAACATGTTTTTCTTTTTTCCGTAATACTCTTTGTACCACGACGCAGTAAATTCAACAGTTTCATTAAATGATAGTGTGGCTCGCCACGAAAGCCTGTTCGCTGTTTTTTGGGGTGACAACTGTAACAACAGAGCTTCCTTTTTTTTTCCAACGGAAGGCACATGTTTCCATGTTGCATCTTCCCAAAACGATAGAAAAAGATCCGCAAGCGCGCCGACGTCCTTACTGGCACGATGATACGGGCCAAAATTAAAAGCTTCGCCGGACAACTTCTTTTTTCCGGCCAATAAGCATCCGCCTAACCACAAATATCCGCTCAAAGGCTCAAGGACGTGCTGCCAGGGCCGCGTCGCACGAGGGCTGCGAATGGTCGCCGGCCTGCCCTTGCTCCACGCACGTACGCAGTCAGGAACAATGCGGTCCTTGGCCCAATCCCCCCCGCCGATTACATTGCCGGCACGGGCCCTGGCGAGGCGAATTTTATCCTGATGGCGAAAGAACGAGCGATAGTAAGCGCTGCAAGCAATCTCAGCACAGGCTTTGGATGCACTGTAGGGATCTTCGCCGCCAAGACGATCTTCTTCATGATATCCCCGAAGAATTCCGATATTTTCATAACACTTATCGCTCGTGATCATAATGGCGGTTTGAACGCTTGTGCTGTTGCGAACACATTCAAGCACATTCACTGTTCCGCCCAAATTCGTATCAAATGTCCGCTTAGGATCCTGATAGGCGCTGCGAACAATCGGTTGGGCTGCCAAGTGGAAAACAACCTGCGGCTTAAACGCACGAAAGACTTTCTCGATCTGAGTTTTATCAACCACATCGCCTCGATGATGCCGGATCTTCTTCTTCAAGCCCAGAACGTTGAACAGACAGGGTTCTGACGGCAAGTACTTCGAGAATCCTGCAACTTTGGCGCCCATCTGTGTAAGCCACAGCGTGAGCCACGCACCTTTGAAACCCGTATGGCCGGTTACAAGCACACGCTTGCCGCAATAAACACCCTTAAAGAGTGCGTTCATAAAGGAAGAACCTCCGTATCATTGCAATAACCCGCTTCTGCTCATCCGGATTCAAGCCTGGATGCAGGGGCAGGCTCAAAATTTCGCTGTAGATCTTATCGGTTGTTGGAAAACGAGTGTTCTTCTTTGAGAAAAATTTTAACCGGTGGTTAGGATAATAATGAATACCTGTTTCAATGCCCTTCGCCTGCAGAAAGGCCTTAAGCTTATCACGGCGCCCCTCCACAACCAAGATCGGGAAAATATGCGGAACTACGGCAGCGAGATCCACCGGGAGAAGCTCAATCCCTGGGATGCCGATAAGCTCTTTTTGATAGTTTTTTGCAAGAAACTGCCGCGCGCCGGCGAACTCAGAAAATTTATTTAACTGCACGCGGCCGATAGCAGCCAAAAGGTTGCTCATGTGATAACGATAGCCTTGGTGAACGACCTCAAACTCCCAACTGCGCTGTCCCGCGTAACGCCTTTCGGTATCTTTTTGAACACCTAAAAGGCGCGCGTCCTTCACGAATTGCGCGATTTTTCTGTCGCGCGTCACCACAGCCCCGCCCTCGCCGCATGTAATATTTTTTATACCGTCAAAACTGAAACATGTGATATCCCCAAAACTCCCGACCCTTTTCCCCTGATATGTTGTACCAAAGGCATGAGCGGCATCTTCGACCACGCGAAGCTTATGCTCCTTCGCAAACGCATAAACCGACTTAAGATTTCCCACTGCACCAGAATAATGCACTGGCATTATAACCCGCGTTCGTTTCGTCAAACGCTTGGCAGCATCTTTAAGGTCCAGCATCAGCGTGAGAGGGTCTATATCACAAGCCACGGGTTTTGCGCCGGCGGCCGTAATCGCCTGAAAGGAAGCCACAAACGTAAAGGATGGAACCAAAACCTCCTCATTCGGCTTGACCGCGGCCATGATCGCCAGATGCAATGCAGCGGTCCCGGAATTAACACAGACCACCTCGGCCTTCCCGCCAAAGAATTTGCCCAATTCATCCTCAAACAGACGAACTTCCTGCCCCATACCGAGATAGCCGTCCTCAAGAAGGACGCGTCGAAGCTCTCGGGCTTCTCTCTCATCGACAATGGATCTGGCCAAACGAATTATTCTTTGTTTTTTCATAAGAGAACCACTCGATCGATTGTTAGCCTTGTTTGAAGAATCGGAAAACTCTTGATGGTTGCGACACTACCTTGAGAGCGTATTCCATTAGTAAAGATGGATGAGCTAGCACACCTCGCAGCTTAAGATAAAGGTTCCCTTTGAAAAGAATCTTCTTCAAATCTTTTCCGTTCCAGTCTGGCGTGCTGATAAGAAAACTTCTAATAAAAAGGTCGTCCAATGAATAAGGCCTTGAAAAAAAGCCGTTTTCTTCACAATCATTATATAGTTGCGTTCCAGGATAAGGCGTTGCAACAGATATGTGCGGCGAATAACAGCCGCATTCAACCGCAAACTCGAATGATTCCCACATATCCGACAATTTTTCACCCGGCATTCCAATCACTAAAAACATGGAGTGATGAAGATGGATTTTTTGACAATGTTTTATCAATTTCTTCACTTTCTCCAAGTTCAGAGGCTTCTTAATAACGCTATTCAGGACATGTTGTGAGCCGCTTTCTACTGGAAAATGCAGCCTGACACAACCTGATTTCTTCATTAAATCGATCATCTCTTCATCCATAGACCACACTCCAGCGCCATTGGGAGTATCCCAAACAAAATCAAGTCCCTCCTCAGCCATCCGCGAAAACAGAAGCTTGGCCCTCTTGGGATCGGCTGTTACATTATCATCTTCAAACATAATTTCTTCGATGCCATACTGGTCTTTCAGCAGCTTCATTTCTTCAAGGACATTCTCCACCGACCGCATCCTGTATTTGTTGCCCCAAACTTTAAGCGCGCTACAGAAAGTGCATTTGGCAGGACATCCGCGTGACGTAATAATGGGGCAAAAGCGTTTTTTATGTCTATCTCCGTGAGACGCATTGAGCCCAAAATACCTATTCAGCTCCATAAGGTGATAGGCCGGAAATGGCAAAGAATCAAGATCCTTAATAAAGCCCAGTTTTGGATTAATCGCTAACTTGCCGTCAACCTTCCGGCCTAAGCCATCAATTGCAGTTATGTCAGCATCTCGCTGGAGCGCCAAAATTAATTCACGGAAAGACTCCTCCGCTTCGCCCAGCAACAAATAATCACAATGATCATCGCTAAGAACCTCCTCAGGGCACACGGTTGCGTGGGCTCCGCCGGCGATCACTATGATTTTTGGATCGACGGACTTGATTAAAGAAAACATTTGATGATAGATTTTGTATTGTCGGCTAAATTGGCAATTAATCCCGATAATGTCAGGTTGGAACTGCATTATTTGCTCCCGGATTTCTTTATCCGACAATCCAACACGGACCAAGGATTCATTCACATACTCTTCTCTTCCCCACCCATTCATCAAACAATCGAGGATTTTCACTTGCATCCCCAACCTTTCGGCCATCGATGCAAGATATCCAAGCCCCATCGGAGGAAGCGGGTTAATGTCTTGCGACCCTTTCTTTGTAAAAGCTGGCGGAGCCATAAGCAAAATCTTGTTTAATCGCATGCAATCCTCGAGGAAAGGTTAATCCTGTTATGGCACAAGACCCAATCGTTGTTTAACAAACATAAAAGAACGCCGTCTAACCCGCTACCCAATTTATTCATCCGTAAATCTCATGGATTATTTCCGCATACCGACGAGACATGCGTTCTGCTGTAAAATGCGCACGGTACCTGGCATAGCCTTTTTCCCCTTGTTTTAACCGCAAATTTTTATCTTTCAAAAGGTTGATTATGCACCGGGCATATGAATCAACATCTCGGCTATCCACACAGTAGCCTCCTTCGTCGTTCACTACCACCTCAGGAATCCCCCCGATATTCGTTGCGACAACGGGAACATAATGCGCCATGGCTTCGATGCTCGTATAACCGAACGATTCATAGGCTTGCGAAGCTACAACGAGAATGTCCGCCTGGGACAAAAGATGCGAAAGATCGGGTCTGAAATCCATCAGATGGACATTCTTTTCCAAATTTAAGTCTGTCATGCATCTTTGAACCTGTTTAATTTCATGTGGAAAACCGAATCCACAAATCAGTAAATGAGCTTCGGAAATTTCCTGAAGAACTTTTTTGAATGCCTGAAACAGGAAACGATGCCCTTTCCTCGGCTCATAGGTTCCCAGCATAAGACAGAGGGGGGCGGTCGGCGAAATCCCGATTTCATCTCTAACATTCAAAGCAGGATCCGGTTGCAACAGTTTTTCGCCAAGACCATTATGGATAAAAATCGTCTTATTTTTTTTCTCAATGGTTGGCCGCAAACTCATCGAGTTTGCCGCGGCACGTGAAACCGTTACAAAACAAGTTGTAAACCTGCATAAGACGAAATCCACGAGATGCTCCTGGAGGCAGCAAGACCAATGAGGTTTCCATACAATGTTATGGAAATTATGAACACTGTAAGGCTTACCACTGAATATCCCCCATGAGATGCCCGCAGCTCGGCAGGAATCGCCCCCGGGATAACCGCCATTGATAATCATGAGCGCATCCGGATTCTTTTGAAGCAGCAACTTTCGAAAAGCAAAAATATTGTAAAGGATGAAGAGATAACGGGCAACGGGAGATATTAATTTTCGGGTTTTTCTCGAAAAAAGTCCATTACCGAGAAAATTAGAAAAAACGGGCGTATTGTGACGTATGATCTCACATGGACGAGACGCATTCTCTTCAATAAGCTGTAGTCCCGGGTAATTCGAATTGGCCATAACAATGAACGAATCAGCCGCATGCGGCCAATGATTGATAAGATTTACAATAAAAGTATCAACGCCTCCACAATCGAATATTTCTGTAAAAATCGCGATTTTCAAGCGTTACCGCCCGCGAAGTGCTTATCAGCTAAAAGTTCGCGCCAAAAAATGTCTTGCGTGCATGTGTGCTCTGATTGGGTGGTAGTAAGAAAGTTGTATTTATAGCGATTGTAACATTCCAAATTAATGCTACCTAGGGTGACTGGATCGCCCTGATTCAGCCGATCGATGTTACAGATGCTGACGCCGAGATAATCTGCATAATCCCGCATCCAACTCACAATAGTTTTTTTGTATAAACGATTCATCTCGTCAGTATAAATAAAGAGCAGGGGTTTGCTATTCAAGACCGCATACCCCAACGAAGCGCTATGGTGAGATATGACGAAGTCAGCGTCTTTCACCAATTCCGCGGTCAATCCACTATAAATCTCTCGTCCTTCAAATGTTTCGCCCTCATAATCTGCTGTCGGATGAGCCGCAATAACTATTTTGACGCCGTATTTTTGCTCCAAAATCTTAAAAAAACGATTGAGCGAAAAAAAGTAGCTATGTGGATCAATGGATGGCCAACCGACAGCCTTGTGATCAGAATGGTAGGGAAGATAAATATCCAAAAAAACAGCGTAGGACCCTTTTACGACTCTCCTCGATTCAGACCTCGTCCTGACGCAGTGATCATAATCAACGAAATTGATCGGGACTATCCTCCCCGCATCGGGATACATTTTAGCGGCCGCATCTCCCGCAGCAAAAACGATATCGAAGGGCTTAACAAGTTTTAGTTTTTTGCAGGCCATCCCCTTCACCTTATTAATAACCTTTGCGCCAAATCGCAAAGGATTAATCATGAGGCCGTGAAGAATTTCGCGGCATTTTGTAACGCGCTTGATTGGAAATTGCGCCCATGCAATGAAGTATGTCCGGCAATGGTACTTGCTCAGCAATCTGAAGAGCCTGACGAATCGACCCTCATAATAGATCATGATCACATAAATGGCCTGTCGGTTTTCAGGGAGCGCCAACATTCTCTCCAATTGGCCATAGGTACGGGGCGTAAAAACATAATCTGCCGCTATCGAATTGGCCTCTTCGAATCCTCCGAACAACAGATCAACAACGTCCCAATATTCTACAGTTACGCCGTTTGCACGAAGATAATCCATATACCAATCACGCTGGATCCTGGGAGACAGGTGCGCATAACAGATGTAGATAACCTTCTTCGCAGTCAAATGAGCCTTTCTCTGCTGATTAAAGAGCCTGACCAACCAGACCAAAGCAGTTCACTGGATTGTTTTCAACCGTTTGATCTGACAGCCTAGTTAACCGGTTCACTGAAACAGACCCACAGGGCAATGGATTCTCCTTTTATGCAGCGATGGATCTCTTTATCTTATTCACGATTAGATCTAAATCATTTCCTGTTAAACCGATGATACGCGGGAAAAAGAACACAAGGCTTGCAACTAGAAAAACATAGAAAATGCCTGACAAAACAAAGTCCAAAACAAATCTCCCCTGGAACCCAAACACATGAGCCACTCCGAAAGACGCAAAAAAAGCAAGCGAGAGAAAACAAATAACAACTATAAATTGGTGCCCCACGTATTTCCAGAAATTGAGCCGCAGCATTCTTGCATTATAAAAAAGCTGAACGTTGGCGCTAAGGAACTGGATAAGAACCATTTTGAAAGCTAATCCTGCCGCACCAAAATTAAGGCCGAAACTATTCTGAGGGGCAACGAGAAAATAGGTCGCAGGTATCCCGATGAGGTACAAAACGATGGCCATTTTGCTCATAAGAATAGTCTGATCGGTTGCAGCAAACAGAGAGCCGCTCAGCTGGCCATAGACCTGATGGATTGTAAAAAAAGCCATAAAGACAAGAGCGGGTTTTGCGCCGAGATATTTTCCGCCACCCATGATTAAAATAATATTTTCAGCTTGAAAAACAACGAGACACGAAAAAAAAGCTGCTAGCGAATAAAAAAATGGCACATAGCGGCGAAAAAGAAAAGCCATTTGTTTAAAATCGTTTTTTGTGAAATTAATGGCAAATTCCCTGGCAATAAGCGGTTGCATCGAGTTCGCAAAAATAACAAAAACAGCTCCAATTAAATAAGCAAAACCATAAAATCCTTGTTGTTCGCTTCCGGCAAAAATCTGTAGCCACCACCGATCTAGCATGGTTGCGGCGTTCCCGGCCAAAGCGCCCCAAAAAAGCGGGTGGCTGTACTTGTAAAACTCTGCCCCGAATTTTTTGACATTCTCTTTTGACAGAAAAAGGTTTTGTTTTGAAAGATGCTTTTTTTTGCTCATAACCCATACGAACGCAACTATGAGAAAAAATAAAATCGCGTAATTGTATAAAAAGAATTGGGTGAGTTGTAATTGATGGGATACATACAAAGAAAGCAAAATCACAAGGCCTAAGATTTTTTGGAGCATCCTAATTTTCTCAGTCGCGACAGTAGCGCCATAGGCGTCTGCAACCGTATTAAGCAAACCGCTGATCCAAAGGAAAATCGCAAACAGGGACGCCATGAACACATACTGAAGTTCATACCCTGGCCATAGAACGGTGCGTATTCCCGTCCATTGGGCCACAGCGACAAATAGAATCACTAGGAAGGAGATTAATCCCGAAAAACTAAAATAAAAACTGATAAGCTGCGAATCATTGGGCCTTTGCGATAATTTATTAAAAAAACAGGTCGAAGTCCCCATGTCTAGAAAATTAACAATTTTACCGAAAAAATCGGTCAAGAAACTAAAATCACCGTAGGCTTTTGGTCCGAGTCCACGGGGTATGATAGCTTGCGTCGCCAAGCCGACAAGCAACCCCACAAGGTTTGATGAAAGCTTGAAAGCAAATCGCTTCTTTATTGAATCGCTCATAAAACTCCCCGCAACAAACGTAGATGAAATTGGCTGGCGTTCATGGCAAGGAACATAACAGATTGTTCTTTCTCAGCTTCGTCGTTAACGCTTCCAAATATCCCCCATATTCCCAGTTGTCCTCAAGAAACTGTTGGCTCAATGTTCCCTTGTAATAGTAGCGCGTAGAAAGTCGATAACTCTGCATCGTGCTATTTTTAAGAAAGGCGTCCTCACACAGCCATCGTTTCATCTGTTCTTGCCGTTTTTCAACAAAAAGCTTTTGAAGCTCACTGTATGAAAAACACGGACCCTGGCTTAACTTTTCCCGCACCAAACCCTTAATTTCCCGGGGAGTATTTTCGAAAACGATGTAGTCACTCTTCTCATGGTCGGGAACATTTTCCCCATAGTGATAATTTATTGACGGCGGTTCTTCCAAGCATTCCCTGACACCCAAAAGCCGGCCCCTTGATTTTGAATAATAATGCTTGATGATTTGCAGATCGCCGTATTTGGGAGGAGCAGCGAGAAGCCAGCCCGTTACATTTGCCATGACATTATTTACCTGGAACATATGCGCAACATCCCAAATCCCAGAATCCATTCCAACATATAAACGACAATTTTTTATTAAATACAGATCCATGAGATTTGACTTATATCCAGTATGCGGGTAATCAATTAAACGTTCCATCGCGGGAAGAGGTGTCATTGTCTTGTCTCCCAAGCGAACAACCCATCCGCCCTGGCCCGTAATGTGTTTTATCGCGTCTAAATAATTTAAAATGTTCGCACTGCGATACCCGCCTCTGCTCTCCGGCTCATTATAAAAGCCCTTTTCTCGGACATGCAAAGTTACATACCACGCGTCTCGAGGAATTCCCATAACCTCTCTGATCTTTCCCGCGGCATCCTCTTTCTCAGACGCTATAGATATCGGAACACCCTCCGTTAAAACATTTTCCCATTTATAGCAATCCACTTTCTTCCAATCAAACGTTTTATACTTATTAGGGTTAAAAACTATATTGTGGCCGAGAGAAGGAATTCTTAAAAAAAGACCAAAGTTTTTTCGAAATATTTTACGACACACTACGTCGGTAAGTCGAAGAGGGATAAATATAATGTCCAATAGCATTCCGATGAATTTCGAGATGGGATGGTCCGCAGGCACTATGAGCCCCTCAGACTTTACTTTAAAAATTTCGTCATTAGTAATGACCCCTCGAATTCTTTTTGGCAATAATCTTCGGAGGATTCCCGGCTGGCGGACAATCAGAATCAACGTCTTGCTTTTAATTTTCGCAGTTAATGCGCCGTAAAATATGTGCTCGGCCGCGTTTCCAATCGCGTACTCGAATGGCGTCAGAAGAATATATTTGCCAAAAGGGTTCAGCCTTGAGAGCAAAGGGATTTTCGGGATAGCTTCACCAACATTGTTTCGAGCAAGATGATTCTCCGAGCTAGGGAAAAGCCGGCCTATGAGTTTAATGAAAAACTTATTCAGGGAGATCACCTTCGTTTTTTGAAATTGAGACGCCTATCTAAGTTTGACGGAAGCCTCGGAAGTTAGCGTTCCTGCCTAAGTACAATTCCCGCGCCTGGCTGATCTGAGACTTGAGTTTGTTGTGGAAATAGGCTGAGATTAGCTGCGTATTGGCTTCAAGAAGAGCTGAGTGGAACTCATTGTCCGTCAGCTCCGTAAAATTCACCGCCAGCAGATCTGAATTTACATGTTTGCGCTCGTAAAAATCTTCCACATCCTTTAATAGTCCCATTTCAATCGCGGAGTAATAGAGGGGCGAGCCCGGATAAGGCGTCACCGGCCGGATCGTCCTCATCTGCGAGCCATCGTCGTATTTTAAGAGAAAATCCACGCCCTTCTGCAGCGTATCTCGGTTGTCCCCGAAATTGCCAAAGATAATGTTGAACCCTGGACTGATTGCCTCAGCCAGGGTGGCCTCGATACCGGCTGTAATCTGAGCAACGGTCAGGGCTTTTTTCATATTCTTCAGGACTTGGTCGTCCATGGCCTCAATCCCGTAGTTGATGAACACGCATCCCGCTCGCTTCATGGTCCGCAGAACCTCGGGCTTCGCATAGTTCAGGCGGCCGTTGCAGTCCCATTTGATCTTCAAATCATGCTCGAGAAAACTTTCACACAGCGACAACGTCCGCTGAACGGACGACATCAGCAACTCGTCGCTGAAGGCAATATAGGTGATGCCGTATTTTTTTTTAAGAAATTTGATTTCGTCAACGATGCTCTCATTAGATCGCGGTCGGAAGCCTTCGTCCATTCGGTAACAAAAATTGCAAGTGAATGTACAGCCTCTTCCGGAAAGAACGGGCATGGCAAAATCCCTGTTCGTCGCATGGGGCATCCTCAGGAGTTTGTAATAGTCCACCGGAAACAGTTCATAAGCCGGAAATGGCAGGGTATCGATATTTTCGATCAGAGGTCGTCTTGCGTTGATGCGCGTCTCGGAACCCTCTCGGTAGGCGATTCCTTTTACAGCTGAGAGCACTGTCCGGTTCATGACCGCTTCCATTAATTCGGTAATCGTGATCTCCCCTTCCCCGATCACAACGCAGTCTGCGCCGGTTTTCTTTAAAAAATATTCGGGTTCTGGCGATGGTCCGTGGCCACCAATGATGTAAAAAGGCCGCTGCCTGGACCTATTAATTGCCTCAGAAATCTTGATGAGCTTTCGGTATTGATAGTAACCCGCAATGACACTAACGCCGACAAAGTCGAATCGGTTGGCATCGAGATATTCCGTCAAGTATTCGTCGGGATAATGATGCTGGTCTTGACTATAAATTTCGACATCATAGCCCTTTTTGAGGAGAACAGACGCAATATAAGCCAATCCCTGAGGAAACCAATGAATATAGGAATCGTTGTCATAAACCACCAACAATATGCGCACCAGAATATCTCCGTATGATGAATGCTTTTTTAGAGTTTTGAGTTAAAGGCTCATCTTTCTTCCGCTACTTTGCCGTCCATCCCCCATCGACCACGATATTTTGCCCAGTCACGTAGGAGGATGCATCGGAGGCAAGGTAAATAACTGCTCCAACGATCTCCCCAGGCAGTCCCATTCGACCCATCGGAGTTCTTTCGGCATATTTTTCTACAAACGATGCTGGCTGATCATCAAATATTCCGCCGGGGGAAACGGCATTCACTCTGACTTTGAATGCCCCGTACCAGGTCGCCATGTATTTCGTCAATGCGATGACACCGCCCTTGATGGCGGCATAGGCTGCCGGCATCGTCATCTCAGTACCTTCATAGATCGAAAAATCAGGCGCCACGATTCCGTAGATAGAGGCGACGTTGATGATCGAACCGCCGCCGTCATTTTTCATCCGCTCTGCGACTTTCTGGCACGTAAGAAAATATCCCCCGAGATGATCGTTGAGGTTCTGTTTCCAGGAATCAAAAGGGACTTTCTCGAACTTCAGCCCCCAATCGGCTGTTCGGGGATAGGCGCAGTTGACCAAGACATCGATTTTGACGCTTGCCATGAGGACGCTTTTGATCGCTGACTCAACCGAGCTTTCCGAAGTAATGTCCAAGGGCACATACTTGACGGAGCGGATATCGTTCAGTTCTTTAACTAGAGGACGATCGGTATCGGCTATGTAGACGGTCGCACCGGAATCAGCCAATGCTTTCGCGATCTCGGAGCCAATAAGTCCCGATCCGCCGGTCAGCATGACCGTTTTACCTTCAAGCTTGAAGATGTTCTTATAGTCGTTCATTTTTTGATCTCCATGCGTTCAGGCATTAATAATTCAGCGATCTTAAAATCCAGATTTGAGTCAATGTCGAGCGACCGCTCACACGGCATTTCATACAGGAGGGTGTCCGGCTGGAACAACATGTCCGAATTGATAAGGATCTCCCGGCGCCAAACATAGATCGAGGCGTTCATGTCATAGCACTTGGGGGCATCCTGGCGTCGAACTACGGATCCAGCTGGGGGCTTGGACAATACGGCCACACCCTTGGCATTCACCTCCACCATATTGAAATAGGGTGATTTCCGCGCCGGCGCTCCGGTGATTACGTTGGCAACGCCCCGCGATTCCAGCAGTTTAACGCAATGGTGTATATCTTCCACCGCGCGGAAAGGAGATGTAGGATCCAGATCGCAGATCGTATCAAACGTCTTTCCGCTCAAATTCTCAACTTCTAGTACGCAGTGCCGAATGGCCGGGATCTTTGGCGCCGTATCATTCGCGAGTTCCGCCGGTCTCTTCACCAAAAGCTCTGCCCCGAATTTTTTCGCAACCGCCAGGATTTCGTTCGAATCGCTGCTGACCGCAATCACATCGAATAACTTGACCGCCTTCGCCTGCTCGATGCTATAGGCAATCAGCGGTTTCCCGTTCAATTCGCGAATATTCTTGTTTGGAACTCCTTTGGAGCCCCCCCGTCCCAGAATTGTACAGATCCGCATCATGCGTGCACCCACTTTTCGTTTTTTGCCGATTTTTCAGCTGCTGCGATCAGACGCATGACCTCCACGCCTTCCACGAACGAACAAAGTCTCGAATACTGACCTGCAAGAACCGCCCGGTGTTCCTCGAGGTAGGTAAAATCGCGATCCACGAGAAGATTTTTGCGCTTTCCATTCACTTCGATCCAATGATTCATCAGATCGATCCTGATACATGTCTTGGCAGCATTCACCATGAGCGTGCGGTGGCCGACAGGATCTACATAATTCATATGAACGAAAACACTATCGCAGCACCGAGTTTTGATCATTAAAGAAAAAATATCATCGGTCTCGATTTTAAGCCGGCTGTAATGCCCTCCCACTGCCGCAACCGATCGCCAACCCCCGAGCAGCCAGATCACATAATCCAGTTCATGACTCAGGTCGCGGAGAACACCGCCACCTTGATTTTTGATCGCCGAATAACTTTTTTTGTAGTCAACCCCCGGACGCCATGCCGCCAGGTTTTTCCCAACGTAGGCCTGCACGGTCAGGATCTTTTGCCCGCGCAAAAGTTTTCGCAGGTTGCGGATCAAAGGATGGAAACGGAGATTGTAACCTACGACGATTTTTCTGAACCCGCTTGCCGGAAACTTCTCCGCATTCGAGAATAATGGTTTCTCTACCATCACCACGCCTTTAAATTTTCCCGCGCGAAGCTTTTTCAATGTCCGCAGGTGTTCCGAAGTGCGATTGGCAACTACGACATAACCAGGCGAGAAATCTTTCAGAGCACGCCCCAGGTTTTTGTAGCGGGGCGAAAACCCGACCTCCCGATGCGAAACCACGCCCACTTCGCAGCCCAGTTCTTTCAAGATCCTGGCGTGTCGCTTGCCGATCGACCCGAATCCCACAACAAGCGCCTTCATCATTTTGCCTTTTCCTTGTCCCCGTTCCATTGAGGATATTCTTGGTTTGCTCGCTCCAAATCATCAATACGGCCAATATCCAACCAATATTCCCGTATCGGGAAGCCTGCCGTGTTCATTTTTTGTTCTATTGCTTTCTCGAAAAGTTGGGGCATATCAAAAGGTTGGCCCTTGGGGATCAAGGCCAAGGATTGGAGGTCTAAAACATAAATACCTGCGTTGACAAAAAACCGGTGGACCGGCTTTTCATCAATCCCTGTGATCACCTGGTTCTTAAGCGATACCACTCCATAGGGCACCTGAAAATCATATTCGCGAATACACATTGTTGCCGCGGAGCTGTGCTCCTTGTGAAAACTCAGAAGCTGCTGAAAGTTAATGTTGGTCAGAAGATCCCCATTCATAACAATGATGGGAGCTGCCAATTTTTCAGGCAACAATCCTAAAGCTCCAGCTGTACCAAGCTTCTGATCTTCATCCAGATACCGAATGCTGACATTCCAACGGCTTCCATCGCCGAAATATTCTTTGACCATCTCATCTTTGTAATTAACTGATAGGAAGAACCGATGAAAACCGTAGCTGATGAAACTCTGAAGTATCGTCTCCAGGATTGGTTTATTCCCAACCTTGAGAAGTGGTTTCGGCGTATTTTCCGTCAACGGACGAAGCCTCATACCCAGACCGCCGGCCATTAGGACCACGGTATTATCCTTTTGCTCGGTTCGAAGCAACAGATCCAGGATTTCAATTCCCCGTACGCGTCTTTTTGAATCTAAAACTGGGATTTGATGAAGCGAGAGTTGGCGCATAAGCCCCAGGATCTTCTCCCGGTTATCATCAACGTGTGCGATGACGGGATTTTTTCCCATGATGAGCCGCACCGGTTGCTCCAGAGAGATTCCTTTGAGGATCCCGCGCCGTACATCGCCATCGGTGACTGTTCCGAGAAGACACCCCTGTTCATCGACAACCAGCGCGATCTGCATTCCGGCCGTATCAATCGTCTCGATCGCTTTGCGGATCGGTGCATCGGGTTTTACCAGCAGATCTTTCCAAGTCGCCATAGAAGCCCCTTAACTTTTAACACGCCTATGAACAAGCAACTGCGCGCGGATAAAACTCCGGGGAGCAATGCTGATTCCCTGGATCACGACCGAACAAGGACCCAAATGACAGCCCTCCCCGATCGAAATTCCACCGGACAAAACAGCCCCCGGTGCGATATGCACATGGGAGCCAATGTTGCAATCGTGGTCAATCGAAACGCGCGTGTTAATGATCGTGTTGTTGCCGATTTTGCACCCCGTTTGGATCACAGAACCCGCCATAACCTGGACCCCTTCGCCGAGTTGCACATCCTTTGCAACGATTGCGGAAGGATGGATCGCCTTCGCAAAGTGATATCCAAGATCCTTAAAATATTTAAAGATCTCAGCGCGCTTGGGCGTGACCGATACAGAACCAAGGCCATTTACGAGAAGCACCTTCTTGGGACTGTAAGCAAGGACCGCTTTATCAGTCCCAAGAACGGGCGTCTGTAGCTTTCTTTTATCCACATGCGAGGGTTGCGCATCGGTGACGCCCAGCACCTTCACCTTGCAAAGCCTTAAGACGTCCAACAATACCCGAGCATGACCGCCCGCGCCAAGAACGATTACCGGAAGTTTCATGCACTCACCTTTTGGTCTGCTGCATATTTTTTTTTCGATTTTTTGCCTAGGATATTCCAGAACTGCATCGGCGACAGCCCCTTCCCGGCGCGTTTAGCCGAAAGATTTTTTTCGGTAAAACGTTCATCCCGAAGGATGGGATGCAATGCCACAAGTGATTTTCGGGCAACCGCTATATTCTTGATTTCGGATTTTGAGGGCGCTTTTTTTCCGTTCCCGAGCATCATTTCGACCGCTCGGATTCCTCGAACCATGGCTGAAAATTCGACCGGCTCGAGCGAGGCGCGGTGATCGGGTCCGATCATTTTTTTGTCTAATGTTAGATGCTTTTCTATAACAACGGCACTGCGGCCAACAGCCGCGATCGACGCAATGATTCCCTCGCTGTGATCTGAAAAACCGATCCTGCAACCGAATCTCTCGCCTATGACGCCCATAGCGCGCAGATTCACTTCACTGAATGGCGCCGGATACTCCGTCGTGCAATGCAGCAGGCTAACGTTCCGACGCAACAGAGCCTTCACTTTGAGATTCCGAAGAAGTTTTCGCCTTTTTGCAAGCGTCGGCATTTCTGATTGAGGACGACTATAGCCAAAAGCAAGAACGGCCAAGGCGTCTTCTATTTCCGCGAGCGTCGCCATACCGGTTGAAAGAATGATGGGCAGCTTTGACCGTGCAGCCGCCAACAAGAGCGGCCCGTTCGTCAGATCCCCTGACGAGATTTTTATTTTTTTTATTCCAAGCTTCACCAAAAAATCAAGGCTCCGGATATCGAAGGGCGTTGACAGAAATTCAATCCCCCATTTTTTTGCATGATGATAAAGCTTCTCATGATCATGATCACTTAATTCCAGCTTCTTCAACATTGTCAATTGCGAAGTTCCGCTCGTGCGATTCCGCGACTGATAGGCGGCTTTCGGCGTCATAGCGGTCACCAAATCCTCAGCCCGGAAAGTCTGAAACTTTATCGCGTCGGCTCCCGCCTTCTTGGCCTCATCAATCAGCCGCAGGGCGGTCTTGAGGGAACCGTTATGATTCACCCCTGCTTCAGCAATGATATAGGTTGAATTTTTTCTTTTCATATCAGATCTCGAAGAACCGCTTCCTTAATAGTTTTTGGGGATCACGAACTCTTTTGATCGCACGGAGGATCCTCGGTGCCGATCGCCCATCACCATAAGGGCTGATAACTTCGGAACAATTTTTCCTGAAGGCCTTAAGGATCGTCCGGTATATATTGGGGGCCTGCGGAGGACAATTCATTACGGATGCGGCTTGCAGCCGTCCCTTCTGGCGATCCCCAACATTAACCGTCGGGATCTTGAAAGAAGGCGCCTCGTAGATACCACTCGAGGAATTCCCCACAACAACATCAACAAATTTCATCGCGCTCAAGTAGCGCCGCTGCCCCATCGACGGAATAAAGCAGGCGTTAGCATGGGCCCCCACGAAACTTTTAATCTTTTGGTTGATTTTGGTTCCCGCCGTGTCGGCATTGGCGCCGGTGAAGATCAATCCGGTGTCAGACCCTAGACGTTTCAAGGCCGAAAGAAGTTCCTCCATTTGCTGGACCGAGGGTGTTGCATCCAGCGTGACCGGATGAAACGTGATCAGAAGATTCCGTTTTAGGAATTTAAACCTCAGACTCTTTTCGAGTTCCGAGCGCTGAAACAAGTCCAAATGCCTTATCTCGTCAAGCCCGATATGTCCGGCATTCACAATCGTTTTGGGAGCCTCACCCATCTGCCGTATCCTGCGGGCAGCTGCGGCATGGGTCGCAAAATGCAAATGAGTCATTTTAGTAATCGCGTGCCGGATAGAATTATCTATGGCACCTTCCGTGATGTCGCCTCCCGCGATATGTGCCACCGGGATCTTTGCGATCAACGCAGCCTCGACCGCTGCCAGAATCTCATAACGGTCTCCCAACACAACCAACCAATCGGGCTTAAAAACACTAAAAGCAGTCGCAAAACCAAGGACTGCTTTTCCAAGAGCTCGCGTGACACCCGTCACAGATGCGTCAGATGTTAGAATCGGAATCTTTCGGTCGATCTTAAAACCGTCCGCTTCGATATCATGATATGTGGATCCAAACGCCGCCGAAAGATGGCTTCCGGTCGCAAGGATCTGAAGACGGAGAGTCTTGTCTTTAAGGATCTCCCTCATCAATGAACGAAGGAGGCCGTATTCCGCCCGGGAGCCCGTTACTACACAGATCTTTTTCATAGGAAAGCACTGCTCGGGATGTTGATCAAACGGGACTCCATGGCCTCTGCCTCGCGGATCTCCATGCGCGGTGAGTCCTGGAACATGGGAAGCTTATGCATTAAGGTCCAGGCCGGCCGCGCTTTAATGCCGTCAGCCCTCAAATATTCCAGCAGTCCGTCCCGCTCTGAGGCTCTATCGCCATCAAGCAAAATGGCATTGAGCCAAAAATTGCTTCTACCAAAATCCGGTTCATCCACAAACCGGACACCCGCCACACCCTGAAAAGCCTTTTTATATCTCATCGCCAGAGCACGCTTCTGTTCAAGAAAGCGCTGCAGATTCTCTAATTGAGCCACCCCCAACGCAGCATTGATATTCGGCATACGGTAGTTGTAACCAATTTGGTCGTGAAAAAAAATGAAAGGATGAGGTAATTTCGCGGTCGTCGCGATGTGCTTGGCCCTCGTCCCAAGGTCCTCGTCATTGGTCAGGATCGCCCCGCCGCCACCGGTAGTAAGCGTCTTGTTGCCGTTAAAACTTAGAATCGAGAATTTCCCGTGATGCCCCACATGGCGATCCTTATAATACGACCCCAGAGCTTCCGCGGCGTCCTCGATCAGCGTAATCTTGTGCTTCTCACAGATCGCTTGCAAAGCATCAAGGTCTGACGGATGCCCAAACGTATGCATGGCGATCAAAACTTTGATCTTGCGACCGGTCTCACGATTGACACAATCGAGACCGCGATTCTCGGTGATCCTGGATAAATATTCTGAAAGAGCCTTGGGATCGACCCCTAAAGTCAGATCGTCACAATCGACAAAATGCGGGATGGCACCGCAATAGGTGACGGCATTCGCTGTCGCGACAAAGGTGAGGTCGGGAACCAGCACTTCATCGTCATTTTCTACTCCCGCCATCTTGAGCGCGATATGCAATGCCGCGGTTCCATTTACAACCGCAAACACCTTTCTGACTCCCGTGAATTCAGCCAACTTTCGTTCGAAAACATCGACGAATTTACCGGCTGAAGAGACCCAATTTGTGTCGAGGCACTCTTTAATGTACTTCCATTCGTTCCCGCAAAAGAAGGGTTCGTGGAGCTCTACATTCTTCCGGTCCCCAGAGATGCAAGACCGGATAGCTTTCAGGACGGCGGCTTTATCGAGCTTCGAATTTACATGTTGCATAGATGGGATTTGTATTGTTTTAGATGTCCGCTTTCAGCAAACCACTTGATCGTCTCTCCCAAGCCTCTTTTAAATCCGTCGTGGCCCCCGTATGCGGGGATCCATCCCACAAGTTTCTTTGCCTTGGCATTATCAGCCCACAAGCGCTCAACCTCGCTTTTTGACGGCCGGACCCGCACATCTTCCGTTTCGATCTTGATCTTGGCGCCCATCAGCTCAGCGATCAGGTTCGCCGTCTCCCCGATCGATATTTCAAAATTACTTCCAAAGTTGATGGTTTCGCCCACGGCTTTTTGAGATTCAAGGCATGCCGGAAAAGCCCGGACAGTGTCTTTCACGAAAGAGAAATCACGGGTGGGATGAATGCTACCAAGCTTTATCATCTTTGCGCCCTGTGCGATCTGGGTAATGATCGTCGGGATTACGGCGCGGGCGGATTGCCGCGGGCCATAAGTGTTAAACGGCCTTACGACCGTGACCGGGGTCCCGAACGACGCATGGAACGATAACGCCAATTGATCGGCTCCGATCTTGCTCGCGGAATACGGGGATTGCCCCTGAAGCGGGTGATCCTCTGTAATGGGTACAAAACGAGCCGTCCCATACACTTCGCTCGTTGAAGTGTGAAGAACTCGTTCGACATCAAGTTCACGGGCAGCCTGGAGGACATTCAGGGTTCCCTTGATATTCGTATCGATGTAGGTGTCGGGAGAATGGTAAGAGTACGGAATTCCGATAAGAGCCGCCAGGTGCATCACCGCATTGCATCCCCGCATGGCTTTTTTCACGCCATGTGGATCCCGGATATCTCCCGAAAAAACGTCGAGGTTTTTCTTTATCCTCTCAGGCAACGTATCCAGCCAACCCCAGGAATTAAATGAATTATAATAGACGAATGCCCGCACATCATAGCCTTCGCCAAGAAGATACTCGACGAGATGGGACCCGATAAATCCATCCGATCCAGTGACCAGAATTCTTTTTCTTTTTGATCTTTTTTTGTTGTTGGTACCCGCGCCGCTCATGTTACCCATGATGAACCACCGGATCGTCTTCGTGAACCCACTCGCGGGCCTTGCGATATTCCCTTCGAAGTTTGACGGCAAGCTTCGGATTTAGAAAAATCAAGATCTCGGCCCCCCGTATCCGGTACTGCTTCCCTACACGAGCCGCGAGAATAAGTCCTTTTCTGAGCATGCGGGTCATGGTGCTCGGGGATACCTTGAGGTAGGCCTGCACCTCTTTTGGGGTATAAAGCAAATCCTCTTCGATTTTCATTTGATCCTTTCGATTGGAGTGCCCATCCGTCATGCTATCAACTTATAGCATATTATATCTTTACGCCCATCAGATGTCAACAGGCATCATATAAATCGTCGTTATAGGGCTCCCTTTTAGCTAGGATTCAATGGATTGGAATTACACTCCGAGGAAGGTAAAAAAGACGGCGCCATCCGAAATATCCCGGTAAACACCGAAAACATCTGTCAACAGAGTTACAGTTTAAGAACTCGCCTAAACCACATAAGGATAACTGCTGCAAACCAAAGGCATCGGTTCCGAAGGAAGTAGCGATCCCCCGATTTTCTAACTTGTCCCAACGCAAGTAATCTTTCCAGCCGGAGGGAGATCTGCTCCGTAGCCGCGAGCTGAGGCTTCACTGCCGGTTGATCCAAAGATTCGGCAATGAGCAGATCAGATAATATCTTGATGCGCCTCGCTGTTTCGCTCATGTTGAAAATATGGAAATAACTGTAAGAAAATCCTGCGTAAACCAAAAGCATATAAACAACACCACTCCATAGCTCCACCCTGGTTAAACACTTCAAATAAATTTCCCACGAAAAAAAGCAGATGACGCCATAACCCATGCCGACCGAAAGAAGGGCCACGATCTGCGACGATAGGGGGACTTTAAAGAAAATGGCGGCTCGATTTGCCAAAACATGGATCCCTAAAAGGATCGCCGGCGAGAAGACTAGAAGCAACTGAAAACGAAGGAGAGCACTCATACTCAACCTTGCCCCAAGGGAAGTCCTAATAGACGTCGAAGTAAAAGGAACGGTCGGACAAAACGCTTTCCTCTTTCAGTGACACAAACCTTTCCCTCGGATTCCAATATGAGTCCAGAATCCAGGAGATCCTGCATCTTCTGTTCTCTCAGGATTGTTTCGTCAAACCGCAAGCGCAATTCTTTCGCAGTAAGCCCAGTGCGTTCTTTGCCGATCAGAAGTAAACAGAGGAGTGACGGGCTAAGCCCCTCTAACGCTGGATAGGTTAGAATGTAAGCGCTGCTCACCGAGAGATGGAGCAAAAGAATCGAAAAAAGATTTTCGGGGAACGAACTTGTTTGCAAGAAAATCATTAAAAAAAGAGTGGCCACAACCAAGGGGAGCAAAAAGATCACCCCAAGAGCCGCGCCATGATTTCGGGGGCGCCGCCATCGCCAAAGCACAATGTGAACTAAGAAACACACAAACAAAAGAGCGAATTCTACAAAAAAAACAAAGGCAGGCATTTTAATAGACCCCGGGGTATTGCTCTATTTCAAGTAATCGAACCACGTTTTAGTCGCCACCTGGATCTTTTCCGGCGTCCACACGGGTGCCGTCTTAAAATCATCGATATGGGCCAGCAAGTTTCTGACGCCCTCCTCAATCGCTACCTTAGGCACCCAATTCAATCTTTGCGAGATCCTGGTGATGTCCGCATGCGTGATATCCGGCTCCCCGGGACGTTTGGGAATGAACACCTTCTCACCCCCAAGCAACTCTGCGATCCGGTTGACACTAGTGGGGCGGCTAGAAGCCACATTAAAGATCTCGTTCCGAACATCCGATTGAGCGGCCGCTATAAAAGCGCTTACGACGTCGGTTACATAAGTGAAGTCCCGGGTTTGGGTCCCATCCCCCACAATGGTCAAAGGCTTCCCATGCAGTTTTTGTGCAAGAAAAACACCGAACACGGCGCCATAAGTTCCGGAGGTCCGCGCGCGCGGGCCATAGACATTGAAGAGCCTCAATGAAACCACGGGCAATTTATAAAGCTGTCCCCAATGAAGCGCGCATTGCTCGCCAAGATTTTTGGTCAATGCATAAGGATATTCCGGGCTAATGGCCGCTGTTTCAGGAGTTGGATAGACTTTCGCAATCCCATAACATGAGGAGGATGCCGTATACAAAAACCTTTTTACGCCCGACAAGCGGCTTGCCTCAAGAACCGCGACCGTCCCGCTGACATTCGAGCGATAGTAATCGAGCGGTTTCTCAATGGACGGAACAATATCCGCGAGTGCGGCCAGGTGAAACACCCATTCCACCCCTTTGAAAAAAGGAAGTATTTTTTCAAAACAACTGACATCGGCTTGATGGAAACTAAGGTTCTTGTTCCCTTTCAAATGCGCCAGATTTTGGATGCGTCCGTTTGAAAGATTATCGAGAACAGTCACTGAACATCCCTCAGAAAGAAGCCTTTCCGTCAAATGACTCCCGATAAAACCCGCACCGCCCGTCACGATCACTTTTTTCATGAGACAGTCCCCTTATTTATTGAATCTCGTTGATTCCTTGCCGGCAAAGCCATTCCCTGCAACAGCTTTCACAATAAGAGCCGATGATCAGAAAAGCCAGCTTAGCTTTGAACAAAAAGCGGCTGGGGCTAAACCTCTCTTTCCTCCCCTTTCCATTCAGATTTCCAAGCACAAAATCCGGTGACAGATAAAAAGTCAGATAAGTTTCATCGAGCTTGCGTTTAAGGTAACTCAGTGTTTTCTTGTTCCGATATTGAGGAAGAGAAAAATCTTTGATCGGGGCCGACGCGAACTCCTTCCAAAAATCTTTTTGAATCTTCCCGGATTTAAGGAGTCCTTCATAGATAACCGTCTTGGCCGCGGGGTAAAGCGTATTGGCCATGATATAATCCGCGCCTATTTCTTTCGTGAAAGCCACTGTTGCATTTATGTCTTTTTTTGTTTCCCAGTCAAACCCGATAATAAAATAAGCCAGTGAATCGATCTGATATTTTCTGCAAAGCTCAAAAGCTTTGACAGTCTGTTCTCTAGTAACGCCCTTCTTGATATTCTGCAGCGTAATCTCAGATCCGGATTCAACGCCGAAATGAGCCCGTTTCAAGCCAGCCCTCTTCATTGCGGCCACCATCTCTTCGCCAAAAGGATGCACGCGAGCCCTCGTTGTCCATTTCACCTTCAAATCGCGCCGCTCTATTTCCCGGCAAATCTCAAACACTCGCTGCTCTATCAAATTAAAAGTATCATCAAAGATATGAATCACGGGATTATCAAAACTCTTGGCGATATACTCCATCTCATCCACCACGCTCTGGGCGCTTCGCCACCTGTAATTTTTCTCCTGAACATCGCAAAAAATGCATTGAAAAGGGCACCCGCGGGACGAAATCATGGTCACCACCTGCTCTTTTTCATCAGCAGCCGTATAATAATACCGGCAGTCTAAGAGCGAGCGGTCTGGTATTTTGATGCCATCGATCGAGGTATGGTAATCGCGCTCATTTTGGAACACGATTCCGTTCTCCTTATAAACCAGCCCGGGAATGTTTTTCAGATCCGTTTTTTCTCTTCCCAGAATTACATCCAGCAATTTCTTGAATGGGGCCTCGCCATCACCCACGATGACATAGTCAACGCCGGGCAATTGAAGAGTTTCCACAGGATAGATCGAGGTGTGCGGTCCGCCGATCACAACCGTGATGTCAGGAAGCCGCGACTTGATTTTTCGGATAATTTCAATCATGGGGAACAAGCGAAAGGTTTGGCATGAAATCCCAAGCACCGCAGGGGCTTCGTTAAAAACAGCTTCGACCGTCTGAGCGATCGTATAATTCAAAGCGACCGTATCCATGATTTTTACAGGATAACTGTCCTTGATCGCGGTCGCGACATACAAGAGTCCCAGGGGCGGATAGACGGAAAAGGAGTCTATCGCATATCGCGGCGTATAAAAATCCGCACACTGCCCTTCAGCGGGGAGGTTCAGTAGAAGGATTCTTTTGGAGTCGGAATGTTTTGAAGGCTGTTTTTGCAAACTCACGAATATCCTTTAAAATGGTTTTGTCCCGCCGGCCCTTAGCGCAACTTCATACGATCCCGAGCATGAGTCGTTTTTTATTTACTTGGGGACAGATTATACTATAGTCTTCTACAAAGTAAGCAGAAGAATTGCTAATTCACGGAGAAAAACAATGTCTTTTAAAAAAATCTTGTTTGGTTTGTTAGCAATCCTTTTCAGCTTCGGCAATTTTTTTATCGCAAGGAAGATCGACTTTGAAAGCCTCATCTTCTGCCCCTTTCGCTACGAGGGTCTTCTCTTCTTTAAAAACGCCTTGCTGGATAAAACGGGCGCTTTTTTCTTTCTAAGGGATTGGTCAACCTCGTTTTCAAAAGCCGAACATCCACTCCTGTATTTTCACAACCTTGACCTCGTCCATTTCTTTGCCGGTTTTGTTCAGACCTTCGTTCCTTACGGCAAATCAAGTCTGTTTTTTGTCGGCCTTGCCGTAAGCCTCGCCGGGCTTGGGCTCATTTTTAAATTTTGTTTCAGGCATTTCAATAACATGGTGACCCTCGTTTTTCTTTTAGCGATCGTTCTCCCCCTCAAAGCGTTTCTTCTTGCGCCGCAAAATCTTTTTATTGCAGTAAGCCTCCTATGCCTGGTGTGGCATCTCAAGCTACTACAGACCATCGCGAGTGCAAACAAACTTACTTCTGGCTTTTACATCGAACTAATAGCCTGTTTTGGCCTAGCGGCCATGGCCGAAACAAATCAGACGCTTTTGATGATCTTGATCACGGGACTTCTGGCTCTTTATTTTTCTTCATTTACCCGGGAATCATTAAAACGTCTTTTGAGGATTACCTTTTTTTCCGCACTTCCCCTTGTCTGCTTGCGAGTTCTCCAGTTGATCGCCGTAAAAGCATTTGGCTTTTGGGAACAGTACGCCATCGATATGGCCTACACGAGTAAAATAAAAGTCAATTCAAGCATTGATATTGCCGAGGCTATCGTTTTTTACGCACAACACGCACTCACTTATTTCGGCGACGGAGCACCGCAAAGAATCGCTACAAACTTAAGAGGCATCACTGCTTATTACCAGAGCCATTTCGGACATCAGTTTTGGCTTCTCACTTTAGCGTGCGCTATTTTTCTGGTTGGCAGAAAAAAAATTATTTCGATTTTTTACAAAAAGGATTTACCGGGAACTTTTGATCCTTGCATCTTTTTGGCGTGCTATTTATGCGCTTTCACGATGGCGAGTTACCTCATGGTGTTTTTGACTGGCGATGCGATTTTAAAAATCGCCCTATCTTCTTTCGGGGTGTTAGATTACACCTTGGTCTACAGCGCCTGCTTCATCTGCCTTATCCCGGCCCTCAGCCTGGAATACCTCGGAAAAGAATTCCCCGCATGGAAAACCAGGATTATTTTTTTCTCGCTTGCCCTGATCTTCGCTTTTTTCGCCAGGCATTCCCTAATTCAGACAAGATGGGAACATTTTTCTTATAAAAAGGCGTTGGCAAAAGCCGAGAAAGGATCCGACATCATTACGAATTATGAACCGTCCGTGGTGAGCATTGAAAGCGGGAGTCGCGCAAATATGGCCTGGCAAGACAGGCTGCCTTCCAGCTGCGATCTTCTAGATTCATGTCGGGTTTTAAAAATGTATCGCACAACAAATGCTCAAAGAACAAAACATCTCTATATGTTTCTTGCTTTTTTTCCACCTTATGGCGGTGAAAAACAAGCCCTCGAGCAACGTCTCTGCCTGGACAAACTGCAAAAGCGATTACTCTATGAGGATCGGAACTTCGGACTATACGAGATTTTTCCTAGCAAGCAACCGCCTGCGACGCAGATGCAAGCCGAATAGCACGCATAAGCAAAAAATGCCTGCGGCCGAAAGTCCTGCGCCAACCTTCAAACTTTTTGCCGTGCAGTAAAAGCTTACAGTCGAAGTCCCTTCTGGGATCTCGATGGCTTGGAAGATAAAATTCGCCCGGTAGAGCGCTTTTTTTCTTCCATTTATCTTCACCCGCCACCAAGGATGCCAGAAATTATTCATCACGAGGATCCCCGGCTTAGCGACCTCAACCCTTAAAACAACTCGATTTGCGCTAGGAACGTCCACACTTAAAACTCTTTGCCTGGATACGTCAAAGCGGCCCTCAGGAATGTATTTTTCAAAATAGGTCACCTCCCGTGGATCAAAATTTTCCTTCGTTACCAGATCAAAGATCTTTTCTCGGTCAACGCCCGTTTTGATCTGCTTGGTGAAAAAGAACCTCGGCGGTATATTCTCGAATTCGATGATCTTGAAATCAAACTTCCTCTCCGGAGGCCCGTCAGTAAATTCCCGGATCACTTTATAATGCCTCGAAGGAGCCAACCGGTAACTGCTCGGCTCACACCATGCCGGAACTATAAAATATTTCATTGATAATAAAGTTGGCAGGCTTTGATAGGTTAGAACATCGGCCATTCTGATAAAAAAACCGCTCGAAGAACAGGTCAAAAACTGCCCAACGTCTTTTGGCATGTTCAAAATGTAACCATTCGCTTCATAAAATTTATTATAAACATTCCCATTTGGAAAATAGTGCATGTACGGACCGCCAGAAAGATTCGATATCTCCCCCATTCGGGCGGACGCATCATGGATCCGGTATTGTGTTTTTTTGTTTCCCAAGAGATCCGTTAGGAGTTTTTCGCCTTGAGAAAAACTGAAATATTCATGCGTGGGACGGATTGAGCGGCGATCTTCATTCTCCCCCAAAGAAAAATATCCTATGTCCACAAAGGTCATCGCAAAGAAAAAAAGTAAAAAAAGTTTTCGGCCAAGAAGACCTCGCCCTAATAGAAAAAAAAGAATTGCCGCTAAAAAAGTGAGGGCAGCAGCTATGAGCAACTGTTTTTCAATAAGCTCTACACCTAGGTCAGCTCCAAAGGTCGTTCTTCCCCATAAAGAAAACCAAAGACAAGCCATTAACAAAAGAGCGCTGGCTGCCATCAGGATACTTTTGACCATCAAAGCCTTCCTAATAGAAATCAGAATGCTTCGAAGCATCGCGGCCGCAAGAACCACTCCTAAAAAAGGCAGAAAACTTCCGATCCTGGTATGAACGAGGTCGGCTTTCATAAAGAACATTGAAAAAATATGCGTGATAACAGGCAAACCCAAAGCAATCAAGAAAACTACGCAAAAGATTATTTTCCATACCGTTATCCAGCGTTTTCTCACCATAAAGAACGCGAGTAAAGACAACAACGCAGGAACGATCCCGTAATAGGAATGGAAATTATCCGCAAGGAATACCATGGGGTTGAGAACAAAACTTTGAAGGTCGCGATTAAAGAGGTTCGGCACAAACAAACGAAAGCTCAAAAACCAGGGGGTGATCCAATTTTGCTGGGTATTCTGGGACAGAAACTGACCATTTCCACGAGCACCTTGAAGATTCTGTTCCAGAAAGGGAATAAATTCTATGGCTCCAAGAAGAAACGCCAGAAGCAACGCCGAAAAAAATATCTTTAAGCTAAGAAAACACGTTTTTCTTTGGCTGTCTTTGAGCGGATTACTTCGGAACACCAAAAATAAAAAAACAATAAATAAAGTGAATAGCGTCCATTGCGGAAACCCTCCACCGGCAAGTAGGAAAAGCAACACCGCCAGTCCGCCGATATTGACAAAAACATGCCTTTTTTCGAAACCATAAATGAACAAAACGATCCAGGGCAGGAAGGCATAACTTACCAGCAGCTGTCCGATCGAAAAAGCAGCAATAACAGCATAGGAAAATCCATAAAGAATGGCGCCCCAAAAAGATACGGGCTTATTACGAACGATCCTTTTCAGAAGAAAATACATTCCTAGCAAAGCGATCGTAATATGGATGATCTGAACAAGACTCAGAACAAAGAAGATATTCTGTTTCGAAAATAAGTAAATCAGGTCATAAAAAGGATAAATCAGAAAAAAGAAAGGTTGCCCCAATAAGTTCATCCCCCCTGAATTATAGGGGTTCCAAAAAGGAATCTCTCCGTGGCGGATACTTTCCCAAGCAAGAAGGCGAAATGGATAATCGAGAAAAAAACAGTCCCCGACAGGCTTGAGGGGTTGCCCTGTGAGAAGCGCCGCGCGAAAAACAACAAGCGGAATGAGCATTAACAGTACAATGAAAAAAATATCTGTTTTTTTAGATTTCACGAGAAGAAAATCTTTGTTGTTTTTGCGTTCAGACGCTACGAGCATGAGAACAGCTTCCGTTTTTATTTCGATAAAAAAACCATCTCGTCTCGCGCCAGCAGCCCAAGAGGATCAAAAAGCCTACAACCAACCCTGAAAAATACATCCAAATAGAGTATCGGAAGAACGTCGGGTCATAAAGAAACAGAACTTCATGCTTTCCCGCTGACACTGGAATAGATTTAAAATTAATGTTCGTTTTCTCTATTTTAATGGGCTTGCCGTCCAAAAAAGCTTTCCAATGCTTGCTATAACCGTCCCCGAAATACAGAAAACCCTCATACGGTGCTACCACCGACAAGGACAAGCGGTTGACATCATATTTAACAATCTGGATTTTGACGTCCGGATTCACCTCAGAACGAACCGTAAGAGCATCCCGGTAAAGGGCCAATTCCACCAACGAAAAATTTAAATAATTCTTGGGATCAAAAAAACCCGCGACCCCGAAAGCCGGCGGATTCGATTTTTGCTCTCGCTCGATAAAAATACAACCCCGCAGAGCCGCTAGGCTACTTTCGTTGATGCTGCGGATCACCTGGTATTTGTCTTGTAAAAAAATCGATTTTCCTTTCGGAAAATAATTAAGAATTGGCGAAGCGATGCCGAAAGCCACTGCCTGCTTCGGCAAATCAATATTCACCAAAGCATCATAATAGCAGTTCGTCGTAAAAAAATGATCGCCTCGTCCGGCAGTTTCGCTCATACCCTCAGCATATTTTGGCTCGCACTTCCGATAAAGGGCAAGCTGTGTATTCCGGATTACCAGCGGGAAAGCGGCCTTACGGGCATGGTAGAGCTCATGGCCAAAAAAAGAAGTAAAATCCCGTCCAGGCGCTGAAAAAGGGACGCGATAATTCAAGAACTCAGACTCGCTTTGGGTTTGGAATACCCTTTCTTCCTTAAGCGCCTTACTGTAAGTGTCATAAAGCACGTAATGGGCCATGCCATATTTAAAGTTGAACAAAAACAGATCCAGGAACAGCGCTACTAACGAAAGCCACAAAAGCCGCCTAAAAGAGCACCATCTGATAAACTTTTTCACAAAACGAACGAGTGGTTTAACAACGCCTGTGAGAAACCAATCTAAAAAAGGTTTGATAAGACGTTCGACCGGCATAAGGAACGTGGAGACCCGACGGAAGAGCATTTCGCAATAGCGATTGCCCGCCGCAAGAAAAATAATAACCGAAAGAGTTAGAAAGTTCTTTTGGATGAATTCGTTTTTTACGAGAAAAAGAATCGGTGCTAAGATGGCCCTAATCATGCTCCGAATCGCATCCAAACCATCAACAAGCGCCGTTAGTTCTTTTTGTTTGATTGCGTGAGAAAATTGCGAGAAGTCAATATGCCACATAAGATGAACCATCGGGCCCCATTTATGCCACATAATTTTCGCTACAACATAAGGCAGTTTCAGAAGGACCGCTAGCAACATTAGCCCAAGGAACGCCCGGCTCTTCACTTGCAATATCTTGCAAAAGCCAATGGCCGCTACCACAATCAAACAAAGCAGGAAAAGACTTCCAAAATTCTGGTAAACCTCAGTGCTTTTAAAAAACGGGAAGAGATAAATAAGAAGTTTCTGAGAAAAACCACGCGTGGCAACCACATCGATTTTAAAGTTGCAAGACAACAGAAGGACGGACAGCGCCAATACGGAAAACAGCCAAGTCTGTTTATCCTTCCTGCACAAAAACCATGCACCCACCACACACGATAATGGCAGCAAACCTATGTACATGCGGATCTCCGAACTCGTTGCCCCAGGTATTCCCGACCATTCGAGCGGTTCTGAAAAGAGTCCGGTAATGTTAAGAACTGTAAGCGATGTTTTTAAATTATTCGAAAAACTTTCCGAAGCGAGTTGCGCCGCAAGATCAGAAGCATATCCACGCACCAGAAAGAAACCGTTTTTTTGGAGAAACCTTAGCGTCGGAAACAGTTCGTTATAATGGGTCGTGTCATACCAAAGGGCGATGATGGGAGCGCAGACCAGCGCAGCAACAAACAAAGCCGCCAGCGTCCACAAAAAACCCACACGGCTTAAGAAAAAAGAAAGCATTTTTTTTATATCGACAAACCCGAGCAGCAATGCGCTGACAAAGAGCACGGTCAAATAAAAGATCGTAATGGTGGGAATAAAAACATGCGCTGAGATCGCACAAAGGAAACTTGCCAAAAAAAGATAAAAACCTTTTCGCTGAGGATTAGCTTCTTTGCAGAACAAAAAGAAAAACAGTGTCAGGAACGGGATCATAAAGATCACATTGAGGGCTCCGTTCTGCCTCATAAAGACCGGAAAACACGCCAGGAACAACACAAGAGAGAACAAGAGACTCACTTTCCTATTTTTCACAATGAACACCATGAGAAAGTAGGCCCCCAAAATAAATACGAGATAATAATAAAGGTAGTGGAGCAAGTAGACTGTCAGGGTGGAACACCTGGTCAGTTTATAGATAAGTATGAAAAATAAATTGGATGGCTCCAGAAGTCCAAAACTCTGGAAGTAAGGGTAAAACGGGGTTCCGCACTGGCTGTACGGGTTCCAAAACGGGATGACCCCTTTGGCGACTGAACTGTAAAAAAAATGGGAAGCACCTGCCCATTCCATCGCATCGTGGTTGGGAGTCATTCCCGTTATAATGAAAAAAGTCGCAAGCCCAGAAAAAATCAGGGCAATAATCCCAACGGGAAACGCGGAACTTTCTTCTACCCGTGCGCTAAACAATTTGGAAAGACTCACCAGATTCTCTCCGAAAGATCGCCTCATAGAGTCCTTGTTTTTCCCCTGGAATTCAAAGAAATTCGCAAGGCTTAAATAAAATTTATGTGCATCGGCGGTGGACCGTTAGGCTCCAGGAAAGGCGCCTTGTCCCGTTTGAGGCCCCAGAGACATTCATTCACCTTATGCTGAAGACAAAGCGAACCGCACATGGTTCGCGCATCAAATTTTTCGGAGGCAAGCAAGTTAATGACCTCCCAATAGCGTTCGCTCTTCCACAATTCTTTGAAAGAGGTTTCCGCGATGTTGCCGATGTGATATTTCTTGTACTGGGAATTAAACAGCATCCCGCAAGGGGCCACGAGTCCGGAACCCGAGAATTGCATGATAAGCGGCGCGCCATAGCATTGACTATAGCAGCGCTTCCCTCCGCTCAGAATCTTGGACCATTTAGCTTTAACCTGGTATGCCTTCGTGGAACAAGCCTCAGCCTCTTTCAAAATGTCGACCAGACCTCGATATTTGTCATACTCGACGCCCAGGCTCCCCTTTTCATCATCGCTGCAGTGCTTGATCACGAGATAATCGACCCCGAGCTCTTTACCCAGTTGCGCAAGAGGCAAAATTTGATCCGCAAACTGCGGCATCAGCACCATTTGCAGCCCGAGCGTCACATCCAGATTTTTCTCTTTTTTGATCTTGACGCTACGGCGAATCGTTCCGATCACTTTGTGATAACACTGTTCGTCGCACCCGTGGATCTCGGCATACCGTCTGGGTTCCGCCGCAGTGATATTGAATCGCAAATAAGTGAGCAGCGGCAGAATTTCTTCCAACCGCTCGTCTTGGAGAAGATAGCCGTTTGTTCCGAGAGCAATATCGAGCCCATTCGCCTTGCCCCGGATGATCGCGTCATAAAGATGCGGGGAACAGGTGCTTTCCCCGTCACTTACAAAGCTGATCGCCTTGACGCCGATCTCCGCCGCATCATCCAGAAATCTGAAAATGACGTCCTTGGTCATCTTTTTTACGTCATTGGTCTGGAGCTGGCCGTAGCAATAAACGCAACGATAGGTGCAAGCCCGGGTCAGGGAGCAATCGATCGTAATCGGAGCCACACGCTCTCCCCGGAGCCACGCTTCAACCCGCTCCCGGTGCCATGCTAATTTGTGACCATCTAAAATGATCTCTTGAGAACTTGTCATAGAATGCTCTCGCTATTTTTCGTTTTGACGCCGCTGGGATGTTAAAGAACCTTTTGCGAATTCTCGTGTTTTACCGCCTGCCCCGCTGAAGTAAAAATCCCGGACAAGCCGTAGATACCCGCGAACAACCTTCAGAAACGAAGGAAATGTGGCGGCTTTTGAAACACCTTCTTTTCTCAGGTCCAAACGGTAAGGGACTTCGGCGAAAAGATAGCCCTCCTTCGCGAGCCTTACAAGAATATCCGTCTGAAAAAAGAAGCTGCGGCTGTGATGATGCAGTTCCCTTAAGACGGCCCGGCGATACAAAATAGTTCCGTTGGTGTAATTAAAATTGACCCGGAATGTCGTGTTGATAATAAACCGGTAGACAAGCGACAAAGCGTTCCTGAAAATCGAGCGAACTTCCTTGTTGAATATAAACGGAATAACAATATCAACGTGCTCCAAAAGCTTGTAATACCGGAAGATCTCTAAGGGATCATTTTCATTGTCTCCAGGAAGCATCACCACGACTTCTCCCCGCGAACATCCGACCCCCTTCCAAAAAGAACTGCCAATTCCATGGGGCCGTTTATGGATCACGATTCGGACACGATTGTCCTTCAGTGCAAGCGCCCGGACCAAATCAGGCGTCTGATCCGTACTGCCATCGCTTATCACGATGACCTCGCCGATAATATTCATGCCGTCGAAAGCCTCAAGCGCGTTTCGGATCGCAGCGAGAATATTCTTCTCTTCATTAAGAGCCGGCATGACCACCGAAACATTTAATTTGCCGCTATGAAAGCTCACGGTTTTCTCCAATCCGAAAAGAGATCTTAGACGCGAATGTAGCCAGCCTTCGGGTCCTCGATCCAATCCTGAACAAGCTTGGGAAAAACAGCCCCGGCTTTGTAGGGATCATACACACTCATTTGGATCAATTCCATAAGCCGGATATCATCTGTCCCGCAACAATGGGAAGGGCCCAGAAACTTAAAGTAATCATTGGCACCCGTTGCAATAAACTTTACATTCAAATTCTGAAGCACAACATCGTTCCGGATCTGTTCGATCGAACGGAATACCAGAAAATTAACAATAGAATAAACAACCGGGATCAACCCGCTCAGACTCATTCCAGCTGCGATCCCAACTGTCCCCTGCTCCATAATGCCGCAATTAATAACCCTGTCCGGAAATTCGTTGTGAAGCTTATCCACAGCGCCAAAGCCCATATCACAGATCAATAGGTAGAATCTTTTATCCGCGCGGAAGTGCGGGATGAGAAGATCCAATATGTCTTTCCGGAAATTGACCGTTTCAGCCATAGCTTTTCCCCATCGCCAATTCATCGTCGCTCGGGATCCGGAAATGGAACTTCGGGACATTTTCCATACATTTGAGGCCAAACCCCTTCACGGTCTCGGCAATGATGGCCCGTGGAATCGGGGAAGAATCTTTCTGGACAGTCCGGATACATTCCGCGATCTCCTGAACATCATGTCCCGGGCAGATCAAAGGTGAAAGCCCGAAACCTTTGAGACGTCTTACCAGCTCTTTTTCGTCCCGATCCAGAACATTCCTGATGTGATCCATGGCTTGAAGCCGGTTATGATCAACGATGATCGTCAAATTATCCATCTTGTGCTTAACCGCAAACAGAATCGCTTCCCAGACCGAGCCTTCCTGAAATTCTCCATCACCGATCACGCAGTAAGTCTGATAAGACTTCTTCTGCAATTTGGCCCCATACGCAATGCCAACCGCCATCGGCAATCCATGCCCCAGTGAACCGCAGCTTGCCTCAAGCCCGTATTCAGCGCGGCGTTCCATACAGCCAAGAAGAGTGCTTTCCGAAGTATAAAAATTCTCCCACTCCTTTTGTGGAAGCATCCCAATGTCAGCTAGAATAGCGTAAAGCGCATAGCACCCATGCGCTTTTGAAAAAACAACCCTGTCCCGGTCCGCCCATTGCGGATTCTTTGGGTCACACGCTAAGACCCCGTAATAAAGGGCCACTAAAATATCAACCGAGGACAGCGAGGGGGCAATATGTCCGGCTTTATTCTTGAGGGCAACTCTGAGAACCTCATCCCGCATGGCATTGGCTTTCGCCAGCAAAGGACTCTTCATCAGATAAAATTCACGTGCGCGGGAGGGTTTTTTAATTCCCAAAGATAGCGATTGATCTCATCCATGCGGCAATTAACGCGACAGTCCTTAATATCCAGTTTTTTGGCAACATATTCGAGGGAATGTTTTCGCTCGTCGCTTTCCCATATTTCTTTGAACGTGTTCTTGTAAATATTCCCGTAAAGAAAGTCTTTTTTCCCGAGATAAATACTGCACCCCCAGACATCTCCCCCCGCATCGATATAGGTCCAGAACGGCAATGCATGGCAACACTTATAATCCCGTTCCGCCTCATCCCATTTTTGCATCGCCCTCGTCCGAAAAATGACGCTAAAATTTTCATCCGTCAGCCCCTTGAGCTCATCACCCAGGTAATCGTAATCGCTATATCGGATATTTTTATAGAGTTCCGTCTTGCTCGAGGGATGCTGGGAATAAGGCTTGATCACCAAATAATCCATCCCGATCTCTTTGGCTTTCTGAGCGAGCAATTTTGCTTCGTGGTGATTTTCTGGAAGAAGCAACAACTGCATCCCAAGCGTGCACCCATAGCCGTTTTTCTTTTTCGTCTTGGCAGCAAAAGTCATGTTTTTCATAACACGATCAAGATCGGCCGGCTTCGTCTGATGGATCTTGGCATAGGTTTCAGGAGTGGCGCCGTTGATACTGACCTTGATCCATGACATGTAAGGAAGGGTCTTTTCTATCGTCTTCTCATCGAAAAGAACCGCGTTGGAAGTTACGCCGACGTCGATTCCCGACCTTTTCGTATGTTCAATAATCTCGGCCATATCCTTATGCAGGAAAGGCTCTCCCTCGCCTGCATACATAATGCTCTTGAGGCCGAGCCTGCCCAATTCGGTAAGTCTTTCCTTGAGCATCGCGGTTTCCAGCCGGCGCGCCTGGTACTCCATGAAATCAAGCCCGCAATACGTACACCGGTGGTTGCAGGCGCCGCAGGGCGAGATTTCGGCGTAAATCGGGTAGACTTCCTTACCAGAAAGCCAATCACTCGTTCTATCAACATGGTAGAGAAGCTTGTGGCTGTCGATCCGGTACTTATCCATGGGACTTTTTATCCATAACGGTATCAACGATCCAGTGACAGATCGCGGAATGGGTAAGCTCCACGAATCCGTAGGATAAAGAAGGCGCATAGAAATTGACACCTCCCAACTTCGCCAGAGGATTATTCCGCGAAAAACCTGAAAGCGTCACTACAAAAACATTTTTCTTTTTTGCCATTCTTACAGCATTCAAGATATTGACGGATTTCCCGGAACTGCTGATCGCAAAGAGAACATCTCCCTTTTTTGAAAGCATTTCTACAGGCTTTTCAAACACAGCCTCATAGCCCAAATCATTGGCAAGACATGTCAGGAAGCTCGGATCATTAAAGGCGAGAGCGGGAACTTTAGCATTCTTCAAAAGATCGATGGCCATATGGCTTGCAATCGAAGCACTTCCTCCGTTACCAATGACCATGATCTTGTTCCCACGATGGGCTGCCGATATCACGAGGCCGACAACACGAGTCACCACAGCCTCCGGACGCAGCTTTTTGCCGTCCGGTCCCATGGATTCTATCTTCTCGAAACATTCGTTAAGCTGTTGCAGATATTTCATGGCAGCGTCACTTTAAAAGCGCGGCAATATATTTGCGCAGCGAAATCGGGTCGACCGATGCCCTATTACCAACAATCAAGACTTTCATAGCGCCCACCGCATTCCCGATGAATCCGACCAACTCCATCGGTTTCCTCGCGCACACGCAAGGAGCCGCAAATGAAAAAAAAGCATCTCCTGCGCCCACACGATCCAGCACTTCCTTCGACAACACGGGTATCTCAGAAAAGCCATCCTTCTTAGAATAGGCTAAAGAACCACGATGTCCCCGGGTGATGATCACGTTCTTACACTTCATTCTTTTGCTGACCTTCAATGTCAGACTTTCCAAAGAGGAAGTCTTATCCTGTAATGCCAGACGTATTTCCGGCTCATCAATGCAAACAAAATCCGCCCGCGGGAATTTCGTCACAACATTGAAGCCGATATTAGAGCTGTTCGTCTGGACATTCACGGCCAAAAAGTTCGCCTTCTCACAAACTGCTTGGATGATCCTCGGGGTCAGCAATCCATGGCCAAAATCTGTAACAAGCACCATATCAAAGTCTTGGAGATGCCGATTTAAATAATCGCAGATCTCGTCTTCCAACTCCGGCGGTAAGAGATTTTTTTCATCAAGATAACAGATCTCAAACAGCTTCGTGAGAAAACTGGGCTCGATAAACCGCCTTTTAACGACGGTCGGTGCGGCCTTACTGTAATAAAAATTAGTCTTTATTTTTGGCTTGAGGTGAGACGCGATAAATGGGCGATAATCGTTGGCGGTTCCGATCACGCTGAGTAGTGTTGTGTCGGGGCAAAGGCCCGCGATGTGATTACATGCCGCAAGAACCCCTCCCGCAAAAACCTCCTCGTTAATGAATCTCGTCGCGATGATATTGTCCTTGGAGGTCTTCCCCATCCCGACGCAGTAATGATATTCATCAATGATGATATCGCCGATCACCAAAACTTTCAGTTTCTCGGTCTTGTCAAGCGCCTGCAAAACTTTGCCGGAGGAAAATTTTTTCTTGAATTCTGCTAGAAAGTTTTTTGCCTCTTCAGGCAGAGGGGAGAAATGGGCGTTGATCAGCGAGGAGGAGCTGAACGATATCTCATCGGTAAAATGAAGCATGCCGCCGACCGCGCGAACGGCCTCTTCCTCCTCGTAGATCTTCCCGGTGATATCCTCCCGCTTTTGCGCGTAATCACTTCCTTTGACATAAAAATGGGGTCTAAGTTTCTTGATCGCTTCCACGGCGGTAGGCCCATCATTAATGGCTACAAAGTCAACACATCCAAACGCAGCGATCGTTTCTGCACGCAAATGGTGGTTAAATACGGGACGCCCCGGCCCCTTATTGACATATTCGTCCTTCGTGAGCGTTACGATAAGGATATCGCCCTTGCTTTTGGCGGCCTGGAAATGCTTCACATGCCCGGGATGAAGCAGGTCAAAAACCCCATGGCAATGAACGATCTTTTTGCCGGTTTTTCTGGCTTTTTTCAAAAGAACGGCCAGTTCTTCGACAGTCTTAATCTTAGCTGTGCTATCAATCAAAGTGACTACTCCTTCCGCCTTAATTTACGAGCTCCCTTACGCGCTGAGCGTAGAGGAGAAAACAAGATCCTATGAGCTGAAAAGTATAACAGTTTTGATGGCAGCACTCTATCTCTTTATCACAGAACGTCTTGGTGAGACAGCTGATCCAAAGCTACAATCGCGATCATTCTTACCCGTTGTTTGGACTCTTCCCTATCTGGAGAAGCGCCTCGCAGGCACTGAAAGCTTCATCGACGCCCACGCCTGTGAGGCAGGCAACGTTATCGTGGCATTCACTTAAGCGAAAGCGTTTATAGCAGGGACGACATGCTATGGGGTTCGTGAGCACACGATGACGCGACGGGTCTGAAGGAAAAGGGCCATAAACCCGCTCGTCCGCTGGCCCGAAAAAGGATAGGGTTTTTTTGCCATAGGCAACGGCGACACGCAACAAGCCCGTATCGTTACTAATAAAAAGATCGCAATGCCCTGTAAGCGCCACGATCTCTTCAAATAGTTGATCGGAAAATCCGCGCGTCAACTCCCTGGCTTCCGGCGTAAGATGAGAAAGGATTCGTTCCATTTCAGTTTTCTCATTTGCGCTAGCAAAAAGAAAGATCTGTGGGTGGAAGCGGTCAACGAGTCGATCGATCAATGCCGTAAAATGCCCTTCCGGCCAGCGCTTGAGCCCCGCGGAAGCGCCAAAGGCTTGACCTCCACAGGGGGCGATCCCGATGACGAGTTTCCCGGGTTTTACGATACGGGCGGCCCATGCCCGGCTTGCCTCGTCGCTATAGATCTCCATCGAGCTGACCCGCGGCTGAATGCCGATAAGTCGCAAGATGTCCAAATAATATTCAATAACATTTTTAGAATCAAATCCCGCGAGCGGAAGCTTCTTTGTAAGGAAACGACCGCGTTTTTTATGATCAAACCCTGCGCGGACCGGAATCCCTGCTAAGATCGCATAAAGTCCGAATTTTGAATTCAGAGAAAGATCGATCGCAACATCGATGTGTTCTTTGCGGATATCGTTCAGAAAGGAGATAAGCATCCAAGCCCCCTCCCAAAAAGAACGATTTTCCGCGGCACGGAATTCGTCGCGTTCATAGACAAAGAGCTTGGTAATGAGCGGGTGGTTTTTCAGGAAGGCACTGGTGCGGCGGTTGCAGAGGTAATAGATCCTGGCGCCGGGATGAGCTTCATGGAGTTGACGCACAAGCGGCGTGGAAAAGAGGACGTCCCCGATGCCGAACGGATTAATAACAAGAACCGACCGAATCATTTCCGTAAAATTTTCTCTGTAAAAACACCGATCCGATCCATGGCGGACATTTCCTTATACTAGAAAAGCGTGTAGATGAACGGTGAAAGCGCGGACCCTTGCGAAAAAACAATCAGGAATCCCAAGAGGATCATGACCAGGACGACCGGGGTCAACCACCACTTTTTTTGAACTTTCAGAAAATCCCAGAGCTCCTTCAAAATACTTAATTTGCCCATAATAATTCCTTTAGCGTTTTATCGTTTCGCACGTCATTCGTCCCTCACCCTTCCCTCTCCCACGGGGAGAGGCTAGATAAGGGGCTACTGATTAGCTTCGTAAGCTTGTTTAATCTCCGGTTGAGCGAGAAAAACGGCCTCGAGAGCCAAAGGATCTTTTTTGCCAAGCTGTTTATAAATGTCCAAAGCTTTGTCCTTGTCTCCCGTTAACCAATATCCCCAAGCAAGTTGCCGCAAGGCAACGGGATGATCCGGAAAAAGAACCTGGGCTCTTTGGGCGAATTCGAGACGCAGATCAAAACGCCTTCCAAGGTAGCTGATGACTGAACCATAGTTTAAAAAGATCGTTTTATTCGAGATCCCAAGCTCTTTCGAAATTTCCTCTTTTGTTCGTTCGTGATCAAAGCGCCACTCGGAACGCGGAGCAATCCAATTATTTTTGGCTATCTCATCGGCTAAACCACGGCCAGCCAGAGATTGCCCTTCAATGGAAAAATGGACATTGTCCTCGATAAGCGGCCATCCCAGAATTCCTCCGGGAGCCTCAGGAAGCAACGCTTTTTCGGTATCAAAAAAATGAATCTGTTTCTGCTGAGCCAAATCGTCAAAAACTCGAAGAATATCTTTGGTCGCTCTTCGAATAAGCGCATCGTTATCACGAGCCTGTTCAAAAAAAGACCGGGCCTTTTCGATCTCACCTTTCTGAAAATAAAGCCCCCCTAAACGAAAGGAGAGATCCGCGAAGGTAGGATCGATCGTGGATGCTTTTTCAAAAAGATCCAGGGCCTGCAGATCGTCCCCCTTCTTGGCTGCTTCTTCTCCTCGCCGGTAAAGCTCATCCCATTGCTTCAACTCGCCGCCGGACAAAGTTTTTAAATGAACTGAGTGACTCGGGGGATAGTCTTTCAAATTACAAACGGGTTTCATAAACAGAACCGGAACGTGTTTCCGATCTCCCGCTTTTAGGATCGTCTCGATATTCTTTTTAAAGTACTGGAGATTTTCCAGGTAGGCGGGGCTTCCGGGGATGATTTCTTTTTCATTCGCCTCCCCGAGGAAGCTAGCGACCGTTTCGATCTTTGAATCCCCCATTCTATCCTGGGTTTTCCTGGAATGACGTTTGATCTTGAGCTTAATAGTTTCGCGGATTACGGCCGAGATCAGGCGGCTTTTACAAAACCATCTTTTGATGCGATGCCCTGCTTCAGCTTCACTTTTCTTTACGAAATCAACACGGCTATCGGGAGAAAAAATATTATGCCCCAGATAAAAGATCGCCAGATCAGGCTTGTATTGGAGAGTATCCAAAAAAGCTTGCACGATAAAATCACTCCCTTCTCCCATTCTCCCGAAATTAACGACTTTGATATCGCGACCCGGGAGAAAATCTTTCAGATAAGCTTCGAGCCACTTCACGGGGCTCGAAGTCGGCGCATACCCGCAGCCGTGGATCGTTGATTCTCCGTAGACAAAAATCCTGTATTGTCCCACCGGTTTCCGGAGCGAGAGATGTTGCTGGACAATGGTCCTTTCGATGAAATCGCTAGCGCCTTGAGGAAATCCGAGTCCCCAAAAAGCACCTTCAAGAAGAAGGAGCAGTAAGCAAGTGCTCGCAAGGCTTTGAAAAATATACCGGAGGATCTTTTTCACTATTTTAGAAAAGCGTATAGATGAACGGTGAAAGCGCGGACCCCTGCGAAAAGACGATCAGGAAGCCCAAGAGGATCATGACCAGGACGATCGGGGTCAGCCACCATTTTTTGCGGACTTTCAAAAAACTCCAGAATTCCTTCAAAATGCTTAATTTGCCCATAATAACTCCTTTAGTGTTTTATCGTTTCGCTCGCCATTCATCCCTTACCCTTTGCTCTCACAAGAGGAGAGGCTACTGATTAGCTTCGTAAGCCTGTTTAATCTCCGGTTGAGCAAGAAAAACGGCCTCGAGCACCTTAGGGGCATTCTTACCCAGGCGTTCATAAATACCAAGAGATTTGTCCTTCTCTCCCAGCAACCAATAAGACCAGGCTAATTGACGCAAGGCCATGGGATGCTCTGGAAAAAGAGCCGAAGCTTTTTGAGCGAATTCAAGTCTCATGTCGGAACGATTTGCGAGAAAACCGATGATCGAGCCATAGTTCAAGAGGACTGTTTCGGCGGAGACCCCGAACTCATTTTCAATTTCGGCCATCGGCCGCTCACGGTCGAACCTCCATTCGGAGCGAGGCGCGATCCATGAATTTTCGGCTATTTCATCCGCCAAAGCGCGGCCGGCGAGGGCATGGCCTTCAATCGAAAAATGCACATTATCCTCGATAACGGGCCATCCCAAGATTCCTCCGGGAACTTTAGACGCAAACACTTTCTCGGTATCGAAAAAATGTATCCGCTTTTGCTTGGCTAAATTGTTAAAAATGCTGAGAATGTCTTTAGGCGCTCTCCCAATCACGACGTCGTTATCACGAGCCTGTTCAAAAAAGAACCTGGCTTTTTCAATCTCACCCATTTTGAAATAAAGTTGCCCTAAGCGAAAAGCAAGATCCGCATAGGTGGGATCGATCGCATATGCTTTTTTAAATAAGTCAAAAGCCAGCAGATCGTCCTTCTTCTTGGACGCTTCTTGTCCTCGCCGATACAGCTGGTCCCAAAGCGCTAATTCCGCAGCGGACAGAGCCTTCAAATGATTCGAGAGATTCGGGGGGTAGTCTTTCAAATTACAAACGGGCTTCATGAATATAATCGGAATGCGTTTCTGCTCTCCAGCTTTTATGATTTTTTCTATATTTTCTTTAAAGAAACGGATGTTTTCCAGATAGACAACGCTTCCAGGCACGGTCACATTCTCGCCTCTCCGTTCAAAAGGCTGGGGGATCGTCTCGACTCGTGGATCTCCCATAACATCCTGGATTTCCTTGGAATGACGCTTGATCTTGAGCTTGATAGCCGCGCGGATAACAGCAGAGATCAAACGGCTTTTACAAAACAGCCGCTTGAGACGAAAAGAAACTCTCGCTTCGCTTTTCTTAATAGCAGCAACGCGACTTGTGAGAAAAAAAGTATTATGGCCAAGATAAAAAATCGCCAGATCTGGTTTGTATTGAAGGGTGTCGAGAAAAGCTTGCGCGATAAAATCGCTTCCCTCCCCCATTCTTCCAAAATTGATAACCTTAATATCACGCCCGGGTAAAAAATCCTTAAGGTAAGCATCGAGCCATTTGACGGGGCTCGAAGTCGGGGCATAACCGGCGCCGTGCACTGTTGATTCCCCGTAGACAAAGATCCGGTATTGACCCGGCGGTTTCCGGAATTCCAGATTTTGCTGAAGAATGGCCCGTTCTATGAAGTCGCTGGCCCCTTGAGGAAAGCCGAGCCCCCAAAAAGCCCCTTCAAGAAAAAGGAGCAGTAAACAAGTGCTCGCAAGGCTTTGAAAAATACACGGAAGGATCTTTTTCACTATTTTAAAACTGCCTTTCGTAGTCGCTAGGGACACGCAGGATTTCAGGCCGGACCTTCCAATAGCTTTGTTTTTTCGGCTCAAGCTTCTGGTCCAAAAGATCTTTCCCTGTAAGACGCAAAATTAAGCCGATCGGCGTGATCGCAAGATAGAAAAGGGCGGACAAAAGGACGCGTGTCATGACCCAGCCCATCAGGACCGCGAACGTCATCCATGCTTTTTGAAAGGGTTTCAAGGCGATGGGCACAATAGAGCCTATGGTCACAAGCGTAATGCCCGGAAGAAAAAAATAGGGGTAAGAGCCCCTGCCACGCCACCAGAGGAGAATGCCGAGCGCACACAGAACTCCTCCGACCACGAAACCGAATTCCCGGAGCTTCCTGGGACTGCTTTCTATTTTTTTTATTTCCGCTATAACCATAATTCCTTTTGAGGAACGGGGAAAGGGCAACGCTAAATGTTTTCGCTTGCCGTTAGCCGTTCGCCGTTTTTCGCTAGTTAGTCGAGCTCAAATTCTTTCATCCACGCGCTGTCTTTTCCAAGCAGCTTCTGCTCCGTTTTGGCGAGCAAGAAATTGCCCAAGATCAAATAGTCCATATGGGTCCGCATAAAACAACGGAAGGCGTCCTCAGGCGTGCAAACGATCGGTTCCCCCCGCACATTGAACGAAGTGTTGATCATGACCGGACAACCGTGTCGTTCATCGAATTTCTTCAGGAGCTTGTAGAACCGCGAATTTTGAGTCTCCGTGATGGTCTGAACCCGCGCGGAATAATCAACATGCGTGACAGCCGGAATCTCGGACCGTTTCACATTCAAAAGCTCGATCCCCTCGAGTTTCTGTTCCTCCTCGGTCATCGCTCGTCGCCATTTTTTTTGAACGGGTGCGACAAGGAGCATATAGGGGCTTTCTTCCGTCATCTCGAAATATTCCGAAACCTTCTCCCGGGTGACGGAAGGCGCGAACGGCCGAAAGCTTTCGCGAAACTTGATCTTGAGATTCATCTGTTCCTGCATCTTGGGTGAACGCGGATCCCCAATGATGGAACGGCCCCCAAGAGCCCTCGGGCCGAACTCCATGGCACCCTGGAACCAGCCGATCACTTTCTCTTGCGCAATCAAGTCTGCGATCTTTTCCGGAAGCTCTTCGTCAGTGAGACGCTCGAAAGGGATCTCGTTCTTTGACAGGAAGGCTTCGACCTCAGCGGCCGAGAATTCCGGCCCAAGATAAGAACCACGCATGCTATCCGTTTTTCCGTTAGGAGTTCTCGGCTTTTCCAGATACTGATGCCAGCCAAAATAGGCGGCTCCCAAAGCACCCCCCGCATCTCCTGAGGCGGGTTGTATCCAGATATTTTCAAAGGGGCCTTCGCGGAGAAGACGACCGTTACCGACGCAATTCAAGGCCACGCCTCCGGCAAGACACAGGTTCTTCTGTCCCGTCACCTTTTGGACATGCCGTGTGATCCGGAGCATTACTTCTTCAGTCACTTCCTGGATCGAGCGAGCGAGGTCCATTTCACGCTGCGTGACACGAGATTCGGGTCTGCGGCGAGGCGCGCCGAAAAGCTTATCAAACCGGCTGTTCGTCATGCGAAGTCCGGCGCAGTAATCAAAATATTTCATGTTGAGCTTAAAGGAACCGTCCTCTTTCAGATCGATCAACTCTTTCAGAATCAGGTCTTTATAAACCGGTTTTCCATACGGGGCGAGGCCCATCACCTTATATTCTCCGGAATTAACTTTGAAGCCCGTGTAATACGTGAACGCGGAATAAAGAAGCCCGAGGGAATGCGGGAATTTGATCTCCGCCAGGATATTGATCTTATTCGCCTTCCCCACGCCGTAACTCGTGGTCGCCCACTCTCCTACACCGTCCATGGTTAGAAATGCGGCCTCCTGAAAAGGCGACGGAAAGAACGCGGATGCGGCATGCGACTCGTGATGCTCAGGAAAAATGATCTTGCCCTCAAACCCGAGCTCGGTCTGGATGTAATCCTTCATCCAAAGCTTTTGTTTGATCCAAAGAGGCATGGCCTGGAGGAATGAGACGATCCCGTGGGGCGAGTAAGCGAGATAGGTTTCGAGGATGCGCTCGAATTTGAGAAACGGTTTATCATAAAACGCAACGCAATCAAGTCCCGAGGCTTTGATACTTCCCTGTTTCAAACAAAAATTGATGGCATTCTTCGGAAAAGAGAAGTCGTGCTTCTTGCGCGTGAAGCGTTCCTCTTGGACCGCGGCGACAATCTCTCCGTCATGAATCAAACAAGCGGCGCTATCGTGGTAGAAAGCTGAAATTCCAAGAATGTTCAAGAAGATTCTCCCAATCGCGTTCAATGCCTAATGCAAATCTCGAAGAGTATATAGTTTTAGTTTTTAAAATCAATGCTATTGCTGCATGAGGTCGGCGCCCACGGAAAGGGCTTTTTCGTTCACATAGATCAGATCTTTGCGAAGCCCCTTGAACACTTTCCCGAGGACCTTGACGGCGCTTGCCATTTTCACGATCCCGGTTTTCTGGATGGCTGCGCCGAGCATGATCATGTTCGTCACTTTTTCGTTGCCGAGTTCACGGGCAATTTGCGTCGCGGGGATCTCGATCAGCTGCCCGGTAGTCCCGCCCCGGTCGATATTCGTGACCTGGGAAGAATCAATAAAAAAGATCCCGTCGGAGCGCGTTTTCGTCTTGAATTTTTCATACGCGGCCTGGCTGAGCGCAAATCCAAGCGTCGCTTCATCAATGATCGGGCAATCGATTTCCTGGTCGGAGATGATCACGAAGCTGTGGGAAGCGCCGCCGCGCACCTCCACACCGTAGGAGACCATCCCCAGGATATGACGGCCTTCTTCCAGCGCGGCATGCGCGAGGATATTTCCGGCCACGACGACTCCTTGGCCACCAAAACCCGCGACAAAGATCTTTTCTTCCATCATCCGTCCACATCCCTGAATTTTTTGATCGGAAAGTAACTGGCCATTTCATTCCCCACGAACTGACAGGCCTCTTTCCCGCCCATTTTCCAATGGGTAGGACACATGGAAAGGATCTCGACGAAGGAGAAACCCTTCCCATCGATCTGATTCTGAAAAGCCTTACGGATGGCCTGCTTCGCCCGTTGCATATGCGGCGCGTCATGCACCGCCACGCGTTCGATGAAAACGGGGCTGGTGAGCGTGTCGAACATTTCGCAGATCCTGAGAGGCGATCCTGTCTCGGTCGACATTCTTCCCTCGGGAGTCGTGATGGTCTTTTGTCCGATTAGTGTAGTCGGCGCCATCTGTCCGCCCGTCATACCGTAGACTGCATTATTGATAAAGATCATGGTGATATTTTCGCCGCGGTTCGCGCAATGAATCGTTTCCGCAAGGCCGATCGAAAGAAGATCTCCGTCGCCTCCATATCCAAAGACAATATTGTCGGGCCGCATCCGTTTGATCCCGGTCGCCACAGCCGGAATCCTTCCATGCGGACATTCGATGATGTCACAATTAAAATAATCATAGAGAAGCACTGCGCATCCGACCGGCGCCGTCCCGATCACCTTTTCCCGGATCCCCAATTCATCGATCACCTCACCGATCAGACGCTGCGCGATCGTATGCCCGCACACAGGGCAATAGTGCATCCGTCCGGGCCGGATTGTTTTTTCTTCAGGCGTCATCGTTTTGCGATCTCCATGATCTTCGCCAAAAGCTCCTTGGGTTTGGGATACCATCCGCCCCCGCGTCCTAGAAATTCGATCTTGGGATCCACTTCTGTCGCGGGAATCCTCGCCAGACGCACATCCTCGATCATTTGCCCCTGGCTCATTTCAACCACCAGGAGCTTCCGGCAGCGAGCCGCAAGCTTCCGGAGTTCCAGCGCCGGAAAAGGCCAAAGAGTGATCGGCCGGAAAAGCCCGACCTTCACGCCGGCTTCCCGGGCGCGTTTTACGGCCCAATGGGCGATCCGGGCAGGCGTTCCATAAGCAATCACGGCAATTTCCGCGTCGTCGCCGAAGCGCGTCTCGGAAAGTTGGAGCTCGGAAGTGATCTTTTCATATTTTGCTTTAAGCTCCATGTTCTTTTCCTCCAGGGCGTCCTTCTCCTTGAGATAAAGCGTCCGGATCACGTTCGGCTTCCGGCCCGCGCAACCGGTCAAAGCCCATCCTTTCAGAACCGTTTTCTGCTTCGCCGGCTCTTTCAATTCGATCGACTCGGCCATCTGGCCCAAAATACCATCCGCCAAAAGCATGACAGGATTGCGATAATGATCCCCGAGTTCAAACGCCTTGATCGTAAAGTCATACATTTCCTGAACGGACCAGGGAGCCAACACGATCAACCGGTAATCTCCATGTCCACCACCGCGTGTTGCCTGAAAATAATCCGCCTGAGAGCCCTGGATATTCCCGAGCCCCGGACCTCCACGCATAATATTCGCGATCAAACAAGGAATTTGCGCCGCGGCAAGATAGGAAATAGCTTCCTGCATAAGACTGATCCCGGGACTCGACGAGGAGGTCATGGCCCTGGCCCCGGTCGAGGCCGCGCCAAAAACCATATTGATCGCCGCGAGCTCGGATTCCGCCTGAACAAAAACTCCCCCGACCTCCGGGAGGCGCTTCGCCAGGTATTCGCTTACTTCGTTTTGGGGCGTGATCGGATAGCCGGCATAGAAACGGCATCCTGCCCGTACCGCGGCCTCCGACATCGCCACGTTTCCCATCACCAATGTTTTTTCACGCTCCATAAGCTTCCCCTGCGTGGAGACTACGGATTCTGAGAACATCCCAAAACATCACAAAAGGATCCCGGAAGACCCGAACGCGACTTTGAACGGAATTGCGCCAGATCACCGGAAGCTCTAAAAGACGTAGTCCGAGTTTTTGAGCCAAGTACACGATCTCTACGTCAAAACTAAACCCATTGATTTTCTGAAGACTAAAGAGTTTTCGCGCCGCTTCCTTGCGGAACCCCTTGAACCCGCACTGCGAATCATGAATGCCTTGGAAAGCCCACAGTTGCGCGATCAAATTAAAAACTTTTCCCATCGCTTCCCTGAAAAAATTTTGATGGATCTCGACTTGAGACCCCGGAAGCGCGCGTGAGCCGATAACGACATCCTGATCTTTTTGAAGATGCGCCAAGAACTTCGCAACTTCCTCGAGCGGCGTTGAAAGATCTGCGTCCGTAAAAAGGACATAGTCGCCGGTCGCCGCAAGCATTCCCTGCCGGACGGCGTGTCCTTTCCCGCGGTTCCGGGGCGTAACCAAAACCTGATGCGGAAATTCTTTCAAAAACTCTCTCGCAAGCTCAACTGTCCTGTCCTGGCTCCCATCATCCGACACGATGATCTCAGACGCATATGACTGTTTTTTGAGAAAATCCATCACCGCCGTCAGCGACGAGGGCAAACGTTTTTCTTCATTGTAGGCGGGAATCACTACCGAAAGATGCGTCATTTTTTTTCCAACGCTTTCTTGAAATACTCGATCGTGTGTTCCAACCCATCCTCCAGGGAGACTTTCGGGGACCATGAAAGATATTTTTTGGCCTTGGCGATATTCGGCTGACGCACCTTCGGATCGTCCACTGGAAGCGCCTTATGCGTAATGCGACTGGAAGACCCGGTCATGCGAATGATCTTTTTTGCAAGATCCAGCATGGAGATCTCGTTGGGGTTCCCGATATTGACCGGCTGATTCACCGGCGAAAGTAAAAGTTTTTCGATCCCGTTCACCATGTCGCTAATATAACAAAGACTTCGCGTCTGGCTTCCATCGCCGAACACCGTAAGCGGTTTCCCCGTCAAGGCTTGCGACAGGAATTCCGGGATCGCGCGACCGTCATGAAGGCGCATCCTCGGCCCATAAGTATTAAAGATCCGGATGATCTTCGTATTCATTTTATGCGTCCGGTGATAAGCCATGGTCAGGGCCTCAGCAAAGCGCTTCGCTTCATCATAAACTCCGCGCGGGCCCACCGGATTGACATTCCCCCAATACTCCTCGACTTGGGGATGCACTAAGGGATCTCCGTAGACTTCGGAAGTCGAAGCTAAAAAAAAGACGGCTTTTTTATCTTTGGCAAGCCCCAGGGCATTATGCGTTCCGAGCGCGCCGACTTTAAGCGTCTGAATGGGAAACTGTAGATAATCCAGCGGGCTGGCCGGCGACGCAAAATGAAGCACATAATCCACTCGCCCCGGAACCCGGATCGTCTTGCTCACATCATGGCGGATCAGATCAAACGCTTTGTTCTTTTTAAGCGGCGCGATATTTTTTTCGTTCCCGGTGATAAAATTATCGATCGCAAGGACGCGCCAATTCCGTTCCAGGAACCGCTCGCATAAATGGGACCCGAGGAACCCGCCGCCGCCTGTAACCACGCACGTTTTTCTGGAAACCATCAGGCTTCATTCTCCTTTTCCGCGGCCTGGGCTTTCGCCTTGGCCTCGAGTACGGCGAGCTCACTCTTTAATTTTGGCAAGAATTCCAGGGTGGCCTCTTCCCACGATCGCAGTTTCAGCCCCAAGACCTTCTCGGATTTTTCAAGCGACAGCACAGAATTCGCCGGACGCGGCGCGGGACGCTTCAGATGCGCACTCGGGATATCCTTGATCTTCACGGCCGCAAGCCCGGCATTTTTAAGGATGAACCGCGCATAATCCGCCCAATGGACGGTCCCGGAATTCGCCAGATGAAAGATCTCCGCGCCGGACTTCAAAAGAACGTCCTTCTTGTTAAGCAGAAGTTGTCTCATCGCCTGAGCCACATCCCACGACCACGTCGGCCGGCCGATCTGATCATCCACCACGTTCATCTTGGTTACTTCGGCAGCCTGCCGCAGGATCGCTTTCGGAAAACAACGGCCCCAGATCCCGAAAAGCCAAGTAAGCCGGAAAATAGTTGCGCGCTTTGCCGCGCGAAGAATGTATTCCTCTCCCATGCGCTTGGTCTTCCCGTAAAAACTGAGCGGGTCGGGAGTATCGGCTTCCTCATACTCCCCTTTCTTTTTTCCGTCGAAGACATAATCGGCACTGTAAAAAATCACCGGGGCATCAATCTCATTGGCCGCCTCAACCACATGCTCGGTCGCCGCAACATTGTTCGCAAGGGCTTCATCCTGATGTTCCTCGCAATAATCCACATCGGTCATCGCCGCCGTGTGAAGGATCACTTCCGGCTTGTGGCTCAGAATGGCTTCGCGGGTCTTGCGGGCCTGCGTCAAATCACAGATATCGTAGGGAACCGTCAAATGCGTGACGGGACGGCGCTCGAGGCCTATGATCTCAAAATCCTGGCTCAGGACATTCCCAAGGTCCGTTCCCAGCATTCCGCCTGCGCCCGTAATCAGGATTTTCATAGATCTTTGTTCAGTCATGATTTCTCTGTGCGTTTTTTTGTTTAACGGCCATTCGAAAATCTGGATTTTCCAGACATCGTTCCGCGGTGGCCGCAGGATCTTTCATTAGACCGACGGCCGGCCGATGCTAAAGTAATGAAACCCCTGCCTCTTCATTTCAGCAGGCGAAAACATATTGCGTCCGTCAAAAAAGAACCGGTCTTTCATGGATTTCTTAAGATGCTCCCAATCCAGATTCAAAAATTCACTCCATTCCGTGAGCACAGCGATCGCGTGCGCACCATGCCCGACCTCGTACGGTGTTTTGACGTAATCCACATCCTGAAGAAGGGTGGCAGCTTTCGTGGACGCTTGCGGGTCATAGGCCTTCACCCGAGCGCCTTCTTTTTGAAGCATTTGAATGATCGGGATCGACGGCGCGGAACGCATATCATCGGTGTCAGGCTTAAACGCCAACCCCAACACTCCGATCGTCTTACCGCGAAGCGTCTTCATGGAATTTTTGATCTTCTCGACAAAATATTTGGCTTGCGCGTCATTGATCCGGAGCACATCCGCCAACAGTTCAAAACGTGCACCCAGTTTTTCGGAGATATGCAGGAAAGCGCTCACATCTTTAGGGAAACACGATCCGCCGAATCCGACTCCGGCTTTCAGAAATTGCTTTCCGATCCGTGGATCCAGCCCCATCCCTAACGCAACCTTCTCGATGTCCGCACCGACGGCGTCGCAGATCCGGGACAGGGCATTCACAAAAGAGATCTTGGCTGCAAGAAAAGAATTCGCCGCGTGCTTGATCAGTTCCGCGCTCTTGATATCGGTGACGATCACGGGAGCTTTGAGCGGGTTGTAAAGCGCCCGGAATATTTTTTCCGCCCGCTCGCTTGAAACGCCGATCACGATGCGGTCCGGCTGCAGGAAATCGTGAATTGCGGAACCTTCTCTTAGGAATTCGGGATTGGAAGCCACATCGAAATGAACGCCCTTTCGGACATTACGCTTGATCGTTTGCCGCACCCACTCTCCCGTCTCGACCGGTACCGTGCTTTTTTCCACGATCAGACAGTACTGCCGAAGATGCGTCGCGATCTGCTTTGCGACTTTCCCCACAAAACTCAAGTCCGCTCCGCCGTGCGGCTTCGGGGGCGTGTTCACGCAGATAAAAAGAATCTCGCAGCGATTAACGATCCTGAGAATTTCTGTGGTGAAAGACAGCCGCTTGGCCGCCACGTTTTCCCGGACCATCTCCACAAGACCTGGTTCGTAGAATGGGATCTTCCCCTTCTTGAGCGTCTGGATCTTGACCTTATCCTGATCCACGCAGGTAACCGTATGTCCCAAATGCGCCAGACAGGCTCCTGTCACAAGCCCCACATATCCCGACCCGATGATCCCGATTTTCATGGATTTATACACCCGGCGAATGCCTTGAATTGCATTGAGTAATGCTCTTCGAAGTTAACGGGAAGAAAGAAACTGGCCTTCTCCCGGTGTCATGGGAGAATCAAAAAAGCCGCCGCTTTCATTGGCCCCCGCCACGGTCTCTCCAATGCGTGGTGCGCAGAACGGCGACTGTCCGCCCGAACCCAATGAGACGGGAAGACCTTTCATCGTAAATCGAACAAAAGCGGTGTTATTCATTTTGTTCTTATTGGTGTTAGCGCTATCCAAAAGAGAATGCCTTGCGTTCACTCCGAACTCCAGGATGAAATCGTGGAGATCCCTCGTGGCTGAAATCTCCCACTCCTGGATCCCATACCCTTGAGAAGTATTCGCCGCGTTGATAGGATCAATATTGTTCAATCGGGTTCGGTTCGAGCTGTCCCAGCGGACATAGCCCCCTGCCATCCATAGAGAATTGATCTTGTACCGCGCATCAAAAATAAACTGCTGGCTTTTATAGACGTTCACATCCGTGGCATAATCGTAATAGTCATGAACCTGGCTGTACCCAAAAAGAAAACGCCACTTCCCTTTTCGAAGGATAATATCCTGGTCCGCTCGTTTCAAATAATGATTGGCAAAATCAAATTGCACGCGCGTCTGGAGCTGGAGCCATTCGTAAGGACGCAGGACTAATTTATTTTCAAAGATCGGAAAGCTCGTTTCTTTGAAGTTTGGATCCTCAGCAGAAGACCTCCCGTTAAAAAAGAGGTACGTGTTGAAACTCACAATATCCACACGTTGCATTTTCCCGTTAACGATCCGTTTGGTCTGGAGACGGTTATCCACTCCCAAGATCACGTTGGCGGCGTTATCCAGCGCATCGACCGTGTCGAAATGCGCCAAAGCGTTAGGACTCACGGTCGAATAGGTCCCCTGAAAAGCAATGCTGGGTTCCACAATATGCCTCAACTGGTTGACCTCAATACCCATTTTTTCGAACGAAACATCATGGATCTTGTAGAAATGCGTCCGGAGATCGGCGCCATAATCCATCACGCTCCTGTATTTTGACGCGTTCGAATCCAGTTGATGGCTGTACTCCGTTCCGCGATACCCTGCATAGGGCGTAAAATTGACGTCCTTCCACCTGAGGGGCGCCACCCAGCGACTGTAGGCATCGGTCCGGATGGCGGTATGGCTCGGCTTGGCGTAAGCCTCGGACATTAATTTCAGATTGTCGAATTGAACACGGCTTTCATTGAAAACCTTGTCCGTGAAAAACGGCTGGTTTTTCCAGTCGAGCCTGACCTCCGGCATACGTTCTACCATCGTTTCAAAACTATTCATCCTCTTCTCAAGATGAACCATGGCTCCGTAGCGCTCGCTATTGCGGGTGGTCGTGACAAAAGAATGGGGTTGAACGTCCCCGCGATATTCTTCTTCAAAAAATTCCTGCAAGAAGTAAGGATCCGCCACGCGGTGATATCGAAGAAGAACAGTGGTCTTGTCGTCAAGATCGGTACGATGACGCCATGTGATCTCGCCTCGGCCGCGCTTACGTTTTTCAAGCTCATCAAAAGTGTACGCCGCGGCGCCCGTAGAATCGACACCAAGGCTCGTGGGCGCCTTTCGATCTTCAGTCCAATAAAGTTTGATGTTCCCCTTCGCCCACTTCTGATAATCGTAGTTCTGTGTCCAGCCACCTCCGGTGCCACGCTTCTGGCGCCAATCCACCGTCGCCTTGCCCCACAAATTTTTATTGAAAGTCACCCCTTTGATAACCCCGATATTAAAACCGTCTTTTTTCCCATAGCCTTGGGTGGTTTGAAAAGGAATATTAGGCCAGTTAAGAGGAATATCCATCCATGGCAGCCAGAAAACCGGCTTGCCTAACACATAGAGCGTGGCGCTGTGCAAAACGAGCTTTTCATTAACATAAAGCGTCGCTCTCTTACAGCGGATCTCATAATGCGGTTTTTCAAGATTACAGGTGGTAACACTGCCCTTTTTGATCGTATCCACCCCTTCGCGAACCTGCTGGATATCCTCACCTTTGGCATACCAGGGGGGATTCATGGACCGACCGTTAGGAAAGCTTCCCGTATGATTTTCAAAATCATAATAGATCTCTTCGCCTTGAAGATGAGGCACATCTTTTTTAAAAATCATGACGTGGCCCTTGGCATAAGCTTTCTTGGTGTTGGTCTCAACTTCCGC